>Ga0256839_1001226_pt1 | contig 31632 bp, 29 predicted proteins | sample 354166metaG_FD_185968 | JGI IMG/M metagenome (GOLD analysis project Ga0256839, IMG submission 185968) | Hydrothermal vent microbial communities from Mid Atlantic Ridge, Atlantic Ocean - 354-166 | ecosystem: Environmental > Aquatic > Marine > Hydrothermal vents | place: Atlantic Ocean: Mid... | reverse complement strand
AAACACGCCGTAATTGTTGATCAGGGCCGGGTCACGCGGGCTCAGTTTCAGGGCACGCTGGAAATGCCGCTCGGCCGCCTCGGGTGAACCCAGGCGGCTGTAGAGCATGGCAATATAGTGATGGGCCGCCGGCAGTTCCGGATCCTGTTCCAGCGCCCTGCGCAGCTTTTCCAGGGCCACGTCCAGGTTGCCCTGCTGCAGGTAACGCACACCCAGCTCGGCATTGATCTGCGCCGGGCTGCGCTGTTCCTCGCCGCCACGCCCTGCCGTGGCACAACCTGCCAGCACGGCCGCTCCCAGCAGAACCATGCCCGCAACACGGCCGCCTTTCACGACCCTGCACCGGCAAGGACCACATGGAAGCGCTGACTGCGACGGGTCCGGTCCTGGACCTGGCCCACCAGCTGGCCGCAGGCGGCATCGATGTCCTCGCCCCGCGTCCTGCGGGTGACCGTGGTGATCCCGCCCCGAATCAGGACCTCGCGAAAGGCCTCGATGACCTCCGGGGGCGAACAGCGATAAGGCGCGCCGGGAAAGGGATTGAAAGGGATGAGATTGACCTTGGACGGCACCCGGCGCATCCAGGCCAGCAGCCGGCGGGCATGCGCAAGACTGTCGTTGACACCGTCCAGCATCACGTATTCGAAGGTGATGCGCCGGCGCGGTGCCGCGGCGGCATAACGCCGGCAGGCGGCCATGAGTTCATCGATGGGATATTTGCGGTTGAGCGGGACGAGAACATCGCGCAGCGCGTCGTCGGGCGCATGCAGTGAAACGGCGAGACTGACGTCACAACACTCGCGCAGGCGGTCGATGCCCGGCACCAGGCCCGCCGTGCTCAGGGTGACCCGGCGCCGCGACAGGCCATAGGCATGATCCTCCAGCATGACGCGCATGGCCGTCACCACCGCATCGAAATTCAGCAAGGGTTCACCCATGCCCATGAGCACCACATTGGTGATGTGACGCATCGCCGTCCCGGCCCGTGCCCCGTCCCCGGGGGAGGGAGCGGCGAGTTCACGGCTGGCAATCCACAACTGGGCAACGATTTCACCCGCCGTCAGGTTGCGGCTGTAGCCCTGGCGGGCCGTGGCGCAGAATGCGCAATTGAGGGCACAGCCCGCCTGGGACGAGACACACAGCGTGCCCCGGTCGGTCTCGGGTATGAAAACGGTCTCCACGGCATTGCCGTCCGACAGGCGCAGCACCCACTTGCGGGTGCCGTCCCGGGCCACCTGGCGGCGAATCACCTCCGGCAGCCGGATCTCGGCACTGGCGGCAAGCTGCTGGCGCAGGCTCTTGCTGAGATTGGTCATGGCCGCGAAATCCCGGGCCCCGTGCTGATGGATCCATTTCAGCACCTGGGAAGCGCGAAAGGCCTTCTCCCCCCGATCGGCGAAGAAGGCCTCCAGCGAAGCGCGATCCAGATCCAGCAGATTGGTCTTACGTATCGCCAAGACGCTATGTTCCAGTGATCACGATGCGGGCATCAGCGTGTCCTCGGACAGATCTCCTCGGCCCTGAAAAAAAACTCGATCTCCGCCCGGGCAGTGTCCGGTCCGTCGGATCCATGCACGGCATTCTCCTCCACGTTCGCGGCGAAATCGGCCCGGATGGTGCCGGGCGCCGCCTCGGCCGGATTGGTCGCCCCCATCAGCGCGCGGTTGCGGGCGATGGCGTCCTCCCCTTCCAGCACCTGCACCATCACCGGCCCCGAGGTCATGAACTTCACCAGGTCGTTGAAGAAGGGACGCTCCCGGTGAACGGCATAGAAGGACTCCGCCTGTTCCTTGCTCAGATGCAGCATCTTGGCGGCGATGATGCGCAGCCCGCCTTCCTCGAAGCGGCTGTAGATCTTGCCGATGACGTTCTTCGCCACGGCATCGGGCTTGATGATGGAAAGGGTACGTTCGATGGCCATGCAGTTGCTCCACTCGGTTAAACAAAGGTAATGCGTGATGAGTGATGCGCGAGGGGACGGATACCGCCACCCTCGTCATTCACCTCACTCATCACGCCTTACTCATCGACTCTGGCAGGAAAAACCGCAGGCATTGTAGCGTTTCAGTCAAAGGGTGACAATAAAAGATCACTGCCGCTCTTCGATCCACGCCATCTGGATGGCTTCCAGGATCTTCTCCCCGCAACGCTGGGGATCGTCGTCGAACCCGGGGAGTTCGCGCACCCATTGCGCAAGATCCGTGAAGCGGACCTGCAGGGGATCCACGTCGGGATGGGCTTCATCCAGGGCGATGGCAATCTCCAGGCTGTCGGTCCATTTCAGTCCCATGGCCTCCCTCCTAATCGTTCTCCGAAACCAGATTGATGGTGTATTTGGGGATTTCGATGACCAGGTCCCGGTCATCGACGATGGCCTGGCAGCTCAGGCGGGAATCGGGTTCCAGCCCCCAGGCCTTGTCCAGCATGTCGTCTTCGTCATCGCTGGGCGGGTTGAGCGAATCCAGGCCCTCACGCACATAGACGTGGCAGGTGGTGCAGGCACAGGACTTCTCGCAGGCATGCTCGATCTCGATGCCATGCTGCAGGGCGGCGTCGCAGATCGAGATACCCGGCTCCACCTCGATGACTTCCCCTTCCGGGCATAACTTCTCGTGGGGCAGGAAAATCAGCTTGGGCACGAATCAGATCTCCTCCAGTCGCTGGCCGGCCAGGGCCCGCTTGATGCTGTCGTCCATGCGGCGTGCCGCGAAGGGGGTGCTGACGCGGTCCAGGGCCTCGATGGCCGATTTGATGGCATCGGCATCATCCTCCCGGCACAGGGATTCGAGCCTTGCCAGCGCGGCCTCGATTTCCGTACGCTCCCCGGGAGCCAGGAGCCGGTCGCCATCCGCGGCAAGGGCGGCGCGCAAGGCGTCCATCACGCGCTCGGCCTCCACCTGCTGTTCCCGCAGGCGGCGCCGCGCCACGTCCTCACGGGCATGCGCATAGGAATCCTTGAGCATGCGCTCGATCTCGCTCTCATCGAGCCCATAGGAGGGCTTGATCTCGATGTGGCTGGCGACACCGGTGCTCGTTTCCCTGGCAGTGACGTTCAGGAGACCGTCGGCGTCCACCTGGAAGGTCACCTGGATGCGCGCGGCACCCGCGGCCATGGGGGGAATCCCGCGCAACTCGAAGCGCGCCAGGGAGCGGTTGTCACTCACCAGCTCCCGTTCCCCCTGCACCACGTGGATGGACATGGCGGTCTGGCCATCCTTGAAAGTGGTGAATTCCTGGGCGCGGCTGACGGGAATCGTGGTATTGCGCGGAATGATCTTCTCCACCAGCCCTCCCATGGTCTCAATGCCAAGCGACAGGGGCACCACGTCCAGCAGCAGCATCTCGTCGGACGGCTTGTTGCCGATCAGGACATCGGCCTGCAGGGCGGCGCCGATGGCCACGACCTTGTCGGGATCGATGTCCACGTGCGGCTCGCAGGCGAAGAACCCGCCCACGCGCTCGCGGACGTAAGGAATGCGCGTGGAGCCACCCACCATCACCACCTCGCGGATCTCCTCGCGGCGTATGCCGGCATCGCGCAGGACCCGGCGACAGGGTGCCAGAGTCCGTTCCACGAGGGGCGCCACGAGATGCGTGAAGGTCTCCCGGTCCAGCACGCCTTCCCAGAGGCTGCCGTCGGGGCGCTGCACTTCCAGCGCGACCCGCTCCGCTGCCGTGAGGGCCTCCTTGGCCTCGCGGGCCTGGTGGAGCACCTGCCGCAGAACACCATGCCCCGCCTCGCCGCCGAATCCGGCCTGGGCCAGGATCCACTCGGCCACGATACGGTCGATATCGTCTCCGCCCAGGGCGGAATCTCCGGCCGTGGCCAGCACCTCGAAGACACCGCGGCTGAAACGCAGCAGGGAGATGTCAAAGGTCCCTCCGCCCAGGTCGTACACGGCATGCACGCCCTCGGCCCCCTTGTCCAGGCCATAGGCCACGGCCGCCGCGGTGGGCTCGTTGAGCAGCCGCAGCACATTCAGGCCGGCGAGACGGGCGGCATCCTTGGTGGCCTGGCGCTGGGCATCGTCGAAATAGGCCGGCACGGTGATCACCACGCCCTCCAGGGGACCGTCCAGTGCTTTTTCCGCACGACCCTTGAGCACCTTGAGGATCTCGCTGGACACCTCTACCGGGCTCCGTTCACCGGCACGGGTCCGGATCTTCACCATGCCGCCCCCGTCGGCGGCAAACTCGTAGGGAAAACGTTTGCCCAGCGTCTGGACGTCCGCCAGGCCACGTCCCATGAAGCGCTTCACCGAGGCGACGGTATTGAGGGGATCTTCGAAACTCGCCGCCTGGGCCTCGATGCCAACCGCCACAGAGCCGTCCGGGGCATATCGCACCACCGAAGGCAGGAGGTGGCGGCCCGCTTCATCCGGCAGGGTCCGGGCATGACCGTCCATCACCGTCGCCACCAGGGAATTGGTGGTACCCAGATCGATGCCGGCGGCCCGCCTGTGCTGCACCCGGCCTGCCGGCGCACCGCCGGGCTCACTGATCTGCAACAAAGCCATAGATATTTCCTGAGTTCATGACAGGTACGGCCCGGACGGAGCAAAGCGGCATCCGGGACAAGCCGCGCCTTTTCCTGGATTTCGGCCCCAGGGGCCTGCACCCAGGCTGCGATGATGTACCAAGCCTCGATGAGATGCGCGCAAGAAGCACGGCGGCGCGACACCGTGAATCATGCATCGCCCATCCGCTCCTCCAGGTCGAGCGCCTCCTCGTGCAGTCGCCGGAGGAACTGGAATTCCTGGTAGAGGCGGCAGGCTGTATCCAGAGCGTCTTCCCGCAATGCCCTGCCGAGGCGCTGGCAGCATGCCTGCTGACGATGATCGATGTCTGCCAGCAGATCACGAAGCGCCTCCCGCGAGCCGCCGGCACGCAGTGCCGCCAGCCGTTCACGCAACGCCATCTGCTCCATGAGAAACTCCGGCTCGACCGTGCCCGTTTTCTCCACGTCCGCGCCCCGCAACTCCAGGAGGTGTCGCGCACGTGCCAGGGGGTCCTTCAGGGTCTGGTAGGCCGCATTGATCCGGGCCGCGCGCTGGGCGGCCAGCCGCCGCGCCTGTTCCCCGGCGGTGCTGTAGCGATCGGGATGAATCAACTGCTGGAGTCTTCGGTAACGCGCCGTCAGCGCATCAACGTCGATATCGAAAGCGGGCGGCAGGTCGAACAGCGAGAAACAGTCTTGCGTCTGCGGTGGCTCCATTTACCGATTCTGGGTACCGATTCTGGCGCGCTCCGGCTCCGGTCAGGGACGACTCAAACCGTGAAGCTCTCGCCGCATCCGCAGCTGTCCTTGACATTGGGATTGTTGAACTTGAACCCCTCGTTGAGACCCTCGCGTGTGTAATCCAGCTCGGTGCCGTCGAGATAGACCAGGCTCTTGGGGTCCACTGCCACTTTCACGTCCTGGTCCTCGAAGATCACGTCATCGGGGCCCGCCTCGTCGAACACCTCCAGCACATAGGCGAGACCGGAACAACCGGCGGTCTTGACGCCCAGGCGTATGCCCTCGCCCCGCCCGCGCTGAGCAAGAAAACGCTTGACATGCTCGGCCGCCGCCGGGGTCAACGTAATACCCATGGATGCCTGCTCCAGAAAATGTCGTGCATGTGTCATCAGAGATTATGGGGACGGTCGCGCACCGTTCAAACCCGGTCGCCTCGTTTCTCGTGGATCAGTCCTGTGCCCGGGCGTCCTGGCTGCCGTTCTTGCGGTGATAATCCGCGATGGCCGCCTTGATGGCATCCTCGGCCAGTACCGAACAATGGATCTTCACCGGCGGCAGGGCCAGTTCCTCCGCGATCTGGGTGTTCTTGATCCGTGTCGCCTCCTCCAGGGTCTTGCCCTTCACCCACTCCGTGAGCAGAGAGCTGGAAGCGATGGCTGAACCGCAGCCATAGGTCTTGAAACGGGCGTCCTCGATGACCCCCTGTTCATTGACCTTGATCTGCAGTTTCATGACGTCGCCGCAGGCTGGCGCGCCCACCATCCCGGTGCCCACGCTGCGGTCGTCCTTGTCGAAGGACCCCACGTTACGCGGATTTTCATAATGATCCAGTACTTTTGCACTGTATGCCATGGTTCGTTCTCCTCAATCTAATGAGCTGCCCACTGTACCTTGGACAGATCGATGCCCTCTTTGTACATCTCCCACAAGGGCGACAGGTCGCGCAGCTTGGCGACTTTTTCGCGCACCGTCGCCACCACGTAATCGATTTCCTCCGGCGTCGTGAAGCGGCCGATGGTAAAACGAATGGAGCTGTGCGCCAGTTCGTCATTGCGCCCCAGCGCCCGCAGCACGTAGGAAGGCTCCAGGCTGGCCGAGGTGCAGGCCGATCCCGAAGACACCGCCATATCCTTCAGCGCCATGATCAGGGACTCGCCTTCGACGAAATTGAAGCTGACATTGAGGTTGCCCGCCACGCGACGCTCCAGGTCGCCATTGACGTAGACCTCCTCCATGTCCTTGATGCCGTTCCAGAGGCGATTGCGCAGTTGCAGGATGCGGTCATTCTCGTCCTTCATCTCCTCGCGGGCGATACGGAAGGCCTCCCCCATGCCGACGATCTGGTGCGTGGGAAGGGTGCCGGAGCGCATGCCGCGCTCGTGCCCGCCGCCGTGCATCTGGGCCTCGATACGCACCCGTGGCTTGCGCCGCACATAGAGTGCGCCGATACCCTTGGGGCCGTAGATCTTGTGCGCGGAAAAGGACATGAGATCCACTTTCATGCGCTGCAGGTCGATCTCCACCTTGCCGGCGCTCTGCGCCGCATCACAATGGAAGATGATGCCCCGCTCCCGGGTGATGTCACCGATGGCTTCGATATCCTGGATGACGCCGATCTCGTTGTTGACGTGCATGATGGATACGAGCACCGTATCCTCGCGCAGGGCCTGACGCAGCTTGTCCAGGTCGAGGAGACCATTGGGTTCCGGATCCAGGTAGGTCACCTCGAAACCCTCGCGCTCGAGCTGTCGGCAGGTATCCAGCACGGCCTTGTGCTCGGTCTTGCAGGTCACGATGTGGCGTCCCTTCTTGCGATAGAAATGGGCCGCCCCCTTGATGGCCAGGTTGTCCGACTCGGTGGCACCCGATGTCCAGATGATCTCGCGGGGATCGGCATTGACCAGCGCCGCCACCTGGCGCCTTGCCTCCTCAACGGCCTCTTCAGCACGCCAGCCGAAGGAATGGGAACGGGAAGCCGGATTGCCGAAATTCCCCTCCATGGTCAGACAGGCACACATCTTCTCGGCCACCCGGGGATCCACCGGGGTTGTGGCGGCATAGTCGAGGTAGATGGGCAGCTCGATCTGCTGCGCCTCGCCGGTCATCATGCCTTGCTGTTCCATGTTCATTGTCTGCTTAACCATCTCCAATGCATTTCAGGATTACGTTTCGTTCCTCACAGGGCTGCCCATGCCGCGGCCGGGACACTGAGTGCCGCGATCTCTTCGGCCAGGGCATCAATAAGGGCATCCACATCCGCCCGGGTGTTCCCCAGGCCCAGGCTGACGCGGACCGCGCATCGCGCCAGGTCGGCCGGTATGCCCATGGCCAGCAGCACATGGCTGGGTTCGCCCTTGCCCTCGCTGCAGTTTGCACCGCTGGACAGCGCAATATCCCGCCTGTCCAGGCGCATGACCAGGGTTTCCCCATCCAGGCCCGGGACTGCCAGGCAGACCGTGTTGGGCAGGCGGGGGGCTGCCTCGGCAAACAGCACCACCCCGGGCAGGGCCCGCAAGCGTTCCTCCAGGTGGCCACGCAAGGCGGCGAGACGGGCCTGGCGCGCTTCCAGTTCACAACGGGCGATTTCCGCGGCGGCACCGAAACCCGCGATGGCCGCGACATTCTCCGTGCCCGCGCGCAAACCACGCTCGTGACCGCCGCCCAGGTGCAGGGGCGCCAGGGGCACTGTCCTGTCCACCACCAGGGCGCCGACACCCTTGGGCCCGTTGATCTTGTGCGCCGAGAGACTCATGAGGTGCACACCGCTGGCCGCGAAATCCACCTCGATCTTGCCCGCCGCCTGGGCGGCATCGGTGTGCAGCCAGGCGCCCGCGGCCCGCGCACGCGCCGCAACCATGGCCAGATCCTGAATGACACCGGTTTCATTGTTGGCGCTCATAACCGATACCAGCACGCGTCCCGCCGGCTCTGCGCTGCCGGCAACGTCCGCCAGGACACGCTCCAGTCGCGCCGCTTCCACGCGGCCGTCCTTGTCCACGGGGATCGTCACCAGTGCCGCTCCGCGTCGGGCCAGCGCCCGGGCCGGCTCCAGCACCGAGGCATGCTCCACGGCGCTGACCGCCAGCGTGCGGCGCACCCCCGCAGATGCAGTTGCCCCTTCAAACGCCCCTTCATACGCAAGGAACCAGCCCTGCAGGGCGAGGTTGTTGGCTTCGGTGGCACCACTGGTAAAGATCACCTGGCCGGGATGGGCATTGACCAGGGCCGCCACCTGCTCCCGCGCCTGCTCGACGGCATCACGTGCCATGCGGGCCGCCCGGTGCACACCGGAGGGATTGGCATGGTTCCACTCCAGATAAGGCAGCATGGCCTCCCGGACGCCGTCCGCCAACGGTGTACTGCCATTGTGATCCAGATAGATCATGTCATCTCGCCATCCATCGCACTCCGCCTGGGTGACCGGCATGCCGGCGTAGCCTCCCCGGATTGACGGGGCGGACTTCTACTGATTCGCCGGCTCGGCAGCGGCAACCACGGCAACGAAGGGCTGCCCCTTCTGCTTGCTGTCCTGGCGCATGCTGATCTCGCGGATCTGCCGTCTTTCCACCAGGTCACCCAGGCTGATGCCGTTCAGGAAGTCGTAGATCTGATTGCTGAGATCCGTCCACAGCTCATGGGTCAGGCAGGGTTCATCGTCCTGGCAATTGGCCAGCCCGCCACAGCGACGGGCGTCGATCTGCTCGTTGATGGCCACGATCACTTCTGCCACGGCAATATCCTTCGCAGGCCGGCTCAGCCGGTATCCGCCTCCCGGCCCCCGGGCACTGTCCACCAGGCCCTGGCGGCGCAGCTTGGCAAAAAGCTGCTCCAGATAGGAGAGGGAAATCCCCTGGCGCTGGGAAATGTCCGCCAATGGCACGGGGCTGTCCTGGGCATGGAGAGCCAGATCGAGCATTGCGGTAACCGCATAGCGTCCCTTAGTCGTGAGTTTCATGATGCGTACTTACCCTTGGTTCTGGTCAAGTATCGGTGACAGTGTACAATCCTGATCTGAATAGTCAACTATTTTTCTGACTATTTTCATCAGGTATTGCCCCCTCATGCTGCATTATATCCTTACTATTTTCCTCCTTTTTAGGAGGATGTTCAACAGAATCAATTTCATATATGTCGAGTTCCGGCAATGGGGGAATGTCGATCTCCGCCCCCAGCTTCCGGAACTCAGCTTCCATGCGGGCAATCTTTTCGTCCATGGCGTGGATATGATCCAGCAGGCAGTTGACGGCCCGCGCGACGGGGTCGGGCATGTCGGCGGTGGCGCCATAGGCATCGAAGCCGATCTTGCGGGCAAAGGCCTTGCGCCGCTGCTCCCCCTCGCGCCTGCCGCTGGTGACGATATGGCCGGGCACACCCACCACCGTCGCACCCGCGGGCACATCCTTGACCACCACCGCATTGGAGCCGATACGGGCGCCCTCTCCCACGGTGACAGGTCCGAGGATCTTGGCCCCGGCGCCGACGATGACATTGTTGCCCAGGGTGGGGTGACGCTTGCCCTTCTCCCAGGTGGTCCCCCCCAAGGTCACGCCATGGTAGAGCGTGCAATCGTCCCCGATCTCGGCAGTCTCCCCGATGACCACCCCCATGCCATGATCGATGAAGAAACGTCGTCCGATCCGGGCCGCAGGATGGATCTCGATGCCCGTCAGCAGGCGGGACAAGGCGGAGACGAAGCGCGCCAGCCACTTCATGTTGGTTCGCCACAAGGCATGGCTCAGGCGGTGAAAGACAACGGCATGAAGCCCGGGATAGGTGGTCAATACCTCGAAGGCATTGCGTGCCGCCGGGTCGCGCTCGAAGACACAGCGGATATCTTCACGGATTCTTGAAAACATGAAATCTACATCGAAGTCAAAATGTTGCCCTGTCCCGACACGCTTCCTGGCCGGCCACTCCCGCATCGAGGACGGCCCCGACAGGATGTCCCCTATCCATTGAATCTCGGATTATACCTTCTCGCCCCTTCATGGTGGGCTTGCATCGCGGAAGGTGCTGATCTTGCGTTGTATCGACGTCAGGATGCCGCGCAGGATATTCATCTCGTTCTCATCCGGCTGGCACCGGTGGTAGAGACGACGCAGGCGCCGCATCAGCTGGCGGGGATTGGCTGGATCGAGAAACTCGATGGCCACCAGCACCTCCTCCAGGTGGCGGTAGAAACGCTCCATCTCGGCGGCATCCACGGGCAGATGCGCCGGGGGACGCCCCCCGATCCCCGCAACCTCCTTTGCCGCCAGGGCCGCCATGCGCAGTTCGTAGGCGATGACCTGCACCGCGGCCGCGATATTGAGGGAAGGAAAGTCCGCCGCGGCCGGGATGGTGACCTGCAGGTGACAGAGATCCAGATGGGCATTGCTGAGACCGGAATGCTCGGGGCCGAAAAGTATGGCCGCAGGCAACTGGCCGCGTTCCCTGGAAAGGCGTGCCGCCGCCTCGCGTGGATCCAGGCAGGGCTGTCCGAGACTACGCTGGCGGTTGCTGGTCCCCATCACCAGCCGGCAGCCTGCCACGGCCTCCGCGGCATCATCCACCACCTGCGCTGCGGCCAGCACGTCATCCGCCCCCGAGGCGCGCGCAGTGGCCTCGGCGCTGGGAAACAAGCGCGGCCTGACCAGCCACAGCTCACCCAGGCCCATGGTCTTCATGGCCCGGGCCGTGGCGCCGATGTTGCCCGGGTGCGTGGTCTCCACCAGCACGATGCGGATCTGCGACAGCATGGCAAGAAGATACCACAACAAGACGTGCGCCAGTGCCGGCCGGAATTCCGGAACCTGAACCCAGAACCTGATCCCAGAACCTTATCAAGGAACCTCATCACGGAACCCGGAACCGGCCCCAAACCCTGGTGGAATCTGTTATCCTGTGGCGCCTGCCGCTCCGGCAGGTCTCACAGTGACAGAATCGACATGCATCCGTTATTGAACATCGCCATCAAGGCCGCGCGCACCGCCGGCAGGGTCATCGTGCGCCACCTCGACCAGCTGGGACAGATCAATGTCTCCAGCAAGGGCCGCAACGACTTTGTCAGCGAAGTGGACCACCTCGCGGAGGCGGAAATCATCCGGGTCATCCGCAAGGCCCACCCCGAACACGGCATTCTCGCCGAGGAAGGGGGACACCGGCGCGGTGATGAGTTTCTCTGGATCATCGACCCCCTGGACGGCACCACCAATTTCCTCCACGGCTTTCCCCAATTCGCCGTCTCCATCGCCCTCCTCCACAGGGGCCGGCTGGAACAGGCCGTGGTCTATGACCCTTTGCGCAACGAGATCTTCTCCGCCACGCGCGGCAGCGGCGCCTTCCTCAACGACCGGCGCCTGCGGGTAAGCAGGGCCAGGACCCTGGAGGGCACGCTCCTGGGCACCGGTTTTCCATTCAAGCAACAGGAACACCTGGACGCCTATCTGGCGATGTTCCGCAGCCTGCTGCTGCAGACGGCGGGCATTCGCCGCGCGGGTTCGGCCGCCCTGGATCTGGCCTATGTCGCGGCCGGCCGCCTCGACGGCTTCTGGGAACTGGGGCTGAGCTGCTGGGACATGGCGGCCGGCGCGCTGCTGGTGACGGAGGCCGGGGGCCTGGTCAGTGATTTCGCCGGCGGCGAGCGTCATCTGGACACCGGCAACATCGTTGCTGGAAACCCCCGCATCCACCAGGCCATTCTCCAGGACATCCAGCCGCACCTGGTACCTGCGCTCGCCCAATGACTCCGCATCCTGTCCGGACAAGCCCGGCCTCACGAAAGATCGGTTGCATTTTCCGGTCAATCGGGTAATTCTTTAGCGCTTCAACGTCAAGCAAGCGGAAAACCACATCGTGACGGATGCCAACCTGCCCATACTCATGGAGCCGCGGCAGCTCGCCGACATCGCCGAGCGGGAAGACCTGCTGATCGTGGATTTGTCGGATGCCTCCATCTATGCGCGCCACCACATCCCGGGCGCCGTGCGCCTGGAATACGGCAAGCTGCTTGCGAGCCGCCCTCCCGTCATGGGCCTGCTGCCTGACGAAGAAGACCTTGCCGCCACCCTGGCCACCATCGGCCTGAGCCCGGAAACCCACGTGGTCGCCTACGACAACGAAACCAACAACAAGGCCTGCCGTTTCCTGTGGACACTGGATGTGGCGGGTCACCGGCATTTTTCCCTGCTAAACGGCGGACTCAAGGCCTGGCTCGCGGCAGGCCTGCCCGTCGACGACAAACCCCGCCTGGTCACCCCCAGCCGTTATCCCGTGCGCTACAGCGACGAGCACTGTGCCGACAAGGCCTATATCCTCGAACACCTGGAGGATCCCGAGGTCATCATCGTGGACACACGTTCCGCCGCCGAATATGCCGGCAACGACAAGCGGGCCTTCCGCGCCGGTCACATCCCGGGCGCCGTGAACGTGGAATGGACCCAGGCCATCGACCGCCAGAATGACATGAAGTTCAAGCCCGCCGGGGAACTGCGCGAGATCTATGAAAGTGCGGGCGTCACCCCGGACAAGGAGATCATCGTCCACTGCCAGACCCACCAGCGCTCCTCTCACACCTACATGGTATTGAAGAGCCTGGGCTATCCGCGGCTCAAGGGCTACCCCGGTTCGTGGTCGGAATGGGGCAATGACCCCGAAACACCCATCGAGACCGGTTGATCCTCGTGGCGTCGTGAGCAGCACTTCGCCGCCGGTTTCGCAATCCCGCGCCAGCGCCTCTTCCGCGACAGCCTCCGCCGAAAAGGAACGGGGACCGTCCCCCGCGCACACACCCCGCACACCCCACACACCCCACACACCCCACACACCTATGATGCAGCAGTACCTGCGCATCAAGGCCGAACATCCCGACATGCTGGTGTTCTACCGCATGGGCGACTTCTATGAACTGTTCTACGACGATGCCCGTCGCGCCGCCCAGCTCCTGGACATCACCCTGACCACGCGGGGCCAGTCGGCGGGCGAACCCATCCCCATGGCCGGCGTGCCCTGCCACGCCGTGGACAACTATCTGGCCCGCCTGGTGGCGCTGGGCGAGTCCGTGGCCATCTGCGAACAGATCGGCGATCCCGCCAAGAGCAAGGGGCCCGTGGAACGCAAGGTGGTGCGCATCGTCACCCCGGGCACGCTCACGGACGAGGCCCTGCTGGAAGAACGCCGCGACAATCTGCTCTGTGCCATCCACGAGGCGGAGGGACGTTTCGGCGTCGCCGCACTGGATCTCGCCAGCGGCCGCTTCACCGCCCTCGAAGTGGAAAGCGCGCAGGCCCTGAAGGACGAACTGGAACGCCTGCGGCCGGCCGAACTGCTGGTCAGCGAAGAGAGTGCCTGCCACGACATGCTGGGCGACCGCCGCGGCCTGCGCCCCCTGCCGCCCTGGCATTTCGAGACGGACAGTGCCACGCGCCTGCTCTGCGAACAGTTCGGCACCCGGGACCTGCGCGGTTTCGGCTGCGAGGACCTCACCTGCGCCCTGGGGGCCGCAGGCTGCCTGCTGCAATACGCCCGCAGCACGCAACGTGCCTCATTGCCCCACATCCACGGCCTCCAGGTGGAACGGCGTGACGAGTCCCTGATACTCGATGCCACCACGCGAACCAACCTGGAACTGGACACCAACCTTGCCGGCGGCCGGGAATATACGCTTGCCTGGGTACTGGACCGCACCGCCAATCCCATGGGAGCGCGGCTTCTGCGCCGCTGGATGCACCGCCCCCTGCGCGACCGCCGGATCCTGCGCGAACGTCTCCAGGCCATCGCGGTACTCATCGAAAGCCGGACATTCAACACGCTGCACGACACCCTCCGTGGCCTGGGCGACCTGGAACGCATCCTGGCGCGCGTCGCACTGCGCACCGCCCGCCCCCGCGACCTGGCCCACCTGCGCGACGGCCTGGCGACCCTGCCGGCGCTCATCGGCCTGCTGGAACCCCTGGATGCCCCCCTGCTGGACACCTTGCGCGAGGATCTGGGCCCCCACCCCCTCCCCTTGCAATTGCTCCAGTCCGCACTGGTGGAAAACCCGCCGGTCCTGATCCGCGACGGCGGCGTCATCGCCCCCGGTTTCGATGCCGAACTCGACGAACTGCGCGGTCTCAGCGAGGACGCCGACCGCTTTCTGCTGGAACTCGAGGGCCGGGAGCGTGCGCGCACCGGCATCGCCAACCTCAAGGTCAGTTACAACCGCGTACACGGCTACTACATCGAGGTCGGGCGCAGCCACGCGGCACAGGTACCCGCCGACTATGTCCGCCGCCAGACACTGAAAGCCGTGGAACGCTACATCACGCCGGAGCTGAAAAGTTTCGAAGACAAGGTACTGAGCGCCCGTGAACGGGCGCTGGCCCGGGAAAAATCCCTGTACGAAGCATTGCTCGAACGCCTGCAGCCCCACCTGCGCCCGCTGCAGGCCAGTGCCGCCGCGCTCGCGACACTCGACGTGCTGGCCAACCTCGCGGAACGCGCCGAGACCCTGAACCTGAGCGCACCGGAACTCAGCGACAGGCCCGGCCTGCTCATCGAGGGCGGCCGTCACCTGGTGGTGGAGCAGGTCCAGGAAGCGCCCTTCGTCCCCAACGACTGCCGCCTCGACGAACAACAGCGCATGCTCATCATCACCGGTCCCAACATGGGAGGCAAGTCCACCTATATGCGCCAGACCGCGCTCATCGTCATCCTCGCCGGGATGGGCAGCTACGTCCCGGCACAACGCGCCGTGGTCGGCCCCGTCGATCGCATCTTCACCCGCATCGGCGCCTCCGACGAGCTGGCCAGCGGCCGCTCCACCTTCATGGTGGAAATGACCGAGACCGCCAACATCCTCCACAACGCCACCGGGCAAAGCCTGGTCCTCATGGACGAGATCGGACGCGGCACCAGCACCTTCGACGGCCTGTCCCTGGCCTGGGCCTGTGCCGCCCACCTGGCCCGCCATATCCGCGCCTTCACGCTCTTCGCCACGCACTATTTCGAACTCACGACCTTGCCGGAGCAGATACCCGGCATCGCCAATGTCCACCTGGACGCCGTGGAACACGGTGACGGCATCGTCTTCCTGCATGCCGTCAAGTCCGGCCCCGCCAACCAGAGCTACGGTCTCCAGGTCGCGGCCCTGGCGGGCATTCCCCGGCCGGTCATCGAGGAGGCGCGGCTGCGCCTGCGCCAGCTCGAAGATCACGCCGGGAAACAGCACAACGCCGCCACGGGGCAGATGAGCCTCTTCCGGGAAGCCGTCCCCCCACCCGCCCCGCCTCATCCCGTCCTGCAGCGCCTGTCCGAAATGGACCCCGACGACCTGAGCCCCCGCCAGGCGCTGGAGGCGCTGTACCGGCTGCGGGACCTTCTGGATAAAACGTAGGAGCACCGCGTCTTCCCTGCAGCCGGATGATGCGTGATGGGCATGAGAAGGCGTTTTTCCCCTGCACATCACGCCTTGTTCATCACCCCAAACCAAGGTTGGCGTTCCTTCCCGTTAGTGATTAACATATGCAGGCGAGCGATCAACACGGAACACAGGAGAGCGTCATGACTTTCGTTGTCACCGAGGAATGCATCAAGTGCAAGTACACCGACTGCGTCGAAGTGTGCCCTGTGGACTGTTTTCACGAAGGTCCCAATTTCCTCGTCATCGATCCCGACGAATGCATCGACTGCACCCTGTGCGAACCGGAATGCCCCATCGAAGCCATCCACCCCGAGGACGACGTACCCGAGGACCAGCTGCAATTCATCCAGCTCAATGCCGAGCTGGCCAAGATCTGGCCCGTCATCACGGAAAAGAAAGACCCCTTGCCCGACGCGGACGAATGGGCCGAGGTCAAGGACAAGCTGCAATACCTGGAACGGTGACAGACTTGCCGGCCAAGCCCGCACCGGGGAAAAGGGATACGGCCCAGGAAAATCCACCCAGTCACCATCGAGATCCCTGAACACATCGTCCTGCTGCCCTACGGGGCCGACCTGCTGCGGGAACTGGCGCAACGCCTGCTGCGGGAGCAGGCCGCCAGCCTGCCCGACCTGAGTCATTGCGCCATCCTGCTGCCCGATACCGGCGCCGCGCCGCGCCTTCGCCGCCTGCTGCTGGAGGGGGCGGCACGACACGGCGCCAGCGCCCTGCTGGGACCGCGCATCACCACCCTGCCTGACTGGCTCGACCGGCACCTGCCCGAAAACCGCCCGGTGCCCCCGGCCTGCCAGCGCGAACTCATGCTCCTGGAGGCCCTGCAGGGCCATCCCGACCTGTGTGGCAGCGGCGGCCCCTGGGCGCTTGCCGAAAGCCTGCTGGCATTGTTCGACGAACTCGCCCGCCGCGAAGTGGGACTGCCGGAGACGGCGGAGGCGCTGGGCAACCGCCTCGCCCGGGGCTACCGCCTCGGGGAGCGGCACGGGAAGAACAGCGGGAACCCGGCGATCACGCAGCCGCTCTCGCGCGAAGCGACGCTGGTGCACCGCCTCTGGGAAGCCTGGCAGGCCCAGCACGATGCGGAAGGACTCTGCGAAGCCTGGCGGAGTTACCGTGAACGCCTCGCGGCCGTCCCGGAACGTCTGCCGCCGGCGGTACACTGCTACCTCGTCCCCGGCGACGACCCGGCACCCGCCGAGATGGCATGGATGCGCCGCATGATCGCGCAGGGCCAATGCACACTTTTTCTCCAGGGCGACCTCACGCCCCTGGACAGGAATTCCCGGCACAGGAATTCCCGGCACAGGAATTCCCCGCACAGGGATTCAGGTGGGGACGATCCCTGCCGCCAGATCCTGGCACGGCTGGGCGCAACGCCGGGCACACCGGCCGAGCTGCGCCCGGATGTCCATCGGGATGGCTACGCGGACTTTCTCGATACGGCCCTCGCCCCGCCGTCGCCCGACAGCGCGCCAGACGAGGATGCCCCCCCTGCGCCGGCCCATGCCCTGACGGCCCATGTCCTGACGGACCGTGCCCGCGAACTGGCCCGCCGGCATCCCGCCTCGCCGGCGGCCAGCCGGCTCTTTTTGTATGCCGCGCCCGATCCCGAACGCCAGGCACGCGCCGTGGAACTCCAGGTCCGGCGCTGGTTGCTGGCCGGCATGAAATCCATCGGCATCGTCACCGAGGACCGGCGCCTGGCGCGGCGCGTGCGCGCCCTGCTGGAACGGGCCGAGGTGGCGCTGGAAGACCTCGGTGGCTGGGCCCTGTCCACCACCAGTGCGGCGACGGCGGTGGAACGCCTGCTCCAGGCGGTCGAAGAGGACTATGCCCACGAACCCCTGCTCGATCTGCTCAAGTCCCCCTTCGTCCTGCCCGACCTGGAACGGGAAGAACGCCTGAGGCAGGTCTACCGGCTGGAACAGGACATCATCCTCCACGAAAACATCAGCCGGGGCCTGGACCGCTATCGACAGCACCTCGCCTATCGCCGCCGGCGCCTCGACTGGCCGGCGCAGGCCCAGGTGGAACTGGATGCCCTGCTGGATCGCCTGGAGACCGCCTGCACCCCCCTGCAGCAATTCGCCGCCGGGGGCCGGCACGCCCCCGGGGCCCTGCTGGACGCCCTCGTCCATGCCCTGCAGGTCCTGGGCATGGACCGCGGCCTGGCGGCCGATCCCGCGGGCGCGCAGGTGCTGGAAGAGATCCATGTCCTGGGTCATGCGGCGGGCAGGCACGGGCTGCGCTTTTCCTGGACGGAGTTCCGCATCTGGCTGGGCCGACGCCTGGAAAACGCCACCTTCCGGCCGCCCCGTCCCCGGCATGCGCCGGTGCGGCTGCTCACCCTGCGCCAGGCGGGTCTGCACCGCTGCGATGCCCTCATCGTCGCTGCTGCGGACGAACGCCACCTGCCCGGCCCGCCGCCGGCCACGCCCTTTTTCAACGATGCGGTGCGTGCCGAACTGGGCCTTGCGCCCCTGCGCCGGCAGCGGCACCTCGCCCGCCATCATTTCCGCCTGCTGCTGGAGAGTGCCCCGCGCATTCTCTTGACCTGTCACCGCGAGGAAGACGGGGAAGACATCCAGCCCGCTCCCTGGGTGGCCCTCCTGGACGCCTGTCACCGGCTGGCCTACGGCACGGGGCTGGGGGACGACGGGCTCCCGGCCCTGATCGAGGACCCCGCCACGCTGGTCATTCACGACCGGGCACCCCTGCCCGCCCCGCACACGCCGCCGCGCCCTCCGGCGCCTCGCGATCTGCTGCCGGCCAGGTATTCCGCCAGCCGCTACCAGCGCCTGGTGGACTGTCCCTATCTGTTCTTCGCCGCCGACTGCCTGGGGCTGCGGGCGCCGGATCGCATCCGCGAGGCACTGGAAAAATCGGACTACGGCGCCCGCGTCCATCGCATCCTGGAACGCTTTCACGACCCCGCCGCGGGCCGCGACGCCCCCCTGCACCGCGGCGACATGACCGCGGCGCAACGGACGCTGGAGACCCTCTCGCGGGAAGAGTTCCGGCGCGACCTGGAAGACAACATCGTGCACCGCGGCTGGCTGCAGCGCTGGCTGGGCCTGGTGCCGGCCTATCTCGCGTGGCAGCGGGAACGGCACCGCACCTGGCGGATCGAGGCAGTGGAATCCGAATACCGGCACGAGCTGGCGCCGGGGCTCGCCATCGAGGGCCGGCTGGACCGCATCGAGCGCAGTGGTGACGGGCGGCTTGCGGTACTGGACTACAAGACCGGCGGTCTGCCCGGACCCCAGGCGGTCGAGACGGGCGAGGCCGTGCAACTGCCGTTCTATGCCCTCCTGCTCACGACGTCCGGCACACTGGAGCACACCGCCCCGGAAACCGTCTCCGAGGTGGGCTACCTCGCCCTCGGCAGGGACGAGATCAAGGCAGGGCCGGCACTGTCCGGCGCGGCGCTCCAGGAACTCGCCGCGGCGCTGCGCTCGCGGCTGCATCACCTGCATCGGGCTGCTGCGGCAGGGGCCCCGCTGCCCGCCTGGGAAGACGAGAAGGTCTGCCGGCACTGCCCCATGTCCGGCCTGTGCCGCAGACAGGCATGGGACACGGAGCCGGCACATGACTGAGGCCGCCGATCCCTGCCGCAACGTCGTCGTCCAGGCCTCGGCGGGCACCGGCAAGACCTGGCTGCTGGTCACCCGGCTGGTCCGCCTGCTGCTCTCGGGCGCGGCGCCGGACAGCATCCTGGCCATCACCTTCACGCGCAAGGCGGCGGCCGAGATGCAGGCCCGCCTGCGGGAGCGCCTCTTCGGCTACCTGACCCTGGACGACAGGACACTGGACGAGGCGCTGCGGGCACTCGGCATCGAGCCGGGAAATCCAGCGGGCGCGGGCTGGCGGCGACGCGCGCGCCTGCTCTACGAAACCCTGCTGCACAGCGACGGGGCCGTGCGCGTCACCACCTTCCATGCCTTCTGTCAGGACATCCTGCGGCGTTTTCCCTTCGACGCGGGCGTGCCCCCCGGCTTCGAGCTGGTGGAAAGCGAGGGGCTGCTCATGGACGAGGCCTGGGAGGCGCTCCTGGGCGAGGCCACGCGCCACCCCGACGGCGCCACCGCCGCCGCCCTGCGCGTCCTCCTGGATCATCACGGCAATACGGAAGGCCCCCGCGAAACCCTGCGGATCTTCCTTCATCACCGCATCGACTGGTGGGCCTACACCCTGGGCGCAAGCGATCCGGCCGCCCACGCCGCCACCCGCCTGCAGCAGTGCCTGGGCATCGAACCGGACGCGCCCCCGCCCGCGGCGGACTTCTTCTCGCCTGCGCGGCGCGAAGCGCTGGCGGCGTTCGCGCGCCTCCTGGACCGTCACCCCACGGCCACCAATGCCGGCCACCGCGACCGGATCCTCGCGGCCCTGGCCGCCGTCACGGCACCCGCGAGGCCATCGGAACCGGATTTCGATGGCGCCCTCTCCCACCTGGAACCGGTCTTCTTCAAGAACGACGGCACGCCCCGCGAGCGCAGGGAGAGTGCCGTGCTCGCCCGCAAGCTGGGCGAGGCGGGCATGCGCCGCTTCCTCGAACTGGACCGCGCCCTGACCCGGGCCCTGGCAAGGACGCGGGAGGAGATGCGACGACATCGGACCCTGGCGCTCAACCGGGCGTGGTACCGTGCCGGCCAGCGGCTCCTGGAACACTACGCCCGCCTGAAAACGGAACGGCGCCTCCTGGATTTCGCCGACCTGGAATGGCAGACCTGCCTGCTGCTGCGCCATGGCGACAACGCGGCGTGGATCCAGTACAAGCTGGATCGCGCCATCGACCACATCCTGGTGGACGAGTTCCAGGATACCAGCCCCACGCAATGGGGCATGCTGCAGCCCCTGCTGGAAGAACTCGCGGCGGGAGACCCGGAACGGCGACGCAGCGTCTTCCTGGTAGGCGACGTCAAGCAATCCATCTACCGCTTCCGCCGCGCCGATCCGCGCCTGTTCCATACGGCCGGGCGATGGTTGCGGGAAAGCGCCGGCGCCGTGGACTGCGACCTCAACCTGTCATGGCGCAGTGCCCCCGCTATCGTCGAATTCGTCAACCGCGTCTTCACCTCGCCTCCCCTGGACCGGGACCTGGCGCCCTTTCCCCTCCACGACACGCACCGCCGGGCATGCTGGGGACGCGTGGAACTGCTGCCCCTCATCGACATTGCATCCACTGCCGGCGCCGGGAAGCCCGCGGCAGCCGGCCCGCACGACACCGGACTGCGCGACCCCCTCACCACGCCCCGCCCGGCGACGGACGAATCACCCCATTTTCGCGAAGGCCAGGCCATTGCCGCGCGCATCCGCGCCATCGTGGCCAGCGGCATCCGTCTCGATGACGGCACGCCCGCCGGCTACGACGATGTCATGATCCTGGTCCGCACCCGCGCGCCCGTGCATCATTACGAGCGCGCCCTGCGCGAGGCGGGCATTCCCTATCTGGGCGGGGGGCGCAGCACGCTGCTCGACTGCCTGGAAATACAGGACATGGTCGCCCTCCTGGAGACGCTGATCACCCCCCACGACAACCTGGCCCTGGCCACCGCCCTGCGCTCTCCCGTGTTCGCCTGTGAGGACGAAGACCTGGTGCGTCTGGCCCGCCAGGCCCGGCACGCAGGCCAGCCCTGGTTCCATGCCCTGCAGGACCTGGCGACCGCCGCCGCCCAGGCGACCACAAGTCAGGGTGAAGAGACGACGGAAGACGCCCTCTCCCGGGCCGCCCGCCTGCTGGCGCGGTGGCACGCGCTGGCCGACCGGATCCCGGTCCACGACCTGCTCGATCGCATCTACAGTGAAGGCAACGTGCTCGCCCGCTACACGGCAGGCTTTCCGCCGCATCTGCGGGCGCGTGCGCGGGCCAACCTGATGCGCTTCATCGAACTCGCGCTGGCGGTGGACAGCGGCCGTTATCCCAGCCTGCCCGGCTTCCTTTCCCGTCTGCGGGACCTGCAGCGCCTCGACCAGGAAGCCCTGGAAGAAGCACCGCTGGCCGCCCGGGGCGGTGGCGTGCGCATCATGACCATCCATGCCGCCAAGGGGCTCGAAGCACCCATCGTCATCCTCGCCGACAGCGCCCGCGCCGACCGGCGCCGCGCCTCTCCCGGCCTGCTGCTGGACTGGCCGCCCGATGCGCACCAGCCACGCGCCTTTCTTCTCGCCGGGCGCCGGAACGAAGCGGACGCCTTCACCCGCGAACTGCTCGAGGCCCAGTCCGAGGCGGAACAGAAGGAAGAGGTCCGTCTGCTCTATGTGGCGCTCACCCGGGCGCGGCAATGGCTGCTGATCTCGGGCTGCGCAGACCGCCGTGGCCGCTGGGGCGGCTGGTACCGGTGCCTGGTACAGGCACTGGGCAGGTCCGAGGCGGAGCGGGAAGCACTCGTCCGCGAGGGCGGCACATGGGAAAAGGGAGACCAGCATGCAAAGAAGACGGCAGGGGGCCCCATCACCGCAACGGGATCCGAACCGGTCTCCGGACTGGGGGATCCCCGCCTCGGGCATCCTGTGGCCATCGCCGGCATGGCGGGCGAGATCGCCCCCAGTGCGGCCGCGGCAGACGGAGACAGCGAGGGAGGCGACCGGGAAGGGCGCCAGCGGGGCATCGTCATCCATCGCATGCTGGAGCGTCTCGGCAATCTGTCCCAGACAGCGCTGGCGGAACGGGCGACCCTGGACACGCTTCGGGATGCCATCGCCCGGGAGTTTCATTACGATACCGGCGATTCACGGTTTCTGGACTGGTGGGCAGAGGCCCTCGCGGTGCGCCGCGCCCCGCACCTGGCCATGCTCTTCGATCCGGACCGCTACCGGCGGGCGTGGAACGAACAGACTCTCATCTATGAGCAAGACGGACGGGTGGTCAACGGGATCGTGGACCGGCTGGTGCTGCGTGCCGGGGAAGTGCTGGTGGTGGATTACAAGACCCACCTGTCCGCCCGCAACACAACAGATCTGGCACAGCTGGCTGCCCCCTATGGAGAACAGATGCGCCTCTACCGGGAGGGCGCACAAAGGCTGTGGCCGGATCTCACCGTGCGCGCACTGCTGCTGTTCACCGCCTGCGCCGCCATCCACGAATTCAAATTCAATGCGCCGGGGGACACCTGATCAGCCCGGGTCGTCCGCGTCCGGCCCTGGGGGGTAGGGAGGGGATGGGGCGGGACAGCGGATCGCCGGGATCAGCTCCTGCCACCCTCGCCGATGCGTTCGTCGAGGATGCGGATCAACTGGTCCGCGGGCACGTAGCCGGCGATGACACCGCCGTCGGGCAGGACCAGGGTCGGGGTACCCGAAATGCCGATCTGCCCCGCCTTGGCCATGTGCGCTTCCACGGGATTGTCGCACTGGGTGCGCTCCATCCTGCCGCCCTGCTTGGCATGGGTGATGGCTGCCTGGCGATCCTCGGCGCACCACACCGCCACCGCCCGGTAATAGGACTTGGTATTGATCCCGGTGCGAGGATAGGCCAGGTAACGTATCTCGATACCCCGGCGCTGGTACTGGTCGATCTCGCGGTGCATCTTCCGACAGTAGGTACAATCCACATCGGTGAAGACATCGACGACATAGCGCGTCCTGCCCTTGGCGGGAAAGATGATGGCCGTAGCCGGGTCGATGTCCGCCATGATGCCGCGCCGCACCTGGGACCGCCGCTCCTCGCTGAGATTGACACGCGATTGCAGGTCGATGAGATCTCCCTGCAGGACATAACGCCCGTCCCCGGTGATATAGAACAGTTCAGAACCGTACATCACCTGGTACAGGCCGGGAATGGGGGTTGCCTCCACGACATCGGGAGCCTGACCGGGAATGATCCTCTCCAGAATCTGCTGAAGAGGCGCGCCCGGGCCAGCGCCGGGCGTGGCGGCCTCATGCCCCTCGTCCGCTGCCACGCCAACGAAAAGGGAAACGAGAAAAAACCCTGAAAGGAAAAACCTGCCTGCCTTCATGTCATGTCTTCCTGCTGCTGTCACGTCATGTTATCGGCAGCGGGCCCCGACACCTGATCCAGCACCTGCCAGCACCTGACTGAGAACAGCAAAAATGCCGCCCGCTTCTTTTATCCAGCGCTTTTATCTATCCGGTGCTCCCGCCGGGCCGCGCGTACCCCATCAAGCATAGACGGTCACATCGTCCAAGTCCATCGGGCAAATCCATCTGGGCAGATCCATCCGGGGCGACAGCGCAAAAAAACCCGCCCGACACACGGCCGGGCGGGCAACCTTGCAGGGCTTGCGCAATGAAATCAGAACATGAAGATCGCCTCGACGGCGACGGTGGTCTGGTCCTTTCCAAGGGTACCGTCGTCCTTGGCAAAGAACTTTGCATCAGACCAGTCGCGGCGCACCTCGCCGCGCACTTCGACGTGGTCGCTGAAGGCATGAGCCAGCGTCAGGGTGGCCTCCTCCCACACTTGCACGGTACCAGTGCGAAAACGGTCCTCGTCGTCGAAGTATTCATAGCGGCCCGTCAGGCGGCACTTGTCGCTGAGCTTGTAACTCACATAGCCCGCATAACCCGTCCAGCTGGCATCGCCGCCACCCGCAACGCCATTGTCCTGGCTGCCGAAATCGGCATTGAACAGCAGGGACAGGGAATCGGACAGGTCGATACCCGCCACGACATCGATGATGGTCCGGGACTCATCCTTGCCATTGGCCTCCTCGTCACCCACCATGCCCTGGACGTTGACGAACCAGTTGTCGGCGGGGGCCATGGCGACCTGGAACTCCAGGGACTTGGACGCATTGTCATCGACGAGGTTGTCCCAGCCGTTGTTGACGCCGGCGGTGAGGGTGACGGCATCACTCACGGCATAGCTGGCACGCACGCCGGTGTGGGTGAACGGAATGGCAGAGCCGAACAGGATGGAACGGGAAAAGTTCCAGTTGTCCTTGCTCTCGATCACCTCGGCACCGATGAGCGTGGCGAACTTGCCGAACTGGACCTGAAATGCACCATCGGCATAGGCCACATAGGCCTGCTGGATATCGAACTCATCCCCACTATCTGTGCCCGCGGCGGCCGTCACGTTGGCATCGGAACCGGCGTTGAGCACCACGGCGCCGCCGAAGCCCTCCGCGGGGAGCTTGCTCATGGTGAGGCCGATCATGTTGACATTGAACGAATTGCGCTGCGTGTCGAACACCCGGCCGGTAACACGGCCCAGGCTGCTGTAGGTGTCGCTGTAGGTATAGGAGGTATCGACGTAGCCGCTGATCTCGACACCGGAGGCCCCCAGGACCTCACCCAGGGTGGGTGTCTGAGCCGACACGGCGCCGGTACCCAGGAACATGGCCGAGGCCAGCAGGGTCTTTGCAGTATGTTTCATTGTGACAGAACTCCTCTCAAGCAGTTTCAATCGTGTTATGGTTATTCCTCGTCATCGCCGCATGGTCTACGGTACGCCATGGCGGAACGCCTTGCCCGTGACTGCGCCCGGAAGAAGTGGAAGGGACACAGCCTGCTGACGTTATGCCTCCTATAGCACGCTCTGTGCCATGTTGAATAACTTCATATAAACAACAAGTTACATGGACCCCCACAAAATGGGTCTGCCAGTGACGCACTGAAATGATGCGGCGCGGCATGCGATTGCCACCGAATGCACCATGATCGTGCATACTCGTGCAACACGCAGCACCGGTCCCCGTGCCTGTCCAGCCCTCAGCCCCGCGGGTGATGGGCCGCATGCAGTGCCTTGAGACGTTCCCTGGCCACGTGGGTATAGATCTGGGTGGTGGACAGGTCGCTGTGGCCGAGCAGCAATTGCAGCACGCGCAGGTCGGCACCGTGATTGAGCAGATGGGTGGCGAAGGCATGGCGCAGGGTATGGGGAGAAAGGGGGCGCGTGATGCCGGCCCGCCGGGCATGGCCCTTGATGAGATGCCAGAAACCCTGGCGGGTCATGCCGCCCCCCCGGGCGGTGACGAACAAAACCTCACTGGAGCGCCCCCTGAGCAGGGCCGGGCGCGCCTCGTCCAGGTAGCGCTGCAGCCAGTGGGCGGCCTCCTCCCCAAGAGGGACGATGCGCTCCTTGCCGCCCTTGCCGCTGACCTGCACCACGCCCTGGCGCAGATTGAGCCGTGTCAGCGGCAAGGCCACCAGCTCCGAAACCCGCAAACCCGTGGCATAGAGCAGTTCCAGCATGGCCCGGTCCCGGAGCCCCAGGGTACTCGCCACATCGGGCGCATCGAGCAGGGCCTCGACTTCGGCCTCGGTGAGAGAATGAGGGAGGGGGCGTCCCAGGCGCGGCGCCTCGATGCGCGCGCTGGGATCTTCTTCGCGCAGGCCTTCACGCACCAGGTACTGGTAGAAACGCCGCAGGCTGGAGACCAGGCGGGCACTGCTGCGCGGGCTGGCACCGCCTGCCACCCGCCGGGCCAGATAGGCCAGCAGGTCGGTCCGCCGCGCCTCGGCCAGCCCCGGCCTGCCCTCGCCCGCCAGCCAGCGGGCCAGCCCCTGGAGATCGGCGCGGTAGGCGGCCAGGGTGTGGGCGCTCAGTCCCCGCTCCATCCACAGGGCATCGAGAAAACGTTCCAGCAACCGGTTATCGGCCGGCCGGCCAGCCTTCATGTGCCAGCAACCACTTTTTCATCGCCAGCAGGGCACCCGAGGTGGCCCCGCCGTAGCCGCCCAGCGCCCCCCGGGCCGTCACCACGCGATGGCAGGGCACGATGATGGGCAGGGGATTGGCGCGGCAGGCACCGCCCACGGCGCGCGGGGCACTGCCCAGCGCCCGGGCAAGCTCCGCATAGCTGCACACGGTGCCGGGGGGAATCGCCCTCAGGGCCGACCATACCCGCTGCTGAAAGGGCGTGCCGACGGCATTCAAGGGCAGATCGAACACATGGCAGGGATCCCGGAAATAGGCCTGGAGCTGGCGACCGGCCTGTGCCGCCACTGGCTGCGACGGCGCCGTGCAGGGAGTCTCCGGGGCCAGCCAGTCCACGGCGGTGAGCGCGCCGCCGCTCACACGCAGGCCAAGCCTGCAATACGGGAAGGGGGGCTGGATCACGATGGCATGACCCATGCCGCCGTGATCCAGCCCCCCTCGTTTCGTCACGGCCTCTCGCAACGGAATACCCGTCGCTCGCAGGACAGTGCGGTCAGAGCTTTTCCTTGATCCGGGCCGCCTTGCCACGGAGATTGCGCAGGTAATACAGCTTGGCGCGGCGTACCGCCCCTCTGCGCTTCAGGGTGATGCTGTGTATCGCCGGGCTGTAGGTCTGAAAGACCCGCTCCACTCCCTCACCGTGAGAAATCTTGCGCACGGTGAAAGAGGAGTTGAGACCGCGATTGCGCTTGGCGATGACCACGCCGGTGAATGCCTGCAGGCGCTCCCGCGACCCTTCCTTGACCTTGACCTTCACCTCCACCGTATCGCCAGGGCCGAAGGCCGGCACTTCCCGGTTCATCTGTTCTGCTTCGATCTGCTTGATGATCTCATTCATGGCTCGTTCCCGTCTTTGGTTTTTCCTTCTCGTGTTCTCCACATTGCTCGGCAATGAACTCGTCCAGCAGGCGCTGCTGATGCGGGCTCAGGCGCCGGCCCGCCAGCAGATCCGGGCGCTTGCGCCACGTCCGCCCCAGTGCCTGCTTCTCGCGCCAGCGGCGGATGGCCTCGTGGTCCCCGCTCAGGAGCACCGCCGGCACCGCCCGCCCGTCCACCGTCTGCGGCCGCGTGTACTGGGGATACTCCAGCAGGCCCTCGCTGAAAGAATCCTCGCGAGGTGAATCCTCGTGCCCCAGGGCGCCGGGCAGACAGCGGGCCACGGCATCGATCACCACCATGGCCCCCAGCTCGCCACCGCTCAGCACATAGTCGCCGATGGAGAGTTCCTCGTCGATCTCGGCCTCGATGAGCCGTTCGTCCACGCCCTCGTAACGGCCTGCCACCAGGACCAGCCGCGCCTCCGACGCGAGGCGGCGTACACCGTCCTGATCCAGCCGCCGCCCCTGGGGTGACAGGTAGACCGTCCGTGTCCCGCTCCCCGCTTCGGCCCGTGCCGCCCGGATGGCATCCCGCAGAGGCTGGAACTGCATCACCATCCCCGGCCCGCCACCGAAGGGGCGGTCATCCACGCTGCGATGGCGGTCCCGGGCATAATCCCGGGGATTCCAGCAGGCCAGTGTCAGGCAGCCCCGCTCCACCGCGCGGCGTGTCACCCCCCAGCGGGCCACGGACTCCACCAGTTCGGGAAACAGGGTCACCACATCGATACGCATGACCTGTCCCTTCAGGAAACCTCGTCCCAGCGCTCATCCCAGTCGACCCGGATCAGGCCTGCATCGGGCTCGATGGCCTGTACCACGCGCCCCCGCACATAGGGAATGAGGCGTTCGCGGCCATTGCGCACCACCAGCACGTCGTGGGCGCCGGTCTCCAGGAGGCCGGTGACCCGGCCCAGTTCCACGCCCTGGAGATTTTCCACCCGCAGGCCGATGAGATCGACCCAGTAATATTCATCCGTTTCACATGCGGGCAATCGGGCGCGCTCCACGGCGATCTCCGCCCCCATGAGGCGCCGCGCCGCGTCGCGATCGTCACAACCCGCAAGATGGGCGATGATGCCCTCCCCATGCCTGCGTCCGGCCAGCACCTCGACAGGGTACCAGTCCCTTTCCTGCGCCTGCCCCCCCTCGTGGCCCTGGCCTGCGCTGAGGCTGGAATCCTGACTGATCAGCCAGGGGGTATAGCGGAGGATGTTCTCCCGCGGCTGGGTATAGGAATAGATCCGCACCCAGCCCTTGACACCAAAAACCCCCGTAATGCGCCCCAGGGGCACGCGCAAGGGGGGAGTAGCGGCACGCAGCTCAGGCGCTGGCCGCCTCCTCAACGGCTTCTCCCGCTGTCCTGGCGGCCTCCCTGGCAAGCTGCGCCACCCGCTCGGAGGCCTTGGCCCCCCGGGCGATCCAGTAATCGTACCGCGCCCGGTCGATCTGCAGGCGCACCTCATTGCCAGAGGCAATGGGGTTGAAAAAACCGATGCGTTCAATGAAACGGCCGTCGCGCGGCATGCGGCTGTCGGTGACGACGACATGATAGAAAGGCCGCTTCTTGGCGCCGCCACGGGCCAGACGTATGGTTACCATGAATCCACTACCCCTTATTGAGAACTCGCTTGAGATACTCGCTGCTTCCTGAAAAAAGTGTCTTATTTTACGCGATTTCCCCCAAAATAAAAGCTTTTGCGGGAGGTAACCGGCTGCCGAGACGCGGGCACGAGGAAAAATTCCGGAATATCAGCAGGATGTATCAAGGAAAGGGGCATGCCGCACGCCTGTCCTTGTCACCCCTTTCAAAAAGGAAGCTGTCCTTTCAGGCCCCGCATCATGCGCGCCATGCCGCCCTTGGAGGCGGTCTTCATCATCTTTTTCATCTGGGCGAACTGTTTCAGCAGGCGGTTCACGTCCTGTACCTGCACCCCTGCTCCCGCCGCGATGCGCCGCTTGCGGGAGGCCTTGATGATGTCGGGGAAACGGCGTTCCTGGGGCGTCATGGAATTGATGATGGCCTCCAGCCGGATGAACTGACGGTCGTCCACCTGGGCCATGGCTTCCTGGGGCAGATTGAGACCGGGCAGCTTGCTCAACAGGCTCTGGATCCCGCCCATGTTGCGCATCTGCTGCAGCTGATCGCGAAAATCCTCCAGATCGAAACCCTTGCCCTTCTGCACCTTGCGGGCAAGCTTTTCCGCTTTCTGCCGGTCGAGCTTGCGTTCCGCCTCCTCGATGAGGGTGAGGATGTCACCCATGCCCAGAATGCGGGAGGCGATCCGGTCGGGATGGAAGGGTTCCAGCGCATCGCTCTTCTCGCCGATGCCGATGAACTTGATGGGCTTGCCGGTGATCTGGCGCACCGACAGGGCAGCCCCGCCCCGGGCGTCACCATCGGCCTTGGTGAGAATCACGCCGGTGAGCGGCAGCGCCTCATGGAAGGCCTTGGCGGTGTTGGCGGCATCCTGGCCGGTCATGCTGTCCACCACGAAGAGGGTCTCAACGGGACTGACGGCCTGGTGCAGACGGCGGATCTCCTCCATCATCGCCTCGTCGATGTGCAGCCGCCCGGCTGTATCCACGAGCACCACGTCGAAGAAGTGCTTGCGGGCATGGTCCACCGCGCCGCGGGCGATAGCCTCCGGCTGCTGACTGCTGTCGCTGGGATAAAAGGACACGCCCACCTCGTCGGCGAGGGTCGCCAGCTGCTGGATGGCAGCGGGACGATAGACATCGGCACTGACCACCAGGACCTTCTTGCCGGCCCGTTCCTTGAGCCAGCGGGCCAGCTTGGCCACCGTGGTGGTCTTGCCCGCGCCCTGCAGGCCGGCCATGAGAATGACCGCCGGTGGCGGCACATTGAGATCGAGCGCCTCGCAGGATTCGCCCATGAGGGCGGTCAGCTCCTCCTGCACGATCTTGATGAAGGCCTGCCCCGGGGTGAGGCTGCGCAGCACCTCCTGTCCCACGGCACGCCCCTTGACCCCGGCGATGAACTCGCGCACCACCGGCAGGGCGACGTCCGCCTCCAGCAGGGCCATGCGCACCTCGCGCAGGGCGTCCTTGATGTTGTCCTCCGTCAGGCGGCCCTGACCCCGCAGATTGCGCAAGGTCTGGCCGAGACGTTCACTGAGCGCGTCAAACATGAATCACGAGCAAACCGCTTTTTTCGTCGCCCGTATGATACACCCAAGCCGACGGAGAGGGGAATGGCAAAAGTGTCAGCTGCCGTGCGCAGCCTGCCGGCGCCGGGACAGATGGCGGGGACAGATGAGATACGGGGGAAAAGGATCAGATTTCCAGGATCATGCCGCCATGCAGGCGGACCAGGCTGCGCTCCGGCATGGCGCTCCGGCACTGCTCGAAAATCGTATTCTCCGAGGCCGGCTTGTTGTGCGAGATATAGATTCTGGGATTGTGGCGGAGTTTCTTCAGGTCGGCAGCCAGCAGGCTGGGGCAGTAATGGCGGGAACGGCGGCTCAGCTCCTCCAGCCCGTCGTCGAAGGCGGCCTCGACGATGAGGTGATCGAGGCGTTCATGCGCATTGAGCGCCGCCCAGAAACTGTCGTTGGTCGTGGTATCACCGCTGAAGGCCAGCACTCCGCCGTCGGGCGCCTCGATACGGTAACCCACGGTAGGCACGATATGGTTGACGGGAATCATCTCAAAGCTGCGCCCGCCGATACGGCAACATTCCCCCGGCGCCAGAGGCTCGTAACGCATGACGGGATTGTGTTCCGTGGGCAGGGTGGAAAAATCGGGCCAGATGTGCCAGTTGAAGATATGTTCCTTGAGCACGTCGATGGTGGACTGCTGGGCGTGGATGACAATGGGCTCCTTGAGCAGGGGAAACATGCTGTCCACCATGAGGGGCAGGCAGGCAATATGGTCCAGATGCGTATGGGTGAGAAAGACATGGCGAATCCCAGCCATCTCTTCCAGCGTCAATTCGCTGATGCCGGTACCCGCGTCGATGAGAATGTCATCGTCAAGCAGGAAGGAAGTGGTTCTCAGCTCCCCGCCGACGCCACCGCTGCAACCCAGTATTCTCAGTTTCATTGTGGATTCCCAATACCGCCTCTGTATCGCCGTCCTGCCTGACGGACGATATCACAGGTGCCCCCTGCCATGCCTCCGTGCCCTTTTTCGCACCTCCTTCGAGAAGCCTGCCCGGTGATCCAGCCGACTGCCCGCCGGGCTGTCCACCGGGATGCCGCCACGTGACCTCACCTCCGGCCAATGAGGCAGAGGATGAGGCAGCTTTAGTGTCCTATCGGCTGGCCTGCTCATTTCTTCACTGGTCTCTACCGGATTTTCCTGCCATTTCGACCACCTTCCCTTGTCATTTCGACCACCTTCCCTTGTCATTTCGACCACACGCCCCTGTCATTTCGACCGAAGGGAGAAATCCTGTACCAGCGGCTTCAGATTCCTCGCTGCGCTCGGAATGACATGGAAATGTCACCTCGACCGGTGGGAGAAATTCTCC
>Ga0256839_1001225_pt1 | contig 31639 bp, 31 predicted proteins | sample 354166metaG_FD_185968 | JGI IMG/M metagenome (GOLD analysis project Ga0256839, IMG submission 185968) | Hydrothermal vent microbial communities from Mid Atlantic Ridge, Atlantic Ocean - 354-166 | ecosystem: Environmental > Aquatic > Marine > Hydrothermal vents | place: Atlantic Ocean: Mid... | reverse complement strand
TCAGTTTGTTGATGATCTGTTCTGCTGAATGCCGTTTTCTGGCCATGTCTTCCTGCCTTCCAAATACGCCCATTCTACGAGGATACTCGCATAAAGAATGGACTAGGATTTGGGGGGCAGGTCAGCAGCAGTCACTGATTGGTCAGAGACTCCACTTGACTTTACTGCTGAGCTAATATGGCAGGAGCAATGAACTGGAATTGATCTCTCATTTTCTTCGCGCAGCCCCCTATTAAAAACACAGGGCCTCACCGGTGAGGCCCTGCCAAGGAGTTTTTTAGACTTGTACACCAATTTTTGCACCTAGAAGGTGTAGGTACCTTGGAAGTAGTACCAGTCAATATCTTCATCTGATCCAGTATCGGTAAAAAAATCACCCGCAAAGAAGTGAGAATACCCGCCTTGGAGGGTTAGATTCCGATTCGCAAAGTATTTGACAGTCAGGTCGATCTCTTGCCCAACGGAATCAGATGCCCCAGCAGCTGTTGGACGCAAGACTCCCCCCCCAGCGTTATAGACTGAATCAGAATCGCTTGTCCGTGTGAAGTTGTGAAAATCAAGTTTCACAAAGAACTTTTTATGAGGCTTGAAAGAAACACCCGCTGAAAGATCTGTGATATTCTGACGCCCGATCAAGTCCATAAATCCGTTGTAGGCATGCCCGAGTGGGAAAAGTTGATTGAAAGTTTCGACATCGGTATCTCCTGCGTTGTCATCGCCTGAGGAAATATCAAGCCCGAGGTAAACCTTTGGCTTCCATTGGGAGTCGAATGCGTAGTAAACCTGCGACGCAAACATGTAGGCGCTGATATCAGCACTGCCAACATCACCAAACTGATATGCCCCTTCAACATCATAACCAAATCCAGAGTCGCCGAATTTGCCAAAAAGACGAGCGCCAACCGTATGGCGTTCTTCAATGCCACTGGTTCCGTTGAATGTGACTGCCCCATCGGTTTCGATACCCAGATAGTAGAGATCAATTCCAATGTTATGCTCGCCTCCAATTTTTCCGGTGGCATAGATCCCCCAGAAATCTGGTCCTGCATACCAGTCATTGAAGTTATATTTTTCAACAGGTGTGTACCGTGTGTAAAAGGCATCGGCCCGCCAGTCATTCATCTCAAGAATCACCCGTCCACCGTCCCATGAACGCTGGGAGTTCGCCCAAGGGAGTGTCGAAACAAGGCGCTGCTTACCAAAGAGAAGTCCTTGGCGACCAATGCGGAGTGTGACTTTGTCATTAACATCGCCGAAGGGTAAAATAATGTCAGCAAATGCGTTCTGCAGATCGAGAGCATCTGCATCGAGCCCGCGCACGCCACCAGGCAAATCCCGATCGGTTGAAAGTGCACTCTCGCCTTCGATGAATATGCGGAAGTTCTCGCCGAAGTTCCAATCGGTATGGAGCTGAAGGCGTGAGAGTGCAAAAGAATCGTCCGCAGTAGTTACAGGCGAAAACCCAAATGATTGCCAAGCTTCTGAGCGTAAACGGAGCGATCCACCAATCCCCACCCATGATGATCCATCATCGTTAAGTTTAATATGCTTGAGATCGTCCCAGTAGTCATTCCCACTTTGAGGATCAAACTCAGACCAGTCTTCATCAAATCGGAGGGTCTTGAACTTGGGATAAGTGGCAGCGGGTGATTCATCCTGATTCGTCCGGTCTTCTGTCAAGGCCACACTGGTGGTAGAAACGATGGCAATTGTCCCTGCAAGCGCCGCGATGGTCATTGTTTTTGTTTCTTTTTTGTGCGTCATGCGTATCATTGATGCCTCCAGGCCTCTCAATATTTGAAACACCGGCACGGTACACGCCGAACACTCGGCGCTGTCACCCTGCAGGTCGTGTGTGTTGTCTATTCACTTTGGAGATGTGTCTTCATTGTGAACCAAATTCATAGCTTGTATTGCACATTGTGGAAAGTAATACGGATCTATTCATATTTTTCCTATGTCACCGTCACCGATTTGTGTGCAACTTTTGAGTGATCTATCTTCTGTTTCCTCCGTAATTGTGAAGGACTGGTTGGCCTTCTCCATAGGCAAATTGTGATAAACACAATCTCTGCCACAGCCCAAGTCACAACCCATATTTCCCCCCCTGATCCAAATCCATACGAGTGAAGTCCTGAAGCCATAACATAGTTCACGCCGTAGAAAGTCCAGACGATGGCGAGAAAACCGACGATCGCCGAAACGGCGAGCCCAAAGTCACGAATCCATCCGACATATCGCGCATGGAGGAGTATGAAATAGGTCAGGATCGAGATAAGTGACCATGTTTCTTTCGGGTCCCAACCCCAAAATCGTCCCCATGAATCGGCAGCCCAAACGCCTCCAAGGATGGTTCCCGCGGTGAGCAAAATTACCCCAATCTGCATCATACGGTAGATTTGAACAATGATTCGTTCCGATTTTTTAGAAGGTCTGCGTAAAAGTACATCCTTAAAGAGGTAGACATGGGCAAGGACCGCCCCCAACAGTAGAGCGCCATACGAAGCGACAATGGTAAGGACATGGACAATCAACCAATAATTCGATCGCAACACTGCAGGTAGAGAGTTGGTTTGATCCTGAAGTGGAACAAGCATCGCAAAGAGAATGGACAAAACCGACGCACCAAGACCTGCTGCCAAGTACCAACTCTTGGGTGAGAGAAGCTGGCCGATAACTCCAAGGATCACGGCAACGATCCCCATCCACAGCAAGGATTCATAAGTATTCGACACCGGTGCACGCTCAAGAATTGCTACACGAAGCCAAAGCCCAAAGGCCTGCTCAGCCATGGCCCAGAGAATTGCCAGCACGATCATTGCAGTGATGATCTTGGAGTGAATAATCCATCTGGCTATCAACAATAGTAATGCGACCACCGTAGCAATGGCTGCCATTCGCCAAGGCTTGTGCGCATTGTAGATTAACTCCATATCAATCTTGGACTGGAGATCCTGAGGGTGCATCGTTTTGGCGTTGATCGCACTGATAAGTGTATCGACCGCCGCACTCATATCCCCGTTATTTAAGTAGGCGTCTTGCATTACCAACAATACCTTCTGAACCTCTTCGGTTCCATGATCGGTATGTTTGATCCCTGTCGAAGCAAATGTTTCGGTGCCTTCAACAGGTATAATTGCAATGCCCTGCCCAGTCATGAAAAACGACAAGGTCGCCATCTTGTTTTGGGCATCAATCACCGCCTGCTCATCGCGTGATGGGCGATATTTATTATTTCGATCCATCTTCGCGCGGATTTCACTCGAAAGCCGATGGAACTCTTCGTTGAGCATCAGTTCACCGGGAGCGAAGAACTTTGCGTTCGGATCAAGCCCGAACTTGGACTTGAGTTTCTTGCGTTCAAACGGAATGAGTTCTTCGCGAAACATCGCATCAGGTTTGAAGAGCAAATCGACGATCAGGTCGATATGGTCTCTTCCTGAATACCCTGACGGCCCCCGACCATCACCCCACTGTGTGCGTCCGGTGATCGCGACGGCCACGCGCCTTGCGTAAGTGTCCATTGGCATCGTGCGTCCGCGGTCCTGAATCGGAATCGATGCAAACTTGGACTTCCAATCCTGATCCTGCCGAGGCTGTTGCGACGCTTGGAGTTGTGGGGAGATCATGGCCATCGCCATCAACGACATCAGAAGTACGCTCAGCAAACGCATTGTTCGAGCTCCTTTTCTTCTTTGAATCGAATACCTTGGGTATGCCCGGGTGTCCGTATGAATATGCTTTGGAGTAATACATCACCAAAATCCCAAGGCAGAGGAAAATGCATCCCGCATAGGTTGGAAGCAAACCGGGATCTTTGGTAACTTGAAAAATTGAAACATCCGACCCAACAAACCCAGACTGATAGACCTTCCATCCCTGGTATTCGAGGGGATTGTTCATCCAGATCGTTTGCTCATGAGTATTACCATGTTCATCGGTGAAGAGTACATCAGACTCGTAGGCCATTGCCATAGACGACCCGGGATAGTCCACCTTTCGAAAGTCGACTAACTCAATGGTAAAGGGAACTGGAATTGTTGAGGGTGTGTACGAAATACCTCGGAACTCATCCCCAATTTGAATCATCGACCGGGCACCCCAAGCAAGCACCATAGGCTCGTGTGAAGGGAGGCCTTCTGGTGTTGTGCCATGAATCCGCACGAGCAAGGCAGGCATATTCTCTTCGCCTTGAAGCGCTTCAACAAGCTTGGTGGTCCCTCGTGCATTAGAGAAAGCATTGAGGATGATGCACTCATGTCCATTTCCTATATCGATCACCCACGGGCCTTCCCCAATGAGTTGCTGTTCAATGCGCTGTCCATCGGGTGATGCAAAGTAAACCGTGGTTAATGATTCATCGCGAGTAAAGACAAGCGTCGGTCGATCGAGTCCATGTCCAACATACTCGAGCACAAGATCTGAGAATTTCTCGCCATCGATTTGCTTTTTGTTGATTGAACCTCGAAACCGATCAAACGCTGCATGGCGTTCCCGTGATCCACTTTCATGGACGAGCGTGATTTCGATTGCCGGATTATCGCGTGATTTATCTCCTTCAAACATCCCATCTGGACCGACCATTGCGTGCTTGAATTGTCTGATAGATTCAATGGCCCATCCAGTGTCAACGACCTGTCCAATTTTTTCAGGATCAATCAGGGCATCATCCTCCCGATGCCGGAACACCGGACGAGATTGCTGGTCAATTGTTTCGGGCGCCCATTTTTGCCCTTGAGGCAAAACACGCACCTCGACCTCATGAAGGATCGGTGGAGTTTCCCCATCGCGGAGTTGTCCAACCCAATGCCCGTCATCACCTGCACCAAATTTGAGTTCCACCGCATGGAGCAAGTTCATGCCATCATTAAGGACAACGGTTTCTTGCGCCGAATTGTCCCAGTGTTCGAGTACCTCGATTTCAATTCCAGCAAGCCGAACCATTCCTGGGGTCTGGATAATCTGTGCATCGAGAATCTCAAACTTCCCTGCATCGTGCGACAGAATCTGAAGTTCACTGGTCTGCGCCCGTAAGGAATTGGCACGCATCCCTTCTTCGAGGGATATGGTACCTTCGACTTTGGTAAAAAAAGTCACAATCCCGGAAACGATGATCGTGATGAGGGATGCATGAACAATGATGAACCCTGTATGTTTCTTTCGCCACGGATATCGTGTCACGACCGCCAAAATAAGAGTCATGCAGATCATCGCCATCAAGGCAACGAACCACCATGACCCATAAACGAGCATTTTGGCCTGAGTTGCGTTGGTAGTGGATTCAAGCCAGGTTCCATAACACAAAGCAATAGTGGTCAAGACCAAAATGGGTACTGCAAATCGGATTGATCCGAAAAAGAGGACCACACGCCCCAAAGGGGTTCTATGCCAATCGTATCGGGGTTTCATGAACATCCTCCGCCACAACCAAAGTCCCCGGGGGAGCCGGGGAGCGAATCCGCAAGCTCACACAGCGCTTGGTAATAAGTGTCAACATCGAGCCCGACAAGCGTGGCGCCAAAATGTTCGGCATCCTCGTGCGAGACGATCTCCCCATAGTTGATTGTGGGGATGTGATACGCAATGAGCAACGGCCAGGCTTCTGGCTGATGCTCAAAATATGGATGAATGAATAGACAGAACCCTGCTGATGGATGATCGCCAAGAGCGATGGGTACCGCAAACTCGCCGGGCTCTAAAGGCTCGGCATCGAAGCGGATGCTCACCGGGTATCGAACGAAAGTGGCATCATCAAGCATCTTGAGAATCGCCTCGGCATCAATGTACATCCCATGCGCGAGCCGGGCGCTCATCGCTTTTTCACCAAGGTGATCTTTGAGTGCAATCTGTGCATCTCGTTCGGTCAAATGACGGGGCATTGCAAAATCCTTGTCAAATCTTCATTCGTTTGATGCTGACCGATTTCTCGGTCAAATTTAATCAGTCCTCGTTATACCGATTCTTGAAGTCTTGCGCTGCCTTCTTTCGTTTTGCAGCTTCGGCCGGGTCCATCTTGCCCAAGTACCATTTATGGTCATCGGCATTAAGCACCTCTTCGATTTTGGCTTCAAGCGCCTTGGCTGCATCAACAAGGTCCTTGTCGCCCGAACGCAGACCATCCTCAACAAGTTCTCGCAACTCTGGAATGAGCTTGGAGTAGAAGTTGCGGGCGATCTCGTAAGTTCCATGCCAATGGGTGTAATCAGGTGCCATCATCGCAGCACCGTGACGAGCACGCCGCCCTTCGTGATGCCAGAGCTCGAACCATGTAAAATCGATCTTGTTGGCAAAAGGCACCTGACTCTTGAGAGGCTTGGCATACTTCATCAACTCAAGCCCAGGTTTGGCAAACTTCTCATTGTACAACTCAATAAGTGCATCATACTGCACATAGAAATTGTCCACCCACTGTGTCTGGTGACAGCTTAGACAAACATCCTTCATGTTGTCTCGACGGACTTGCCAAGGCACATTCGCACCTGGAAGTCCCATCTTGGCATCAGAAACCTCAGGGCGGATCGAAACTGCTGGCCGATTGTTCCAGCTGATCCTCATCCCGACATCATGAGTAACGGGTTGATTCTTGGTTTCTGACATATGGCATGTTGCACAGGTTGGTGCTGCCCAATAATCTTCACCAACAATCCACTTCTCATTGTCCATATTCATTTCATCAATCTTTGCGAAGAAGTTGATGCCATGTTTGGATTCTTCGTAGACTTCCTTCTGTGGATGGTCAGGACCAAGGTGACACTTGCCACAGGTGTCAGGATGTCGTGCCTGCTCGACGGAGAAATCGTGGCGTGTGTGACACGCATTACACGAGCCTTCCGAACCATCCGGATTCAACCGACCGATGCCTGAGTTGGGGTAGGTCGCCGGATCAAGTTTTCCGCCGGGAAGCACTTTGACTTCTGAGCCGTGGCACTGCCAACACCCATTGACCGCTGCAGCGGAGACGCCTTCGGGGAACCCTTGGGTCACCATCGCATTGTTCCCTTCGACAACTTCGGCAAGGACATTATCAAGCGAACCGAGGATACGACCGGCTTTGGAGTGGTGCGACCCTGCAAACTCTTCGACTTCCTTGGTGTGACACCGGGCACAGTCTTTGGGTGTCACCAGAATAGAGATGGTAAATCCTTCGTGTTTGAAAGCATCGGCATCATCTCTGTCTGCTTGGTGGCATTCATAGCATCCCACATTGCCACGATAATGTTTACTTGAACCCCACTGTTGATACAGGCTTGGATTCAACTTCTGATGACACTCCAGACATTCATTGGACTGGCGTGACATCTCTGCCGGAGCAAAGACTTGCCCCATAGCCGATGAGGCTAAGGTACAGATCCCGGCAACCAATAACAGTTGTTTTCTTCTCATGACCGTCTCCTTTACTCTAGCGATACGCTCGCTGATTCTTTCGTTGCTTGCTTTTGCTTTGCCTTGAGTTCTGGATCGGTGTGATACACCGTATCCACTGTCAACTCACCATAGAGCACCGGAATTGTCACCCGAACCAAGATTGTGTAAATCAACAATCCAAAGGCCCAAATTCCTGTACAGACAAGAATCTCATTGAGGGTCGGAACATATTCAACAATCTCACCAAGTGGCGAAGGGATAAAGGCAGGCACAATCAATCCCATACCTTTTTCGATCCAGATTCCAACAATCATCGCGACACAGGCCGCATTGAGCACCCACCGGTTTTTACTTGCAGGAGTCAGCAGCACAATGAGCGCGAAACTATTGAGCCCGATTGCGGTCCAGATCCAAGGCACCAAGGCCGAGTACCCATGAAGACCAAAGAAGAGATATCGGGCCGAGGCGGCGTGGGTCGTTCCGGTATAAAACTCGGTAAAAATCTCCGAAATCAACAAGAACATGTTGACACCCAACGCCACCGTGACAATCCCCTTGAGCGTCGAGATTGCCTTCTCAGAAACCGGATACCCAGTGCTCACCTTGATGACCTGAAGTGTCAGGATAATCAACGCAGGACCGGCAGCAAAGGCCGAAGCAAGGAATCGAGGGGCAATCACCGCAGTATTCCAGAACGGGCGTCCTCCAAGACCAGAATAAAGAAATGCCGTTACGGTATGGATACTGATTGCCCACACAATTGCAATGAACACAAAGGGGATATAGAACTTTCTGGTTGGCCTGCGGTTGTTGTAGGCACAGTAGATCAGATACCCACAAATATGCAGATTCAACAGCAAGTACCCGTTGAGCGCAATCACATCCCAGGTCAGGATCGACATCGGGAAGTTGAACCGCAATAACATATGGTGGAATCGATCTGGACGACCAAGATCGACAGCAATAAAAAGCAGGCACATGATGATCGCAACTACCGCGAGTAACTCGCCGAAGATCACCAAGTTGTGCAGGTCTTTGTTCTTATAGACATATACCGGGATCACCAGCATCACTGCAGCCGCGGCCACACCCACAAGATAAGTGAAATTGGCAATATAGAGTCCCCACGAGACTTGATCAGTCAAGCCAGTGGTAATGAGTCCCTGCACAAACTGCTTGGCATAGGCATTGAGTCCAAAGAGCGCCACCACCGAAAGAAGGAACATCCAAGTGTAATATTTCCAGTCCCCAACGAAACTAAGCTGGAAGCATCGCCAAAGGAATCGGGGATATTCACGGAAGAGAGATTTCGTATCGCCGCTCATGCGTCACCCCCGCTCAGAGTATCTGTGGAAACTTTTTCATTGATTGGGTCCCGTTCATCGAAGTAGTAGAAGAAGCGTGGCAGCGTGCCCAAGTCCTGCTTGAGTACGAAAACTCGCTTGGATTCGAGAATCTTGCGGACATCCGACTCGGGATCGAGGATATTGCCAAACTTCCGTGCCCCTGTAGGACACACCTCGAGGCACGCCGGCATCTTGCCCTCGCGAGTGCGGTGGAGGCAGAAGGTGCATTTCTCCATCACACCTTTGGAACGCGGGCGGTTCGAGAGATAGCTCATATTCGGATTGATTTTGTCATTGGGAATTGAAGGTTTGGAGAAGTTGAACCTTCTGGCCCAGTACGGACACGCCGCTTCGCAATATCGGCACCCAATGCACCAGTCGTAGTCGATTACCGTGATGCCATCGGACTCTTGCCAAGTCGCCTCGACCGGACAGACCTTGACACAAGGCGGGCTAGCACACTGGTGACACTGAATCGGCATGTAGTAGTGATCTTCCGAAGGTACCGTGGCGCGTTGATAGTGGTGATTGCCTTGTTCGATATCATTGGTCCCTCGGGGCATTTCGAGGACGCGGATGTATTGAATCTCGGGGCTTCGGGACTGGTTGTTCTCTTCGACACAGGCATGGACGCACTTTCGACATCCGATGCACCGTGTGAGGTTGAGTGCATAGACGAACTCCACGCCATCCATTGGTTTGATGTCACGGATATTGGGCCGAACATCGTACCGCTTCTCGACCTGGGCCGAGATGCGTTCGAGGGCCTTGGCCATATCATGCTGGTCCATCTCCTTGTAGTGCTTCTGAATGAAGTTGGCAATGGTAAACTCATCAGTATCGGTCAACTCACGCAATGGGCTCAGCGAGGCGGCGATCGCCGCCACCGCCCCGGTTGCTGCGGTGCCCCGGCGAAGAAAGCTCCGTCGAGTCATACCTGGACGAGAGGTGTACTCACGCGGTCCGCACCCACCTTCGCCTGTTGTATTCTTCATGATGGGCAGTTGCATCAGTGATCCTCCCCCTGCTCGACTCTGTTTGACCCCTCGTGCTCGTTGAGACGCCAACGCTGAAGCGGGTTCTTGTCATCCACCAGATCCCCATGGTCTGCATAATGCTCGCCCATCCGCAAGGTCTTGGGCCCAGGCAGGGGTGGCATGGGTTTGAAAGATGGGCTATGCGGGTCGTGGCATTGTGAACAGGTCAGTTTGGTCGCTTCACCTAGGTCTGTATCCCAATACCCGATCGTTTTGCCGTGCGATCCTTTTTGCCAATCCCGGTAGATTGGCCCGTGGCACTGGGCACAAAGCTGGGCGACCTGATCAAATCCGACCGTTCCCCCGCCGCGGAGTGTAAGCTTCTCCCGATTCCCCTTGTCGTGGCAGTCGAGGCATCCATCATTGATCCCGTGATCGAGGATGATGTCCGTATGCTGGGTGAGTTCACGAAACTTGGGTCGCGTGTTCTCAAAGAGCCCATGACAATCATTGCACCGTTGGTCATAGGTCCCGATATTCACAATTGGGGGGTCTTCGAGGGCAACACGGAAGGCACCAGGTATAATCTGCTCGGTACGGACCTGGTTGTGCTGTGCCAGCGGAATCTCGACGGAAGGGTTCCCCAGTAGGAAAGCTCCTGCAAGGAATAGAAACCCGATCCCCACAAGGTATCCTGTGATCGGCCCCTTGCTTGCTGGTGCATTTGATTTGGCCATCACTGACAAACCTCCCAATCCATCAAGTCCAGAAAACCTATTTCGGACGCATTTGTCACCATTATACTTCCAGTACGGCAAGAATTTCTACTGTTTAGGGATAAATATATCAGATTATTTGTATTTTCTTGTTGAATCAGAATATTTTTCGGCCCTGTGAGAAACCAAAGCAATGCCATGATTTTGCTTGATGCTTCAAAGCCTTCCGGGGGCTGGCCTTACCCAATATGGCGAGCCTCCAAAAAAAGAACACACTGAATCAGAGAAAAATGGCCCCTTCCCTCCATTTGGCATGTGCTAACATCAAAAGAGTAACAGAAATCGAATCGAGGTGCTCAAATTGGACCTGTGGAATGCGCTTTTAGATATCCTGATCCTTCTTTTGGCTGCCTTGGTGCTTGGGGCTCTCTGCGAACGCCTTCGTCAGAGCCCCATTCTTGGGTACCTCGCTGCGGGGACGCTGCTGGGCCCAAATGCCCTTTCGATTGTCTCCAACACCTCGCAGGTAAGCGACATCGCCGAGCTCGGTGTGGCGTTGCTGCTCTTTACGATCGGGCTCGAGTTTTCATGGTCTCGGCTCCGTAAACTTGGCCCAGCAGCACTTGGAGGGGGAACTGCCCAAATTCTTGTCACACTCGGAATCGGGGCAGGAGTTGCAATGCTCTTTGGAATGTCGATGCAATCTGCGATCACCATCGGTGCCTTGGTCGCGCTGAGCAGCACAGCCTGTGTGCTCCGGCTTTTGGTTTCTCGCGCCGAAATTGATAGTCATCACGGAAGACATGCATTAGGAATCCTTTTGATGCAGGACATCGCGGTTGTGCCTTTGGTGCTTTTGGTGACGGTTCTGGGAGAGCAGGGTTCGATCGAACAAGTTGGTATGGGCATTTTTAAATCACTATTCCTGGCATTCGTCTTGGTTTCGATTTTGTATGTTGCCCTCAAATGGGTTGTTCCACGCATACTTGAGTTTGAAGCGTTGCACCGCAACCGAGACTTGCCGATTCTCCTAGCAATTGTGACGGGACTTGGGTCGGCATGGGGGTCGCATCAACTGGGGCTTTCGCCTGCACTTGGAGCATTTATCGCGGGAATGATTTTGGCGGAGTCACCATTTGCCACGCAAATTCGTGCCGATATTGGGTCGATCCGAACGCTGTTGGTCACGCTGTTTTTCAGCTCAATCGGTATGCTCGGCGATCCTGCATGGTTCGCCAGCCACCTCCCCGCGGTGCTTACCTTGGTCGCGGCGATTGTGGTGGGCAAGGCGCTGATTATCTGGGTCATTCTCAGAGCATTCCGGCTCACCCACACCAACGCGCTCGCAGCGGGAATCTGCTTGGGACAGGTCGGGGAGTTTTCGTTTGTCCTCGCAGCGGTTGGACGAGGAACGGTGATCAGCGAAGAGCTCTTTACGCTCATCATTTCAGCAACAATCACCACACTCTTCTTCACGCCTTACCTTGTCGCTTTGGCGCCTCGGATATCTGTTTTTATTGTTGAGTTCTTAGGCAAACTCAAGCTAATTGATCCCGGGGTCACGCACGCAGGTGACCCAGCGTCTCCAAGCACTGACCACATTATCATCATTGGGTTTGGGCCTGCGGGTCAGGCGGTCGGGCAATCGCTGAGCCAGATGGCTCAACGGGTCTCAGTGATTGACCTCAATCCCAGCACACCGATCCTGTCGCGTCAGTTGGGTTTGGCTGGAACGATTGGGGATGCAACCCAGCCCGATGTGCTCGAACACGCGAATGTCACCTCGGCAGCTGCGGTTATCGTCACCGTCCCCGACCCGGCTGCTGCCTGCGCCATCGTGGAGTTGGTGCGATGGCTGGCTCCCGATGTCCACATCATCGCCCGGGCTCGATACCACCGGTATTTCGAGGATTTACACGCTGGTGGAGCCCATGAGGTCATCGACGAGGAGCATCTCGTCGGCACCCGACTAGCCGCTCGACTCCGAAAAAAGATCCGATCGGATGAGCAAGACACATCCGCCCAGTAATCTCATCAGATTACCGTTCCCACCCCGATAAGTTCGCCGGCAAGCGATGCGATGGTGAGCGTGAGCACTTGGATTGAGCGTTGATACTCTTCAAGATGCAGGTGCTCGTCAGGGGTGTGGTCGAGGCTGCTATCCCCCGGCCCATAGGCAGCGATGGGACATTGCCAGATCGGCGCGACGACATTGAGATCGGCGGTGCCGGTCTTGAGCTTTGGGCGAGGACGAAGCCCTTGCGATCGAATTGCGAAGGACAGGGCGCGAACGACCGGGTCGTTGCGGTCGGTCGCGTGGGCGTGTTCTGCGCCGGCGAACTCGAGCTCGATGTGCTCACCGGCCAATGACTCAAGGATGGCGATGAGCTCATCTGGGTTCACCGCAGGCGGGAGACGAAACCCGATTTTGAGAATGGCCTGTTGCGTAAATCCATCGCAAGACGAAGCCATCTGCTCAATGCTCGCTTGGATTTGATCGAAGGCCCGAGTTGGGCGAATGTTGAAGTCTTTGACTTGCACCAGAACCCCAGCCCACCAAGCGATGAGCTCATCACATGCCGATGGATCTTTGCCTGCCGAATGGGTGTTGGGACAAGTCGCGGTCACGGTCGTGAGAAGCCGTCCTTTGTATCCCAGAGTGACACCTTCGACACTGCTGGGTTCGCCGATGATGCAGGCGTCGGGTCGCCACTGCTCGACAAGATGACGAGCACCGATCGAACCCGCTGCCTCTTCGCCGACTGCCCCTGCAACGGTCAATCGAACACCCTCGGGTAGTTCCACGCGCGATGACGCAACGAGCATCGCCGCGAGTGGGCCTTTGGCATCGACCGAACCTCGCCCATGGAGGATGCCCTCTTCGATGCGCACGGGGATATCGCCAAGTACGGTGTCGATGTGCCCGAGCAGGACAATATGAATCTCGGCATCATCAGCCAACGCGCCACGATGGGCGATAGCGTTGCCAACTTCGTCGATATGCGCGTCGAACCCAAGCGTGTCGGCATGGCGAACGAACACCTCGGCTGCGGGTTGTTCATTGCCTGAAAAACTCTGCGCACTGACGAGATCAAAAAGGAGCTGGGCTTCCGGATTCATGTCGCTATCCCTTGCACAAAGGTGGTTCCTGCGCCGGCTCGGGCGCGTTCGATGGGGCGATCGCCACTGGCCGAGCCGATGGTGACGCGGGGAACGCCGCCGACGATGGCTTCGTGGGCTGCGAGGACTTTGTTCTTCATGCGTCCCTTGGCAGCATCTTGGGCTTCTTCGAGTGTGCTTTGATCGACGATTTCGATCAGTGAATCCGTATCCGTATGATCGCGCAACAAACCCGTAACATTGGAAAGCAACAAAAGTTCGTCGGCACCGAGCGCCCGTGCTGTTGCCGAGGCGGCTCGGTCGGCATCGACATTGATCGCTATGCCGTCGGGTGTGATTGCTGGGGGTGTCAACACCGGCACACGCCCGACATCGAGGAGCATGTTGAGAAAATCGGCATCAACGGTTTCAACCCGACCCGAGAGATCGTCGCGGATGATGATCGTGCGTCCGTCTTCAACCGCTCGGATCGCCGACTTGCGCGATCCGATCCAGATGCCCGCGTCAATGCCCGAAAGCCCGATCGCATCGACACTCGATTGGCGAAGGTGTTCGACGATGGTCTTGTTGATCTTGCCACAGTAGATCATCTTGAAGATGTCAAGGGTCTGCCGATCCGTTCGTCGGCTTTGATTTCCGCTTGGGCTGACGATCGTTTTGGTCGGATGCCCGAGCGTCTCGGCGATTTGATTGGTTTCGTGTGATCCGCCATGAACCAGAACGACGCGGATACCAGCGCTCGTAAGTTCGGCGATTTCAGCGGTCAGGGCGGTGGGGTCGATGCCTTCGCCGCCTCCGACCTTGACGACAATGGTGTAGGACGAGTGATTGATCGTCATTGAAATATCCTTATGCGGGGTGGAGTCCGGGGAAAGTGAGTCCATCGGTTTCAATCAATCCCATCGCGATGTTCATGGATTGCACTGCCGAGCCGGCAGCACCCTTGACAAGGTTGTCGATGGCGCACAGGGCGATGATCCTGCCAGATCGTTCGTCAATCGCAAACCCGACATCGGCATGGTTCGACCCGACGACAATGCGCGGATCGGGAAATCGATTCGGGCCCGAGCGATCAGCAACGATGCGAACAAAGGGTTCGTCGCGGTAGGCCTGGCGATAGAGTTTCCAGAGGTCCTTGGTTTCGAGGCATTGGGTTGATTCGATGTGGGCGGTGCAGAGCACGCCTCGCACCATGTCGATCGCGGTGATGGTGGCATCGAGGTCGAACTCGCCGAGCGATTGAAACACCTCGGCCAGATGGCGATGCCCCGACGGGGAATAGGTTCGTGCAGTCCGAGCGCGGACGGGATGGTGCGAGCCTGCGCTGGCTTGGGCCCCGGCTTCGGATGACCCAACCTTGAGATCAGCGATCGCCCGCTTAATGAGCCCCGCCCTCGCCAGTGGCAGCAGGGCAAGGGTCATCGCGGTGGCGTTGCAGCCGACGCCTGAGATCAAACCCGCACCGGCGAGTTGTTCGCGGGCGATTTCGGGCAGGCCATAGGTTGCCTCGGCGAGGGTATTCGGCGATGGATGTGCCTCGCCGTACCATTTTTGATAACTCTCTGCATCACGCAGCCGAAAGTCGGCGGAGAGATCAATGACCAACGGGGCCAATACACGCCAGCGATCAATCTCCCCCGCTGCCTTGCCGTGAGGCATGCACAGAAACAGCACATCGCACGGCTCAATCTCATCAGGTGTGCAGTAGAGAATATCGAGGTGCCCACGCATGTTCGGATGCGACCGATGAATTGGCTGATTCTTAAGCCGACGCGAAGAGACCTGAGTGATCCTTATTTGCGGATGCCCGTGCAAGAGTCGCAGGAGTTCGCCTCCGGTGTAGCCTGAGCCGCCGATGATGGAAACATGCGTGGATATGCCAGTGGTCATACAGCAATCTCCGACTCGGCCCGTGCCTCTTGAGCAATCTGCACCACATGGCAGGCGACATGCTCAGGGATATTCACCCCCGTGGTTTCAGTCGAGTTGCGAAACTCCATCGAATGATTCAACTCGTTGACGAGCAATCCACGGCTGGGACACTCGAGCAGATCCACCGCCACGATGTCGGCCCCGGTTGCAGCCGCAGCGTTGGTGGAAATCGCACGCAACTCGTCGGTGATTTCCATACCTTGCGCCGTCGCGCCGCGGGCGGTATTCGTCACCCAATGCTCGCTCGATCGCATAATCGCTGCGATCGGTTCGCCACCAACCACGAACACGCGAATATCTCGGCCTGGCTTGTCGATGTGTTCCTGGATGTAGAACACACCTTGTTGCACAGAACCGAGTATTTCACGGTGTTCGAGGATGGCTTCGGCTGCGTCGCGGTCGTTGATCCGGGCGGCGAGCCGCCCCCATGACCCAACCGTTGGCTTGATAACCGCGGGATATCCAATCGCCTCGATGGCTTCGAGTCCAGACGGGGCATTGGTCGCCACGCGAATCTCAGGCGTGGGCACACCGGCCTCAACAAGCGCCAGCGTCGTAGCGAGTTTGTCGGCGCATATCTCAATCGCATGGAGTGGGTTGATGCACCGGATGCCGAAATGTTCGAGCATGCGAACTGAGGTCAGCGTGTTGGTCAAACTCACCGAACGATCAATGACCGCATCGCAATCGCCCCACTGGCCCCCTCCCTCATCGGGAACCAGTGGGTTGAAAACGATTGTCCGTAAATCAATCGGTGTGCATTGCACGCCGAGATGCTCAAAGGCATCGAGGAGCATCCGCTCTTCAGTCCGCAATCGGGTATAAGTCATGGCGATGTGCATGGCGTAGTCCTTTTTGATCAAAACGCTGAAATAACCGGCTTATTCGCCCCAGTCTTCTTCAACTTCGGGAGCGAGTTCGAGGGTGATGGGATCGGCGCAAATCACTTCGAGCTCGACGGTGCAGTCTGTGCAATTGACGATCTCGCCGTTGAGCGGCGAACGCTCAAGTCTGATCGCGGCATCACATTCTGGACAGGTTGCTTCGATGGCTACCGTTTGTGCTGGTGACTGGTTCATTGCTGATTCTCCTGATTGGTTTGGGATTAATCTTTGAAAACGACACATAGAAAAACACCCCTGATTATGCGTCAGGGGTGCGTCTGTTCTTGGGCTTGGTTGTTGAACTCGCTTAGCTCATACACACCTCGACCAACATCGCAACCCAGACGCGTTTGGCGTCTTTGGCTTTCAATTTGGTCGATTTCATATTGGTGTGGACTTGGTTCATAGCGGGTGAGTGTACTGAGTATCGGACAAATGTCAAATCTACTCCTCATATTTCCGGATGAAATGCAAACTTTCTTAAAACTTCATCGCATCCCCTTGTGAGGACATTTCTGTCCGATTGCCTAAAATGGATCAGCATGAGAAGCATCGGATTCGGCATCCCAATCACCAAACCATCCCATTCCAGCCGGGTTGGCCGTCATGCTGGGCGTTGGGTCAGAGGGCTTGTCTTGCTTGGGATCATTGCCGGATTTGGGGGGTGTTCAGATCAAGGCCAAGACCAAGATCATGTCATTGTCTTCGCAGCGTCCTCACTGACCAAGCCCCTCAAGCTCATCGAAGCCGAATTTGAAGCCCTCCATCCGGACATTAATCTTGAGTTGATCTTCGCAGGCTCGAATACCTTGGCGATGCAGATAAACGCCGGCGCTTCTGCCGACCTCTTCATCTCAGCAGATGATGTGCAGATGCAGCGCGTCGAGGGATTCTCTTCTCCGCGTGTGCTCGTTGAGAATCGGCTTGTGGGCATTGTTCCCCTTGGATCAGCCACAACAACAATCAAAGAGGCAATCGAGCATGCATCGCGGATTATTGTCGCCCAAGGGGATGTCCCCGCCGGACGATACACACGCCTGGCACTTGATGAACTGAGCGTCTGGAAAACAGCTGCGTCCAAGATCGTCTCCTATGAACATGCCGTCCAAGGCGTGGTCAGCAAAGTTGCCTTTGGACAAGGCGACCTTGGTTTTGTGTATCTCACCGATGCACTCGGAGCCCGGGATCAAGTCCGCATGATCGAGTTCCCAGCAGACATCTCGACCCAGACTCTGACCTGGATCGCGCCAAGAAACGGTTTGGACGATGCGCAATCTTTTCGATCGCTCGCGGCCGATTTCATCATCAACTCATCCCAGTCCCAGACGATCTTTACGCGCCTGGGCTTTATCGTCCGGGAAGCATCCCCATGACACGATCCGGCGAACGCCTGACCAACACGGTGTTGTACACGCTGGCAGCGATTGGATTGCTTTTCTTTGTCGTCCCAGTGGTCTCGCTGCTCTTTGAAATGCCTTGGAGCCGGGGTTTGGAAATCATCGCTCAACGGGAAGTCTGGGGTGCCCTTGGGCTCTCGCTGATTGTCTCGATGGGCGCGGTCATACTCTCGCTGATTTATGGGTTCCCCATCGCATGGGTCATGACGCGGTGCTCGTCCCGGTGGACACGCCTGATCCGGATCGTGGTATTGATGCCAATGGTACTTCCTCCGATCGTTGGCGGCGTGGCTTTACTCTCGGCTTTTGGTGCCAACGCGCCACTCGGTCGCCTGCTTGATCTTGTTGGGATTCGGCTCCCGTTTTCAATGGCAGGCGCGGTTCTGGCAGTCACTTTTGTAAGTAGCCCGTTCATGGTTCTCACGCTTGAATCGGGAATGCGGAGTCTCGATCGGCGATTGGAACATGCTGGCGAAGTACTCGGCGCTTCTCGCGCGATGGTGATCCGACGGATTATTCTCCCCGGTTTGCGCCCGGCGCTCCTCGCCGGAGCCGCACTGACCTGGGCACGGGCGCTGGGCGAATTTGGCGCCACCATCGCCTTTGCTGGCAACCGTCCTGGACATACGCAAACACTCCCGCTGGCGATCTATCAGGCGCTCCAAAGCGACATGGATCTGGCCTTATTGATCTCGGCTCAGTTGATTCTCATGACCGTGTGCCTGATGATCTTTGTACGATCGAAAGGGATCAACGATGAATGACCAACCAAGCGCCCAGCCGAACGACCAACCGAGTAACCAACCACAACTGACCCATATGAACGAACATGGGCACGCCTCGATGGTGGATGTCTCGAGCAAACCCATCACTGCGCGCGGCGCGATCGCCCGTGGACGCGTGCAAATCAGCAAAGCACTCGCCGATCGGATCAACGCCAATGACATCGCCAAAGGCAACTTGATTGATGTCGCACGATTGGCCGGGATTATGGGTGCCAAGAAGACCGGTGAACTAATTCCCCTGTGCCATCCCCTCGGGCTTGATTCGGTTTCGGTTGAAATCGAACTCGAAGGCACCACCATGCACATCGAGGCGCAAACCAAATGCTCCGGACGCACCGGAATCGAGATGGAAGCGCTCACCGCAGTGAGCATCGCTGCCTTAACCATTGTTGACATGGGCAAAGCTGTCGATAAAACAATGGTGATCGAAGGGATTCGGCTCGTCGAAAAATGGGGCGGACGATCCGGGCATTTCAAAGTCGAGGAATCATCATGACCGCTCGAGTGTTCCGATGCACAGTGCTGACCGTTTCAGATCGCGCATCACGCGGCGAGTACGAAGATCAATCCGGGCCTGCACTCGTTGCATTCGTGCAGCGCTCGCTCGCCAGCAAAGTCGTCGAATCGGCGTGCATCCCCGATGTCGAAGACCAGATCGTCGAACAGCTCGAACGATGGGTCGATCAGTCCCCCACCATTGACCTGATCCTCACCACCGGCGGCACAGGTCTCTCGCCTCACGATCACACCCCCGAAGCAGCAATGCGCGTGATTGATCGACCACATCCCGGACTTCTCGAACTGGCCCGGTCGAAAACCGCCCAGATCACAGAGCTGGCCTACCTCTCACGAGGCGTCGCCGGAGCAGCGAAAAACACGCTCATCATCACGCTGCCCGGCTCACCCAAGGGTGCCATCGAGCAGATCAAAGCCATCGAGCCTCTGCTTGTCCATGCGCTCAAAACGCTCCGAGGTGATAGCAATCTTCATTGATCCGGTTTATTCAGTTCATCAGGGCGATTCACATTGCGAAGCGCTGAAGATTCAACAGGCACATGCACAACCGAGTCGTGATCAAACACCATGCCGAGTTTGAGTTTGTTTTGGGCGATGGATTGCTCGAACATCGGCAGGCACTCGATTCGATACAAACCAACGGTGGGATGACGCCGAGTATCGCAGGCAATCAGAGCCATCGCATCAGGTGCCTCGATCGATGCAGCAACGATCGTACGAATGGTACGCTCGTCGATCGAGATCAAATCACCCGCGCATACGAAAATGTCCGAATTGGCATATTCGATAGCGGCACAGATCCCCCCAACGGGCCCAAGACCGGGATATGGATCGTCGATCACCATATCGCCAAGATCAACGACAAGTGGGTCGCACTGCCCAACAAGCGCAACCCGATTTCCAAAGACCGCCCGGAGCGTCCTGATTGGGATGGTCACCATTGGCTCACCCTCAATGCGCTCGACAAGTTTATCGCGCCCAAATCGCGATGATTGTCCGCCGACAAGCACAACGGGCTGGATGTGATCTAGAATGGACTGGGCGATTGGTGGCATATCCAATCATTGCCCTGTGGAGTGCCTATGGACGAAAAGGATGAAAAAGATCCGATTTCTCGCCGGGAAATGCTACGAAAGAAGCTCGGGCTTGGGCTTGCGCAATCCATAGGTTATGCACTCGGACAGGCCCATGGCGTCCGCAGGCACATCGAACAAACCATCCGCGATCCCATCTCACCGTCGCCACCGACACCGAAAACCGCCGCCTACCTCCGCCCACCAGGGGCAATCGATGAAATCTCATTCACCGCTCAGTGCACCAAATGCAACGCATGTATCGAAGCGTGCCCGCCCAAGACCCTTGTGCCTCTGACCGGCGTGTTTGGCAAGGCCTTTGGGACGCCTGTGATTGATCCGAACCTTGGCGGATGCACGATGTGCGAAGATCGCCCGTGCGCCAAGGCCTGTGTCGATGCAGGGGTAGACATCCTCGACGCGCTGCTGCCGATGAACATGGGACATGCAACGATCCATCGGAGCTCATGCCGATCACACTTTGGCGAAGAATGTACGCTGTGCATTGATGCGTGCCCAATCGAAAACGCCATCGCACACGATTGGCGTAAAATCCCGACGGTCAATCCGGACATCTGTACCGGGTGCGGCATCTGCGTCAAGAGCTGCCCAGTCGAACCCAGTGCGATTTCGATTGTCCCGCTTGCCAATCGCCCGCCCAAAGCGGTTCATCCAGACCACGACCAGAACGCCCAAGGGCCCGCGCCCGATTGACCCGGTGCGAGTTCGACAAACCCATCAGACAAAGCCGATGCGGGAACATCGCCTGAGCCTTTGGATTCGATGAGTTCAACGCACCCTTCGCCGACGATCCGGGCGAGCCGACTCCACCAGATCCCAAGCGATTTATTGTCGCTGTTGACAATCCTCATCATGCGGGGTGTCTGGATCGGGGCTTGTATTCCAGCACGAAGAGCCAATGCGGGAATCATCAACCGATGAGCCGTCACCATGACCGAAACCGGATTACCGGGCAATCCAAAGATTGGTTTGCCATTGAGCACCGCGCCAAGGGCGGGTTTGCCGGGGCGTTGGGGGAGTTTGTGGAAGATGATGTGGCCACCGATCGCTTCGACAATTTCGGGGACATGATCGTGATCGCCCATCGAGACGCCGCCGGTAAAGACGAGGGCGTCGCAGGACTCGACCAGTTCTTGAGCTACTGACTTGATGTCTTCGATGGTATCACGGGCATGAACATACGATTCGAGCTTGATCCATCGGTACTGATCGCACAGGGCAATCAATGCCGAGGCGTTGGAATCGCGGAGTTGCCATTGATCCGGAGCTTGGTCGGGCGCAACAACTTCATTGCCGGTGGTGATGATCCCGAGCCGAACTTGTATATAAACCGTTGGCTGGTCGATCCCAAACCCCGTGAGCATCCCCATCATCGGCGCAGTGATGACACGCCCGGCGCATGGGACTGTCGTCCCAGCGGGCATGTTTTCACCAACCCGACGGATATTGGCGCCGGGCTTGAGTGATTGAACCAACTGCTCGCTCAGTTCAATCGAGCCATCATGCTCGATGACATCTTCTCGCTTGATGACGATCTGGACACCCTCAGACACCGGCGCTCCGGTGACGATCTGCAATGCCTTGCCCGTGGGCATCGGCCCGGGCTCTTGCCCGATCTGAATCTCACCCGCGACTTCAATGGTACCGACAACGCAATCATCCATGCGCAGCGCATACCCATCCATGGCCGAGACATCGCACGACGGGCTCGGGCGATCGCTCATCACATCGCTCGCCAGCACACGCCCCATCGCATGGTTCCATGCGACGGTTTCAGACTCGACGGGTTTGATTTTTGCCGTAAGGGCTGACAACGCCGATGCGGGCGAGTCGAATGCAAACTCAGAATGCTTTGATCTGCAGCCGCATGACATGAATCACCCCTGTTTCTGTGTCACATCGCGCACCCAAGAGAGATTCCGCATCATCGACGGAAACCCAATCGTCGGCGTGCCAAGCATGGCGACATGCTCGAGTTCCTCGGCGGTGCACCCGGCTTGGAGTGCCTTGCGGGTGTGTGAATGGGCTGCGCCTTCGAGCCCGGCTGCCATCGAAGTCGCCAGCTTAATCATCGCAACAGTTTTCTCATCGAGTGGACCGGCGACTTTGCAGGCCTCGCCGAGGGCTTCGTATGAACCGACCAGATCGGGGAAGTGCTCTTTCATGTCCAAGTATGGCTTGGGGATTGACATGGGGTTCCTTTCTCTCCAATCTCTCCATCGTTACCCGCCGATAGCGGACATCGGGCGATCGGGCTGTTGATAATCTTCGTCATGAATACGATGCCCAGCTTGCTTGCGCAGTGTAATGGCGACGAGGGCCTTGGCAATCATACGATCACTCGCATCGCCGCGCAAGAGTGAACGAATATCCCATTCGGTGGTTGAAAACAGGCAGGGCATCACGCGCCCCTCCGCTGTCACTCGCAAACGCGAGCACGCATTGCAGAACGGACGCGTCACCGTTGCAATCACACCAATGCGCCCTTGTGAACCATCCGCGAAGCGATACCCCGTCGCCGGTGCGTGTGGGCGCGGGCGTCCGACGGGAATCAGTTCATGCTTGGCATTGATCGCCTTGATCATCTCGTCGGCAGCAAAGACCTTGTCCATCTCCCACCGCTTGCCCGAATCCAGAGGCATGTACTCAATCAGCCGAACATCGACTTCCATCGTCCGTGCCAAATCGGCCAATTCGAGAAGTTCATCATCATTGAACCCTTTGATAATTACCGCGTTGATCTTCACGGGATTGAGCCCGATCTCCTTGGCCCACCGCACCGTTTGCAGCACACGATCCACGGAAGTGCTTGATCGTGTAATATGCGCAAAGCGATCTTTGCGAATCGAATCAAGCGAAACCGTCATCCGATCGAGTCCGCTGTCTTTGAGTTCTTGGAGGTCGGATTTGGTTGAGAGCGAGCCGTTGGTTGTCAGAGCAATGTCTTCGAGGCCGAGCTCTCTCAGATCACGGATCAATGCCGAAAGTGTCGGATGCACCATCGGCTCGCCGCCGGTAAGCCGGATTCTTCGTACGCCCATCTTCGAAGCGATTCGCACCAGCCGAACAATCTCCGAGTCGGTGAGCAGCTCAACCTTTCGCTTGAATCGGATATCTTCGTCCATGCAATATCGGCATCGGAAGTTGCACCGATCCGTCACACAAATTCGCAGATCCCGAATCACTCGCCCATAGGTATCAACGAGCTCGTTGCTCGAGTCATCGCCGACCGATGCCAGCAGCGCCGGAGTGATCGTACGCACATCAGGCCCGATCGTCTGGACCTTATTGGCAAGCACGGGGAGTGATGTAACCATACAACAATCCTATCACAAATCACCTACATCACAAACCGACCCTAACAACCAGATCATGACAACGAGTCAGGGCAGCTTCGGAGATGGTATCGCCCACGACTCGCTCTCATGTCTCTGGAACTCCCCGCATTGGCACAGCGACACAGCGTTTCACCGGTCAAGCGGATCATTGAATTCAAAGTCAACCTCAGGCCAAGGCGAAGTTTCATCGCTCCGTACCTGCACATGACACGATCGACATTTTGAGTCGAGTGTAATACGAGGCAATCCGTCATGCTTCACAATTGGCGCACCACGAGTTCCATCTTCATGGCACATCATGCAGTTATTCTCGCCCCATGCTTGTTCATGCTTGTCATTGTTAGGCATCAACGGCGGGAATGCCCACGAAGCAAAACCGGTCACAGGGTCGAACTCAAGAACGGTTGTGTCATAGTTGGCCTCACCTGGAATCAAGACATGACATGATCGGCACTTTGATTCAAAAGTAATTTCAGGCAACCCCACATGGCGAATCATTGGTGCATCCTCAACACCCGTCTCATGGCAATTGAGACAATCATTGACAAACCAAGCATCCTTATGCCACTCTTGGTCAGGTATCGTTGGCGGAAAAGCCGCCAAGGCGAACCCGGTTTCGGGGTCGAGTTCAATATCTGATTCACCGATGACTACTGCCGGGCGCGGACCATCTACATATTTGGTGGCCATTGGAATCGCTGCCGCAGAGGATTCTGTATACCCCGGCTCAAATGCGATCCACCCGGCCAAGGTTGCCGCAGACCCCAAAGCGAGCGGGATGAAGACATACTGTAATTTCATTTCATACTCCTTCCGCTTAGACCTTCTCAAGTTTCACGGCACACATTTTGAACTCAGGCTGCTTCGACCCCGGATCAAACGCATCAATACATACGAAGTTGATCAATGAGTCTTTATCTTCCCAGTGCATAGGAACAAAGACTGTCCCAGGTTGTGGCATATCAACCACACGAGCACGGATCTTTGCTTCGCCTCTCCGCGAGGTGATTTTAATCATGTCGCCCGATTGAATCTGCATCTCACGAGCATCCTTGGGATTGATCTCCATGAAACAATGCGGGTATGCCCTGCGAAGCTCCTCCGCCTTCATGGTCATTGTCCCAGTGTGCCAATGCTCCATCACACGCCCTGTCGAGAGTACGAATGGATACTCCTTGTCGGCAGGCTCGGCCGGGCCAAGTGCTGGACGGAGCCACACAATCGCGCGGTCATCGGGAGCAGTGTAAAACTTCGTTTCTCCTGGGAACAAGGTATTATCAGCATACTTTCCGTGATCAAGAGTTGGGTCGTCACCCTTGACAAATCGACGGGCAGTCCCGGGATGATCCTCTGTGGGACATGGCCAACGCAAACCACGCTCTTTGTGAAGCCGCTCGCGAGTGATCCCCATAAAGTCATAGGGTGTGTCCTTCGATGCCAAGCGAATCTCATCCCAAATATCGTCTGTGGTTTTAAACTTGCCCTTTATATAACCTTTCTTGACCACACCCTTGTCTTCAAGGCGACCAGCGAAATCGAGCATAATATCAAAGTCTGATCGTGCATCGCCTGGAGGACTCTTGATCTGTGGATGGATCTGATAGCGTCGCTCGGACATCCCAAAGACGCCGGTTTTTTCTGACCACATCGCAGCCGGAAGCACCAAATCTGCGATCTCGGTTGTCCGAGTTGGGAAGATATCAAGTACGACAATGAACGGCTTATCCTTACGCTCTTTGCCCATCGCATCGCGAACAGGATGCAGGTTGGGCATTGAATGACCGGGATTGGTCGTGAGCATGACCATTGCCTTGATTTTGTTCTCACCCAATGCCCGGAACATGGCCACTGTATGGAGCCCTGGTTTAGGTTTGATTGTACCGGGTTTCGAACCCCAGAATTTCTCAAAGAACTGACGATCTTCTTCCTTCTTGACCGAGCGCCCATAGGGAAGCAGATGGCAGAGCGTGCCTGTATCACGAACACCCCCACAAGCATTCGGCTGCCCGGTCATAGAAAATGGAGAAGCCCCGGGCTTACTGATATTCCCGGTGATAAGGTGGAGATTGTGCATCAAATTGTTGACCCAGACTCCTCGGATACGCTGATTGAGCCCCATCGTCCAGATTGACATCGTCGGCCCATAAGAGAAAAGCCTCGCTGCCTCTTCAATATCCTTGGCAGGAACACCAGTGGTCATCTCGGTGCGTTCGGGCGTGAAATCTTTAAGGAAGTCAACATATCCATCGAATCCGACATTGATCGGCTTGCCGTCTTTGACGGTCTTGAACTGACAGTTCTTCTCAATAAAGGCCTTGTCATGTTTCCCATCGCGGATGATACAATGGGCCATCGAATGCAAGACGGCCAGATCGTACCCCGGGACCGGTGCGAGATGCACACGCGAAACCGATACGATCGGATTCTTGCGCGGGTCGAGTGTAATGATGTTAAGCCTGCGATTTCGCTGCTTGGCAGCAAGAATCTGATCGAAGATCACCGGGTGACACTCGGCAGTATTCGATCCGATGAGGAAAATTGTGTTGGCCTCCCAGATGTCGTCATAACACCCCATTGGCTCATCCTTACCGAAAGTTGTGACATACCCACCAACCGCCGAAGCCATGCACAAGCGAGGATTCCCCTCAACATTGTTCGTCCCGATCCCGCCCTTAAAGAGCCGGTTGCAGAGATAACTTTCCTCGGTCATTGCCTGCCCTGATCCGTAGTAGGCCACAGAATCAGGACCATGCTTTTTGATCGCTTTGGCAAATTTATCCGCCATGAGCTCCATTGCGTCATCCCAACTGATGGGAACGAACTTGCCATCCTTGCGCACCATCGGAGTGGTGAGCCGATCCTTGGAATGGACGATCTTGGGAAGAAAAAGTGACTTGGCACAGACCAAGCCTTTGGTGGTCGGATGCTCAGGATCACCTCGCATTGCAACAATTTGCTCCCCCTTGTGTCCAATCATCACCCCACACCCCGTGCCACAGAATCGGCAAACAGACTTGGTCCATTGAACTTTTTGGGCCTGCGATGTTTTGGCGGTTTCCCCGGATTCACCAGCAACGACCCCGGTGCCCCCCACTGCGACGGTTGCCACACTGGCCATGGCCGATGCTTTGATGAAGTCTCGTCGAGAGTTATCCATTTCTTGCTCCCTTTCTGGGCGGCTGCCGACGGCTCGTGCCTCGGTGCCATCGCCCGGATTCAGTCCTGTTCGTCTTCGGTATTGACATACACCGGCCAAACCCCAAGTACACCTGGAATTGACCGTATCTTTTGTGAAACCATGGAATGGGCTTGGTCGAGCGTATCCGCCTCGATCAGAATCCCCACTTTGTCGGGGTCATTGATCTCGAAGGTACTGACGCCGGCAAGTTCACACAACAACCTTTGGCATGAGGCGTTTTGCCCCGAATCAACCCTTGCAAATGCACCGACTATGGCCATCATGAATCTCCAGTTCTTAAACCGACCAATCAGGACATTCTAGTCTCGTATTTCTTGCGACGCAAGAGCCGTGACCCCTTATTTGTATTTTTTGCTCTTTTATCCGATTTTGCAGTAAATCGGCGATTTGCGAGATATGTGAATCCATAACTACTTGGCACACTTCCAGATCGGAACATCCTGCTTGAGTCGATCAATGAACGCATCCATCGCCCTCAGCCCCTCTTTGCGGTGCGCCGACTCAATCACAAGTCGAAATGAGCAGGCAAAGTTCGGAACGAACCCGATCGAGTGCTCAATATTCATGGAAATGAGTCCGTGCTGCTCGACGAGTTCTTGCCCAATGCGTTCGAGTTGCTGCTCGGCCATGGGGCGATAGGCCTCGTATTCGAGTCCCGTGATCCCTTGGCCATCTTCTTCAGGACGAACCACTCCATCGAACATAATCCGTGCCCCGCATCCTGGAGTAAAGGGAGCCCTGACCATTCCACCCAAAGCCCCATCGGTCAAACGAACACGCACAGCCATCTTTATCCCCCCGATACCATCGTAATCAATGCGATTTCAGCTGCCGGGTCAATCAACGCATCGGCATTGGCAAACCCCCGATCTACCGCCAGGCGCCCGACCTGCACATGGGTTTCAAGGGCAGGAAACTGAAGAACCACCTGCCCTTTGAGTTCATCGCAGGTGCATTGGCTTGGCGATTCAATGGTCACCCGATCCTGCCCAATGGCAGCACTGGCGGGACCGAACAGAAGTATGGTATAACTTGGCATCTCCACAGATGATTCGCCCGTCCGCCCCCAAAGACAACCCGGCATCAAAGTTGCTCTTCAATATGAGCAGATCAAATGAGGCTATGCGATGTCATGGGTGCTGAATCTACCTGTGAAATACCCCATTGCGTTCAGAGGGCTTCACAAGCCTCTCACGCCAATAACACCTTTTCTTTCGCTCATTCTCTTTGGTACCGAATGCCCATGACCGTTTGATCGGCGAGCCGCTTTATGTGAACAGATACCACGCCTGCGCAATGAGAAAGGTCACCACAAGCCCTAGAGCCAGTGGCATCAATGCGCCAAATGCGGTCCATTTCGCGCTTCCGGTCTCCTTCCATATGGTGTAGATCGTTGTCGAGCATGGGTTATGAAGTAATGAAAAGATCATCAAATTTATCGCTGTCAGCAAAGTCCAATCGTGCTCGCCGACAAAGAGACTCCGCCAATCGTTGCTCGATGAGAATTCCTCGGTCATCATGGTGTTGCCGAGATACAACATGAGGATGGTGGGCACCACGATCTCATTGGCCGGAACAGCAATGATAAAGGCCAGGACAATCACCCCGTCGAGACCAATCGCATGTCCTAATGGTTCGAGCCAGTCAGTAAGGTACAGGGCCAACGGTTGCCCAGAAATCGTGATATTGGCCAGCAACCAGATTAACCCGCCCGCCGGTGCGGAAAACACAACCGCTCGCCAAAGCACAAACATCGTGCGATCGATGAACGAAGTGTAGAGGATGCGCATAAGACTTGGTCGGCGATAAGGCGGCAGCTCGAGCGTGAAGGCGGAAGGTGTGCCTCTGAGCACGGTGCGTGACAGGATCCCTGAGATAATTAATGTGAAGAGAACTCCAATCACCGCAACCATCACCACCGATCCAGCCGCAGCTACTGAGGCGGCCTTGGGTGGAAAAGCAGCTGCGATGAAAACCGTTGCCAGAAGAATCAATGTTGGCCAGCGACCATTACATGGTACAAAGTTATTGGTCAGAATTGCAATAAGCCGTTCACGTGGCGAATCAATCGTCCGGCATGCGATTACCCCGGCGGCATTACACCCAAACCCCATACTCATCGTCAGCACCTGTTTGCCATGAGCTCCGGCCTTGCCGAATAAACGATCAAGATTGAACGCCACGCGAGGAAGATATCCAAGGTCTTCGAGAATCGTGAACATCGGAAAAAAAATCGCCATTGGAGGCAGCATCACCGCAACAACCCACGCCAACCCCCGATACACTCCGTGCCAAACAAACCCAGTGAGCCACCATGGCGCATTGAGGCGCTCAAACAGGCTGCTCCCGGCATTTTCAATCCAGAACAACCCGGTCATCAGCATCTGGGAAGGTACATTGGCCCCGGCGATCGTTACCCAGAACACGACCGCAAGCACAAGAATCATCAAAGGCAATCCCAATATCGGCGAAGTGAGCAGGCGGTCGATCCGCTGATCGAAATCAAACTTGCCAGAACCAGATCTGATCACCGCCCGGTCAGCAATCGTCTGTGCATCGGTGTAGATAGCTTCGACCAGCTCGTCACGAAAATTGCTCCCAAGTGTTCGACGAAGCTCTTGGGCGCGAGCAAGCAGTGCTTCGGTTGGATTCGTAGGCGTATTCATTCCTCACTCCCATAGGTGATATTCATTGGTACTGTTTCTTTGTAGGCCTTCTGCTCGGCAGCGATCTGAGTCAACTCGCCAGTGTATAATGCCTGACGAACACGATGGTCGCCATCGAGTAGCCTCATTGCGACCCATCGGGCATTGGGCAATCCGGGAGCGATCTCTTCGATCATTGGTATGAGTTCAGAAACTGCATGTTGAAACGGTCCGTCACGCAACACACGATGGGGCTCGGGCGTGATCTCCCCGGTAACTATTTCCTCAATGGATCTGAGCAAAGCGGACAAACCATCACCAGTCCTGGCACTGGTCAACACCACCGGCACCCCCAAATCACGCCCAAGGGCCCGAGCATCAATCTCGATCCCTTTTCGCTTGGCTTCGTCCATGAGATTCACACACACCACAACCTTGGCACTGATCTCGAGCACCTGCAAGGCCAGGTTTAGATTTCGCTCAAGACAAGTCGCATCAGTAACAACCACCGTGCAATCGGGGCGCCCAAAGAGAATAAAGTTGCGGGCAATCTCTTCGTCTTGCGCAGCGGATAACAGCGAATAGGTCCCGGGTAGGTCGACAAGTTTGTAGCGATTGCCTTTGAATCTGTATCCACCTTCTGCCCGTGAAACGGTCTTACCAGGCCAGTTACCCGTATGCTGACGCAATCCAGTAATCGCATTGAACACGCTGCTCTTGCCCGTATTTGGATTGCCTGCCAATGCAACCACATAATCATACTTGCCAACATTGATCCCCATGCGGTCAAGTGCAGAAGAAGCAGGACAGACCGAGCATGAATTGCAATCAGACATGACCCTGCTCCTGATCTTTGAACATCGAAATCAGCACATGCTCGGCTTGATCTTGTCGCAGCGCGATCAATGACCCACGCACGCGATAGGCAACAGGATCACCAAGAAAACTGCGATACTCGGCGGCAATCTGGGCCCCTCTGGTCAATCCCAGGTCAAGCAATCGCCTACGGGTGTAGCCTTGAAGCGTGTTATCCAACCCGCACACTTGCGCCGAAGACCCGATTTCCAATGAGGTAAGCCGTAGCGACGAAATCGGTACAGTTGTTGGGTCTGCCGGTGCAAGGAACACATTGGCCGCCACAATCGGCGCGAGCACATGAACTTCTTGATGGTCGGTGAACACAATGCGCTCGGATGTCGACTCAATCACCTTGATTTGTTGTCCGGGGCGTAACCCGATCGCTGCGATCTGGGCGAATATGGTGACAGGTTCATCTTCTAAATGAACGATCGTTGCAAGTCGGCCTGTCGCCCAGCGGGTCAAGGGGACTGTTACAGTCTGTACGAGCACTCCTTCCGCTGTTGGAATTGGATCACCGTGGGGATCAACTGTTGGATATCCCATTGAAGCATCAAGCTCGCTCATTGCTTCGAAGTTTCGTTTATGCTCACGCCGGTCGGCCATCGCGTGAACATCTGCCAAAGGCACGCGTGCTTCATCCACAAGGTACTTTTCCCAAAGCCGATGCGCACGAATCACTTGCAGTGCCAACTGCTTGCCTGTAGGTGTAATATAAATTTGATTCCCATCTGAAATTTCAACCACTCCCTGAATTTGCATTCGTTGACAAAGATCGGCCATCCGCTGCGACGAGACCCCGATCGCCTCCCCCACTGACTCGATGGTTGATTGGCGCCCCTCCCGATCGCACTTGTGGAGATACTTGAGCGCATCCTCAACGATGATGCGTCGGCGGACTTGCTTGATGTGTCGAAACCAACTTCGCATGGAACCCTCGCGAGAAACAAAGGAGCAACAGGCAAACGACAGGTTGTAGCCCGAGCTACAATTGCCTGCTGTAGCATAGGCTACATAATAAATAAATCAACCCTCGCCCAGAACAAACATCAGAGCGGATATTTCCGCTGCCTTCCGCCAGATTTAATCTGTAAGCTCAGCGTTTATTCAGAAAAAAAGTTGAAGCAAGAAGGTCCGGTCATAGCTTCAGGGTTCATGACAGACGCTCATGCACGAGCCTCCGGTATCGGAGAAAACGAAATTGATAGGCAAGTTCCATCCACCGGGCCCAAATGGGACGGTCTCTCGCATGAGTTTGGGCAATGCCCCCGCACGAGACTGATGACAGAGCCCGCACGCCCGCCCCTTCTCACGATTGACATGCACAAAGTGAAGATTTACTTTGACCTGCCCCCCAAATCCTAGTCCATTCTTTATGCGAGTATCCTCGTAGAATGGGCGTATTTGGAAGGCAGGAAGACATGGCCAGAAAACGGCATTCAGCAGAACAGATCATCAACAAACTGA
>Ga0256839_1001224_pt1 | contig 31653 bp, 29 predicted proteins | sample 354166metaG_FD_185968 | JGI IMG/M metagenome (GOLD analysis project Ga0256839, IMG submission 185968) | Hydrothermal vent microbial communities from Mid Atlantic Ridge, Atlantic Ocean - 354-166 | ecosystem: Environmental > Aquatic > Marine > Hydrothermal vents | place: Atlantic Ocean: Mid... | reverse complement strand
GGATACCGCCGCTCGGCGGTATCGACCTGTCGCCACTGTTCGCCACCCTGGGGCTGATGGTGCTGAAGATGCTGGTCATCCCGCCCATCCTCTATCTGGCGATGGCCTTCTGAGGAGACCGAGCGATGCAACCACCGCCCTGGCAGACGCGCGACGGCGGTATCCTGCTGCGCTGTCATGTACAACCCGGCGCGCGGCAGACACGGCTCTGCGGCCTGCACGATGGCTACGTCAAGATCCAGCTTCAGGCGCCACCGGTGGACGGCAAGGCCAACAAGGCATTGATCGCCTGGCTGGCTCGGCTGTTCGGCGTGCCCCGGTCATCGGTGGAACTGCGCCAGGGCGCCTCAGGCCGGCGCAAGACCCTGTTCATCGCCAGTGAACGACTGCCCGATGAACTGGCCGGCCTCGTCGGCGACTGAGCAGCCCGCCCCGTTTTGTGGTCCAATAGACGCACACACACAACAACGGAGGAAGCATCATGAAACCATTCGTTCGCAGCATCCTGTTGTTACTGCTCGGCCTGGCCGCCTTCAACGCCTGGAGCGAAAGCGCGAAGGAAGTCGGCGGCTATATCGTCCATTTCAACGCCCTGCCCACCGAGGCACTGCCGCCGCAGGTGGCCAAGGCCTACAAGATCACGCGCAGCAAGCACCGCGGCCTGCTGAACATATCCGTGCTCAAGAAAGGGCCGGGCTACCAGGCCGTGGAAGCCGATATCGATGTGACCGCCAGCAACCTGACCGGCCAGATGCGGCCCATCAAACTGCGCAAGATCGAGGAACAGAATGCCCTCTACTACATCGGCGAATTCCGTGTCAGCAACGAGGAAACCCTGAACTTCAACATCCGCGTCAAGACACCGGACGGCCACCAGGAAACCATCCAGCTGTCGCAGCAGTTCTTCGTCGACTGACCCGGCGGACGCCGGCGGCCGTGCGATCACCGGCCGCGGCGTTCAGCCCTGCCGTTCCTCTGCGCGCAGCCGCGCCTGAATGAAATCGGCATGGGGCACATACAGCAGGTCGGACACCTGGCGCATCAGGTGCTCCTCATAGTGGTGTTTTTCGCCGTCGGCATAGACCACTTCCCACATCATCTCGATCACCCTCAGCTTGTCCTGCTGACTCATGCGCTCGTTCAACATGCGGGTGATGTGTTGCAGCGAAACCAGTCGATCGGCCTCGTCGATGGCCTGTTGCAACAGCACATCGATCTCTTCCTCGCACAGCGACAGCCGTTCCAGAAGCAGACGGCGTATCGCGGCCTGCTCCTGCGGGTCCTCCCGGTAATCGGCACGGCTGATCTCGATCAGCAATACCGCGGTGGCCAGCTCCAGCGCCAGCACGGGTTCACGCGCCTCGAAGCGCTCAAAGGTGGGACGGAAGAATTTTTCGATCCAGTCGATCATGGTCTCCTCATAGACAAATTTGATTGAACACGGTTTTTCGATTGCCGTAAAATGACTGTCTCCCATCTTTCCAGGTCGCATCATGACCCTGACCGAACTCCGCTACATCGTTGCCGTTGCCCGCAAGCGTCATTTCGGCAAGGCCGCCGAAGCCTGCTTCGTCAGCCAGCCCACGCTGTCCATCGCCATCAAGAAGCTCGAATCGGAGCTGGATGTGCGCCTGTTCGAACGCAGCTCCAAGAACGAGATCCGCATCACCGACATCGGCCAGCAGATCGTCGATCAGGCGCAGAAGGTGTTGCGCGAAACCCAGGTCATCCACGAAATCGCGCAGCAGGGGAAGGACCCGCTGTCCGGCCCCTTCCGTCTGGGCGCCATCTACACCATAGGCCCTTACCTCTTGCCGGACCTGATCCCGCGACTCAATACCGCCACGCCCAATCTGACCCTGATCATCGAGGAAGATTTCACTGCCAACCTGGCGCGCAAGCTGAAAAACGGCGATCTCGATGCCATCGTCATCTCCTACCCCTTCGATGAACCCGGTATCGCCACCACGCCACTGTATGAAGAACCCTTCGTGGTCGCCATTCCCCCTGGGCACGCCTGGAACGAACGCGAGGACATCGCCGTCGATGAGCTGGCCGGGCAGGACCTGATGCTGCTCGGCGCCGGCCACTGCTTCCGGGATCAGGTATTGGCTGCCTGCCCCAAGTGCATGTCCCAGAGCAGCGAACTGACACGCAAGCTGGAAGGCAGCTCGCTGGAAACCATCCGCCACATGGTGGCCGCCGGCACCGGCATCACCGTGCTGCCCTGTACCAGCCTGCTCAACCGGCACAGCAACCGCGAACTGGTGCGCATCAAACCCTTTGCCGACCCGCGCCCCGGACGCGTGGTGGCGCTGGCCTGGCGCAAGCACTACCCGCGCAGCGAAGCCATAGAGACCATCGCCGAAGCCATACGGGGCTGCGACCTGCCGGGTGTGAAACGGATCGATGATGCCGATCAGGCAGCCTGAGTCACCGCTGCGGCGGCCGAGGCGGAGGCGCCGGCCAGTACACGGATGGCGGGGCATACCCGCCGGGTGGCGGCAAGGGTCGTACCGGATAACGCAGCCAATAGGGCGGCGGGCTTCGGTGATCCCGGTCCGTCAGGCGGTTGAACCAGCCTGGAGGGCCGCCCAGCGGGCAGAAGGGGAGTTCCGGAAAACCGGCCCGGACCGGTGCGGCCAGCACGGCCATCAGCAGGGCCACCGCAATGCGTGTATCCACCTTATGCCCCTCCATCAAAAGGCCCATCATACACCGGAGCCCATGCCATGCTGAAATTCGCCCTGGTGTTCATCGCCCTCAGCCTGCTGGCGCTGCTGCTGATGTCCCTGTGGCACCGCCCGACACGTTTGCGTCCACCGGAGCAGCGCACCATCCAGCCCTGCCCCGGCACCCCGAACTGCGTCAGCAGCCTCGACGAGGACGCCACCCACCGCATCGAGCCGCTGCCGGTGCTCGACGACGACCCGCGCGCCTCATGGCAACGCCTGCAGCAGGTGATCGGGGAGCAGGGCGGCGACATCGTCTTCGATGACGGGCGCTACCTGCACGCGGTGTTCGAAACCCGCTGGCTGCGTTTCCGCGACGACCTGGAAGCCGTGCGGGGGGTAGACCGTATCGACATCCGCAGCGCTTCGCGCGCCGGCCGTTCCGATTTCGAGGTCAACCGCAACCGGGTGGAACGTCTGCGCCGGCGCTACCTGGCGGAATAAGCCTTGCGGATGAAGCCGATATCGTTCTCGATCAGGCGCCGCTCGGCACGCGAGAAATCGCCATCGCTGGCGAAGGGGCCGATCTCCACCCGGTAGTAGCTGCGGCCACCCACATCGGCCGAGACGATACGCGCTTCCATGCCCAGCAGCGCCAGGTTGGCCTTGCGCCGTTCGGCATCGGCGCGGGCCGAGAAGGAGCCCGCCTGCAGAATGTAACGGCTGCGTCCCTGGCTCCCGCTCTGAGTCTTTTGTCCCGGTTTTGGGGGTTGAGAAGGAATGACCTCGACCCGGGGAATCTCCACCTTGCGGTCCGGGAGCACGCGGTAGAAATCGAACACCGGCTTGCCCCGTGTTGCCTGCGTTTCGGGTGCGCTCTGTTGCGCAGGCTCCATCCGCGCCCGTTCGACGATGCCACGGTCGAGAAACAGGATGAAGGCGACGAAACCGCCGACGATCAGCAGCAGCGTCAGCCACAGCCAGGGTGAGGCGCTTTTGCTGCTCCTTGCCACGATTACATCCGCTCCGGCGCGCTGACACCCAGCAGTTCAAGGCCGTTGCGCAGCACCTGCCGGGTGGCCAGCGCCAGTGCCAGCCTCGCGTTGCGCAGACCGTCATCCTCGACCAGGAACTTGTGCGCGTTGTACCAGCTGTGGAAGGCATGAGCCAGCTCACGCAGGGTGTTGACCAGCAGGTGCGGCTCGCGGCGCCCGGCGGCCGCAGCCAGCCGCTCGGGATACAGCGCCAGCAATTTCAGCACCGCCTGCTCGTGGCTGCTGTCGAGGCGCTCCAGCGCGGCCTGGCCGGTATCGATGTCGATGCCCTGCTCCGCGCACTGGCGTTCCACGCTGCACACACGGGCGTGGGCGTACTGCACATAGTAGACGGGGTTGTCGGAAGACTCCTGGCGCGCCAGATCGAGGTCAAAATCCATGTGCTGCTCGGCCTTGCGCATGACATAGAAAAACCGTGCCGCATCCTTGCCCACATCCTCGCGCAGCTCGCGCAGGGTGACGAACTCGCCGGAGCGGGTGGACATGGGCACCATCTCGCCGTTCTCATAGAGGTTGGCGAACTGCACCAGCAGGATCTCCAGGCGATCCGCCGGGTAGCCCAGCGCCGTCAGCGCGGCCTTGACGCGGGCGATGTAGCCGTGGTGGTCGGCCCCCCAGACATTGATGACCTGGTCGAAACCGCGGTCGAACTTGTTGATGTGGTAGGCGATGTCGGAAGCGAAATAGGTGGTCTGCCCATTGTCGCGGCGCAGCACCCGGTCCTTCTCGTCACCGAAGTCGGTGGAGCGGAACCACAGGGCGCCCTCCTGCTCGTAGACATGCCCCTGCTCGCGCAGCCGCTCGATGGCCTGATCCACCAGCCCTTGGTCGGTAAGCGTCCGCTCGGAGAACCATTCGTCGTACACCACGCCAAACTGCTCCAGATCGCGACGGATCACGTCCACCAGCGTATCCAGCGCCAGATCGAACACCTGACGGTATTTCTCCTCGCCCAGCAGGCGCCGCGCGTTGGCGATCAGGTCGTCCACATGGCGTTCCTTGTCACCCTCCGGCGCATCGGCATGCACGCCGGAGAACACGGCTGCGGCCGGATGGCGGTAATCATCCCCGTGCTCGCGGTGCAGGGTGGCGGCGATGTCCCAGACATAGTCGCCCTGATAGCCGTTGGACGGGAAGTCGATGGTTTCACCGGCCAGATCCAGATAGCGCAACCAGACCGAAAGGGCGAGGATGTCCATCTGACGCCCGGCGTCATTGACATAGTATTCCCGCTGCACCTGATGCCCCGTCGCTTCCAGCAGATTGGCCAGGGTCGCGCCATAGGCCGCGCCACGCCCATGCCCCACATGCAGCGGCCCGGTCGGATTGGCGGAAACGAACTCGACCTGAACCCGGCGCCCGTCGCCGGCCGGGCTGCGGCCGTAATCCCGCCCCTGCTCCAGCACCTGACGCACCACCGACTGGTTGTAGCCGCTGCGCAGGAAAAAATTGATGAACCCCGGGCCGGCCACCTCCACCCGCTCCAGCCATTCGGCCTCGGGCAGTGCAGCGACGACCTGTTCTGCCAGTTCGCGCGGTGCGCGGCGCGCGGGCTTGGCCCCCACCAGCGCGATGTTGCTGGCAAAATCGCCCTGGTGTTTGTCCCGTGACGGGGTGACCAGGATCTTCGGGGCGAAATCCTCGGGCAACTGCCCGCGCTTCTGGAGTTCGGCGATGGCCTCGCCAATCGATTGTTCGATCTGAGCTTTCAACGGTGGGTCCGGACGGGTTCGAAGGAACCGCGCATTGTACTTGCTTCTGCGGCCGGACTGAACCGGATTCGGCCGCTGAGGCAACCGTAACGCCGGCCTTTCACAGATCCAGCGGGTCGACTTCGATCGTCAGCCGCGAGCCGGCCCGGTTGCGTGGCCTCAGCAGGCTCGGCAGCAGTGGCTTCAGCGCCTGACGCAGGCGCGCCACATCCGGCGCCAGCAGACTCAGCTGCGCACGGTAGCGTCCGATGCGCCGGGTCATCAGCGCGGGGATGGGGCCGATACGGCGCACGCCGTCGGGCAGGCCGTGGGCATCCAGTTGCCCCGCCAGCCCGTTCAGGCGCTGCAACGCATCCTCCAGTGACAGCGCATCCACCTGCAGGGTGACCGCACGCGCCGCCGGTGGAAAACCGAGCAGTTGCCGTTCCTTGAGAATCGGCTGCATCAATTCGTCATAGTCTTCCCGGGTCAGCCCCTGCATCAGCGGATGCTCGGGAAAGGCGGTCTGCAACAGCGCCTGACCGGGGCGCCCGGAGCGGCCGGCTCGGCCGGTCACCTGCAGCACGGTCTGGATCAGACGCTCTGAGGCCCGGTAGAAACTGCTGTACAGCGCCTGATCGGCATCGAGAATGCCCACCAGCGAAATGTGTGGATAGTCGTGCCCCTTGGCCAGCATCTGGGTACCGACGAGGATCGCCGGCTGCCCCTGATGCAGGGTTTCTAGCTGTACCGACAGGCTGCGGCTGCGGCTGACCGTATCGCGGTCGATACGGATTACCGGCACCTGCGGGAAGCGCTGGCCAAGGAACTCCTCCAGCTGCTCGGTGCCCACCCCATGATGACGGATTCCACCGGCGCCACAGTCCGGGCAGGTTTCCGGCATCGGCCGCTGGCTTCCGCAGTGATGGCAGATCAGCCGGTTCAGTGACTGGTGCAGCGTCATCCGCGCATCGCACTGGTGGCATTGGGCCTGCCACCCGCACTGGTGGCACATCACCACCGGCGCATAGCCGCGACGGTTGAGAAACAGAAGCACCTGACCGCCGTCACCGAGGTGTCGCCCGACCGCGCTCAACAGCCGCGGTGAACAGCCACAGACCGGCTTGATCTGGCTGACGTCCAGCAACTCGATGGCCGGAGGACGACCACCGCCGACGCGCTGACGCAGCCAGTAGCGCTGCGCATGGTCGCGCCGCAGGTTGTAAAGGCTTTCGGACGATGGCGTGGCCGAACCCAGCACCACCGGAATACCCAGCTGCTGGGCGCGGCGCAGGGCCACATCCCGGGCGTGGTAGCGCACGCCATCCTGCTGGCGGTAGGACGGGTCATGCTCCTCGTCCACCACGATCAGGCCCAGATCCGGGCAGTCGCTGAACAACGCCGAACGGGTGCCGATCAGCACCGGCGCCACGCCACGGCGAAAGGCATCCCAGCTGCGGTAGCGCTCGGCATCGCTCTGCGCCGAGTGGGACAGCAGTACCGGGCGCCCCAGGCGGCGACGGAAGCGTTCCACCAGCTGCGGTGTCAGCCCGATTTCCGGCGCCAGCAGGATCACCTGCCGTCCGGCGTCGATGACCCGGCGCATCAGCGCCAGATAGACCTCGGTCTTGCCGCTGCCGGTGACGCCCTGGATCAGATGGCTGCCGAACCGGTCCAGTTGCGGTTCGATGCGCTCCACGATGGCCTGCTGCTCTGCAGTCAGCGTCGGAAAATCGGGCTCCTGCTGCGGCCAGTCCAGAGCCTCGGCCTGCAGGCTTTCGGCCAGCCCCCTGGCAACCAGCCCCCGCATCGCCGATCGCCAGTCGCCCAGCTGTTCGCGCAGGGACGCGGCACTCATACCCTGCGGGTCGTCGAGCAGGGCGAGATAGGCTGCATGCTGTTTCGGCGCCCTGCGGGCCAGCGCCTGCAGCGCCGCTTCATCGGCCGGCAGGGGTCGCCACACGGTGAACCGGCTGTCCCGCGCCGGCTGCCCGCGCCGCAGGGCCTTGGGCAGACACAGGAACAGCACCTCCCCGATCGGCTGCAGGTAGTAATCCGCAGCCCAGCGCGCCAACGCCAACACCGACGCGGAAAGCAGAGGCTGAGCGTCGAGGCATTCGGCCACGGTTTTCAGCCCGTCACGGTCGTCATCGCCATCCTCGACCGACACCAGGACACCGGTCTTGAAACCCGAACCGAAGGGCAGGCGACAGCGCACACCCGGTTGCAGCTCAGCACCGTCGGGCAGCCGGTAGTCGAATTCCTGATGGACGGGCAGAGGCAACGCGAAGCGCCCGATGCGTCGGCGGGGCGGGCTCATCCTCGACGGCTGGAGGCTGGACGGGCAGGGCAGGAGTTCATGGGTGGAATGGTAGCATTTCCCGGCCGGTTGCCGGTGACAGTGGATCCTCATTTAGCAGCGATATCTGAAGTGATTTCTAGCGTCACCGGCCTAAGTGATTGAGCCCAGAGAAGTTATCCGGTTATCCACATTTTCTGTGGAAAACTCTGTGGACAAACAGCGGCGAAGTGGACCGAAACCGCGCCAGAATCCCTTTTGCGTCAGTTTGACCATTTTTGAATCAGTTTTTTTATCTCGGTTAAATCAACAACTTACAACACTTGCCCTGGACTCCCGGGCAAATACCCTCATGAAACGGATGGAATAAAAGGAACCAGCATCAAAATGTGCATATCTTGGCCTTGTCAAGCCCGCCTGCAGTGCCGTTCGATTCATTTTTTCTATCGATTCCCGATATTTCGATGATGACACCGAATCTGTGTTTTTGCGTCCGCGGTCACTGTTCCGCGGTTGGACGGCGGCGGCGTTTCTGACACACTAGGCGCCCCGATCGATTCAGGTCGCCGCCTGCTCATGACATCCGACAAAACCGCGGTCATACTCATCAACCTTGGCACCCCGGCTGCCAACAACCGGCGCGAAGTGCGCCGTTTCCTCAGACAGTTCCTGTCCGATCCTCGGGTGGTGGAGATTCCCCGCCCCCTGTGGTGGCCAATCCTCCACGGTGCCATTCTGCCGTTCCGCAGCAAGACCGCGCTGGAAGCCTACAACAGCATCTGGACCGACGAGGGTTCGCCTTTGCTGGCCATCAGCCGTCGTCAGCAGCAGGCCCTGCAGGAAAAGCTGGGCAGCGGCATCCGCGTGGAACTGATGATGCGCTATGGCGAACCTTCCTTCGAGCAGGTCGTCAGCCGCCTGCTGGATGAGGGCTGCCACCGCCTCGTTGTACTGCCGCTCTATCCGCAGAATTCGGCCACCACCACCGCCACCAGCTTCGACCACCTGGCCGATGTACTGCGCCGGACACGGGCCACGCCCCATGTGGACTTCATCAGCGATTACCACGGCCATCCCGACTACATCCACGCCCTGGCCAATTCGATACAGGAGCACTGGAAACAGCAACAGCGCCAGCGCTTCCTGCTGATGTCCTTCCATGGCCTGCCTCAGCGCAATGTCGATCTGGGCGACCCCTATCACGACCAGTGCATGGGTACCGCCCACCTGCTGGCCACCATCCTGGGGCTGGCGCCGGACCAGTGGGCGATGAGCTTCCAGTCGCGTTTCGGCCGCCAGCAGTGGCTGCAACCCTATACCTCCGAAGCCCTGGCCGCGATGGCCGACAAGGGTCTCAAGGAAGTCGATGTGGTCTGCCCCGGCTTTTCCGCGGACTGCCTGGAAACGCTTGAAGAGATCCAGTTGCAGAACCGGGATGTCTTCCTGCAGCACGGTGGTGAACAGTACCACTACATCCCCTGCCTCAACGATCGTGACGACCACATCGAGATGATGGCCAACCTGGTTCGCCCCTACCTGCCCGATTGAACGGCTGACCGCATGGAACTGCACACCGAACTCTGGGATGAGGCGCGTTTCGGCGCGGCCAAAGACGAGTGGCAGGAACTGCTGGCGCACAGTGATGCCGATCCGCTGTTCCTGTCCTGGCACTGGATGCACGGCTGGTGGCGGTTGTTTCGAAAGCACAGCGAGGACCTTCTGATCATCGCCGTGCGCGACGGCGAAAAACTGGTCGGGCTGGCGCCCCTGCACCGCCATCGAGCCCGTTACCTGAAGGGCTGGCTGCCGGTGCAACGCATCGAGTTTCTTGGCTGCTGCTCCGGCCATCCGTCTGGTCTGTTGAGCGAATACCTCGACTTCATTCTGCACCGTGATCACCGGCAAACCGCCCTGCAGCAGCTGCTGGCCGAGCTCTATCATCAAGGCAGCTGGCAGGAGCTATTACTCCATAATGTACCCTCGGAAAGCCCCCTGTCCGAAGCCCTGCCTGGCATCGGAAAGCGCCGGGAGCTGGACCGGCAGAGCGCCTACCCGATCGACACGCGGGGCAATTTCGACGACTACCTAGCCACTCTGGGCCGCAATACCCGTCTCAAGCTGTACAACCGCCGCAAGCTGCTGGACAGCCTCGGCCGTGTCGAGCTGCGCCCGGTGAGCGAGGACGGCATCGACGAGCTGATCGACCGACTCAACGACTTCGACCGGCTGCGCTTCGGCCACGAGTCGACCATGAACGCTGCGACCCGATCACAACTGAAGCGGCTGCAGGCGTGCATGCCGGAGCTGTCGATCGGACGACATTCCAGCCTGCTCTGCCTCGACGGCAAACCGATCTCGGTGATCATCAACTTCAGCCTCGGACGCACGGTTTACAACATGCAGTTGGGCTACAGGGAGCGCTTTCACAAGAAGATCTCATTGGGCACCCTGCACCTCGGTTATGCCCTGCAAGCAGCCTTCGAGGATCCGCAGATCGACTGTTTCGATCTGCTGCTGGGCGGCGGCAAGAACAGCGACTACAAGCGCCACCTCAGCCCGCATCGACGCGAAGCCGCCAGCTGGCAGGTGATGCGTTCGCCGCTGCTGAAAACCCTGTTTGCGATCAACGACAACGGCAAGCGTCTGATCAGGCGGGTTTCCGCCAGCTGAGCGCGAACAGCAGCAGCGCCGCCAGCCCCAGCAGCGAAAACAGTCCCATCAAGGCCTCGGCCATGCTGACCCCGCCCGGCAACAGCGGGGTATAGCCACAGGCGGTCTTTACCTCGAACAGCCAGGGCAGCCAGCGGTCCAGCGGCAGCCAGTCGGGCGTGCCCAGCAGCATGTCGCACTCGCCAAAGGTCCAGCCGCGCTCGATGGCCAGCAGTTGCCAGCTGCGTTCGATCAGCCAGGCCAGGACCGCCAGATTCAGCAGATGGGCCAGCCGCCTTCCACCCGCCAGCCCCAGCAGAGCCACGGCGGTCAGCAGCAGCACGCCGATGCGCACATGGATGCACAGCACGCAGGGCGGCTCATCCAGACCGTACTGGTAATACAGCGCGGTCGCTTCGAGCAGCAGCCCGAGCAGCAACAGGAATACCCACCAGGCGCGACCCCGGCTGATGCGCGTCAGGGTTTCAATCATCATCGTTTTTCTTCAATCGGAACACGGTTCGGCAATTGTCATCCAGCCGGCGGGCCAGCGCTTCCACCGGCTCATCCCGCAGTTCAGCCATGACCCGCAGATGCTCAGGGAGGAAGGCCGGTTCATTGCGCTGGCCAAGGTGCGCCGGTCCCGGCTGGTCCGGCGCATCGGTCTCGATCAGCAGGGCCTGCCCGTCGATTTCGGCCACCACCGTTCTCAGCCTGCGCGCCCGGTCATGGGCCACGGTCGCGGCGATGCCCAGACGAAACCCGAGATCCACCGCCTGATTCGCCTGCTGCAACGATCCGCTGAAACTGTGCAACACCCCTTCCACTCCGGGGTGTCGCCGCAATTCGGCCAGCACCCGGTCCAGCGACTTGCGGGCATGGACGATCAGCGGTAGACGGTGATTGGCGGCCACCCGGATCTGCTCCCGAAACAGGCCGATCTGCGCTTCCCGGTCGGCATCGGCGGCATAGAAATCCAGCCCGCACTCGCCCACGGCCACCGCGGGGTGCGTATCCAGCCAGCGGTCCAGTGCGGCGACATGATCGCTGCGGTGGGCCTCCATGAACCAGGGGTGCAGCCCATAGGCCGGATAGAGGTCCGCGTATCGATCCGCCAGGCCGGCCAGCTTCTGCCAGCCCTCCGCGGTGGTGCCCGGCACCACGAAGCCGGTGATCCCGGCCTGCCGTGCACGGTTGATGACCGCATCCCGATCGGCATCGAATCGGGGATCATCGAGGTGGACATGGGAATCGATCATGTGCGTTGCTTCAGGGACGATCGAGGCGGATATGGACATAGCCAAGATCGACATAATCGTTGATACGCGCCGGCCCGCTGGGCGCTACCTGGACGAAGTCGAGGTATGCCTCCTGCGGCACATCGCGCCAGGACGAGTGGGTGCCGCAGACGAACAGGTCGACCCCATCCTCCACCAGCCCCTGCAGTTGCGCCAGCGCACGGGGCTGCTGCCCGCGTTGCTCGCGGGTCAGCTGGAACTGTTCGCCACCGTGGGAGACGATGGCCAGATCGGTGTCGGGCCAGCGCTGACGCAGGCGCTCTCGCAGCTCGATCAGCAGCGGGGTGGCCCATTGCCAGCTGTTGTCCTGCCATTCGATCAATTCCACCACGACACCGGGCGGTGCCTCCTCGCGGGCGAACAGCCGGTGCATGTCCGGGGTGTCGAGCCCCGCGGCACGAACCCCCGGCAAGGCCATCACGGTCAACAACAGGAGTACGAGCAGGCGATTCATGGCGACCTCATTACGCGGCAGGGACAGTCTTTGGATCATCCCCGCCGGTGAGGGTTCAGAGACGAACGCCGCTGGCGAAGGTATTGCAGGATTTCAGATCACCCTGCTCGAAGCCCCGGGTGAACCAGCGTACCCGCTGCTCGGAACTGCCGTGGGTGAAAGCATCCGGCATCACGCGTCCGGTGGCTTCCCGCTGCAGACGGTCGTCGCCGATGGCATTGGCCGCGGTCAGGCCTTCTTCGATGTCACCCGGTTCCAGCAGCTGGCGCTGTCGTTGGGCATGGTGAGCCCACAGCCCGGCGTAGCAGTCGGCCTGCAATTCCAGCCGCACCGACAACTTGTTTCCGTCGCGTTTGCCGAGGCTGCGCTGCGCCCGTTGCACCTTGCTGGAGGTACCGAGTAGGTTCTGCACATGGTGACCGATCTCGTGGGCGATGACATAGGCCTGGGCAAAATCGCCCGGTGCTCCGTGGCGGCGGGCCAGTTCATCGAAAAAGCCAAGATCCAGATAGACCTTCTGATCGCCCGGGCAATAGAAAGGCCCCATCGCGGACTGGCCGAGCCCGCAGGCGGAACGCACCGCGCCGCGGTAGAGCACGACGGTGGGCTCCCTGTAGTTCTTGCCCAGCTGACGGAACAGAGGACGCCAGGTGTCTTCGGTATCGGCCAGCACGGTTTTCACGAAGGCGACCTGCTCTTCTTCGGCAGCGGACCCGGCCTGCTGCTGCGCCGCCGGGGCGCGTGACGGCGCAGCGCCGGTGCCCAGCAGCCCGGAGAGGTCTCCGCCAAAGAACATGAACGCGCCCACACCCAGCAGCACCAGCATGCCGCCCTTGACGCCAAACAGCCGGAATACCAGCGGCAGGAAGCGCAACAGGCCCCCGCCGCGTCCCAGCGACAACCCCGCCATCGGCGCCCGGCTGAACCGCCGGTCCTCGATGTTTCCGCTCTGCCTGCGCCCGCGCCACCTCATGGTCTGCCCTCCCTGCCCGAGTAACCGAGATCAGCCCTTGCGGGCCTCCTCGATCATGCGGTGGATGATCGGCGTGAGGATGACCTCCATCGCCAACCCCATCTTGCCGCCAGGCACAACGATGGTGTTGCGCCGCGACATGAAGGAATCATGGATCATGTTCAGCAGATAGGGAAAATCGGTATCGAACTTCTTCGGGTCCTTGAAGCGGATGACCACGAAGCTTTCATCCGGCGTCGGGATGTCGCGGGCGATGAAGGGGTTTGAGGTATCCACGGTGGAGACGCGCTGGAAGTTGATGTCGGTCTCCGAGAACTGCGGGGTGATGTATTTGATGTAGTCGGGCATGCGGCGCAGGATGGTATCAACGATGACATCGGCGCTGTAGCCACGCTCGGCATTGTCACGGTGGATCTTCTGGATCCATTCGAGGTTGACAATGGGCACCACGCCCACCTTGAGATCGACGTATCGGGTCATGTCGACTTCATCGTTCTTCACACAGCCGTGCAGGCCCTCGTAGAACATCAGGTCGGTGCCTTCGGGGATGTCTTCCCAAGGCGTGAACTCGCCCGGCTTCTTGTCGATGCCGAGACGCGCATTGTGCTCGGCCGCTTCCGGCTCGCTGTGCAGGTAGTAGCGCTTCTTTCCGCGGCCGGTTTCGCCGTAGGTCTTGAACAGGTCAGCCAGCAGTTCGAATTCGTTGGCTTCGGCGCCGAAATGGCTGAAATCGCGCCCTTCCTTGATCGCCTCATCCATCTTCACCTTCATTTCGGCGCGATCATAGCGATGGAAACTGTCGCCTTCGATGATGACCGGTTTGATCTGCTCGCGGGTGAAGATGTGCTCGAATGCCTTCTTGACGGTGGAGGTGCCGGCGCCCGACGAGCCGGTAACCACGACGATGGGATGCTTCTTGGACATGGGAGGTTCCTCAATGTTTTCTGGATAATGGTGTGCCGCCGGCCCTGCGGGCGGACTGGAAACTGCCGGCCATTTTAGCGATTTATGATATGCGGCGCGAAAAAATCTGTTAATGACCGGATACCGGTACTTGATCCCGGTCGAAGCGGGTTTACACTGCGGATTCCGCCCACCCATGGATACTGCAATGACGACACAACCCGGCATACTGCTCGACAACCCGCCCCTGGCCCGTTTCATGACCTTCAACCTGCATCAGCCCGACGCCGCGGCCGGCTGCCTGCGCGAACTGGCGGCAATGGCCGACGGCGAACACCTGGTGGTGGGAATGGGCCGCTCGCTCATACTGGCGCTGGATGCGGACATTCCGGGCCTGCGCGACCTGCAGGTGACCAGCAGCCCCGGTCTGGACATCCCCTCCACGCCTGCGGCGCTCTGGTGCTGGCTGCGCGGCGACGATCGCGGTGAACTGTTCCACGACAGCCGCCTGGTCGAATCCCTGCTCTCGGAAGCCTTCACCCTTGGCGATTGCATCGACAGCTTCAAGTTCACGCCGGTCAACCGCGACCTCTCCGGCTACGAAGACGGCACCGAAAACCCGAAGGGCGAGGATGCCGTGGCGGCCGCGGTGGTACAGGGGCAGGGTCCCGGCCTCGACGGCTCCAGTTTCGTGGCGGTGCAGCAATGGGTGCACAATTTCGATGCGCTCGACGCCATGGAGACTGCGGAAACCGACGACCTGATCGGCCGCCGGCTGGAAGACAACGAGGAATTCGACGCCGCCCCGGAATCGGCCCATGTCAAGCGTGCGGCCCAGGAAAGCTTCGAACCGGAAGCCTTCATCCTGCGTCACTCGATGCCCTGGGCCGAGGACCTGCAGGGCGGGCTGGTGTTCGTGGCCTTCGGCCACAGCCTGGACGCCTTCGAAGCCATACTGCGCCGCATGGCCGGCCTGGAGGACGGCATCCAGGACGGTCTGTTCCGCTTCACCCGGCCGCTGACCGGCGCCAGCTTCTGGTGCCCGCCGATGCGCGACGGAGGACTGGATCTGTCGGCGCTGGGGCTGGACTGACCCGCTACTTGATGGATTCCGGTTCACGAATGGCCGGAATCACCTTGCCGTTCATCAGCACGATGAAGTACAGCGGGCGGTGCTTTCCATCGGCCAGCTGCGCCTGCATCTTGACCAGGTAGTGCCACAACCCGGGCCGGCGCGGGATCGGTTTCAGCTCGACACCCATCAGCCGCGCCCGTTCGATGCGCCGATCCTGCTTGATTCCCCGGGCTATGGCCGCCAGCGCCTGATCCAGTGTCAGTGGCAAAGGCGCATTGAACGGCTTCCACGGCTGCTGCGCGGCCAGATCACGCGGATCGATGAACACATCGACCTTGGTGTCGTCGATGTATTCCGAGACCTCGAAAGGAAACTGGTAGGCTAACAGGGGCGCAGACCAGCAGGCCAGCAATAACAACAGGGATTTGGGCATGACAGGCTCCGGACAATGTGCACTGGCGCGCAAGAATAGCCGCAGGCGCCGATTCCCGCCACCCTTCATTCGTTGCGCAGCGTATCCAGCAACAGACTGGTCTCGCTGGAGAGCACGCCGTCGATCAGTCTCAGTTCGCCCAGCAGACGGTTGAAGGACTCCAGCGATTCGGTGCGGATCTCGACGACCAGGTCCCAGCGCCCGTTGGTATTGTGGATGGCGACGATATCCGGGTAACCCCGCAAGGCCCGACTTACCGACGCCCCCATTCTGCCCTCCACCGAAATCATCGCCAGGGCGCGGATCGGGCAGTCTTCCGCCTCCGGTTTCAGGCTCAGCGTGTAGGCGCGGATGACGCCCTCACGCTCCAGCCGGCGCATGCGGTTCTGCACCGTCGCCCGCGATACCCCCAGTTCCCGGGCCAATTCCACCACCGGGCGGCGCGCGTTGCTGCGCAACAGGGCAATGAGACGGCGGTCCAGGGCGTCAAGCCTGCTCATAACGATCAATTCTCCTTGGCGTTATGACAAACATAGCATCAAAATGATGCATTCTGCTGTCTTTTTTCTGGCCGGCCGGACTCCGATACTGGACCTGTCCCCCGTTCACGGAGTCCAGCCATGACCCGATTCATCGACAGTGAACAGCTCGCGCAACTGCTCGAGACCATCGGTCTGACGGCCTTTCTGCAGCAACTGGCCGACCGCATCGAGCAGGATTTCAAGCGCTGGCCGATGTTCGAAAAATGCCCGCGTCTCGCCAGCCACAGCCCGATCGGCGTGATCGAACTGATGCCGGCCAGCGACGGGATGCTGTATGGCTTCAAATACGTCAATGGCCATCCGCGGAACGCGCGCCTCGGATTGCCGACAGTGATGGCCTTTGGTGCGCTGGCCGAGGTGGAAACCGGCTATCCGCTGCTGCTCACGGAACTGACCCTGGCCACGGCCCTGCGTACCGCCGCCACCTCGGTGGTGGCCGCCCGCGCGCTGACCCGGCCGGACAGCCGGTCGATGGCGCTGATCGGTTGCGGGGCCCAGGCCGAATTCCAGGCCCTGGCCTTCCATCATCTGATGGATATCCGCGAACTGCGGATCTTCGATATCGACCCGCGGGCGATGGACAAGCTGCAGCACAACCTGGCCGACCGGCGTGAACTGCGCCTCATCCGCTGCGCCAGTACCGCGGAAGCCGTCGCCGGCAGCGACATCGTCACCACGGTCACCGCGGACAAGCGGCTGGCCACCATCATCACTCCGTCGATGGTTGAACCCGGCATGCACCTCAACGCACTGGGCGGCGACTGCCCCGGCAAGACCGAACTGGACGCCGGGGTACTGACACAGGCACGGGTCTTCGCCGAATATGCCCCTCAGACCCGCATCGAGGGCGACATCCAGCAACTGTCGCCGGACTTCCCGGTCACCGAGCTGTGGCAGCTGCTCACCGGAGCGGCCGAAGGCCGCCAGTCTCCCCGGGACATCACCGTGTTCGACTCGGTCGGCTTTGCGGTCGAGGATTTCTCCACCCTGTGTCTGATCCGCGAGCTGGCCGAACGCCTGGGCATCGGCCGCCACATTCCGCTGGTACCGGAGCTGGAGAATCCGAAAAACCTGTTCGCGCTGACCCGCTCGCAGCGCACCGCGGCCGCATGACCTTCCTCGATCGCCCCGTGCAGATCATCGCCGTGCCGCTGGACCTCGGCGCGGCACGCCGTGGCACCGACGGCGGACCCTCGGCACTGCGCATCGCCGGTCTCGGGCCGGCGTTGCGGGCGCTGGGCTACACCACCCTGCTGGAACGGGACATCGAGGTACCTGCCCGGGAAACCCGTAATCAGGGGCGCCAGGGCATGCGCTTTCGCGACGAGATCCTGCTGGTTTGCCGGTCGCTTCATGCCACCTGCCGCGACGCCCTGGCATCGGGGCATTTCCCGCTGATCCTCGGTGGTGATCACTCCATCGCGATAGGCTCGGTATCGGCCACTCAGCGCCATTTCCATCAACGGCGTGAGTCCATCGGGCTGATCTGGGTCGATGCTCATGGCGATTTGAACACGCCCGGGAATTCGCCTTCGGGCAATATCCATGGCATGCCTCTGGCACACCTGCTCGGCCGCGGCGATGAGGCCTTCACCGCACTGGCGGGTGACGCCGGTCCTCTCGACCCCTCACGGGTGGTACTGATCGGCCTGCGCCAGCTCGACCCGGGCGAGCGGGCGCTGATCCGCGAGCTGGGCTTGACGGTTTTCACCATGCGCGATATCGACGAGCTGGGCATGGGCGAAGTCAGCCGCCGCGCCCTGGCCATCGCCGGAGAGGGTACGGCCGGCATTCATCTCAGCTTTGATGTGGATGCCTGTGACCCGGCAGTGATCCCCGGTTCCGGAACGCTGGTGCCCGGTGGCATCAGCTTCCGCGAGGCACACCTGCTGCTCGAACATTGCGCCGACAGCGGTCGGTTGCTGGCGATGGATGTGGTCGAACTCAATCCGTTTCTGGACCGGGCCAATGTTTCCGCCGAGCGCACCGTGGCGCTGATCCGCAGCGCCCTTGGGGAGCGGATTCTTTAGGCCCCGGCTCGCCGGATCAGTCACCGTCCGGCGCGGCTTCCCAGGATGCCCTCACGCCCTGCAACCAGGCGGCTTCCAGTGCCTTGAACAGCTGCGGATGGCGGTCCGGGTCGCTGATGTTCAGGTGCGTGCGGGCAATCACGCGCAAGGCCGTGCAGCGTTCCCGCTCACGCCAGCGCCGTTCGTAGCAGGCGGTATCGAAGCGGCCTTCACGCAGACACTCCGCGGCCAGACCACGCGCATCGCTCCAGATGAACTCGCCGTAGGGCAGGACTTCATAGTCATGGCTGTAGACATCGATGCCATTGGCTCGGGCCAGCGCCTCGACGAAATCGGGCAGCCGGCCCCGCGCGCGCATCGCCCGGTCCAGATCCAGCGTCACACGGGGCTGAAGGGTTTCGCCACGGAAGGAGTAGCGCAGGGTCAGTGTGATACGGTCATCCACCGGTTCATCCCTTGGTCAGGCTCATGAACAGCTTCGGCAACTTCTCCGGCAGCCGTTCGATGTTGTCGATGATGGAGTAGTGATTGCCGAAGATGTCGGCCACATAGGCATCGGCCTGCGGATCGAGATTGATGCAGTAGCAATAGATGTCCTCCTGCCCCAGTTCGCGCACTGCGGCGCGGGCATCCTCGATCAGATGGCGTTCGTCGCGCACATCCACATCCGCGGGTTCGCCGTCGGTGACCACCAGCAGCAGCTTCTTGTCGGCATTCTGGTGGCCGAGGTAGTGCGCGGCATAACGCATTGCCGCTCCCATGCGCGTCGACCAGCCGGCGCCCATTCCCGCCAGACGCGATTTTACATCCAGATTCCAGTGCTCGCCGAAGCCCTTGATGTGGTAGTAGCGCACCTGGTGACGGGTGTTGGAATGGAAGCCGGCGATGGCGAACCGGTCGCCCAGCTGCTCGATGGCCCAGGCCAGCAACGAAACCGCCTCCTGTTCCAGCTGGAGTATGGTCTGCCCTTCGCTGCCGACCGTCTGGTTCAGCGATTCCGACAGGTCGAGCAGGATGGTGACGGCGATATTGCGGTCATTGTGGCGGTGACTGACGTTGATGCGCGGGTCCGGATCATGGCCGGACCGGTAGTCGATCAGCGAACGGATGGCGATGTCCAGATCCAGCTCGCTGCCTTCCTCCTGATAGCGCACACGCACGAAATTCTGTGGCTTGAGCAGATCCAGCATGCGCTTGATCTGCCTGGCCAGGCGGTCGTGCTTGCGCAGCAGGCGGTCGATGATCTCGGCATCGCCGGAAGGGTGCAGGGTTTCATAGACCGAGGCCCAGTCGGGCCGGTAGGCCTGGGTCTGGTAGTCCCATTCCGGATAATGCCGCGGCGGCAGGCTGTCGTCCGGCTCGCTTTCCTCGATCTCGGTGGGTTCGACATGAAAATCCTCGTCATCGTCCAGCTCGTGAAACTGCCACAGGTTGCGGTTGTCGTCGCGGTAGGCGATCTCGGTGTCCTTGAACCAGACATGGGCCAGCGCGTCGGACTGGCGGCGGGTACGCGCCATGAACTGGATACCGAGGGTCTCCATGTCGGTCGTGCGGCTGTCGCCACCGTCCATGCAGCGGTGAAAACGATCGACGAAATCGAGAAGATCCGGGTCACGGTAGCCGTGGCCCGCATCCAGCAGGGCCCGCGACAGCAGGGTGAGTCGGTGGCGCACGCAAGAGGCCTGGGCTTCGTCGCAGTCGCCCTCGCGAGGAGCCGGATGCAGCGCCAGAAACAGCCGCCGCAAGCCGGGATACTGCCGCATCAGCAGGTATTCGATGCGTGCATCCTCGAAGGTCTCGATCGCCAGCCGCTGCATCGGACTGCGGTTGTCGGCAAACACCGGCGCCGTCCAGCGGCGGTGGCCGGCCATGTGCGCCAGCGCCGCCAGGTATTGCTCGAAGCCGCTGATCCCGGATTCGAGGTCGTCATTGACGTCTGGCAGGAAAATGCCGGTGTCGTCGTAGTAGGGCCGCGGATCGGAGCGTTCATCGAGCATGCGCGAATAGGGGTAGACACGCTCGTCGATGGACCACAGGGCACGCTGAAACAGTTCCAGCCGCCGTTCCACATCCACCAGCAGGGTGCCGGATCGCTCACGTTGCATCACCGCACGGCTGTCCGGTGTTTCGAGCCGGAAATATTCGGCCAGGTGATCCGGATGGTGGCTGTGCTGGGCGATGCCGTAGGCCATCCAGCGCTTGAGCCCGCCAATGTTGAGTTCACCCAGCAGCCGCGGCGCCCTCTCGAGAAAGGGAATCAGCGCCGGGCTGGGCAGGGTGGCGTGAGAGCCGTGGATCGAGATCGAGGTGCGTTCCACCAGCTCCTGCACCAGTTCCAGGTAACCCTCCATCAACACGGCCTGCTCCAGCCGGCGGGCCACCGCCGCCACGGTCTGCAAAAACGGGGCGATGGCCCCGGCATTGGGACTGCGGGCGATCCGGTAGGCGGCCTGCGCCACCGGCAGGATCACCGATTCGCCCGCGTGACGCGCCACTTCCGCGGCTTCTTCCATGTAGATCAACGGCGGCTCGGTGCCCCGGCCCATCATGCACAGCAGCTCCAGGCCCTTGGCAAAGTCCTTCAATCCCCGCGGCGACAGTTGCTGGCGCAACTCCGACAGCGCATCGGGCAGCAGCGCCCGCAACTCCCGATAGCGGCAGTTGATGGATTCGGCATCGATCATCGGGGTGTCCGTCATGGACGCAAGCGGCTCCGTCCGCCTCAGCCGAAGACGGCCACGATGGCCTGATCCAGCGTCTCGCGGATGTCGGCATCGTCGGTGATCGGGCGCACCATCGCCATCCGCGCCGCGTCCGAGGGTTCGATCCCGTGCTTCATCAGGCTGGCGGCATACACCAGCAAGCGGGTGGAGATGCCCTCATCCAGGCCGTGGCCCTTGAGACGCCGCGCCGCCTCGGCGACCTGTACCAGGCGTGCCGCGGTATCGGTATCGATACCGGTTTCGGCCGCCAGGATCTGCGCCTCCTCTGCGGCCGGCGCATAGTCGAAATCCATGCCCACGAAGCGCTGCTTGGTGGACTGCTTGAGGTCTTTCATCAGACTCTGGTAGCCCGGGTTGTAGGAGATCACCAGCTGGAAGTCCGCATGCGCGGTGACCACTTCGCCTTTCTTGTCCAGCGGCAGGTTGCGCCGGTGATCGGTCAGCGGATGGATCACCACCGTCGTGTCCTGGCGCGCCTCGACCACTTCGTCGAGGTAACAGATGGCGCCGATGCGCGCGGCGGTGGTCAGCGGGCCGTCCAGCCAGCGGGTGCCGTCGGCATCCAGCAGGTAGCGGCCGACGAGGTCGGCGGCGGTCATGTCCTCGTTGCAGGCCACGGTGATCAGCGGCCGACCCAGCTTCCAGGCCATGTATTCGACGAAACGGGATTTGCCACAACCGGTTGGCCCCTTGATCATCACCGGCAGACGGGCCTCGTAGGCGGCCTCGTACTGGGCGATCTCATTGCCGTGGGCGTGGTAATAGGGTTCGGCGTCGATGCGGTATTGTTCGGTATCGATGTCGCTCATAAGATTTTCCATGAACTCTGTGCAGGTTTGAACGGCGGAAAAAAAAGCCCCTGTCTCCAGGGGCTTGTTCCGCAAGCGGGCCGTGCCTATTTGTGCACGCCCAGCTTCTCGCGCCAGCCCGGGTAGAGGGCATCGGCATCATGCGGGAAGGACTCGAAGGCACGGGCGAATTCCTTGTGCTCCTTGGCGAACTCGATCGGATCGGCGCCTTCCTTCCAGCACTCGTAGGCCTGGCGCAACGAAATGGCGCCGGCCGCCGGGCTGTCGATGTGGCCGTAGGAACCACCGCCGGCGGTGTTGATGACATTGCCGTGACCCAGATTCTCGAAGAAACCGGGCAGGCGCAGAGCGTTCATGCCGCCGGAGATGATCGGCGTGGTGGGTTTCATGCCGTACCATTTCTGGTAATAAACCGGGCCCTGGCATTCATCGCGCTCGATCATGTAGGCGATGACGCGGTCATCCTTGTCGCCTTCCATCTTGCCGTAACCCATGGTGCCGACATGGATGCCGGAAGCACCCTGCAGACGGGACATCTTGGCCAGAACAAAGGCGGTGTAGCCGCGCTTGGCGCTGGGGGAGGTGACGGCACCATGACCGGCACGGTGGTAGTGCAGGTACTGGTTGGGGAACCAGCGGCGTGCGGTGGTGACCATGCCGGGGCCGCCGACATAGCCGTCGACCAGGAAGGCGACCTTGTCGGCATCGGGACCGAAGGTCTCTAGGATGTATTCGCCGCGGGCGAGCATTTCGTCATGGTCGTCGGCGGTGATGTTGGCGGAGAACAGCTTGGCTTCGCCGGTCTCGTCCTGGGCGCGCTTCATGGCGTCGGCGACCAGCGGAATGACCTGCTTCATCGGGCAGAAGGTCTGGTTGCCCTGGGGCTCATCGTTCTTGATGAAATCACCACCCAGCCAGAACTGGTAGGCGGCCTCGGCAAAGGGCTCGGGGCGCAGGCCCAGCTTCGGCTTGATGATGGTGCCGGCAATGTAGCCGCCATCCTTGATCGGGCGGCCGAGGATGCGCCACAGGTCGGAAATGTCCTTGGACGGGCCGTCGAACAGCTGGATCGCACGCTCCGGCATGTAGAAATCGATCATCTTGGCGTGCTTGACATCGCCCATGCCCTGGTTGTTGCCGATGGTCAGGGTGAGGAAGGAGACCAGCATCATGCGGCCGTCGGTGACATTGCGGTCGAACAGCTCCAGCGGATAGGCGATGCGCATGTCCTCGTTTTCCTCGTCGATGTGGTAGACCAGCGCATCGACGCCCTTGGTGAAGTCGTCGGTGGTGGAGACTTCGACATTGGTGCCGGTGGAGGATTCGGCGGCGAAGTGGGACGCGGTGGCCAGATAGTCATGGCCGTCGGCCGGCTTCATCTTGTAGGCGACGAGAATGTGCTTGCCGCCCTTGATCAGCGCTTCTTCGTCGAGGCTGAGGTCCGAGTAACGGTTGGATTGGTCCATGATGACTCCTGTTTGGGTTTCGGTTCGGGTTCACAATGCGTTATCAGCGCCCCTGCAGCCCGTGGATGCCGGCGGCCTGAACTGGCTGCGGACTATATACCCGAAACTTCATAAGGTATATTCACGGTTTCTGATATAATCCATAAGCAAACCCTTATACACAATTCATGAACATTACCCTGCGCCAGTTGCACATTTTCCGGGAGGTTGCCGAGAGCGGCAGCTTTACCCGCGCCTCCAAGCGTCTGTTTCTTTCGCAGCCGGCGGTATCGATGCAGATCAAGCAACTGGAGCAGGCGGTCGGTCAACCGTTGCTGATCAAGCTGGGTCGCGGCCTGATGCTGACCGATGCCGGAGAGGAGATGCTCGAACTGAGCCGCAGCATGCTCGATCGCATGCACCTGACGGCGGAGCGGTTGCAGCTGATTTCCGACGGCCAGGTCGGCCGCTTGCATCTGGTGGTCGCGTCCACCGTGTCCTCGGTGGCCACGCGCCTGCTGGCCCGTTTCAAGACCGACCATCCGGCGGTACAGATCAGTTTCGAAGTAACCAACCGTCAGGGACTGATCGAGCGGCTGGAGGACAACCAGACCGACATCGCGCTGATGGGCCAGCCACCGGATCGACTGCCGATCAAGGCCGTGGCCTTCATGGGCAATCCACTGGTCACCATCGCCGCACCGGATCACCCGCTGGTGCAACGGGGTCGCCGTGCTTCACTGAAAAAGCTCATCAAGCACGGTTTCGTGGTACGCGAACCCGGTTCCGGCACGCGCATGGCCATGGAACGGCTGTTCAGCGAACGGGGGATGCGGCTGGAGGCCAGCATGGAGATGAACAGCAACGAGGCGATCAAGCAGGCGGTGGAGGCCGGGCTCGGGCTGGGCGTGGTGTCGCTGCATACGCTGTCGCACGAACTTTCCGAAAAGCGGCTCTCCATCGTCGATGCGGAAGGCTTCCCCATCCTGCGTTCCTGGTACCTGGTGCAGCGGCGCGACAAACTGCTGTCGCCACTGGCGATGCAGTTCCGCCGCTATGTGCTGCAGGAAGCGGCGCTGATGGGTACCCGGCAGCACGAAAGCGGGCTGTTTAACGCTCCGTTAACGCGTTGAGCTTCATCATTGCGGGCACCTTTTCCTGTCGAGACACTCTTACGACAGTCTGAACCGCAACCGGATGCCCGCCTTGCCCCGACTCCGCCTGACCGGCAACCAGCTGATTCTCCTCGCGGCGCTGTGGATGACCCTGCTGGGGAATCTCAGTTACTACCGCAAGGTGCTGGACATCTACCCGCCCGACACCGGGCAGCTGCCATTCCTGCTGTCGATCCTGGGCCTGCAGTTCGCCTTCACGGTGCTGCTGCTGGCACTTGTTGTCTGGCGCCCGATCCTCAAGCCGGTACTGACCGTCATCCTGCTGGCCGCCGCCTTCGCCGCCTATTTCATGGACAGTTACGGCATCGTCATCGACCGGGACATGATCCGCAACACGCTGGAAACCAATGTCGCCGAAGCCGGGGATCTGCTGTCCTGGCGCCTGCTCGGCTATGTCGTGCTGCTCGGTGTACTGCCTTCGGTCATGGTCTGGCGGACACAGCTCACGCCGCTTTCCCCCGGCCGCGCGTTGCTGTTGCGCGGACGATTGATCCTGTTCACGCTGATCGCGCTGGCGGCCATCATCTTCGCCTTCTACAAGCCCTATTCCTCGTTCTTCCGCGAACACAAGACGGTACGCTACTACTCCAACCCGGTGTATTTCATCTACTCCGGCCTGCGCTATGCCAGCGAACAGTGGATCGACAGCCGCCAAACCTTCACCCGGATCGGCCTCGATGCCCGACTGCGGGAGCAGCGCGGCAAACCGCGGCTGGTGGTGGTGGTGGTGGGCGAAACGGCCCGCGCCGACCACTTTTCACTCAACGGTTACGCCCGCCCCACCAATCCCCGTCTGGAGCAGCGCGAGGGGCTGATCAGCTTCCGGCAATTCCATTCCTGCGGTACCTCCACGGCCCTGTCGGTGCCGTGCATGTTTTCGAAACTGACCCGCGAAGACTTCTCCAACAGCGAAGCACGCAACAGCGACAATGTGCTGGACATCCTGCAACGCGCGGGGGTGGCCGTACTGTGGCTGGACAACAACTCCAGCTCCAAGGGCGTGGCCGACCGGGTCCCCTTCGAGGATTTCCGCAGCCCGGAACGCAACCCCGTCTGCGACCCGGAGTGCCGGGATGCCGGCATGCTGTCCCGGCTGCCCCGGTTCATCGAGGAGAACAGCGGCCGTGACATCGTCATCGTGCTGCACCAGATGGGCAACCATGGCCCGGCCTATTACAAGCGGTATCCGAAGGCTTTCGAGGTCTTCAAGCCGGTCTGCCACACCAACGAGCTGGATCAGTGCAGCGTCGAGGAAATCAGCAACGCCTACGACAATGCCATCCGTTATACCGACGACTTTCTGGACCGCCTCATCAACCTGCTGCAAGACCATGACGACCGCTACGCCACCGCCATGTGGTACATCAGCGATCACGGTGAATCGCTGGGCGAAAACGGTATCTACCTGCACGGGCTGCCCTATTTCCTGGCGCCCGAGGCCCAGACCCGCGTACCGTCCATCCTCTGGCTGGGCGCTTCCGTACCACCGGAGCTTCGCGAAGCCGCTGCCTCGCGCCGCGATCAGCCTCTGTCGCACGACAACCTGTTCGACAGCCTGCTCGATCTGGTTGGCGTGAATACCGATGCCTTCACCGCGGAGGACAGTCTGTTCCGGCCGAAAAATGCGATGAATGCTTCACAAAAACCCTGATCGCCTTGCCGATTTGCACGATTTGCTAATATAATTAAATGCTGTAGCAGGGTCTTGCATCGCGCGACGAACCGTTTCGCTTCGCCGCCAGTTCCATGGCCTCCTCCGCGGAGTTCCTCCGTCGGGCTTCATGCCACCGTGTTCTTCGACCGCCCCACCGCGGGCCGATCTGCCGGGGGACGATCCTGCCCGGGCGCCGGCGCCAGTCCGGCTGTATCCATACCACACCGACATCGAGATGAGAAAACTGACGCTGAACGATCTGTTCCCTTTCCTGCGCTGGATGCGCCTGGTCAACAAGGAAACCCTGCGCGCCGATTTTTTCGCCGGCCTGACCGGGGCGGTCATCGTTCTGCCGCAGGGCGTGGCGTTTGCCACCATTGCCGGCCTGCCCCCGGAATACGGGCTCTACACGGCGATGGTGACACCGATCATCGCCGCCCTGTTCGGATCCTCCTATCATCTGGTGTCCGGGCCGACCACGGCCATTTCGATCGTGGTGTTCTCCACCCTCAGCTCCTTTGCCGAACCCGGCAGCGAGGAATTCATCCGACTGGCGCTGACCCTCACTTTTCTTGCCGGCGTCTACCAGCTGGCCTTCGGTCTGGCCCGGCTGGGATCGCTGGTCAATTTCGTCTCGCATACCGTGGTCATCGGCTTCACCGCCGGCGCGGCAATCCTCATCGCCACCAGCCAGGTGAAAAGCATCACCGGCATCCCGGTACCCAAGGGCGAATCCTTCTTGCATACCTGGATGGACCTGTATCAGGGCTGGGACAACTTCAATCCCTATATCCTCATCATTGCCCTGGTCACACTGGTCACGGCCATCCTGTTCAAGAAATTCCTGCCCAGGTTCCCCAACCTGCTGGCGGGGATGATCGTCGGCAGCGTTCTCGCACTGTGGTTCCAGCAATACACCGACGGCATCAAGCTGGTGGGCGAGATTCCGGCCCAGCTGCCGCCGCTGTCCTCGCCCGAGTTTTCCCTTGAGAGCATACGCCTGCTGGCGCCCCAGGCCTTCGCGGTGGCGTTGCTGGGCCTGATCGAGGCGGTTTCGATCTCGCGCGCGGTGGCCACCAAGTCCAACCAGCGCATCGATGCCAATCAGGAATTCATCGGCCAGGGCATGTCCAATATCGTCGGCAGCTTCTTTTCCAGCTATGCCGGTTCCGGCTCCTTCACCCGTTCCGGCATCAACTACGATGCCGGCGCCCGCACCCCGATGTCGGCCATCTTCGCCGCCATCATCCTGATGGGCATCGTGCTGCTGATCGCGCCGCTGACCGCCTACCTGCCGATCGCGGCCATGGGCGGCGTCATCCTGTTGGTAGCTTACAACCTGGTGGATTTCCACCACATCAAGAACACCCTCGTACTGAGCCGCTCGGAAGCCGCGATCCTGCTGACCACCTTCTTCGCCACCCTGTTCCTGGAGCTGGAATTCGCCATCTACCTGGGCGTGCTGCTGTCACTGGTGTTCTTCCTCGCCAAGACCTCGACCCCGCAGATCCCGACCCTGGCCTTCGACGAGCCGCCGGGCACACCCGGCCGCAAGCTGATCCATATCGATGTCAAGCCGGTCAAGCAGTGCCCCCAGCTGAAAATCATCCGTATCGACATGTCGGTGTACTTCGGCTCCATCAACCACATCCTCAACCGGCTGGGGCAGATCACCGAGAACGAGCGCATCTACCATATTCTGATCGAGGCCTCGGGCATCAACTTTATCGATCTGGCCGGTGCAGAGGCGCTGGAAGCCGAGAACCGGAAACTGGCCAAGCTGGGCGGTGGGTTGTATTTCGTCGGCCTCAAGCCCTCGGTTTATGAATTCGTCGCCAAAACCGGCTTCGTCAAGCATCTGGGGGCGGATCACTTCTTCGATTCCAAGACCCAGGCCTTCCGCACCATCATTCCGCGGCTGGATCCGAAGATCTGCGAAACCTGCAATGCCCAGGTCTTCGAGGAATGCCCGTGAGCGGTCAGAACAGGTCGGCGTTGATCAGGAAGTGGGCATAGATCGATCCGGCGTAACCCAGTGCGATCACCGGCGTCCACTTGAGGTGGGAGAAAAAGGTATAGCTCCCTCGCGCCTGCCCCATCAGCGCCACCCCCGCCGCGGAGCCGATGGACAGCAGCGACCCGCCGACACCGGCGGTGAGGGTCACCAGCAGCCACTGCCCGAGCGACATGTCCGGCTCCATCGACAAGACCGCAAACATCACCGGTATGTTGTCGACCACCGATGACATCACGCCCACCGCCACATTGGCCGGGGTCGGCCCCCACTGGCTGTACATGATCTCGGACACCAGCCCGAGATAGCCGATGAAGCCCAGGCCACCGACACAGAGTACCACCCCGTAGAAGAACAGCAGGGTGTCCCACTCCGCCCGCGCCACGCCGCGGAACACATCGAAGGGCACGATGTCGCCGGCCGCATAGCCGTTGTTGCGGGCCAATCCGAGCTGCAGACGGCGCTGACAGCTGACCTTGAGGTAATAACCGAAGACCTTCAGCAGTCCAAGACCGGTCAGCATGCCGATCACCGGCGGCATGCTCAGGTAATTGTGGAAACCGACCGCCAGAGCGATGGTCAGCAGGAACAGGGCAATGATGCGGCGCGCGCCGCGACGCATCGGAATCGCCTCTTCCACCGCTCTCGGCTGCTCGTTGGGCACCGCGAAATGCATGATGGCCGCGGGGATCAGGAAATTGAGTGCCGAAGGCAGGAAGAGGTCGAAAAACTGCCAGAAATCGACCCGGCCGGCCTGCCAGACCATCAGCGTGGTGATGTCGCCAAAGGGCGAAAACGCGCCGCCGGCATTGGCGGCAACGACGATATTGATGCAGGCCAGTGCGATGAACTTCGGGTTGCCGGCGCCCACCGCCAGCACCACGGCACACATCAGCAGGGCCGTGGTCAGGTTGTCGGCCACCGGCGAGATGAAGAAGGCCAGCAGCCCGGTGATCCAGAACAGGCTGCGCAGCCCGAGTCCCGAACTGACCAGCCGCGCGCGCAAAGCCTCGAATACCTGACGCTCCTCCATCGAGTTGATGTAGGTCATCGCCACCAGCAGGAACAGCATCAGCTCGGCGTATTCAAGCAGGTTCTCGCGCACCGCATGCTCGGGCAGTGCCGCCAGCTCGGGATGGCTTCGGTACGCCCAGGCGATCATGCCCCAGATGACGCCGGCGGCGATGATCACCGGTTTAGATTTGCGCAGATGGGTGAATTCCTCCGCCATCACCAGCAGATAGGCAATGACGAAGATGATCAGGGCCGCGTAGCCGGTACTGCTCCTGGTCAGATCGAGGCGGGCCAGGGTTTCGGCCTGTTCGGCCAGAACGGTTGACGGAAGCAACAGCAGCGGCAACAGCAGAATACGGAACATGATCAAACGGGCGTGGAATGAAACGGGAGTGCCATGTTACCGGAAGCGCGCGCCCTTCTCCGCAAAATCACCCCGCAGCTGAGCCAGATCAGAAAACAATCGACATCATCACCATCATCACCACCAGGAACAGCACCGTCATGATGCCGCCGGCCTTCATGTAATCGGCCACCCGGTAACCACCCGGTCCCATGATCAGGGCATTCACCTGATGGGTCGGGATCAGGAAGGAGTTGGAAGTGGCAATGGCCACGGTCAGCGCGAACACCGCGGGGTTGGCGCCGACGCCCAGCGCGATGTTGACCGCCAGCGGCACCAGCAGCACGGTGGCGCCCACATTGGACATCACCAGCGTGAAGAATGTGGCCAGCGCCGCCACCGAGGCCTGGATCACCCACACCGGCGCATCGCCGACCACCGACAGCACCTGCTCGGCGATCCACTTGGCGGTGCCACTGGTCTCCACCGCCAGGCCCAGCGGTATCAGAGAGGCGAGCAGGAACACCGTCTTCCAGCTCACCGCCTCGTAGGCCTCATTCATCTTCAGCACGCCGGAGAGCACCATGCCAATGGCGCCGGTCAGCAGGGCCACCGACAGCCTCAGATCGGTGAACAGCACCAGCGACAGGGCGATGGCGAAGAACAGACCGGCCCATTTGAGCTTTTCCGGGCGCAGCTTTTCTTCGTGGGGGTATTCGGTGGTCACCACCACGAAGTCCCGGTCGTGACTGATGCGGTCCAGCGCCAGCCAGGTGGTGTGCACGATCAGCGTGTCACCAGCCTGGAACTTCATGTTGCGGATGTCGTCACCTTCACGGAAGGTTTCGCCATTGCGGTGCAGCGCGATCAGCGCCAGGCCGTAGCGCTTGCGCATCCACACATCGCGGGCCGACTTGCCGATCAGGCCGGAGCCCGGCGGGATGACCACTTCGGCGATGCCGGCCTTGGCCGGTGACAGGTCATCGACGAAGGTACGCAGCGAATCCCGCTTGATCAGGTCGTATTTCTCGACGAAATAGTCCAGATGGCCCGGTGCCGCCACCACGCCCAGCACCATGCCCGGCTGGAACTCGGTGTCCCGCGCCAGTGTACCCGGACCGACCTGGCTGGACTCGCTGCCCACCTTGTTGGCGATGATGCGAATGCGGTACTTGGTCTCCACATCGTCCAGCTTCTGGCCGATCAGCTTGCTGCCGTCGGGGACCACCACTTCGTAGAGCGCATAGTCCAGGTTGTAGATCTCGCGGAAATACTCCATCGGATCGGTCGGCTTGGCACCGGCATCCTCGGTCTTGTGCACCGGCAGCACCCAGCGGCCCGCGAGCACGAAATAGAGAATACCGGCCGCCACCAGCGCCAGACCGATCGGCGTCACCGAGAACAGGCCGAAGGTCTCCATTTCCTGCCCGGCGGGCAGTGCCTGGTTGGAGGTTTCGATCAGGTCGTTGAGCAGGATCAGCGGGCTGGAGCCCACCATGGTGACGGTGCCGCCGAGGATCGCGGTAAAGCCCATCGGCATCAACAGGCGCGACATGGGGATGCCAGAACGGGCCGAGATACGGCTGACCACTGGCAGAAACAGGGCGGCGGCGCCCACATTCTGCATGAACGAAGAGATGATGCCGACAGTGCCGGAAATGATCGGGATGATGCGCTTTTCGGTAGTGCCGCCGATCTTCAGAATGAACGAGGCCACCTTGCTCATCAGCCCCGTCTTGTCGAGTCCGGAACCGATGATCATGACCGCGATGATCGACATCACCGCATTGGAACTGAAGCCGTCGAACAGCCGCTGATTGTCCACCAGCCCCTGTTCCAGCCCCATCAGCGGCGCGAACAGGGTGGTCAGGCCGAGCAGCACCATGATGGACACCGCGGCCACATCCACCTCGACGATTTCGAAGGCGAACAGGTAAATGGTCAGAATCAGAATACCGGACACCCAGGCAATTTCGATGCTCGGCACGATACTGGCAATCCAGGCCGCAAGCAGCGCAAACAGCACTCCGGCGATCCATTGTTTGGGGGTAAGCAGGCCGGAGAAGGCGGATTTCTTCTCCGGCTCCTGATCGGCGGTTTCGGCCGCCACGGATTCACTGCTGGCACTCATGAAGTTTCCTCAAACGCGGCCCGAGCCACATCCACCGCGGCTAGGAGCAGCGCGGTCGGAACTCACCGGGGCAATCATATTCCTGACAAGGCTGTAAACGGTCGCGGCGAAACGGTCGGGAAAAACCGTGCCGCTCATCGAGCCTGATTATCTTGCACGCTCGGATCTCTGTATTCAAATGAACACGCATCGAGTAACATTCCATAATGGAATACAAGAAACTGCCCGACCTGAAAGGCCTGGCCACCCTGCGCGCGGTGGTCGAGCTGGG
>Ga0256839_1001223_pt1 | contig 31658 bp, 25 predicted proteins | sample 354166metaG_FD_185968 | JGI IMG/M metagenome (GOLD analysis project Ga0256839, IMG submission 185968) | Hydrothermal vent microbial communities from Mid Atlantic Ridge, Atlantic Ocean - 354-166 | ecosystem: Environmental > Aquatic > Marine > Hydrothermal vents | place: Atlantic Ocean: Mid... | reverse complement strand
TCACTCCCCTCAATACCGGCTGCAAGGCCGTTTTCATGTTTCTTCACGGTAGCCCTGGGGCCGCTGGCGGCCGGCTGCGGTTTGCTTGCCACCACCACAGGCTTTGCGGGGTTAACCGCCCCTGTGGCCTCGCCCACAATCAATTCCTGCCCCAGGTTTAACGCGCTTGTAGTGAGGTTGTTCCAGGCAACCAGGTCATCCACGCTTACAGCAAAGTTACGCGCAATAGCATACAGCCCTTCACCCGCCTGCACAATATGGATTTTCTTACCGTCCCGGACAAAATCTGTTTCTTTTGCCGGCACCTGGCCACCAATCTTCAGCACCTGGCCCACCTCCAGGTCGGCAGAAAGCAGGTCGTTCCATTCCATAATATCGATAACGCTGACATCATACAGGCGCGAAATACCGTACAGGGTTTCCCCGGCTGCTACGGTATGCCTGATTTGCCGGGTAATTTCTTTGGCCGGAGGCTGATACGGAACCCGCAAAAGCATTCCTTCATGCAAGCCGGTTTTAACCTCCGGGCTGGCCTCGGCAATGGCATTCATCGAAACCTTATAACGCTTTGAAATCGAGTACAACGTTTCCCCGGCCGCTACCTGATGTATAATGTACGCCCGGCCATCAATATATTCTATCCGCAACGAGTCGGCCGGGGTAGCATAAACCGTTTGCCAACCAAAAATGAATAAGCCCAGTAGTAATAAAAAACCTTTCTTCTTCATCTTATCTTTCTTTCGGTAATCAAATTTAACCTTTTGTACGTTTAATTGCATAGTAGAATTAAAATGCTTTCGCTAACTTTAGAAATCCTTTGTTAAACTCGTATAAACCAACTTTATTGCCCTCAGAACAAATTACCTGCAAATGAAACTACCTTACGCAATAATCATGCTGCTTTTAAGCTGGCTAATGCCGCTGGCTCTGCAGGCACAGCCAACCCGGGTATTGCAACTGAGCATCAAGGACGATATTGACCCCCGGATGAACCGCTACATAGAACTGGGCCTGGAAACGGCCGATAATGGCAACTACGACCTGGTGGTAATTGAGATGGACACCTATGGCGGCCTGGTAACCGATGCCAAAGATATTGTGGAAAAACTACTCAACTTCGACAAGCCCGTTTATGTGTTTATCAACAAAGATGCCGCTTCGGCCGGGGCGCTTATTTCCATTGCCTGCGACAGCATTTATATGGCCCCGGGGGCCAGCATTGGCGCGGCCACTGTGGTAACGGCCGAGGGCGAGGCTGCCCCGGACAAGTATCAGTCGTATATGCGCTCTACCATGCGCTCCACAGCCGAAGAAACCGGCCGCGACCCCCGTATTGCCGAAGCCATGGTAGATGAACGTATTGAAATTGAAGGCGTTACCAAAGCCGGGGAAGTGATCACCTTTACTACCTCCGAGGCCATTAAACATGGTTTTTGCGAGGCCGAAGTAAAGAGCCTTGCCGAAGCGCTGGCCCGGGCCGGTATCACGGATTACCAACTGGATGAATTCTCGCTGACTACCGTAGATAAGATCATCGCCTTTTTTCTCAACCCCTTTCTCAGCGGTATTTTAATTATGATTATTATTGGCGGGGTGTGGTTCGAGTTGCAATCCCCGGGCGTGGGCTTTCCTATCCTGGCGGCCATCACTGCCGCTATCCTTTACTTTATCCCCTATTATCTCAACGGCCTGGCCGCCAACTGGGAATTGGTATTGTTTGTGGTGGGTATTATCCTGATTGGCATTGAACTGGTAGCTATTCCCGGTTTCGGGTTCTTCGGTATCAGCGGCATCATGATCACCCTGGCCTCGTTAATCCTGGTCATGCTGGGCAACGATGTTTTTGATTTCACCTTAGTGCCCATCAGGGAAATTTTTGTGGCTACCACCACTATTTTTGCCGGCTTAACCGGCAGCATCCTGCTGTTGTTCCTGGCCGGGGTGCAGCTTACCCATACGCAATTTTTTAACCGGGTGGCGCTTTCGGCCGTACAGGACCGGGCCGAGGGCTATACGGCCAAATTCAGGAAAGAAAGCCTGCTGGGCCAACAGGGAGTGGCCTATACCGTACTCAGGCCAAGCGGCAAGGTGATGATTAACGATGATGTTTACGATGCCTATACCCGTGGTGAATACATCAGCAAAGGAGAAACCATTGACGTAATCAGCGAAGAGGGCACCACCCTGCTGGTGAAGAAAACAACCCATACCCCATGAAAATACTAGGCATTATTCCCGCCCGCTACGAATCAAGCCGCTTCCCGGGCAAGGTACTGGCCGATATCAAAGGTAAGTCGATGGTTCAACGGGTATATGAGCAGGCGCGAAAATGTGCTGAACTTGACAACGTGCTGGTAGCCACGGAAAACCAGCAGGTGATTGACCATGTTGCCGGCTTCGGTGGCGAAGCCGTACTTACCAGCGCCCGCCATACCAGTGGCACCGACCGCTGCTATGAGGCCCTGCAGTTACAAACCGGTACCTATGATTATGTGGTCAACATCCAGGGGGATGAACCCTTTATTGACCCACGGCAGATCAAAGAAGTGGCCGCCTTACTTGATGGTAAAGTTGAACTGGCCACCCTGATCAAAAAAATCACCCATTATGACGAATTGTTTAACCCGGGTGAAGCGAAGGTGGTTTTCAACCAGCGGATGGAAGCCTTATACTTCAGCCGCCAGCCAATACCTTATTACCACCATGCGGCCGAGATGAATTGGTTGCAATACCAGGACTTCTATAAACATATCGGCATTTACGCTTACCGTACCGATGTGCTGGCGCGGATATCGGCACTGCCGGTTTCGGGGCTGGAAAAAGCCGAATCGTTTGAACAATTACGCTGGCTGGAAAACGGTTTGCAAATTAAACTGGCCTTTACCGAATTGGAAAGTATATGTATTGATACCCGCGAAGACCTGGAAAGGCTGCTGGCCACCATGAAATAGATCGTTAGCATGGCCTGGATAAAAATTATCAACTACAGCAAGGCAAAAGGCCCGTTGAAAAAGCTCTATGATAAAATCAAGGGGCCGGACAATTACATCGACACTATCATGTTGGTCCACGGGCTGCGCCCCAATACCCTGAACGGGCACATGGCCCTCTATAAAAACATCCTGCACCACCACCACAACACCCTGCCCAAGTGGCTGCTGGAGGCCATTGGCGGCTATGTAAGCCACCTGAATGGCTGCACCTATTGTGTGCAACACCATTTTACCGGCATGGCCCGGCTCCTGAAAGATAAAAAGCTGGCCGGAAAAATCCATCGGGCGCTGGCAAACGACACCCCGGAAGCCTGGTTTGCCGGCAAAGAGCTGGCCATTATGAACTATGCCCGCAAACTTACCCTGGCCCCGGCAACCATGAAGGAGACGGATGTGCAGCCGCTGCAGGCTGCCGGCCTCACCGATGGCGAAATCCTGGAAATAAACCAGGTGATCGCTTATTTTGCTTACGCCAACCGTACCGTACTCGGCCTGGGGGTAACTACCAAGGGGGAAATTATTGGTTTATCCCCCAATAATGATTATGAAGAAGGGGATTGGCAACACCGGTAAATTTGCTTTACTTACAGATTTTTTTCGTCAGTTTTTTGGCTTCCCCATCATCCCCGGCCAAAGCCAGCGTTGCACAGGCCTTAACCGTATCCCCGGTGGCATAATAAGCCCGCGCCAGATCAACATGGATATGTTCGATGGTGTCATCCATTTGCCCGGCTTTGGCCAATAAGCGGCTGGCATCAGCATATCGCCCCTGAAGGTAGCGGAGCAACCCCATATTCCGGTACACCCAGGCATTATAAGGATCAATTTTCATGCTCTGCACAATATACCCTTCAGCCTCCGGCAGTTTGCCCGATTTAAGCAGGATATAGCCCTTGTTATTGAGAAAATAGGGGTCGTTTTTATGAAAAGAAATGGCCCTGTTAATGGCCTGCAAGGCCTCGGCATATTTTTCCTGGCCGGCATACACCATGGCCAGCACATTATAAGCATGGGGTTGGCCGGCATCCCGTTGCAGCGCCCGCTTACTATACGCAAGGGCGCTATCGGCCTGCTGCCGGTGATAGTAGATATTGGCGATGTTCACCAGGGTTTCGGCATTGGTGCTATCTAACTGCAGGCTCTGCCGGAAAGCCGCCAGGGCTTGACCCTCCTTGCCCATATCGGCATAGACCAGGCCTGCGGTAAAGGGCAGCAGGCTGGTATCCGGCCATAGCTTGCCCAGTTGGTGTAAGTTATCCAGGGCAGCAAAATGCTGGTGTACCGCCAGGTTGGCCCGGGCATTGTTTAACAGGGCTTCCGCATAACCGGGCTTGTACTGAATGGCGCGGCCAAAGCAAAATATGGCCTCATCATATTTTTCCTGTTTGAGCAGGGCCAGGCCCTTGTTATTCCAGGCATCCACAAAGGCGGAGTCTTTGGCAAGAGCCTCATCATAAAAGCGGATGGCTTCTTTTAAATCATTATTGGCATAGGCCCGGTTACCTTTCGTTAAAAAATTCAGTTTATCGATATCCTTTTTGCCGGAACAGGAAAAAACAAGCAATACGCTCAAAATAGCTACCCTGTACATCTACTGTTATTAAAAAGTGTTCACGCCTAACATCACCAGGGTACACCCTTCCACTACTTCTATGCCTTGCTCCCTGGCGAGGGCAGCAAATTCAGGGTTCTCGCTGCCCGGGTTAAAAATTATCCGGGCCGGCCGCAGGCCCAGCAAGTACGTGTAGTATTCCGTCTGGTGTTTGGGGCCGATATACAGGGTTAGGGTATGTACCCCGGCAATGGCTGGCTGCTCCCTGATGGGTAAAATAGGTTGCCCGAACACCTGGCCTTTTTTTATGCCAATGGGCACAATAGCATGGCCGTATGCGGTAAGCCGCTGGGCCGCCCTAAAGGCATAGCGCGAAGTATTTGGCGTAGCCCCTACAATAACGGTTTTCTTCATTTGTTAATCTTTTTTCGCGTACAACTGCACTACCCTGTCGGCACAGCGCTGGCCATCGAGGGCAGCAGACACAATACCTCCGGCATAGCCGGCCCCCTCGCCTGCCGGAAATAACCTCTTCAACGCCACGTGCTCCAGCGTATGCGGGTTGCGGGGCACCCGCACCGGTGACGAAGTACGGCTTTCCACGGCCAAAATTACGGCTTCTTCGGTAAGATAACCGCGCATTTTGCGCCCAAATTGCCTGAACGCATACCGTAACCGGGCACTTATAGCCGGGGGCAGCACCTCATCCAGGGCTACACTGGTCATGCCGGGCTTATAGGATGAAGGGGGCAGGGATGAAGACACCTGCTGCCGCACAAAATCGGTGAGCCGCTGGGCCGGGGCGGCCAGGCTGGCCCCGCCCAGCATAAAGGCCTGCTGCTCTATAGCCTCCTGGAAACGCATGTAGCGCAGCGGGGAATCACCGTAAGCCCGGCCGATCTCATGGTCATCAAGGGCTACAACAATGCCGGAATTGGCAAACCGGGAATTCCTGCGGGAGGGGCTCATACCGTTTATCACCACCTCACCGGGAGCAGTAGCCGCGGGCACCATAAAGCCTCCCGGGCACATACAAAATGAAAATACGCCTTTGGTCGTTTGCCGGTAGTCAACCTGGTGAACCAAAGAATAAGCCGCGGCCGGCAGGTAGGGGTCACGCACCCGGCAATGATACTGAATGCTGTCGATCAGCCCCTGCGGATGCTCTACCCGCACGCCCATGGCAAAAGGCTTTGCTTCCAGATGAACCTCTCTGTCGGCCAATATTTGATAAATATCGCGGGCTGAATGGCCGGTAGCGAGAATCACGGCCCGCCCCTCGTAAGCAACATCCGCAGCTTTCACCCCCAGCAATTGGCCATTGTTAAGCAGCAAATCATCTACGCGGGTATTAAAATGGATTTCTCCGCCATGCGCAAGAATGTATTGCCGGATGGAGGCAATGATTCCCGGCAGTTTGTTTGTGCCTATGTGGGGGTGGGCATCAACAAGTATGGTTTCGGGGGCTCCATGATAGTGCAGGATGGCCAAAACCCGGCCTACATTACCCCTTTTTTTTGCCCGGGTGTACAGCTTACCATCGGAATAGGTACCTGCCCCGCCTTCGCCAAAACAATAATTGGAGTCGGGGTTAACTATTCCGGCACGGTTTATTTGCGCCAGGTCGCGCCTGCGGGCCTGCACATCTTTACCCCGCTCAAGAATTACGGGCTTCACCCCCAGTTCAATCAGCCGCAGGGCGGCAAACAAACCGGCCGGGCCGGAGCCAACAATAATTACCGGCTCACCTGCCACCAGGTTTTGCGAGGGTACATAAGCGGGTTGTTCCGCTTGCCCATCCTCGCCCACCTGCACTACCAGCCTCACTTTTACCGGGGCCTTACGGGCATCTACCGAACGCTTGACCACCCTGACCGCAGCCTTTGGCAAGCCGGCTTTTTGCCGCGCTATCGCCCCGACAACCACCGGGTCGGCCGCCTGCTTTGGTGATAAGGAAAGGTAGATGGTCTTCATTCCCGGCTTACCGCTTGATCCTGAAAGCATACCCCAGGTTCACGCCAAGGCGAATGGAATAGGCAAAATTATTTGCATTGAGTGAGCGGAACGGATCGGTTTGCGGGTCATCGCTCTGGTAAACCTGGTTAAAATTGCGGTAGCCCACACCAAAGCCCACGTAAGTGTCAATTGTAAAACCATTGCTGGTTACATTTTTAAAAAAGCGGGTCCCCACAATGCCGGCATACTCGATTTTCTGTTCCCGGGCACCAAAGACCTGCTCCCCGGCAACATTGGTGCTGTGCAACAACCCCGTATATTTCAGCTCATGGGCAAAGTAGGGCTGGCCGAAAGCGCCTTCCTCGTGGTAAAATTTTTGCCTGAAAGTAACGGCAAAACCTTCGGTATAGGGCTCCCCTTCACTTACCGAAGTAAACGAGCGGAAAAACGGTTTACGTAAATACTGCAGCGCCAGCTCATACCCCAGCCTTTCCTCCATATAGTACTCAAAGCTAAAGGGTAACGAACCCACCAACGGGGCAAGGGGGTTATAGCCAATAATAAAGGCCTTATACTCATGAAATTTCTTGCGGAAATAACGGCTTTTCTTCTTGGGCGATTTAAATGACCCGGCCCGGGCCCGCTGCCGCCTCACCTGGCTCAGGGCCTTTTGTTCCTGCACATCATCAGCAAGGAAAAAAGTGGCCTCCCCTTCCTCATAATAGGGCTTGTAATACCCCGTGAGTTCCCCGGAACGTTCATAAAGTTCCCAAATACCCATCTTCTTGTCGTTTTTTATATGGCCTTTCATCTTTAACGCACCGTCATTATAATAGCCCAGGTAGTTACCTTCCCCCCTAGTAAAATTACATTCCCCCTCAAGATTACCGTTTTCATAAAAATATTGCCATTGCCCATGGTTAAGGCCATCTTTCACCATGCCTTTTACTTTCAGGGCGCCATTTTTATAATATTCTTTGTACTCGCCATCACCCCGGTTATACAATGCTTCCCCTTTCAGGGTGCCATCATTATAAAACATTTTCCACTGGCCATCCTTCTTGCCCTCCACCAGTTCACCTTGCGAGGCAACCGAGCCATCGGTATGGTAGTAAATCCAGGTGCCGTTGGCCAGGTCATGGTCATACCGCCCTTCGGCCAAAATTTTACCACTGTAGTCGTAAAACTGCCAGGTACCATTTTTTTTGTTATCTACGAAACTTCCTTTCGCCTTCAGGGTACCGTCTTCATGGTAAAAAAGCCACTCCCCTTCTTTCTTGCCCTGGTTTACCTTGCCCTCCGATTTTATACTGCCCGACTCATAAACTTCCTCATAATACGACCCCTGCCCCGAAAATTCTTCCGTGGCTTTCAAGACCCCCGATTTATGGTAGTATTTCCAGAGACCTGTCTTCCGCCCCCAATCATAGGCCCCCTCACTTTCTATGGCCCCGTTTTTATAGTAAAACACCCAGTCGCCAACCTTCTTCCCCTGCATCATCTCCCCCTTCATCTTGGGGTTACCGTTTTCGTAATAATACTCCCAGCAACCAACACTCCGGCCATTATCAATCTTGCCCTGCATACGCAAGCGGCCGTTGGTAAAATAATATTTCCAGGTACCGGTTGATTTATTATTGTCAAACTGCCCCTCACTTTTAAGGGTGCCGTCAGCATAATAAGACGTATAGGCCCCATGCATGATATTCTTGGCCCCGGAGCGCATATAATAGGCCTCTTTCACCTGGGTTTTGGCCTCATCATAATAGGTCTGGCGTAAAACCTGACCTTTGCCGGCAAAGGCGAGCAACAGCAAACCAAATGATATGTAAAAACCAAACCTCATAGCCAATAATTGCAAATGTAAAATTACATAATTCGATAGATGATTTTACCGATTAACCGACAATTTGGTTGGTTATAGCAATCAAAATAAAAGATTCCGGCTTTTCGATGTGTTGATAAATTGTACCTTTGTCGGGCAATTGTTTAACCAACGTAAACCCGGATCAGCAACTATGGCAGCAAGCGGCAAGCAAGACTTATTTGAGTCACCCGACTTTTATGGTATTGATGACCTGTTAAGTGAAGAGCACAAACTTATCCGTTCCTCAATCCGTGATTTTGTTAAAAAAGAAATTTCCCCCTCTATTGAAGACTGGTGTCAGCGGGCTTATTTCCCCCGGGAAATAGTACCAAAGTTTGGCGAAATCGGGGCTTTCGGGCCTTTTGTGCCAATGGAGTACGGGGGTGGCGGCCTCGACTATATTGCCTATGGCCTGATTATGCAGGAGATAGAACGGGGCGATTCGGGGATGCGCTCCACAGCTTCGGTGCAAGGGTCATTGGTGATGTACCCGATTTATAAGTTTGGTTCGGAAGAACAAAAACAAAAGTACCTGCCTAAGCTGGCTGCCGGGGAAATGCTGGGCTGTTTTGGCCTTACCGAGCCGGATTATGGTTCAAACCCGGGCGGTATGGTAACCAATTTTAAGGATATGGGCGACCACTACCTGCTCAACGGGGCCAAAATGTGGATATCGAATGCCCCCTATGCCGATATTGCCGTGGTATGGGCCAAAAATGAAGCAGGCCGCATTCATGGGCTGATCGTTGAGCGCGGCATGGAAGGTTTTACCACCCCCGAAACCCATAACAAATGGTCGTTGCGGGCCAGCGCCACCGGAGAGCTGGTTTTTGCTAATGTGAAGGTACCCAAAGAAAACCTGCTGCCCGGAAAATCAGGCCTGGGCGCCCCGCTGATGTGCCTCGACTCGGCCCGCTATGGCATTGCCTGGGGAGCGCTGGGGGCCGCCATGGACTGCTACGATGCCGCCCGCAGGTATGCCCTGGAGCGAATTCAATTCGACAAACCTATTGCCTCTTTTCAACTGATTCAGAAAAAACTGGCCGAAATGCTCACCGAAATTACCAAGGCCCAACTCATTGTCTGGAAACTGGGCAAAATGATGGACGAGGGCAAGGCCACCACCGCCCAGATATCGCTGGCCAAACGCAATAATGTGGAAATAGCCCTGCATATCGCCAAAGAAGCCCGGCAGATCCATGGCGGTATGGGCATTACCGGTGAATACCCGATGATGCGCCACATGGCTAATCTGGAGTCGGTACTTACCTACGAGGGCACCCATGATATTCACCTGCTGATATTAGGCCATGAAATAACCGGTATTCAGGCGTTTAAGTAACCTGGGTAAGATAGGCCATTCCTGAAGGATAAGCTGTATATTCGTACATAATTGACTTCCTGAATGTTTAAACTGCTTGCCATATTTTCTGCTAAACTTACCTTAGCCCTACTGGCCATAGGGTTGCCCGGCACTGCCTGGCCACAGAAGGCCTATACCGTTTTGGAAACCAAACGGCCAATAGACCCATCCCGTTACGATGAAATAAAGGGGAGCCCTTACCTCTACAAAGAATGGCAAAAAGCCGAAGTGGTTGGTGCCGATGGCAAGATATTAAAAGATGTCTTTGTGAATTACAACGGCCTCACCCATCAACTGGAGATGAAAGAAAACGGGGAAGTCAGCGAAATGGATGCCGCTTCCTATTTAAAGGTTATTGTAGCCACCACCTACGGTAACGAGTCTTTCTTCAGGGGGATTCACCCCCAGTTTGGTGCCAAGCTAATTTGTCTTCCCTATGATGGGCAGCGGATTAAACTTATCAAAGATTTCAACGTTTCTAAGCAAGACCTGCAGATTCAATCCCCCATGGGCCCGGAAGTACACGAAAGGTTTGTTGCTGCCGCCAATTATTTTTTGATGGTTGACGGGCAGATATTCCCCATAAAACTTAAAAAGAAGAAAATCATTGGGGTTCTCGGCAATAAAACGGCTATTGAAAAGTACCTGGAGCAGGAAAACCTAAACGTAAACAACGAGGGAGATCTGGTACGGCTGTTAGTTTATTATGAGGCTGACCTGCATCATAACTAATCAGCCACTGGTTACGTATTTTAGCTAAGCAAAAACAAAAATAAATAATGCGAGTAGCCTGCCTGTTCACTATTTTTTATCTGCTTACCTGCCCCGGTATCAAAGCCCAGGCTTTTTTTAACAGCGTGCCGGTTGATACGTTACGGTACCGCGACATTAAAGGCACCCCGTATATGTACCCCACTTGGCAAACTGCCAGAATCGTTGGCCGTGACAGCACAGTGTATGCTAATGTACTGCTTAATTATAATGCCTATAACCGGAGCTTTGACGTAAAACTTGCCCACCGCATTGTTACGCTTGACAATAGCCTTTATGATTTGATTACTATTTATGAAGACGGGGCCGAAAAAGAATGGTTTATCAAAGGTGTACATTATGACATCGCCAACCAACTGGCCAATGTTATTTATAACGGAGATAAAATTAAACTTATCCGTAGTTATAATGTTAAACTGGCCGAAATAATTGATGATCTCCCCGGAGAAACCCTGGTGCGCAAAAAGTTTTATCCGGTAGTTAGTTATTTTATCCTTTACAAAAGTAAACTGCGGCAAATCAGGCTAACCAAAGGCCGCTTAGCCAAAGTACTGGAAGACAAGGAACTGGTCAACAAGCTGGCCGCACAACACCATCTGGAGGTAGGCAAGGAGACCGATGCCATCGCCTTGCTTAGGTATTTCGAAGAAAGTAACCCCCGGTAAACGCCAACTCCCCCGCTTACCAAACCATTGCCGCTGACTGGCGGTCAGTCAGCCCCCTGCACCGAAGCCTTGACCGTTACCCGCTGCACGGGTTTTAGGGGATCGTTGGAGTATATCGTAATGGATTTCTGTTGTGTCCCCCGTCTGCCGCTGGTATTAAAAGTGACTTTCAGGACAACTTCCTCCCCGGGCTGCAGGGTTTCCTTGGCCAGCTCAGCTACTGTGCAACCACAGCTCGAATGGGTTTTACGGATATTTAATGGTGATTTACCGGTGTTTTTGATCATAAATTCGGTGCTCACTGCCGCGCCTTGTTTTACCTTGCCAAAGTCGTGTACTACCTCTGACAACGTAAGCTTAGGGGCCCTGGCCGCCTCTTCGGCACGCATAGGCGGGAAATATTCATTAATATCGGCATAAACCGAGAAAGCCTTCTGCGCCTGCCCTCCCGCTTCATCCGTGTAAAAAACAATATTGTCCGACATAAAGCCCAGGTCGTTACGCCTTTTGGCATCATACGTAATAATAATTTTTCCCTGCTTGAAGGGCGGAAGGGTTACCGGGGAGAAATTAACCGTAATGTAAGGCGGGGCTTTTACTTCATTCCTGAAAGTCAGCGGTTTATCCCCCTGGTTGTACACGGGAAACTCCTTGGTAGTGGGGGCATTGGTATAGACCCTGCCCATATTAAACCCCCGGTATTTCACCCGCAGCGCCCCTATTACAGTCGGGAAATCATCCTCAACCGTTCTGGGCTTGGGTTCCACCTGCCCTTTGATGCGCAACACAATAGTGGCCATTTTACCGGTGGTGCTCACGGTTAATGTTTTATGGAATGGCCCCGGCCGGTTAAGCGGGTTATATACAGCCTTGATAAACCCGGTTTTCCCCGGCATTACCGGCTCACGGGTCCAGGCCGGGGTGGTGCAACCGCAAGAGGCCCTGACGTTGGTAATGGTAACCGGTTCCTGGCTGACATTGGTGAACTCGAAAGTAAACTCAGCCGGCCCGTCCACCTCTTTAATCACACCAAAATCATGCTCTTCTTCGTTGAACTTTAACTCCTCTACAGGCTGCGCCAGCAGCGGCAGCGAAACGGATAAAACCAAAAAATAAATAAGCCTTTTCATAACCCTTGTGTTAGTCCGATTATTCATATCGATCAGGAATAAAATTGTAACCCAAAATTACAAACATTGCCCATGAAAGTTGATGAATGACCACATGTTTAGCATATTTGTAGCGAAATTTTAATTACATGGCCAGAATACTAACCGGAATCCAAAGCTCAGGCCGACCCCACCTGGGAAATCTGCTGGGGGCAATCATCCCGGCCATCGAATTATCGAAAAAACCGGGGAATGAATCGCTTTTTTTTATTGCCGATTTACATTCGCTAACCACTATTAAAGACCGCGAAACGCGCAGTGAAAATACGCGGGCCGTAGCAGCCGCCTGGCTGGCCTTTGGCTTTGATACCGACAAGAACATCTTTTACCGGCAATCAAAAATACCGGAGGTGTGCGAACTCACCTGGTTTTTTAACTGTATCACCCCTTTCCCCATGCTGGCCAATGCCCATTCGTTTAAAGACAAAGCCGGCAAGCTGGCCGATGTAAATGCCGGCCTGTTTACCTATCCGGTACTAATGGCCAGCGATATCTTAATGTACGATGCCGATTTTGTGCCGGTGGGCAAAGACCAGAAACAACACTTGGAGATGACCCGTGATATTGCCAGCAGCTTTAACCATCAGTTTGGCGAAACATTTGTGCTACCTGAGGCTATTATCGATGATACGGTAATGACCGTGCCGGGTACCGATGGCCAGAAGATGAGCAAGTCCTACGGTAATATTATTGATATCTTTCTGCCGGATAAACAATTGCGCAAAAACATCATGTCGATTGTTACCGACTCTACCCCTTTGGCAGCGCCAAAAGACCCGGATGCCTGCAATGTGTTTAATATTTACAAATTGCTGGCCTCGGATGAGCAGATAGCCACAATGCGGCAGAATTATACGGGTGGCAATTATGGCTACGGGCAGGCCAAACAGGCCCTTTTTGACCTTATTACCGAAAAATATCAGGGCGAGCGGGCAGCCTACAACCGCTTTATGGAGCACCCCGAACTGCTGGAAGAGAAACTGCAGGCAGGCGAAGCCCGCGCCCGGGCCATTGGCCGTGAGGTGCTTGACCGGGCGAAAGCCAGGTTGGGGTATTAGAAAGTTGGACGTTAGAAGTTGGAAGTTGGGGACAGAAGACGGCCTGGCGGCAGCCATAACCTTAGTTGGCAAGGTGATAAAACTGAGCGTTCTTTGTGTAAAAGGCCCAAGGTCAGGAAGTCGAATGGCAGAAGCCACCTCAGTAAACGTTCGGTGACTGTAACATAGGAGCCTGCCGGGTGGCAGCAAAAACCGGAGATTGAAATTTAGAATTAAAATCTGGAAACAATGACAGCAACAGAAAAAGCAAAATTTTGGTTAGCACAGGAGATTGACCCGGAAACCCGGCAGGAAATTGAAAACCTGCTAAAAAACGACCCGGCCGGTTTGGAAGAAGCCTTTTACAAAGACCTGGAATTTGGCACCGGGGGCCTGCGCGGCATCATGGGCGTGGGTTCTAACCGCATGAACAAATATACCGTAGGCATGGCTACCCAGGGCCTGGCCAACTATTTACACACGGCCTTCCCCGGCCAGGAAATAAAAGTGGCCATTGCCTATGACAGCCGTAACAACAGCAAGTTTTTTGCCGAAGCGGCCGCCCGGGTATTTGCCGGCAATGGCATACGGGTACATATTTTCCCTGCGTTGAGGCCGACCCCGGAGCTCTCCTACGCTATCCGGCAGTTGGCGTGCCAGTCAGGTATAGTCATCACCGCCTCGCATAACCCCAAAAAATACAATGGCTATAAAGCCTACTGGTCAGACGGGGCCCAACTCACCCCGCCCCATGACCAGCATGTGATTAACGAAGTGCAGAAAATTGCCAGCTTCGCGCAAATCAAAACCGCTACCACCGATGAGCTGATTACCTATATTGACCCGGATTTCGACCAGCAGTACATCGCGGCCATTGCCGGCCTGGTGTTGGATAAAGAAAGCATTGCCAGGGCCAGCGATATTGCCATCGCCTACTCCTCTATTCACGGCACCGGCATCACCCTGGTACCCCCCGCTTTGCAGAAGATAGGGTTTACCAACATTCATGTGGTAGCAGAGCAAGCGGAACCCGATGGCAACTTTCCTACGGTGGTTTACCCTAACCCCGAAGAAGCCGAAGCCCTGACCCTGGGCCTGCAACTGGCCAAAAAAATTGATGCCGACCTGCTACTGGCCACCGACCCCGATGCCGACCGGGTGGGTGTGGCTGTAAAAAATGCCGGGAATGAATGGATGTTGTTGAATGGCAACCAGATGGCCGCCTTAATGGCCTATTACATTCTCAAGACCAGGAAGCAGCAGGGTACGTTAAAGCCAAACCAGTACATGGTTAAAACCATTGTTACCACCGAGTTGATTGACCGGATGTGTGCAGCTTATCAAATCCCCTGCTACAACACCCTTACCGGCTTTAAATATATTGCCACGGTCATCCGGGAGTTGGAAAACGGCCATGAGTTTATTGGTGGCGGGGAAGAAAGCTACGGGTTTATGACCAGCGCCATTGTGCGCGACAAAGATGCCGTGGCCGCCTGCGCCCTGATTGCCGAAATGGCGGCCGGCAGTAAAAATTCCGGTGGGCTGTTCGGCCTGCTGCAGGAAATGTATTTACAGTTTGGCGTGTGGCGGGAAGATATGCAATCGATAACCCTTGAAGGCAAAGCCGGCCAGGAGGAGATAAGTAAGATGATGCAAGAATTCCGGGCTAACCCACCACAAACCCTGGGAGGCGCTCCGGTAGTAAAAATAATGGATTATCAAGCATTAACGGCCTTTGACCTGGAAAACAACACCCGCACCCCCCTGGATTTTCCGGTTTCCAATGTGTTGCAGTTTATTACCGCCAGCGGGTATAAGGTTTCCGCCCGGCCTTCGGGCACCGAGCCCAAGATCAAGTTCTACTTCAGCGTAAACGCAAAGGCTGGCCATATTGATGAAATACCGGCAACACAAACGCACTTACAACGTATTATTAAGCAAATCAAAGAAGACCTTAACCTGCCATCATCATGATCGATTCAATCAACAAGGTAATACAACGCCACCTGGCACAACTTAAAAAGGAGGTTTCAGCCTATAACCGGGAAAGCGATTTATGGGTTAGCCAAGGGGAGATAGCCAACCCGGCCGGCAACCTTTGTTTGCATTTATGTGGCAACCTGCAGCATTTTATTGGCGCTGTGCTGGGCAACACCGGCTATATACGCCAGCGCGAACACGAGTTTGCCGCCCGTAATGTACCGGTGGCCGAACTGCTGCAGGCTATTGACGACACCATGACCGCAGTAGCCAACACCCTCAACAACCTCGAACAAAGCCGGCTGGCCGAAGACTACCCGTTGCAAGTATTTGGCGAACCCATGACTACGGAGTTCTTCCTTATCCACCTGACCAGCCACCTGGGCTACCACCTCGGGCAAATCAATTACCATCGCAGGTTGTTGGCAAACTAACCCGGGTTATTCGCGCCATCCGTGCATGTTTCAGGCTACTACCTTACGGTAAAGAGGGCCTCGTTATAGGCACTAAAAATACCATAGCCGTTAACAATATTATTATAAACAATTACCGGTTGGGCAAAGGGGTCACCATCAACCCAGTACTGCAACTTGGCAGAAAGTTCGTAGAGGTAGTAGGATTCGGACGTGTTGGCGATAACCACATAATAGGTTGGCGGGTAATTCCCTTCTTCCCCATTATAATAATCCTGGCTCAGCACACGCATTTCATATTCCCGGCCATTAAAAAGTTTATCATTGAAAAGAATACCGTAGCCATAACTCTGATAATCCTCCAGCCCGGGGTCGCGGGATTCAAGCTGTAGCTTTTCCCGGTACAGGGTTGAATCAAGTTTGGTAGGCGGGGTGGTATTAAAATCATATTGATAGGAATAGGCCTCCTTAATAACGGTAACCTGGTAGTAGTTTTCAACGGCCCCGTCATCATCTATGGCCACGCTAAACCGCAAATAGGTGCTGGTATAGCCAAAGTCACTCAGTTCAACCGTATCCAGCTTCACGCGCAATATCCGTGCCGTATCTTTGGGCAGAGTAACCCGGGCAGAAGCATCGGTAAAGCCGGCTTTACTTATCCTGAGCTCGTAGTCTTTGCCCAACTGCGGTTTATAGGTAGCAGAAATATAATGGCCATTGGCGCTGTCGGGGAGGGTAGTGAGGTATTGGCCGTCTTCATAAACCTCTACCGTAGCCCCGGGAACTATCAGGTAGTCATCACGCTTTAAAATATACTGGCTTTGCGTCAGGTGCACGCGGAAATAATCATCCGGGTGCAAGGTACTGTTAACCACCAGCTTGGGTGGCTCCCTCGGAATATCAACATCCACAACGGTTTCACAGCCCATAATCCATATACTAACGGCTAAGAGGGTGGCATTATATACTATCTTCATCCTGCGCATCAGAAATCAAAGCGGTAACTAATTGAGGGTAATATCGGCACCAGGCTATACTGGATAATTTTTTTCTGCTGGGTTTCATAATCAAACCCAACCTGATAAAAGAAAGGGTTCTTACGGTTATACATATTGTAGAACCCCAGGGTAAACCTGCGGATGCCGTGTTTTTTTTCTTTTATCCAGGAAATACTAAAATCGAGGCGGTGGTAGGCTGCCATGCGGTAACCGTTCCTGCCCTCATAATATTGCACCCCTTCCCCGCCCCAAAATTCAAATGTGGCATTGGGGTTAGTGTTGTTCCTGGCATAGCTTTCGATGGGTAACGAGACCGCATTACCGGTGCCGTAAACCCAGGCGGCCGACATATGGATGTGGTCACTCAGCTTATACACCCCGGTAATACTCACATCATGCCTGCGGTCGTACCGGTAAGGGTACTGCCGGCCAAAATTTATATTTTCAAACTGCCGGTAAGCCCATGACAAGGTATAGCCCAGCCAGCCGGTGAACTTACCTTGTTTTTTTTGCAGAAAAAATTCGGCCCCGTAGGCCGTGCCCCGGCCGGCCTCAACCTTATCCTGCCAGTCGATGTTCACACTGGTAAAGCTGGCACCGTCTTTATATTCAATAAGGTTTTCCATTTCCTTATAATAGCCTTCAATGGAAACCTCGTACATCCTGTTGAAGGTTTTGGCCACTCCGGCTGCCACCTGAAAGGAGGTTTGCGGTTTAATCCGGTTGGTAGAAGGCACCCACAGGTCGGTAGGCAGACCAATACCGCTGTTGGAAAGCAGGTGTATATACTGGGCCATGGCCGCATACGAAGCTTTAAGGGCCAGCCCGTTAGCCAGTAAATACCGTAACGATAACCGGGGTTGCAGCGAGGTATAAAAACTTTCCTCTACCTTAAAGGTTGAAAAGTGCAGGCCGGCATTAATTTTCAGGGCTTTGCCCACCCGGAAATCATCTTCAAAATAAGTCGCCATTTCCAGGGCGGCCGTATTAAAGTTACCGGCTACCGTATCAAGGGCCCCCGCTTTATACGACAACACCCCGGGGTTAAACGTATGCTGAATGGCATTCAGGCCAAAACGCACATAATGGTCGGGGTTAGGGATATAATCTAAGTCTATTTTGGCGGCAAAATCATAAATACCCGAATTGTAGCTGATGGCATAAGTATCGGTTTGCGTGCCTCCGGGGCCGGTGGTTTTGCTTTCGCTGCGCTCGAAAATATTGAACCGGTAGCGGCTATAGGTAAGGGTGAGGTTGCTGAATAACCTGGGGCTGAACAGGTGGTTCCAACGCACCGCCCCGATAATATTGCCCCAGTTCAGCCCCAGTTCATCGTTATTTTCATATTTGGTGTCAAAGTCGGTATAGGTGTCTTTGTACCTGCTGTAGGCTTTGTCCTGGCCAAAAAAGCCGCTGATATAGAGGCGGTCTGTATTGGAAAACTTATGGTTGATTTTCGTGTTAAGGTCATAAAAATAGTAGCCGGTAGTAGTGGTGCCATCCGACATGGCCTTAACTATGGGCGCGGCCAGCAAATCGATATAGGTACGCCTGCCCGACACGATGAACGTAGTTTTTTCATTTTTTATCGGCCCCTCTAAGGTAAGTTTAGAGGCAATCAGGCCAATGGTGGCCGTGCCCTTAAACTCCTTGGTACTGCCTTCCTTCATCGAAATATCAATCACCGATGACAGCCTGCCGCCATAGCGGGCCGGGAAACCCCCTTTAATCAGGTCAACATTATTGATGGCATCGGGGTTGAACGTAGAGAAAAAGCCAAACAGGTGGGCGGAATTATAAATAGGCACACCGTCCAGTAAAATCAGGTTTTGGTCAGGGCCACCGCCCCGCACGTATAAGCCGCTGCTGCCCTCGGTACCCGACTGCACCCCGGGCAGAAACTGTAAAACTTTCAACACGTCCACCTCGCCCATAAATGCAGGCAGTTCCTGAATCCGTTGAATGGGAATTTTAATGCTACTCATCTGGGTTTGCTGCTGTATTTCCTCCTCGGCCGTAATCACTACTTCCTCCAGCTCCACAGAGGCGGCCAGTTCAATATTTATCTCTATATCCTTATCCAGAAAAAAATTCAATTCAACCGGCACATAGCCCACGAATGAAACCACCATACTTACCGAATCTTTGGGCAGGGTGAGGCTATAAAAGCCGTAGGTGTTGGTAGCCGTGCCCTTCAGGTCGGCTTTATTATATACATTGGCGCCAATCAGCACTTCCCCGGATGATTTGTCTTTCACATAACCGCTGATGGTATATTTCTGGGCAGTAGCCCGGTACCCCGATAACAGCAAAATACATATCAGCAACGTAAAGGTGGCGCTTTTGGGCATGTGTTAAGTTGTTGAGTTTATAACTATACGCAATTCGAAAGCAAATATTATCAAAATACAATTAATAAATGATAACGTTATAGAATTTTAATTGTTACGAATCCTGCCAAAAAGTGGGTAACCGGTACAAATTAAGCAAATAAATTTAGCGCCTCAAGAAAATTACGTTTAACTTTGCAGCGGCAAATCGGTACGACCAGCTCCTATCGAACTCCCCCAGGTCTGGAAGGAAGCAAGGGCAGATAGTTGTAGCGGTGCGATACCTGATTTGCCATTTTTATACACCAAACCCCAACGCTGACCATGAAATTCTTTATCGATACCGCCAACTTAGAGGAAATAAAAGAAGCCCAGGCCCTGGGGATACTCGATGGGGTAACCACCAATCCTTCGCTGATGGCCAAAGAAGGAATTAAAGGCAAGAAAAATATTTACCGGCACTACCAGGCTATTTGCGCCATTGTTGACGATAACGTTAGCGCTGAGGTTATTGCCACCGATTACGCGGGGATGATCAAAGAAGGTACCGAACTGGCCGCCCTTGACAGCAAAATAGTGGTGAAAGTGCCGCTGATTGAAGACGGCATCAAGGCCATAAAGTATTTCAGCGAAAAGGGTATCCGCACCAATGCCACCCTGGTTTTCTCTGCCGGCCAGGCGCTGCTGGCCGCCAAGGCCGGGGCCACCTACGTGTCGCCCTTTGTTGGCCGCTTAGACGACATCAGCGAAGACGGCATGGCCCTGATCGAGCAGATTATCACCATTTTTGATAACTATGGCTTTGCCACTGAGGTGCTGGCGGCTTCTATCCGTCATACCATGCACATAATTGAATGTGCCGAAATGGGGGCCGATGTAGCTACTTGTCCGCTGAAAGCCATTAAAGGCCTGCTCAACCACCCCCTAACCGATATCGGCCTGGCTAAGTTTCTCAGCGATTACCGCAAATCACAGGAATAAAATGTTTATCATTAAAATAAGAGGGAAAGCTAAAATCCCCGATTATATTCAGATCAGGGACGAGAATTTTACCCTTATTGATTACTTCCGGGTGGACCGGCCCCTGAAGAACTTAGATAAACTGGGCCTCCCCGGCAAGGAAGAATATTTGCAATCTCTGATAAAAAGCTTACCTTTTGGCAAGTTAACCAAAATTGACGAAGCATGAACTTCTCTTCCGAGCCCATCATCAGCGCCAAAGAAGTCAGTATCTTTCAGGACAACAGCACGGTGCTTACCGAGGTGAACTTTGAAATCAAAAAAGGGGAGTTTGTGTTTATGGTGGGGCGTACCGGCAGTGGCAAGTCATCGTTGCTGCGCACCCTGTATGCCGACCTGCCCCTGCGACTGGGCGATTTAACCGTGGCTGATATTGACATCCGGGGGATTAAAGCCAAGCAGATACCCTTGCTGCGCAGAAAACTGGGGATTATTTTTCAGGATTTTCAGTTGTTTCAGGACCGCACCGTTGGCGAAAACCTGGCGTTTGTGCTCAGGGCCACAGGCTGGAAGGACAAAGCCAAAATGAAAGCCCGGCAGGCCGATGTGCTGATGCGGGTTGGCCTCGGCTCGGTAAACAACAAGATGCCCTACCAGCTTTCGGGCGGGGAGCAACAACGGGTGGTAATTGCCCGCGCCTTGCTCAATGAGCCGCTCATCCTGCTGGCCGATGAGCCTACCGGCAACCTCGACCCGGAAGTGTCCAACGGCATCCTCGACTTATTCAAGCAAATCAACCGCAGCGGCACTTCCATCCTTATGGCCACACACGACTTCAGCCTCCTCGACCGCAGCACTTACCGGGTGCTAAAGTGCCAGCAAGGCAAGCTGGTGGATGATTCGCAGGTAACTGCGGCCGGGTAGGTTAGTTGGCATACAACAGCTTTACATTGCCATAGGCTGCATCAATATTAATTTTGGCGGCATAATCACCCTGCCCCAACCTGCCTTTATAGTATTTCATGGAGCCACTTTTATCAATATAACTGTAATCTAATGCCATACCGGCATATTTCAGGTCGCAGTATTTCATCTCCGCGTCCAGCATGGCCGACATGCCCTGCTGAAACCTGAGCGTAACCGTGGCATAAGCCGACTCAATATCAATCCCGGTGAAGTCTTTGGCAATCCAGTCAACGGCTAACCCTCCGCCATAGGTTACCTTAAATACCAGGGCCCGGTACAGCTTGTCAATCTTCACTTTACCGTATTTAGAATACCCCCGCAGCTTGTAGATGCTCTCCCAGGTCATATTACCGTATTTATTGGCCAGGTCCACATCGTTGGCGTTACCAAAAGCTATAGTTGAGTAGCTGTTGGCTACCTCAACCTTACCGGCATTGGTAATCTCCAGGTTGGAGTACCGGGCGGTTATTTCGCCTTTGCTTACTTTATCCACCTCACCATTGCCGTAGGTAAGTTGTAAATCAACCTCCCCGGTCAGCTCCCCGAGTTTGATATTACCATAGGTAACCTCCACCCATACCTTACCCTCGCTATCGGCCAAAAATAAGTTGCCGTAGCGGTTCGTTACCTTCACATGGGTGTATTTGGGTACCTTAAGCCGGTATTCTATATGCACACGATCGTTTTTACCGTTATTCATATCCCCGGCAATAAGGGTTTTCAGGGAGAGGTCATTGGGTGAGCTGTCATCCACATCAATCGTAATATTATCAAGGTATTGGCCGGCTTTGGCCTCATTGCGTTTGGTGACTTCGATGCTTATGGTTACAGCTACTTCATCCTGCAACCAGGTTTCAATATGTACATCGCCAAACCGGCTGTCGATAGTAAGGTAGTTGCCCTTACTGACCGGGTAGCTTTTCTTTATTTCTTTGGTTTTGGTGACCTGCGCCAGCGACAGCATGGGCAGTAAAACCATAAACAGGGCGGTTAACCTAAATGGAGACATTTGTATTTTCTTTTTCGATTAACTGAATAATTTTTAACTGGTTAAGGAGCAAATCCTGCTGCAATTGCAGGTTTAAGATCAGGGCATTAAGTACCTTCGGGCTGTGGGTCTGCTCAAAATCGGCCTTCAGCATTTGGTAGTTTTCATTAAGTTCCTGTAAATCGCTTGTAAAGTCTTCGGCCAACTCCGGGTATCGGGCCAGGTAGGCTGCCAACAGGTTTTCTTTCTCCTGAATGATCTGCCGGTAATACTGCTCTGTTGCACTGAATTCAGGATCAATACCGGTACTATGGCCAACCGGTTGCATATTCTTTAAAAGCAAGCCCAGCGACAAGACAAAGAAGAGCACGGCTGCCACCTGCCAGTACACCTGTCTTTTGCGGCCCGATTTGGGGGCTGCCAGCCTGGCGGTAATTTTTTCCCAGGCCGCAGCAGGCGGGGTAAGTTCATCGAAGTCCTCCCGGTGTTGCCTGATATATGTTTCCAGTTTATCCTGTTTCATCCCTTACTTATTTTATGTTCTGCCAGCAACAGCTCCCGTAGTTTAGCTTTGGCCCGGTTATATTGCGATTTGGAGGTGGACGTTGAAATGCCCAAAATCTCCCCTATCTCCTGATGGTCATAGCCTTCGAGCAAATACAGGGAAAACACTATCCGGTACCCATCAGGCAGCAGCCTGATACACGATTTAATCTTTTCTACATGGAGGTAAAGTGATTCATCTTCCACCGCAACTTCAACTTCACTAAGCGGCCCGGCCTCCTCCAGCGATACCAGGGCCATTTTTTTACTGCGCAAATGGTTGATGGCCTTATTGACCACTATCTTCTTCAGCCAGGCGCCAAAGGAGGCAGTACCTTTATAGGCACCCAGGTTGTTAAAAGCGCTGATAAAGGCCTCCTGCAGTACATCGGCTGCCTCATCGGCATCGTTGGTCATCCGGTAGCAAATATTATACATCGCCCTGGCGTATAAATCATACAGTTGCTGCTGCGCACCCCTGTCGCCCTGCAGGCAAAGGGCTATTACCTCTGCATGTATATTGCGCTGTTGTGATTTCAAGCTTATCAACCTGTTTTAAAGACACAGCAAATTACCAGGGGTTGCATAGCACACCCTGTTAACCACGGAGAATACATACCGGTAAGGAGATCTGCCTACTTATCCAGCTCGGCCAGGTTGTTTTTGGCAAAAACAAAATCGGGGGCAAGCTCCAGGGCCTTGGTAAAGGCCTCTTTAGCCCCTGGCTTATCGCCCTGGTCTTTTTTCACTAATCCATCCAGGTTGAGCACGGCTACCCGCAAAGAAAATTCTTTTTGCTCAAGTTCATTTATCTGGAAGATAATCGTCCGGTTATCTGTTTCATCATTCGCCAGCAGGATATCAATATTCACCCTGCTTTCGGCATACCGTTTTAGTTCGTATTGCAAATAAGCCAGTTTATAGAGCGTTTCCAGGTTCTCCGTAACAAGGTAAAGTTGTTCGTAATTAATCGCGGCCTTATCCTTTAATCCCAATTCTTCATAGGCAATGGCACTCATTTCCAAAGCCGGGGCATTCTGCGGGTTACGGGCCAGGATATCCCGGCACACTAAAATGGTGGAAGCATATTGCTGATTATCAAAATAAAGATAGGCGAGGTTAAAGCGCAGCGAATCGTTCTGCGGTTCAATATTTATCAGGGTGTACAGGGCGCTTTTGGCTTCGGCATAATCGTTATAACGGATGGCCATGTTGTAATTGTTATGGTATAACCAGTAGATGGCCGGGCGGCTGTTATTTTGCACCTTGGTGGTATCTTGCGCCTGCAGTGAGAAGGCGATCGTGATGAGTAAAGTAGTGATAAAAGTTTTCTGCATTTCTTTAATATTTATTCTTTAGTTACCGGTGTTAAACCTTTTTCCTTCCCCAGCGCCAGCATCAAGGCATACGCCTCGGCATAGTTGTTGGGGATTCTGCCCTCCAGGATAGCTTCGCGGATGGTATCTTTGATTTCGCCCACTATCCGGTCGGGTTTGAGGGCAAAGGTATCCATTATATCCTTTCCGGAAATTGGTGGTTGAAAATTTCTCAGGTTATCCCGCTCTTCCACATCTTTCAGCTTCTGCTCAACTTTTTTGAAATTACGCAGGTAGCGCTTGACTTTTTCATGGTTTTTTGAAGTGATATCGGCCTTACAGAGGGTCATCAAATCTTCAATGTCATCCCCTGCTTCAAACAATAAACGCCTGATGGCCGAATCGGTGATGGTGTCTTTTACCAGGGCAATGGGGCGCAAATGCAGGCGCACCAGTTTCCTCACATAGCGCATATGTTCGTTCAGGGGGAGTTTCATCCTGCGGAAGATTTTCGGCACCATGCGGGCGCCCTTATCTTCATGGCCATGGAAAGTCCAGCCCACTTTGGGGTTAAACCTCTTGGTGGCCGGTTTGGCAATATCGTGCAAAATGGCAGCCCAGCGCAACCATAAATTATCCGACTGGCGGGCCACATTATCGAGCACCTGCAGGGTATGGTAAAAATTATCCTTATGCGATTTACCGTTGATATCTTCCACCCCGTGCAGGGCCACCATTTCCGGAAATATCCTGTGCAGCAGACCGGCATGAAACAATAGTTTGAACCCATAGGATGGCGTACCGGCCAGGATGATTTTATTCAACTCATCGGCTATCCGTTCCTGCGACACAATTTGCAGGCGGTCGGCATTTTGGCTGATGGCGGCAAAGGTGTCCGCCTCAATATCAAAATCGAGTTGGGTGGCAAAACGCACGGCCCTCAGCATGCGCAACGGGTCATCGGAAAAAGTTATGCCCGGCTCCAGCGGGGTTTTGATCAGTCTTTTACGCAGGTCTTCCCGGCCCTTGAAGGGGTCAACAAATGCCCCGTAATTATCTTTGTTCAGGCTGATGGCCATGGCATTGATGGTAAAATCGCGCCTGTTCTGGTCGTCTTCCAGGGTACCGTCTTCCACCACCGGTTTACGCGAATGGCTGCGGTACGACTCCTTGCGGGCCCCCACAAACTCCAACTCCATGGCCTGCCATTTCACCAGGGCGGTGCCAAAGTTTTTAAATACGGCCAGTTGGCTACCGGGCAGCTTTCCGGCCACGGCTTCCGCCAGGGCAATGCCACTGCCCAGGGTAACAAAATCTATGTCTTTGGAAGGCCTTTTAAGGATTAAATCGCGCACATAGCCACCGATAATATAGGTTTCCTGTCCCAATTCCCCGGCCGCAGCCGTTACGGCCGGCAGGGCCGGAATTGATTTTAGTTCTTCTGCGGTAATTACGGTTGCCATATTGTGCAAAAATAGCACAATTAGCCATCAGTTTGCCAAAGAAAAGGCGGCTCAGTTTTTACGGAAAATGCCCGCCCCGAAGTTGGTTTTCTTGTTAAAGGTAGGGCATGGCAGTACCTGGTTCTTGCGTTTTACCCTGCGCGGGTGCGCCACCAGGCTGAACTCATACTGTAAGGATACTTCGTGGGCCCCCCCGGAGCGGGCCGAGAGCTCGGAAATCGTGAAATCGTAACTATAGCCAAATTCAAAATAGTCAAAAATCAATCCCATCGAAAAAATCAGGGATTCATTACTATTGCCGCCATTGGCACTTTTCATGAAGGGCACCCCACGGTACCACAGCCCTACCACTACCGGGGCTACAAGGTACTGCATACCTACATCCAATTGGTGCACGCCCCCCTGATAACGGTAGATAAAGGATGGCGCCAGGGAAGAGACCATCTTCGAACGGTATTTATCCCCATAGATGGGCAAGCGCGTGCCGCCATGTACCACAATCCGCATCGGCCACTTGGCCTCAGCATCAATTAACGAAACGTTGGGCTCATTCAACTGAAACACCGATGCCCCAAACCATGTTTTGGCATTATACACCAGTAGCCCCGCTCCCGTGTCGAAAAACTGGATATTATTCAGTTTGCCCACATTAGGGTCTTGCGAAGGCGGTAAATTTCCCTGGCCGAAGTCAAGCTGATCGCCAAAAAGCAGTTTATTGGCATCAAACGATTGCAACGAGTAGCCAAAATAAATGCCCGGTGACAACACCCAGCCGTTGACGATCACCTTATAGGAATAATTAAAGCGGGCGGTAGTATATCTGAGGCCTGCCGAGCCGGCCTTATCGGTAAGTACCTGGATGCCAAAACCGGAACGTAACTCCGGGCGCCAGAAATCGTAGGAAAAGGCCATGGTTTGATACGCCTGGGGCAAGTTTGGCCATTGGATACGGCCATTGAAAATAACCCTGTGCGCCTCCACCGAGCCCGTGTAGCCGGGGTTTACCATCAGCGGGGCAGCATAGAATTGCGAAAACTGCGGATCGATTTGCGCCTGTGCCCATGACACCGGCAACAGCCCTAGTAACAAGATAATTATTCGCTTCGGCATCATCTCAAATATAATCATATTTTATCTTATCAAAGTTACATCGCCTGTAATCGTGGTCTGCTGGCCCGAAACAAACACCAACTCCAGTTTATACACATAAACCCCTACCGGATACAATTTTCCGGAAGCATCACGCCCATTCCAGCCAATATTCTGGTTGGTACTCTCAAACAGCAGGTGGCCCCAGCGGTCGAAAATCTGCATATTAAAGCCATCCTCACGTACGCCTTTTATTCTGGGCAGGAACACACTGTTGCTGCCCGGGGCGCCCGGAGGGGCCGGGGTAGAAGAGCCATCGCCCGTACCCGGGAAGAAGCCGTTGGGTATATCCGCGGTACCGGCTTCAACAACCTTCACCGCTTTTTCTATCTCAAAGGTATCGCTGCAGGTAGTAGCGGTATTGATAGCCACCAGGCTGATATCATAAACCCCGGCCGACTCATACTTAAACTGCGGTTCAAATTCTTCGGAATCAATAGCGCCATCGCCATTAAAATCCCATTCAAAGGCATCGGCCAACGAACTCAGGTTACTGGTAAACAGTAGCTGATCGGGCAGGTAAACCGTTTCCGGGGTTACGGTAAAGGAGGCCGTAGGCAACTCATATACCTCAATTAATGCCAGCTTGGTTTCGGTATCTACTACGCCCAATGGGTTGCTGCCCGAAAGGCTAACGTTGATCCTGCCGGCTGTATAGAAAGTAAATGACGGGTTCTCCAGGTTTGAGGTACCCAACAGCGTACCCCGCTCATTGGTGAATTCCCACACATAGGTGGCGGGGTCAACCGAAGTGGACAGGTTGGTAAAGGTAACCGTCAGCGGACGGCAGCCTTCGGTGATATCCACGCTGAAATCAACCTCCGGCAGCACCGGTTCTACGGTAATGGTTTCAGTCATCTCGGAAGTACAGTTACCGGCCGGATCGGTGATGGTTAATTTAAGCTGATACTGCCCGAAGGTCGCATACGTATGTGATCCCGGGTCAACATCGGTCGTGGTTGTACCATCGCCCCATTCCCAAACGTGGTCCCAGGAATTTTTGTTCAGGGTATTGTTGGTTACGGTAATCGTGGCATTGGTTACCGGTAGGGTGGTGGCCGGGGACACGGTAAAGTCGGCCACCAGTTCGGGGTGGACAATTACCTCGGTAACTATTTCATCACCACAACCATTCCTGTCACCCTGATAAACGATTTCGTACGTTCTGGAAGCCGTAGAAGTATTGGACAGCACGAAGGAAGCAAAATACGTGTCCGTAACATCATTCTCATCGGTAGTACCTTTTTCCCTCCAGAACCACTTATTGGTTAATACCCCTTGCGAAGTGTTTTCAAAGGTAACCAACAGCGGGCTGCAACCCTCGGTTGTGGTGGTGCTGATGGCCAGGTTGACCCCGGCCCGGATGGTGATAAATTCCGTCATCGCCTGGGTGCAAACAACCGCCCCATTGGTACGTTGGGCCGTTAATATAACATTGTAAGATATATCGCTGACGGTAGAATTATTAACAAACGTATGGGCTACCGTGGCGTTGCTGGTGACTTCCTCCGGTGATCCATCGCCCCAGTTCCAGGTATATTGCGTGCCCGACTGGATATTATTGTTGGTAAAGGTCACCACCAGGGGCGTACAATCATCGGTTATATCGGCCGTAAAGTCAGCTATCGGGTTTTCTACCGTTACGGTAACGGTTTGGCCGCTCAGTGTTTGCGAGCAGCCATTTACATCCAATACACTCTTCAACTCGTAGGTGGTGGTTGCCGTTAAGTTGTTGACCGCAATAAAATGGGTATTGGCAATATTGGATACGGTAAAATCGGTAGTACCATCACTGTACACAATTTCAAAGGGCGCCACCCCTACCGGCATGGTAAAGCTCAGGATGGCTGAGCCGTTCATGCACACCACAGGGTTATCCACCGCAATGGTACCCTCCGGTAACGGATCGACAAATACCGTCACAATTACCGGGGTGCCAAGGCAATTATTCGTGCCGGTCCTTTCCGGGGTAATGGTATAGGTAGCCGTTTGCCTGCTACCGGTTGTGTTCATCCAGGTGTCAGTAATTGGTGCTGACGAAGCGGTAGTGCGGGCTGCACCTCCGGTAAGCCCAGGATCAGACACCGTAGGTGCCGGCCAGGTAAATTCGGTGCCCGCCAGCGTATTGCTGGTGGTAATGGTATAATTCAGGGCCGTGCCACTACACACCTGGTCGAACTGGCCGGGGGCTACCTGCGGCAGGGGTTCTACGGTAACATCCACATCTACGCTGCTGCCGGTACAGCCGGCATTGCTGGCGGCAGCCGAAGCCACCGGGGTAATGGTGTAACGTACTACCGCATCTACGTTGCCGGTATTCACCAGGTTATCCTGAATAACGTAACCGGTTGGCAGGAAGTTTAAGGCCGGAATGAAGCCGGAGGCCGTGCCGGAAATAACACTGGCCGTAACATTATAAGTGACGGCCCCGGCAGAGGGTACTGTAGGCGTGTTCAGGGTGATATTGGTCAAATCGCTACTGCAAATGGTGGGGCTGGCATTTACCGGGGCGGCTACAATATCCGGCTCCACGGTGAGCACGATAAACTCAGCCGGGCCGGCACAGCTTGGCACAGCCGTAGAATTGGGCACTACTTCATAGGTTACGGTGAGTGGCCCGTTGGTCGGATTGGTGAACTGGTCGCTGGCGATATACGTGTCCGGCACATTGTTGGCCGGAGTGGCCTCGGTAACCACCACTAATCCTGCTGCCCTGTTTACTGTAACCAGGTTATAATCGGCAACCGGGGCAGAGCCGGCCTCTGATGACAAGATGATGCCGGAAACACCATTGCTGCAGACAACTTTATCCAGGTTGGGTTCAACGGCCGGGGCCGGGTTAATGGTGAAAATCACATCTACTTCATCACCCTTACAACCAGCCGTTACCGGTTGAATTTTATAGGTTACATTCCTGACCACATTGGTGGTATTGGTAAAGATATCGTTGAATAGCGCAGTGGCCGGTTGGCCGGGGCCGATAGCGGCATTGGAACCTCCGGGAACCAGGCCGGGGTCGATGGTGATATTGTTAATATCGTAGGCATCGGCCGCCACCGAGCCGGTAGCTACCCCCAGGGTAATGCCGGAAGGCACATCACTACAAACCGGTGAAGGGCTTAACGCAGGGTCTAAAACGGGCTCGGGGTTAACCGGTACCTTGATAATAAAATCGGCACCCGTACAAGCCGGAGTAGAGGCCGAGGTAGGGGTAATCGTGTACTCTGCTTCGATAGTGGCACTGGTAGTATTGGTCAGTATCTCATTGATCAGACCGGTACCGGCACCGGCACCTCCGGTAAGGCCAAAGTAACTGGCCGTCCAGGTAAATGTATTACCGGCAATATTGGTAATGTAGGCATCAGGGTTAATGCTAAAGGCCTCATCGGAACAAACATCAGCAATAGTTGAGGCAGCACCTACCGGCTCCGGGTTAACCGTGATAATGATATTTTCAACGGCCCCCTGGCATGATTTGGCATTACTGGTAGCAAAGTACGAATAGGTTACCGTGGCCGTACCCGAAGAAACATTAACAATATTGTGCGGATAAGGCTTCGTGCCATCGTTATCGCCCACCACTACACCAGAAACGCTACCGGTAATGTTGGTGATCGTCCAGCTAAAGGTAACATCCCCCACAGCAAAATTGCTCAATGTAGGCGATAGGGTCAGCGGGTCGTTGGAGCAAATAGTTTGCGAGAACGGATTAATTACCGGCTGCGGGTTGATAGTGAAAGTAACCATAAAATCGCTGCCCGTACAACCTGCACCAAAGCCCTCGGGAGAGATGGTATAGGTAACATTAATGGGGTTCGCAGTAGTATTGGAATAGGTGTAGGTAATGGGCAAGGTAGAGGCCACCGTCCTGTCCGGTTCGGCCGGCATATCCACCGGGTTAGACGACACTACGGTGTAACTAAACTTGCCGGCTACCCCGTTGCCCAACAGGTCAATATTGTCGGCCTGGATATCATAATTTAAGGCCACTCCGCTACATTCTTCCTGGGTATCATTAGCCCCTTCCGGCCCGGGCTGGATGGTAAAGACAACATTAAAGGCGTTGCCCGCACAACCGGTAGCTTTGTCGTAAGGTGTGACCACATACGTAATCACCGCATCGGTGGCTGTGCTGTTGTTATAGGCATCACTAATCGGGGCATCGCTGGCCACCGTCCGGTCGGGGGCAGGCGGCACACCACCATTGTTGGAAGATACCGTATAAGTAAACTCACTGTTGATCCCATTGGTAATGTCGGTATTCAAATCATGATTAAGGGTAACCCCGCCACACTGGGTTTCGGAATAATCGGCCCCGGCCGGTTCTACCTGAATGGTAAACACTACATCAAAAGGTGCCCCCTGGCAATTATTGGCCGTACTGTAGGGGGTAATGGTATAGGTGATGTTGGCATCTGTAGTTGAGGTGTTGGTATAGGTATAGTTAATCGGGGCAGATGAACGTACCGTACGGTTAGGCTCGGGGTTGACCAACGGGTTATCCGAACTCACCGTAAAGGTAAAGTCGCTGGCAACCATATTTCCCAAAACATCAATGTTGGCCGTTTGGATATTGTAGTTGATCGGATCATCACTACAAACAGTTTGTCCGTCAATATCGCCACGGGGTTCCGAATAAATAACAAAATCAACCGTAAAGTTATTCCCCTGGCAATCGGTTACAAAATCATAAGGGGTAATGGTGTAGGTTATCGTAACATCTGAACCTGTATTATTCGCATAAGCATCGGTAATGGGGGCCGTACTTTTCACCGTTCTGTCTTTACCGGCCGAAGGCACGTTGGTTTCATCAGACGAAGCCACCGTATAGGTGAACGTAGAGAGCAAACCGTTACCCGGGCCGTTGATATTAAGGGCCTGTATGTCATAAGAAAGGGCATCGCCACTACATTTATTATAGGCCACGTTGGCATCGTTGGCACCCACCGGTTCCGGGTTAACCGTTACCACAATGTCAAAACTCGCCCCCACGCAACTGCCGTTATAAGGCGTGACCGTATAGGTCACCGTGGACGAAGCATTGGTCACATTGTTGAAAACATCGCTGGCAATCAGGTTCACGTTCGTGAACCCCGTACCCGTGGTGGGCGTGCCCGTCAGCCCGGAACCTACACTCGCAGACACATCAAAACTGGTGATCGGAAGACCGTCATCATCA
>Ga0256839_1001222_pt1 | contig 31662 bp, 28 predicted proteins | sample 354166metaG_FD_185968 | JGI IMG/M metagenome (GOLD analysis project Ga0256839, IMG submission 185968) | Hydrothermal vent microbial communities from Mid Atlantic Ridge, Atlantic Ocean - 354-166 | ecosystem: Environmental > Aquatic > Marine > Hydrothermal vents | place: Atlantic Ocean: Mid... | reverse complement strand
GCACCAGATGGCCTTTGAGGGCCGGAAACGCTTCGGCCAACAGCGAGTCGATCGCCTGCTGGAGCCGTACGTTCACCGGCTCAGGTGCGGGCATCCTCCCGAGCCCCAACAACATCCCGATGATCCACAGCAGCGGCATCATCACCGTTTCAACTGGCTGGCCGTTTGAAGCATTTCTTCGGTCGTGGTAACCATCTTCGAATTGATCTCGTAGGCCCGCTGGGCCGTGATCAGGTTGACCATCTCCTGCACAACGTCTACGTTGGCCGCTTCCAGAAAGCCCTGTCTGACCGTCCCGAAGCCCTCTTCACCGGGAGATCCTAAGATGGGAAAGCCGCTGGCCTCGGTCTGCTCGTACAGGTTACCCCCAATGGCCCGCAGACCGGCCGGATTCGGAAAGCGTGCCAGTTCGAGCTGGCCGATCTCTACACGTTCCGTTTCGCCCTGCAACCGGACCGATACCACGCCGTCCTGGCTGATGTGAATCTCGACCGTATCGGGGGGCACGCTCAGCTCAGGTTCCAGAGGGAGGCCGGTCTGAGTGACAAAAGTGCCGTCGGCATTGAGCGTGAACGTGCCGTCGCGCGTGTAGACGATGCTGCCATCTGGCCGCCGGATCTGGAAGAAGCCATCCCCATTGATAGCCAGATCCAGCGCGTTGCCGGTTTCCACCAGGCTACCCTGGGTGAACTGACGTACGGTCGCCACGACGGCCACGCCGCTGCCCAGTTGCAACGAGGCCGGGGGGGTGAGCCCTTCTGCTTCTTCCTGGCCGGGTGTCTGGACGGTCTGGTAGAGCAGGTCCTGAAAGACCACCCGGGCACTCTTGAAGCCCGTTGTATTAGCGTTGGCCAGGTTGTGCGCGATGTTATCGACGTTGGTCTGCTGGGCATTCATACCCAGCGCAGCGGTGCGGAGTGCGCGCAACATGGGAAGTCCACGGATGGTTCAGAATTTTCCGAGGTTGCGGGTGATTTCGCCCAGCAGTTGGTCGGTGGTCTGAATGACCTTCTGCTGGGTTGTGAAGCGGTGAAAGTGCTCGATCATTTCCGTCATGGCAAGCACCGGGTTCACATTGCTGCTTTCCAGAAACCCGGGGCGTAGATGGGGCGACTCGATCGGGAGCGGTTCCTGGTCGGGCGCAGCGAAGCGGGCGCCTTCCACACGCTGCAGGGCTTCCGGTCGAGCAAAGCGCACCAGGAGCAGACGGGCAACTTCACGCTCATCGGCGCGGAGCACACCGTCCTGGCTGATCGAAAGCGAACGGTTGCGCTCATGGGGCAGGAGCTGAATTGGGCCGTCTCTGCCTTCGACAAGCAGACCGTCGATCGTGCGCAGGTAGCCTTCGGCATCCAAGCGGAACTGGCCGGCCCGTGTATAGAAGGTGGCTCCCGTTGCCTCGTCGGTGACCACAAAGAATCCGTCTCCTTCAATGGCCACGTCCAGGGGATTGCCTGTGTGCTCAAGGGCCCCTTGGGCCATGTCACTCCACTGGATCATACGACGATCGCTTCGAGGGGCGCGTTCGGCGTCGAGGCGTTCATTCAGCGCTTCCACAAAGAACCGCTCTCGCTTGAAGCCAGCCGTGTTGACGTTGGCCAGATTGTTGGCCAAGCGCTCCTGCTGGCGGATCGCTTCGGTCATGGAGGCCGCCGCATTTTGCAAACGTAACAGCATAGGCCCGGTAGGATGGCTGTGGGATACTATGTCCTGCCTCCGGCAAAAGGATTGCCAAGAGAATCCCTGTGAAAACAGGCGCATTTATCCGATACGATGGGCAGGCGACAGGCATAATTTTCCAGTGAAACGGGCAACTTTTCCTTGAATTCGGAGAAAGACTGGCGATACTATGCAAATTGTACGGCCCGTTACGGTGTGGTTTTACGGCGTGCTGGCGTTGGTGTTGGGTGGTCTGACCAGCCTGGTCGGACTACGTGCAGGATTCGGGAGCTGGCCGGGTGGGGTGGTGGCGCTGGGCGTATTGCTGGTAGGGGTACGAAGGCCGTTTCGGCGCTGGCGTCTGGCTCGTCGTCCTTTTCCGGAAGCCTGGCGGCGGTGGCTGGAGGCGCACGTGCCGTTTTATCGGGCGCTGAATGCGGAAGGACGTCGCCGCTTTGAACGAGACGTACAGTTCTTTCTGGCCGAGCAGCGCTTCGAGGGCGTGGGCGTTGCGGTAACCGACGAGCTTCGACTGGCCGTGGCGGCCGGCGCTGCGCTGCTGTTGCACGGACGGCCCGACTGGGAATGGCCAACGCGGCGCACCATTCTGTTCTATGCCGATCGGTTCGACGAAGACTACTGCGAGGATACGGCTGGCGAATTTGACGGCATGGCGCATGCCCAGGGGCCCATTATCCTGTCCGTGAAGGCGGTCGAAGAAGGGTGGGCCGTGCCGAACGACGGGAGCAACGTGGTGCTACATGAACTGGCGCACGTGTTTGACTTCGGAGATCTGGACGCCGACGGCATGCCGACCCTGCTGGATCCGGCCTCGGCCGAGGCCTGGCGACGACTGATCCGGCAGGAGATGGTAAAGGTCCGGCAAGGACGCTCGCTGCTGCGGCGCTATGCCGCCACCAATGCGGCCGAATTTTTTGCCGTGGCGGTGGAAAACTTTTTCGAACGACCTGAGCTGCTGGCCCATCGCCATCCCGAGCTGTTTGCCGCGCTGAAGGCCTTTTTCAACCTGGATCCCCGCTATCCGGGCGCTTCTTAAACGGTCAACGTAGCTGTGGCAATGCCTTTGTTGGACAGCCGGCAGAGCTTTTTCCATCCTATCACCTGCCGGTACGACGATGCGCGAAGAGCTAAAGACCCAGTTGCTGGAAGGAGAAGATCTGTTTTTAAAAGGCGCCTACGCCCAGGCCCTGCAGACGTTCGAGGCGGTGCTGCAGCAGGAGCCCGAGAATCCCTATGCCCTGAACGACGCCGGGCTGGCGTATGCTGAGCTGGGACAACTGGAAAGGGCCGTTGAATGTTTTGAGCGAGCGTTACAGGCAGATCCCAGCCATGAAAACGCCTTTTTCAACCTGATCGACCAGCTTCTCCGATACGATCAGTTCGATTTGGCCATTGAGACGTTTCTGCGTTACCAGGAATGGATTCCCGATAGCGAACAGAAACGCAGATATGAAAAAGATCTGGCGCGCGCCGCTCGCAAGCAGTGGGAGGCCACGCTGAATGCGCATCCCGGCATCTACCTGGGCGAACCGACCGAGCCCGGCCAGCAGGTGCTCAAGGTCGCCTTCGTATGTGGTCCGCACACGAGGTTTATTTTTGACATTGAGGAGCAACTGGCCCGGCGCCATCACGTGCGCGCGTATCATTTTCCACAAAGTGTGGACCTGGCCAAAGTCCAGGAGGCGCTGGACTGGGCCGATGTCGTCTGGTTCGAGTGGTGTGATAAGCTGCTGGTAGAGGCCAGCCGGCGTCTGGAGAAATGCGCGACCGTCGTCTGTCGGTTGCACAGTTATGAAGTCTTTTCGGATCTGCCTCAACAGGTGAACTGGGATTTTGTGGACCGACTGGTATTTGTTGCCCCCCACATGCAGCAACTCTTTGAGGCCTATTTTCCCCGCATAGCCTATCGGGTAGACAAAACGGTGATTCCGAACGGGGTTGATCTGGAGCGCTTCGCCTTCAAAGAGCGCCAGCCTGGGTTCAATCTGGCTTATGTAGGCTATATCAATCATAAGAAAAATCCTTCTTTACTTCTTCAATGCATTTATCGACTTGTGCAGGAAGACAGACGTTATCGGTTGTATGTAGCCGGCATCCATCAGGAGCGGCGTTTTGAAGTCTACTGGAATCACATGATTCAAGCCATGGGGCTTCAGGATCACGTGATCATGGAGGGGTGGGTGGACGATATGGATGCCTGGCTGGAGGATAAGCACTACCTGATCTCTACCAGCGTGCATGAGGGGTGTCCGTACAATATTCTGGAGGCCGCCGCCTGTGGTATCAAGCCGGTGGTGCATCATTTTCGCGGGGCAGAACAGTTGTTTCCTGGCTCGTGGCTGTTTCGGAGTGTAGAGGACTTTGTGCGCCTGATTCAGGCGGAGGATTATGACAGCTGGACGTATCGGGACTGGATAGCCCAGCATTTCGACCAGAGAGCGCAGATTGAAGCGATTGATGCGCTGCTTACGACGCTAAAATCACAGGGGGCTCCGGGGTTGAATGGAGCCGCCAGCACGGTGGAAAACAGGGTAACACAGCAAAATAATCAAAGTGCGTGGATAGAAATTGCTGATTGGCAGTCGTACCTGACAGGAAAGGAATTTGACAATGGGCTCAGGGTGACCATCGCGCATCCTGGTGCACCTCTGGTCTATCGGCAGGATTTGCTAAAGCATCTGGTGCAAGATCGGGCAATCTTAGATGTAGGATGTGCCGACCATGCGCCGTTGATTGAGCGGAAACTGCAGCAGGGACGCTGGGTGCATGCCGAGCTGGCGCGTGTAGCCCGTCGGTGTATAGGATTAGACGTAGACGAAGAAGCCATTGCGGTAGCGCGCCGGTTGGGGTATCCGATTTACCGGCACAACGTGCTCACTGATCCGGTACCGGAAGAGCTGAAGAGGGAGCATTGGGATTACATGGTCTTGGGAGAGGTGCTGGAACACATTGGGAATCCCGTAGCTTTTCTGGAACAGATCCATCAGAAGTATCAAGATCTGGTAGACCGTCTGATTCTTACCGTACCAAACGCGCTGAAGTGGCTGAATCATCAGGCCGCACGCCAGCATCTGGAAATCATCAATTCCGATCACCGCTTTTGGTTTACGCCTTACACGCTCTGCAAGGTCGTCAGTGATGCGGGCTTCAAAGTCGAACGATTCTGTTTCGCTCAGGGGCCCGGGCCAGTAACTGGCCGCATGTATACGATGTTACAGCAGTACCCGGCTTTGCGCGATCATATTGTGCTCGTTGCAGCATTCTGACTTGACGAATTCCAGGGAAGTGCAGTAATTAAAAGCAGAAGTACCTGCTTGCACTTACTGGAGAAGTACAATGGCTGAAGTTACGTCTCGATGGTTATTGGTGACCATCGTCCTGTTGTTTGTGCTCATGGTGGCATTTTTTGTATTTCTGGCCTATACGCTGGGGCCGGAGGCGCGGCTGGACACGGTTAGCAGTGCGGAGGTGTTGTTGGGAACCCGTGGCGTTGGCTTGCGTGCCGCCTGAAGGGTACCTATACTCCCTGGGGGTGAGCTTCCGGGGAACGATCAGGCTGCACGTTAGCCAGTCCGTACAATGATGCCGGTACAGGTGGGAATATGGGGCGCTTCGCGAAGCATGGGACGACATTTGCGCCGGCTGCTTCGCGAGGAAGGGGAGGTGAGCGTTACCTTCCAGCAGGGTACCCTCCCGCCGGCTCCGGACAGGTTGCCGCATCTGCTCATCCTTTTTGGCTATCCGGAAGAGCTGCGCGAACAGATCGAGACGGTGCGGGCGACGGCTGGGGGCGAGCAGGTGGTGCTGGTAGCAGCGCTTTCAGATCGTACTACACCTGAATCGCTGGACGTTCTGCTCAATTCGGGAGTTGATGATCTGCTGGATGTCGGGGCTCCGCCTGCGCTGCTGCGAGCACGTCTGCGTCTGCTGGTGCGACGGGCACGGGCGCGGCAACGTCGCTGGGACATTGAGCGTGAGCTCCAGGTGCGGGTCGGCCAGCAGGCTGTCGTTTCTGAGCTCGGCCGTCGGGCTCTTGCTAACATGCCGCTACCCTTACTGCTGGAATACGCTACAGAACGCGTGGCGGCGGCGCTGGGTGTGGAGCTGGCTCAGGTGCTTCGTTTACTCCCTGAGGGACGCGAATTGTTGCTGGTGGCCGGGTATGGCTGGCAGGAGGGATTGGTGGAAACATGTCGTGTGCCGGCCGGCACTGACTCCCAGGCCGGCTATACATTGCGAGCTGGAGGGGCCGTTGTTGTGGAAGACTTTGCGCGGGAGACCCGCTTCGCCCGCCCGCTGTTGCTCCAACGACACGGCGTGCAGGCCGGTCTGAGTGTGCCCATCTTTGTCGATGGCCGTTCCTGGGGAGTGCTGGGCGCCCATACCTGTCGTCCTCGGACCTTTTCGCATGACGACATTCATTTTTTGCAGGCGGTGGCGCACGTGCTGGCCACGGCGATCGAACGCCAGGAACACGAAGCCGCACTGCGCGAGAGCGAAGCGCGCTATCGCGCCATCGTGGAAACGGCCGTCGATGCCATCATCACCATTGACGAAACCGGACGCATTCTGCTGTTCAATCCAGCCGCTGAACGCATTTTCGGCTATCGGGCCAAGGAAGTTATCGGGCAGAATATCTCGGTGCTGATGCCGTCGCCCTACCGGGAACAGCACGACCGCTACATTCGCAATTATCTGGCAACCGGCCGCCGCCGCATCATCGGGCGGGGGCGGGAGGTGACCGGCCTACGCAAGGATGGCACGACGTTTCCCATGTACCTGGCCGTCAGCGAAGTGCGCCTGCCCGATCGGCGGCTATTTACGGGGATCGTACGCGATCTTTCTGAGACGCGGCGGTTGGAACAGGAAATCCTGCGCATCAGCGACGAAGAACGGCGCAGCATTGGCCAGGACCTGCACGACGGGCTCGGCCAGATGTTGACAGGAATGGCGCTTATCAGTCAGAGCCTGGCCCGTCGACTGGCCGCCGAGGGACGGCCCGAAGCCCGTGAACTGGAAGAACTAACGGCGTTGATTCGTCAGGCTGACCAGCAGGCCCGGACGCTGGCACGGGGGCTGATTCCCGTTGAACTGGAGGCTAACGGCTTGCAGGCGGCGCTGCATCGCCTGACCCGTCAGGCCGAGCAGCTTTTCGGGATTCGCTGCGTATTTCAGACAGAAAAAGAAATACCTGTTGCCGACAACCTGGTCGCCACGCATCTGTACCGGATTGCACAGGAAGCGTTGAACAATGCCGTACGGCATGGGCAGGCGCAGACGGTGACCGTTATGCTGGCGGCTGATGATGAAGCGCTTCATCTGTGGATACGGGACGATGGGGTGGGTATTCCGGAGGAGCTTCCAGAGACGCGTGGCATGGGCCTGCGCATTATGCACTATCGGGCGCGTTTGCTGGGCGGCCATCTGGAGATCCGGCGGCGACCGGAAGGAGGCACCGAAGTGCACGCTATCGTCCCTCTGACCGGCCGTGTGTTGCCAGCCGATGCTTCGCAGGTGCTTCCGGAAAGCGAACTGATCCCGTGAGGCGTCATGAAGAAACGGATCCTGATTGTCGATGACCACCCGCTGGTCCGAAAAGGACTGGCCCTGACGCTGGAGGCCGAGCCTGATCTGGAGGTGTGCGGACAGGCTGCTTCCGCTGAAGAAGCGCTTGGCATGCTGGACGAGGTGCGGCCCGATCTGGTTATCGTGGACATTTCGTTGCCAGGCATGAGCGGTCTGGAGCTGATCAAACATCTGCATGTCTGGAATCCGGAACTGCCTGTACTGATTATCTCCCGGCACGACGAGGCGCTGTATGCAGAGCGAGCGATCCGGGCCGGCGCCCGGGGCTACGTGATGAAGGTCGAAGCCGTCGACGTGATCGTCAGGGCCGTACGTCGGGTACTGGCAGGCGGACTCTATGTGAGCGAAGAAGTCAGTGAGCGCTTGCTGATGAGCATGGCCGGTCATCGGCGGTCAGCCGGACAGTCGCCTCTGGAATTGCTCAGCGATCGGGAGCTGGAAGTGTTTGAGTTGACCGGGCGGGGCCTCAGCACACGGGAGATTGCCGAACGACTGCATCTTTCCGTCAAAACCGTGGAGTCTTACCGGGCACGCATCAAAGCCAAACTGGGCCTGCGCAATGCGGCCGAGCTCATGCAACACGCCGTGCAATGGGTCGAAAACGAACGCTCGGCCTGAAACCTGCTGGCACTTAAACCACCGGTGCGTTACGCAGCATCATGCCCGATCTTTCCAGAACTCCTCCTGCGTATGACCTGGAGGCGCTGAAGCGAGACGATCCGGCCGCCTTCGAGGCCCTGGTACGTGCGGAAAGTCCGCGACTGTTTCGCTTTCTGCTGCGAATGCTGGGGGAAGAGGAAGCCGCCCAGAGTGTCATGCAGGAAACTTTTCTGCAGGCATTTTACCGGATCAAGACGTTTCGAGGCGATGCGCGGTTGACTACCTGGCTCTACGGCATTGCCCTGAATCAGGCACGGGCGCTGTTGCGCAAGAACCGGCGTTATGCTCCTATGGAAGAGGCGGACCTGGATCGGTTGCAGCCGGCTTTTTCCCATGGAATGTATGCTCAGCGCTATCGGCCCTGGCCACCGGATGTGCTGACAGAACGTGAGGACTTGCGCCGGCTGGTCCGGGAAGCCATTGACCGGCTACCGGACACCTACCGGGAGATTATATTGCTACGTGACATCGAAGGGTTTTCTACCGAAGAAGTGGCGCAACTGTTGAAGCTGAGCGAAGGAGCCGTTCGGGTGCGTTTGCACCGGGCCCGGCAGGCATTGCGGGCACTCCTCAGCCCCTATATCGAACAAGAGGATCTATGAAAGCATGGTTACAAAGATGGCGGAGCCGTCGCCGGCTCACCTGTGAAGACGTAAACCGTTTTCTGGCAGCCTATCTGGACGGCGCACTGGACGCGCATACGCAGGCCGCTTTTGAAGCCCACCTGCAGGATTGCGACGACTGCCAGGCTTATCTGGATCAGTATCGGAAAACGATTGAGCTGGCCCGCCAGGCAGCCGACGTCCCCGAACCCCCGCCCGCGCTGATCGAACATACCTTATCCTTTCTACGCAAACGGCTTTTTGAAGAGCCGCCTTTCAATGCATAAGGTGCCCGTCGCGCCGGGTTAGCTCCGCGCCTCGAGGGGCACGTACGGCCGATGCGTGGCGCCCTGATAAATCTGACGCGGCCGGTAAATGCGCGTGTGCGGATCCTCCCGCATCTCCTTCCACTGGGCAATCCAGCCAGGTAGACGGCCCATGGCAAACAACACCGTGTACATGTTGGTCGGGATCCCCATAGCCCGGTAGAGGATGCCACTATAGAAGTCGATATTGGGATAGAGCTTACGCTCGATGAAATATTCGTCTTGCAAGGCTGCTTCCTCCAGCTTCTGGGCGATTTCCAGCAGCGGATCGTGGATGCCCATTTCGTTGAAGACCTGACTGACCAGCTTTTTAATCAGCCGAGCGCGTGGATCGAAGTTTTTGTAAACGCGATGACCGAAGCCCATGAGCCGGAAAGGATCGTTCGGATCTTTGGCCTTTGCAAGATACTTTTGATAGTTTCCGCCGTCCTGGTGAATGGCCTCCAGCATCCGGATGACGGCCTGGTTAGCGCCGCCGTGCAACGGTCCGGAGAGCGCACTGATACCGGCCGAGATGGAAGCGAACAGGTCAGCCCCACTGCTGCCCACCATGCGCACGGTCGAAGTGCTACAGTTCTGCTCATGGTCGGCATGCAGGATGAGCAATACGTCCAGCACTTTCTCGAAAAGCGGCGGTACTTCGTAGGGCTCCGAAGGTACAGCGAACATCATGTGCAGAAAATCCGCCGTATAGCTGAGATCGTTGCGCGGGTAGATGTAGGGCTGGCCAATGGATTTCTTGTAAGAGAAAGCGGCGATCGTTTTGAGCTTGGCCAGCAGCCGGATCATGTTGAGCTCGGTAATTTCCGGGTCCGCCGAATCCGGATAATAGGTCGAAAGCGAGGCCACCATGGCCGAGAGCACGCTCATCGGGTGTGCGCTGGGCGGATAGCCCTCGAAGAACTTTTTCATGTCTTCGTGGAGCAGACTGTGACGGGTCAGCCGATCCTGAAACTGCTCCAGTTGGGCGCGGGTGGGTAACTCACCATAGATGAGCAAATAGCTGACCTCGACGAACGAAGAGTGTGCCACCAGGTCTTCGATCGCATAGCCCCGATAACGCAGAATGCCGGCCTCGCCATTAATGAACGTAATGCTGCTCTGGCACGAACCGGTATTGGCCAGACCTGGATCGTACGTAATATAGCCGGTCTGACTCCGAAGCTTGCGAATATCGATGGCCCGCTCGCCTTCGGTACCTTCAAGGACGGGTAGTTCGATCGTCGTGTCGTCAAGGATCAGTTGGGCAGTAGGCATGGTTGGCTCCGATTACCTGTAAAAAATTTCAGGACAAAAAGGGCTTCCCGGTTAGCGAAGTTACGCTTTGGGCCATCAATCTACCAGCCTCCTTCGTTAGAAGCGTACGAAAAAATCATCGAAACGATGAATAAAGGGGCTGGCTCTTAACAAGAACCTAAAAGTAAGCCGGAGACGTGTACGTTCGGCCGGGATAACCAGTCCAGAACCGGGCAGGCGCAGGCCGCGCTCGCGATCATCCTGACACAACGATTCCATGTTTTCAGGTGCAGCCGCGCAGAGCGTGTCTGACGGTCGAGGGCTGATCATGGCAGATGTATGGCCCCGCGGCTGTGTGTTGGCTCGGTCATGGAGGGGAGAAACCTACATGTCTGGAGAAAGCCGATGACGGCATCGTTGGGCAGGGAGAGCGGATGGCTTCCTTTGGAGGGGGCATTGTGCAGATGCTGCTGGATTCAGTGAGCACCGCTGGGGAACGTGGCTCCTCCCGGTTCGGTCGTGCTGCTTGGATAGTACAGGCCGGGCAGCTATATCAACGCCATGGCCCTGTTTACTGCAGACAGCATTGCCGGACAGAGAAGCTGGTAGGTTACTTGCAACCTGTCCGGTTACCTTCACCGGGCTGCGGAAGCAGAAGGCATTGAAAAAGACGCACCAAAAAACGGGACGCCGTTTGAAGGCGTCCCGCACGCTTGTGGAGCCAGCCGGATTCGAACCGGCGACCTCCACAATGCCATTGTGGCGCTCTACCAACTGAGCTATGGCCCCACATTTTGATCGCTGGAACGCCAGCTTACGAAAAAAGCTCCGTTCACGTCAACGGATCCGTAGCGATGCGTCGTTTTTTCATGCGGGCTTGCGCAAAGCGCTTTCATCGATTTAATGCGTCTTTAAAAAGACAGGCCTCCTTTCTCATTGTAAATTCCACGTCTAAATTGCGAAAACATCATGGATCTTGGAGCAGCCTATGGTACAGGCACGTCCCGTTCGGGTGCACAAATTTGGGGGGACTTCAGTAGCCACGGCTGATCGGATTCGGCGTGTGGTGCAGCTCGTGCAGGCTGAGCCGGAGACCATTCGCCGGGTTGTGGTGGTTTCGGCGCTGGGTGGGGTGACCGATCAACTGTTGAGCTGTATCGATGCAGCCCTGGCGCGTACCGGTGCTCATCGCACGACCATCGAAGTACTCCGGCAGCGACATCAGGAAGTGCTGGAGGCGCTGGTGCCGTCGGAGGAGCGAACGGCCCTTGAAGTGCAGCTTAACGCGCACTGGCAGGCACTGACCGAACTGCTGGACGGCCTGTACCTGTTGCGCGAATGTACGCCTCGGACGCGGGACGCGATCATCAGCTTTGGCGAGCGTCTCTCGGCGCCGCTGGTGGCGGCTGCCTTCCGTGCAGCCGGTAGCCCTGCGGTTGCGCTGGAGGCTACCGAGCTGATTCGCACAGACGACACTTTCGGAGAGGCCAACGTCGATTTTGCGGTCACGAACCGCCTGATCCGCGAGCGTTTTGCAGCGATTCCGGAAGATCAGATCGTCGTGGTGACGGGCTTTATCGGTTCGACCGAAGAAGGGGTTACGACGACGCTGGGAAGATCGGGCAGCGACTACACGGCTACTATTCTGGGGGCAGCGTTGGAGGCCGAGCTGGTGGTTATCTGGACGGATGTCGATGGCGTCATGTCAGCCGATCCTCGGCTGGTACCTGAAGCTTTTGTGCTGTCGCATTTGAGTTATCGGGAGGCGGCCGAAATGGCTTACTTCGGGGCCAGGGTGCTGCATCCGCGCACTATGGAGCCGTTGCAGGCCAGAAAAATACCGCTACGCATCCGCAATACGCTGAATCCAGAAGCCCCTGGTACCCTGATCACCGCCGATGCCCCACCACCGCCATGGTTCGTGCGAGCGGTAACGGCCATTCGAGATATTGCGGTGCTGATGCTGGAAGGGGCAGGTATGCTGGGAACGCCAGACATTGCCGGGCGGGCGTTTCTGACGTTGGCCGAGCAAAAGATCAACGTGCTGCTGGTCTCGCAAGCTTCCAGTGAGCAGAGTCTCTGCCTGGGGGTACGAGCCACCGAAGCAGAAGCAGCCCTGGAGACACTTCGGCGAACGTTTGCCCTTGAGCTGGAGACCGGACGCATCCGGCGTATCTACATGGTGCCCGAGTGTGCCACGGTCTCTGTGGTCGGCGATCGCATGCGTCACCAGCCGGGGCTGGCCGGGCGTATGTTCTCGGCGCTTGGCCAGGCCAACGTGAACGTGCTGGCGATTGCCCAGGGCGCAGCCGAGACCAACATTTCGGCTGTGATTGCTCAGCGGGATGCCCAGCGGGCCGTGCAGGCGTTGCATGAGACGTTCATCCAGCGGACAATGCGGGCGCATCTGTTCCTGATCGGTACCGGCGTGATTGGAGGGACGTTGCTGGATATGCTGGCCCGCCAGGTTCCCCACCTGCGTGAGGAGGAAGGCCTGGAGCTACGGTTGGCCGGTCTGGCGACCGCCGAACGGATGCTCTGGCATCCGGCCGGTATCCCCTGGAACGAAGCCCGCGAACGACTCCAGGCAGAAGGCGAGTCCATGGACCTGGATCGGCTGGTGCACCTGCTGACCAACGAACGACCACGCCGCCTGGTGGTCGTCGATGCGACCGCTTCGGAAGCGGTGGCCCGACGCTATCCAGACCTGCTCTCAGCCGGGGTAGCTATCGTTACGCCGAATAAACGCGCCAACACGCTTTCGTACGACTTTTATCGACGGTTGCGCGAGCTTGCGCGTGAACGCCGTGTTCCGTATCGCTATGAGACCACTGTAGGTGCCGGTCTGCCTGTCATTGCGACGCTACAGGATCTGCTGCTGGCCGGCGATGAAGTGCGACGAATTGAAGGCGTGTTTTCGGGTACGCTGGCGTTCCTGTTTAATCAGATGGCCGAAGGAGTGCCGTTCTCTGAGGCGGTGCGGATGGCGCGTGAGGCCGGCTATACCGAGCCCGATCCGCGGGACGACCTTTCGGGCGAAGATGTGGCGCGTAAACTGCTTATCCTGGCGCGTGAGCTGGGCATGCCGGTTGAGCGTAGCGACGTGGCCGTGCAACCGCTGGTGCCGGACGAGCTACGCAATGTACCGCTGGACACGTTCATGGCGCGACTGGGTGAATGGGATGCCTACTGGCGAGAACGCATCGAAGCGGCGCATCGGGAACAACGCCGTCTGCATTACATCGGCCGGATCGAAGAGGGCCGCCTGGCCGTCGAGGTGCGAGCCGTGGAGCCCGACTCTCCGTTCTACAACCTGCAGGGCACCGACAACCTGATTGCCTTCACCACGACTTACTACTGCCGCACGCCACTGGTGGTGCGTGGCCCGGGAGCCGGTCCCCGGGTTACGGCAGCCGGCATCGTATCGGATCTGCGACGCGCATTGGAACAGATGCGCTGAGAAGCGGCCAACAGCAGTCCGGCATGATGGCCCTCAATCTCGGTAGGGACCACCCAGTCGACATGCTCCAGGCCGGTGGGCAGGGACTCGACGAGGAGGTTTGCTATCAGCGAGGCCAGCGGCAGGGAGACCTGCAGTGCATGGGCCGCCTGCCGGGCCATAGCTACACATCTTTCAGCCCCATGGTAGTGCAAAACCTGGATGTGTATAGCGTTGCGTGACGTTTAGCTGGCCGTAGTTGGGGTAGATGGGAGCGCCAAACAGGGCATCGGTTCTCCTTGTACCGTTTTTTACGGACGGAGCAGCGCGACCAGTACACCCAGGACAGCAGTGTACAGGGCATTGCCCAGCCAGAGCACTTCGATCATAAAGGCCGTGCGGGTACCGGCTGCGAGGGCCAGCAGGGCCACCAGCAGTCCATTATGAACCAGTGCCAGTACCATCCCTCCCAGAAAGGTCTGCGTTAGCGTTGGACGAAACGCTTCCGGTCTTTCCAGGGCAAACAGGCCGGTCAAAAAGCCCATCAAGCTTTTTGTAAACGTATGCAGCCCCCAGCTATCAAGCAGCGCATCCAGCAGGAGGCCGCTGGTAAATCCCCCCACCAGTCCCACACGGCGGCCGTAAGCCAGTCCGAGATACGCTACAAACAGCAGCACCGCATCTGGATAGGCTCCCCATAGCCGCAGGCGGTTTAGCACCAGCCATTGCAGCACGACAGTCAGCAAGCCCTGCAGGGTTATTTTCAGCAGCCGGCCCAGCGTTGTAGGCGACAGTAGCAAAGCGGACATAGGACTAAGGGGTCATGTATAGCGCCCGAACCATCTGATCCAGTGCATTTACAACGCGAGAAGTCGGGATGGTATAATTGTTCGCCATCAACGCAAAAGCCAGCATACGGCCCTCGCGCGTCGTGAGGTATCCACTCAGGGTGCGCACATGCAGCAGGGAGCCGGTTTTGGCGCGTACTGGAATATCCTGCAGTCGGTCGGCCAGCGTCGAACCGTACGCACCGCCGCGGGGAAGCGATGCCTTGAAGGCGAGATGTGCTGGATGGTGTTGCATGGCGACCAGCAGTTGGCCCAGTACAGCCGGAGGGACCAGGTTTTTGCGGGAAAGTCCCGAGCCATCTCGAATGGTGAGTCCCCGCGTCTCAATTCCCTGGCGATGCAGGAAGGCCCGTATGCGCCGGGCAGCGCCTTCGGCCGATCCGTCTGGGCTCAGGGTCCGAAAAACCTGTTCAGCGTAAAAATTATGGCTTTGATGATTGATGATGCGTACGATTTCCGCCAGGGGGGGAGAGAAGTGTACCAGTAGCGCATGGCGTTGGTCGTAGCGGGGAGGCCGAGGTAGGTCGTCCACGTCGAACAATTCGGCTGCTACGGTAATGCCTGTCTGTTCCAAGTAATGCCGGAAAGCTTCTAGGGTGTAACGGGTAGGGTGGGCCACTGGGATTTCGATAGTGCCCCGATAGTTGGCCGGCAGCGAACCGGTCAGGCGAAGGTGTTCGGAAGCAAATGTGCGTTCAAGTTGAATCGCCTCACCGTAGCGTCGGGCAGCGGTGTAAGCCCGGTTTTCAAGGGTCAGATAGGCAAAGGGCTCCTGGGTAACTGTGATGGGTGTACCCGGTCGGGTGGCTTCCATGCGCAGGCGTACGATGTTGTTGTGGTATGAGAGGCCGCTGACGGCAAAGCCCAGGCCCAGGTTGATCTGTGAGGTGACATAGTCGATATCCCAGCCATCTGCATAAGGGCGATCATCGAAGCGGTTATCGTCTCCAATCAGGCGCCCCTCAATTCGCCGGATGCCCATACGGGCCAGCTCCTGGGCCCAGTGCTTGAGGGGATCAGGCCCGGGCCAGGAAGGGCTACCGAACGTTGGATCGCCTGATCCGCGCAGAATCAGGTCACCGCGCAGCGTGGTCCCCTCAATGCGGCCGTTGAAATACAGGACCGTTCGGTAGCGGTAGTCAGGACCCAGCAGGTCCAGCGCAGTAGCTGTGGTCAGCAGTTTATGGGTAGAGGCCGGCAGGAGTCCTCGATCGGCATGCTGGGCAACCAGCACCTGACCGCTTGCTGCATCGGCCACGTACACCCCCCAGAACGCTTCTTCGGCGGCCAGATGGGTCCGAATGTCTTCCAGACGAGCTTCAAGCGCGGGTGATGTAGGCCGGCCTGTTGTGCTCAGGAGGACCAGGAGGGCCGTATACAGCAGGCGAGACAGACGCATCGTTCAGATGCCAGCTTGGACACAGGTCGTGCGTGGAACCTGAACAGAGGCCTTCAGGTTCGCTGCTCAAACGAATATGGACTGTCTAAGCGATGGGGGCTCGTCCACGCACGGTGTCTCGTAGAAGCACACGGCCGGCAACTGCCGGCCGGCGTCCTATGGTTTTTTCGCGCCGCAATTATCAGTTACTGCTGGTAGGAGTTGCGCTGGTGGTGCTGGGTTTTGCGATCATGGCCATTGAGCATGAGCTGGACGGCTTCTGGTCGCGCAACGTAGCGCCTGTGCTTATCGTGGCGGGTTATCTGGAAGTGATCTGGGCTATTCTCTGGCGACCACGCGCTGCAAGGACCAATCAGTAAAGCAGGTAGGGCTGGCGTCGCTTCTGAAACGCCGCCACTTCGTCACGCCAGGTGGCGATGATCCTTTCGGGCGAAGTCCCAGCGCGCAGCAGCTCATGGAGCCGTTGGGTACCGGCCAGGCGGGCCAGCCAGTCCGGACGCTGTATGAATGTGTCGCGGTAGGTGGGGGGGGCCTGATGGTAAAAGGCATGCAGCAGATGGATGCCGGTAACAACCGGCCGAAACTGTCGGCGGTCAGTAATGCGCAAACGTACGCCATGCAGTTGCGTGCCCTCGTAGCGGGGGTGAGGTGCGCCAGAACGCGGTTGCGGTACGAAAGAGACCGGCTCGAAGCGAACGCCGGGAAGGCGACGAGCGTTGAGCGTGTCGGCCAGTGCCTGCGCATTGGCCCAGGGCGTGCCTACCTGCAGAAAGGGAGCGTCGGTGCCGCGGCCTTCGCTTCCGTCAACAGCTTCAAAAAAAACAGTGCCTGGATAGGCCAGCGCTGCCTCGAACGTAGGCAGGTTGGGGCTGGGGGGGCGCCAGGGCAGCCCTGTGTCGGGCCACTGCATGGTACGACGCCACCCTTCTAAAGGCACGACGATCAGGTTCAGATGCTCCAGGCCCGGCAACAACCGTTCACCCTGAATCATTCGGGCCAGTTCGCCGATCGTAAGGCCATAGACCAGGGGAATGGGATAGAGCCCGACAAACGAGGCATGCGTTGGCTCCAGCACAAAGCCGGAGAGTAAGGTCCCGCCCAGTGGATTCGGGCGATCCAGCACGACGAACGGGAGGCCGGCCTCGGCAGCAGCCTGCATGGCCAGTCCCAGGGTTGAGATATAAGTGTAGCAACGTGCGCCCACATCTTGCAGGTCGAACACGAGCACGTCGAGGCCAGCCAGCATTTCCGGGGTGGGTTTGCGCGTGGCGCCATAGAGGCTGAAAACCGGCAGGCCCGTACGTACATCTCGCCCATCCTGGATCTCTTCGCCCGCCGCAGCCGTACCCCGTAGTCCGTGTTCCGGCGCAAACAGCGCCACCAGATGCACGTCGGGTTCCGCCATCAACCGATCGATCAGGTGCATTGTGTCGATGCGGGCCGTGTGATTTGTGATCAGCCCGACCCGCTTGCCCCGCAGCAAATCAAAATGGCGGGCGGCCAGCACTTCGGCTCCTGTGCGTATGCGTTCTGAAGAGACCGTTGTGGAGCAGCCCGCCAGCAGCAGTAACAGAAGGACAGCGCCCGGCCTGTTAGCTGCGGTCCACCAGCGCGATCGCCGGGAAGAAGTAGTTGATTTCGATGCGGGCATTTTCGACCGAGTCGGAACCGTGCACAATGTTCTGTCCTTTGGATTCTGCAAATTCGCGCCGGATTGTGCCCTCGGCCGCTTCAGCCGGATCGGTTGCGCCGATAAGTGCGCGAAAGTCGGCCACTGCGTTTTCCTTTTCCAACACCATCGGTACACAGGGGCCACTCGACATAAAAGTCGTCAGCTCTTCAAAAAACGGGCGGCCTCGGTGCACGGCATAAAAGCCTTCGGCTTCCTGCTTGGTCAGGTGTATCATCTTCATGGCGCGAATGCGAAAACCGGCGGCTTCGATCCGACGAATAACCTCGCCAATCAGACCGCGCCGTACGCAATCAGGCTTAAGAATCGCCAGCGTCTGTTCCATCATGTCCGGCAGGTTGTTTGCTACAATACAGATGCGTCCAAAGATACGGGGGATCAGGCCGATGCAAAGGAAATTGCCGGTGAAAAAATGCGTTCAAAACCTGAAGTTGCCTTTTTGTCGTTAAGTTTGTGCTGACGCTTTGTACGCTTTCGGTTGAAACGATATGTTGCGACCTGGACGACCACGACACCAGCAGCTCAGCGACTGGCTGCGTGAGCAGATTGAGCAGGGCGTTTACAAGCCACAGGATCGGCTACCTTCCGAGCATGAGCTGAGCCGACGTTTTGGCGTGAGCCGGATTACCGTGCGACGGGCATTACAGACGCTGGAGCATGAGGGGCTGATCTATCGCTGCCAGGGCGTTGGGTCGTTTGTGAAGCAGTCGCATATTCGGCAGGGGCTGGTACGGCTGACCGACTTTGCCGAAGACATGGCTCGGGCTGGGCTTGAAGCGCGCTCAAAAGTTGTGCATTTTGCCCCGGAAGCTGCTTCGGCCGAGGTAGCTGCCCGTCTGGGTGTATCGGAAGGAAGCACGGTGATCCGGCTCGATCGGCTGCGTCTGGGAAACGATGCGCCGATCGCGTTCGATCGCACGTGGCTGACCCCGTTCTATGCTCAGTTTCTGGAAGGAAAAAATCTGGAGCGCGAGACCATCTACAGCATCCTGGAAACGTTGCATATCCCCATTGTGCGTGGGTATTACCGAATCGCTGCGGTCAACGCCGATGCCGAAACGGCTCAGTGGTTACAGGTGCCTGAAGGCACGGCGCTGCTTCGCATTGATCGTATCTCGTGTACCAGTAACGAGAAGGTAGTCTATTATCAGCAGCGTTTTTACCGAAGCGATCGCATCGTCTACGAGCTGGTACTGGAACGTGATAGCCGACGGCGCATTCCCCCCAAAGAGGGCATGCCGCTGCGTGAATTTGAGCCCGTCTTTCTGCCGCCTCCCGAACAATAAACCTTGCTTTTGCTTTGTGTTTTTGCGTAATTACCGGGAAAGGAAATAGCCCCTGAGCGGTTGCGGCAACCGGCGAGTGTCATGGTCTATAGTTTGCCCGTTCTTGAGAGCACGCCCCCGGATCGCCCGGGAGATCCTGCGCAGGTTCCGGAAGACTTTGGATTGACTTATGATCCGGCGCGGTCGGCGGCGGATGTGCTCACCGATGGCTTTGGTCGACGGCATACCTATCTGCGCATCTCGCTGATTGAGCACTGCAATCTGCGCTGTCGCTACTGTATGCCCGAAGAAGGATTGGACTGGACACCGCCGGAGCATTTGTTGACGGATGAAGAGGTTATCCGGCTGGCCCGCCTTTTTGTATCGCAGGGTGTTACGAAGATTCGACTGACCGGAGGAGAGCCGTTGCTGCGCAAGGGCGTGGAACGCATCGTAGCTGAACTGGCCCGGCTGCCCGGATTAAAAACGCTGGCCATGACGACCAACGGTCTGCTGTTGCCTAAGAAGTTGGAGCGTCTGCAGGCAGCCGGTCTGACGCAACTCAACATCAGCCTGGACACGCTGCGGCCCGAACGGTTCGAGCTACTGACGCGCCGTAAAGGCTTCGAACAAGTGATCCACGCTATTGATCTGGCCATTGCCCGAGGGTACCGACCGCTCAAGGTGAATTGTGTGGTGCTGCGGGGATTCAATGACGACGAGCTGCTGGACTTTGCGGCCTGGACGAAAGACCGGCCCGTCGAAGTGCGCTTTATCGAATTTATGCCGTTCGATGGCAATGGCTGGAACGATGGCCAGCTGGTACCGGCTGCCGAGATGCGTGCGCGTATCGAAGCACGTTATCCGCTGGAGCCTATCGCATTTGACCCGCATGGTACGGCGCGCCTGTTTCGCATTCCCGGTCATGAAGGGCGTCTGGGCTTTATCGCTTCAATGACGGAGCCGTTCTGCGAAGGCTGCAATCGCCTGCGGATTACCGCCGACGGCAACCTGAAGGTGTGTCTGTTCGGCCAGGCTGAGGTCAGCCTGCGGGATGCTATGCGACAGGGGGCCAGCGATGAGGAGTTGCTGGCCCTGATCAGTGCCGCTGTTGGGCGCAAGTACGCCCGTCATGCCGGCATGTACAACCTGGCCCGTATGCCTAACCGTCCGATGATCACGATCGGCGGGTAAGGATACGATATTTTATTTTTCTGGATGATAACAGTTTAAGTTCGGCGCGGCGTGGTCGATCCCCCCGGTAGGATAACCTGATAAATCCTGCTAAGGGGGGAGGATGTCGGTTTCTTCGCCATCGTCGGCATCAGGGCGTGCCCGAGCAAAACGCTCCCGGAAGCACCATCCGGCGGCGCGTTACTGGTATCACATTCGTTTCAGCGAGGAGGAAGTGCGTCGGCATCGCGTTGAGGTCTTTTTGCATCGCTTCAAGCGATTCTATCGGACGCTGGGCGCGCCTGAAGGGATGGTGCTCTATCGGCGTCCCGGTACGCATGATTACTACTTTTCATGCGGTCCTTTCGAGTATGCCGGTCGTATTTACCGGGAATTCCCGGCGGAACGGTTGGATCATCCCCCGGAAGGGGAGCTGGAGGTTATATTTGGCACATCGGAAAGCTGAGCCCTTCACTTTGCGCCAGAGTGCTATAGCGTGACAACCGGTATGTTGCGTTCTTAAGGACAACCGGTGGTCCTGAGACGTCCAGCGCGTTGTCCTCGATGAACAGACGGATTGCCTGGCTGATTGTTGTCGGAGGCATCTGGCCTTCATCGCTTTGGGCCCAGTCTTTTGAGGTGGAGCGTTCCGAACCGACGTCTGGGGCGGTCGGTGTACCGATCAATGCGGAGATTCGGTTCATTTTTAACGACGCGGTTTCGCAACAGACCGATTTTAACACGGCCTTTCTATTTGAGCCGCGGCGGGCTGTGCGTATCCGTCGGGTTGATTTGATTCCAGAGACGCCTCCGCGGAACGATTGCCCGTCGGTGGAAGCTGGGCAGGTGTGTCCAAACGTGGTCGTCTATACCGTTGCGCACGAACCGGAGGCCGACTACACCTGGCTGGTCTTTGCTGTGCAGCAGGCAAAAGGTCAGTTTATGACGGCCCCTTACGTGTTGCGCTACACGACGGGCAATACGATAGGGACGCTGCGGGTGGCAGGTATGATTGCGGCGTCGCCGGCTAAACGGGCCTCGTTTACGGCTGCACAGGCACGCGTGCTCCGAAGGTTACTGGCACAGGCACAGGCTACCGGACTGGGACGTCCGGTGTTCGAAGTCGAAACGCCCATCGTTCAGGATGAACGTGATTTCACCGTGGTCTTTCTACTGCGCGGCTTTACGCAGACGGTCGCCGCCTGGGATGTGGCCGCGGCAACTGTCATTGCGGGCACCTCAGGTGCTTATCAGGTCGAGTACGTCCGGCCCGGTACCTACTGGCCAATAGCGGTGCGCTATCGGAGTCTGGCACAGCTTGAAATTGAGGCGCTGGGCTATTACGATGTCAACGGCGATGGAGAGCCTGATCCCGTGACCCTGGAGAGCTCCGACGCTACCGACATCACCCTGGAAATGCATACGTTTACGCTGGCTACAGCGCGTGAGCGGCTGGACATTGCACGCGACGCAGCGCAGGCCTTGGCTCCTGATGCCTATTTGATCGGGCTGGTGGCTGCCAATAGTCCCCGGCGCTCTGGCAAAGCCTATACCTGGATTTATGAGTTCTTTTCTCCCGGTCAGATGCGTCGTATTCAGGTTCGGGTCGATCCCCTGAGTACCACAACGTCAGTGTTGAGCGGAGCAGGGCTGGGCCACCTTCCGCCGATCCCGGAGCCGTTTCTTGACAGCGATCAGGCACTGACTATCCTGCTCGATCGGGGCCGGCAGGTACTGGCTGATTCCATACAAGCGGATCCTACATTTGCCCAGCTTTTTGATCTAGCCACGCCTGTGCGCAATTTGATTGTGCAGCTTATGGGGGGCGGCTACTACACCGATCAGGAACCATCACCGGATTCCAGCTACTGGTATGCCCGACTGACGGTAGTTACTTCAACGCAGACGCGTACCTACGAAGGAATGGTCAATATGGTCAGTGGCCAACCCCACGTGGTAACTGGCATCGAAGCTGCATCTGCATTGGGCGAAGGCATAGTGCAATTGCTGCCGCCCTATCCCCATCCGTTTCGTACGTCGGTCACAATGCCATTGCAGCTTGTTCGGCCCGCCTATGTGCAGGTGGTCGTGTACGATCTGCTGGGGCGAGAAGTGGCCCGTCTGATTGATGAGGAGTTTGCTGTGGGGCATTATGAAGTGCACTGGACGGCTTCGCCGGTGCTGCCCAGTGGGAGGTATGCGATGCGGGTAATCGTGAGCGCAACCGACGGAAGGCACCAGATAGCCCATCGGTCGGTGACGCTGATGCGTTGAATACGAGACCTTGCCATAAAGATGCCGAAGCATCGCATCGGGGACCGGCGTGGTTGGAAACACATGCCGGCAGCTGAGCGGGTAACGTCCGTTTGCAGGTGGCAGGCCGGGGCTTTTCTCGGACGATATTGCTAAATTGAGGGGTGGTTTCCCGGAAACTGAAAAAAGTGCAAAATGAGACAGCATGCTTGCACCCTACTGACGCTAATATTGCTGCCGGCGTCGGCGCTATGGGCCCAGGAGCTTGTTTATCCGGAAACGCCCCGGGTACCGGTGGTCGACGACTATCACGGCGTGCGGGTGCCTGATCCATACCGTTGGCTGGAGGAGTTGGACAGCGAGCAGACGCGCCGCTGGATCGAAGCACAGAATGCGCTGACGTTTGCCTATCTCGACAGTATCCCGCAACGCCCCTGGATCCGCCAGCGCCTGACCGAACTGTGGAATTACCCTCGCTATGGACTGCCCCGGAAAGAAGGTGGACGGTATTTCTTCTTTAAAAACGAAGGCCTGCAGAATCAGTCGGTGCTTTACATCCAGGAGGGGCCAGAGGGGATGCCACGTGTGCTGATTGATCCCAATACGTTTTCCGAAGACGGCACCGTCGCGCTCACCACGCTGGCCATCAGCCGGGATGGCCGCTATGTGGTCTATGGGCTCAGCGAGGCGGGCTCTGACTGGCGGATCTTTCGCATTCGGGACGTAGCGACCGGGGAAGATTTTCCGGAAACGCTGCGCTGGATCAAGTTCAGTGGCGCTGCCTGGCTACCGGACAACAGCGGCTTTTTCTACAGCCGCTATCCTGAACCGACAGACGACACGCTGGCCGCGGCCAACCGAAACCAGAAGCTGTACTTCCATCGGCTGGGCACCGACCAGGCGCAGGATGTGCTGATCTACGAGCGCCCGGACGATCCCGAACTGGGCTTTGGGGCCGAGGTAACGCATGATGGACGCTACCTGATCCTCAATGTCTGGAAAGGCACCGACACGCGCAACCGCGTCTACTACAAAGACCTGACCCAACCCGATGGGCAGGTCGTGCGATTGCTGGATGATTTCGATGCCCGCTATGAATTCGTGGGCAATACAGGCACGACGTTCTACTTCCTGACCAATCTGGAGGCCCCAAATGGCCGCCTGATTGCTATCGACATTACCCGTCCGGCGCGTGCCCACTGGCGTACGATCATTCCGGAAAGCAAGGCAGTGATCCAGGCAGTCACGCTGGCAGGGGGACGCTTTATTGTGCGGGCGCTCGAAGATGTGAAAGCACGCCTGACCGTGCATGCGCTGGATGGAACGCCCCTGGATACGATTGCCCTGCCTACGATTGGGAGCGTCTCGGGCGTGAGCGGACGCCCGGACGATCCGGAGCTGTTCTTCAGCTTCACCAGCTTTATCTATCCGACCACGATCTTTCGCTACGATCTGGAAACCGGCACCACCACGGTTTTTCATGCGCCGGAGATCGACTTCGACGTAGACCGATACGAGGTGCGCCAGGTCTTCTACCGGAGCAAGGATGGAACGCGCGTTCCGATGTTTCTGGTGCACCGCAAAGGCCTGGTGCGCGATGGCACGCATCCTGTCTATCTGTATGGTTACGGGGGCTTTAATATCAGCCTGACGCCCTCGTTCAATCCGAGCAATCTGGTCTGGCTGGAGATGGGGGGCATCTATGCGGTGGCCAATCTCCGGGGAGGTGGGGAGTACGGGGAAGCCTGGCATCGGGCGGGCATGCTTGAGAACAAACAGAACGTCTTTGACGACTTCATCGCAGCAGCCGAGTACCTGATCCGGGAAGGGTACACGTCGCCGGAGCGGCTGGCTATTGGCGGGGCCAGTAATGGGGGACTGTTGACCGGCGCAGTGCTTACGCAGCGGCCGGAGTTGTTTGGTGCGGTGATTGTCCAGGTGGGGGTGCTGGATATGTTGCGCTACCATCGTTTTACGATCGGCTGGGCCTGGGTCCCGGAATACGGCTCGCCAGAGAATCCCGAACATTTCCGCTTCCTGTACGCCTATTCGCCTTTGCATAACGTGCGGCTGCACCGCTGCTATCCGCCCACGCTGATTATGACCGCCGACCACGACGACCGGGTCGTGCCTGCGCATTCGTACAAGTTTGCCGCCACGTTGCAGCGGGCGCAAGGATGTGCCAACCCTATTCTGCTCCGCGTCGAAACCCGGGCCGGACATGGTGGGGGCATTCCCACGCAGAAGCGTATCGAGATGGAAGCAGACAAGTGGGCTTTTCTGGTGCGGGCACTCGGCGTGCCGTTTGATGTCGGGGCAGAAGTGGGCGGCCGTTAGCCGGTTTCGGCCACGGTGCGGGCCGCGCGGGCCAGCGCGGGCAGGGCTTGCCCAAGGGCTTCGTAGCGCGGATCGCGGCTCAGACCGCGCACAAAGCGGGCATAGAGCTGGGCCACAATGACGGTAACGCGGTAGAGGCCCAGCACGTGGTAGAAGCGCACGTCCGAAAGCGGGCGACTGCTACGTGCGGCATAGCGTGCCACCAGCTCCTCCCGGGTTGGAAAGCGGTCGTCCAACGGCATGGTGGTCAGGGCCCGAAAGACGGGTGGATCGTCCGGCCGAACCCAGTAGGCCAACAGCGCACCCAGGTCGCTGAGAGGATCGCCCAGCGTGCACATGTCCCAGTCGAAGACGGCAACGATGCGTCCCGGATCGGCCGGGTCCAACATGACATTGTCAAGCTTGTAGTCGTTATGTACCAGGGATGTTTGGGATTGCACCGGGCGATTTTGTTGTAGCCAGGCATAGACGGCCGCCAGATCGGGTAGCTCCATGGTGCGGGCTGCTTCCCAACGTTTCCACCAGCCTTCGATCTGGCGATCGAGAAAGCCTTCGGGTTGGCCAAGTTGTCCCAGATCAATGGCCTGAAAGTCCACGGCGTGCAGGTCGGCCAGGGCATCGACGAGCGCCAGCGCCATCTGGCGCGGTGCATCGGGATGCCTCTGGAACACTTCAGGTAGTTCGGTACGCACGACCACGCCCCGCCGTCGCTCCATGACAAAAAACGGCGTGCCTACAATCTCCGGATCGTCGCAGAAAAGAAAGGCCCGGGGAGCCAGCGGATAAGCCTGCCAGAGGCGCGAAAGCACCGTGTACTCGCGCCGCATGTCGTGGCCGCCACGGGGCAGTGGACCAGGGGGTGAGCGCCGGAGTACATACTGATGGGTTCCGTAATCAAGCAGATAGGTCAGGTTTGCGGCACCGCCGGTGAACTGCCATACACGCAGCGGATGCTCGGTACCGGGTAGCTTGCCGCGTAGAAAGGCGGCCAGCCGGGCTTCATCAAAGCGTGCGTCAGGACGGACCGCGCTCAGTTCATGGGAGGTGCTCATAGGGCACAGATCGTTTGGTCTGGGGGCCACAGGGGTTGACCGCTACAGGTGTTGTTTCATGTTACGGGTAGGGCGGGCCGGTGTGTCTGCCCGATCGGGGGTGCCTGCGGGGATTATACCGGAAAGCCCGTAACATCCGATTGCGGGACAAACGGCTCATCCAGCGCCAGTGCCCGGCTTTCTGCCGGTGGGGCGGCGGTGGCCAGCAGGTTGATGCCGTGCCGGGCAAAGCGCAGGGCGGCAGCGGCCGGACGGCCATCCTGCCGTTGCAGGCTCCAGGCCGCCTGACGAAGCAGCCGGGCCAGCGCGGTCGCGCGGCCTAATGTGAGGGCAAAGCGTCGGGCATCGGCCTGAAGACGTACCGGATCGGCAGTTGTGCTGGCTGACCAGGTGACGGCTGCCTGCAGGGTAGTACGGGCTTCATGGGCTGGAGGTAGGAGCGAGTCGGGCAGGTCCTGCAGCCAGGCATCGAAGGCTTCCTGCAGGGGCTTCAGGCTGCCGATGTCTTCCAGTGCCCGTAGCACATCAAGGGCAAGCACGTTTGTGGTGCCTTCCCAGATGGGCAGCACCTGCGCATCACGCAGCAGGACAGGCAGGCCGGTGTCTTCGACGTAGCCGGCGCCGCCGAAGGCTTCAAGCACTTCGCTGAGGACGGCGACTGCCTGGCGGGCTGTGGTGAGCTTGGCCACCGGCGTCAGCAGGCGCAGCAGGGCACGTTCGCTGTCAGTGGCCATGTTTGTCTCGACCCGACCCATGAGTTCGGCCACCAGAAAGGCCAGGTGAAAGGCCGCGGCCGTTTCGGCCTGGAGTCCGGCCAGGGTGTCGAGGTGCAGTGGGTGTTCGGCCAGCGGTTTGCCGAAGGCAATCCGCCGTCGGGCATAGTCTCGGGCCAGCATGAGACCACGCTGCATGAGGGCGGCAGCTGTAATGGCATTCCAGGTGCGCGTAACGTTCAGCATAGGGGCAATGGCCCGCGTGCCGTGCGTAAGCCCCGCTACTGGTTCGGCTGGCAGCCCATCCAGCAGCACCTCGGCGGTAGGCAGCTTGCGCGTGCCCAGCTTCTCCTTCAGGCGCAGGATCTGAAAGCCCCGGGGACGTCCCCGCTTGTCACGAAGCTCGGCGTAGAACAGCGCAAGCCCCTGACCACCTGGAGGGTTGCCTTCGGGGCGGGCCAGAATCAGGGCCATCTGTGCCGTGACCGCCGATACGAACCACTTGCGGCCGTAAAGACGCCAGGTGCCGTCCGCGTCGCGGCGGGCCACGGTCTGGCTGCGGCCGACGTCCGAGCCGCCTGTCAGCTCGGTCATCCACTGGCCGCTGGTCCAGAACGTGGCGGGGTCCCGACTGGTCAGGTGGGGCAGGGCCCGTTCGATCAGGCGTCGGTTTCCGCTGTCGAGTAGCGTACGGGCCGCTCCGTCCGTCATCGCCAGCGGACAGGCGTAGATGTCGGTTGAAGGAGCGAACAGGTACACCTTGGCAAACTGGTGCACGCGCGAAAGCGGTCCATGGCGTTGTTCATAGGCTGTGGCAACCAGGCCGAAGCGTACGGCCAGCGGCTCGGCTTCCTGCCAGACGCGCGTCAGGCGGATCGCGTCGATGCGTTCGCCCCAGGGACTCCAGGGAATATGGACGGGCTCATTTTCCCGGTCTTCCAGCTGGAGGCGGTACAGGAAGTCGCCGGCCAGCGTGCCCAGCTCCTGGAGCTCGGGTTCGATCTCCTGAAGCACCTCCGTGGAGAGCGTGCACGTCAGATAGCTACGGAGCAGTCGGTCGGATTCGTAGGTGTTATCCAGGTGGGGTGGTTCCTGTACGAACATGGCCGGTGCGGTTTTCGTGATCAAGGTAGCGACGCAATTCCAGGCGGGCCACCAGGTCGCGATGCACTTCGTCCGGTCCGTCGTAGATGCGGGCGGCCCGTTCGTGCCGGTACCAGAAGGCCAGGATAGTATCGTCGGTCATGCCCAGGGCGCCGTGTACTTGCAGGGCGCGGTCGAGCACGCGTTGCAGCACACCTGCCACATAAAACTTGAGGATCGAAATCTCAGCGCGGGCGGCGCGGGTCCCGGCCTGCTCGATTTTTTCGGCGGTGGCCAGCACCAGGTGGCGGGCGGCTTCGATCTCGGCACGGCTGTCGGCGATGGCGTGGCGGACCACCTGCTGGTCGGCCAGCACGTGACCAGGTGCCAGCTCGCGGCGAAGGGCGTGGCAGCACATCAGCGACAGCGCCCGCTCGCAGATGCCAATCCAGCGCATGGCATGATGGATGCGCCCTGGCCCCAGTCGTTCCTGGGCCAGCGCGAAGCCGGCTCCTTCGGGACCCAGCCGATAGCTCAGGGGAACGCGGCAGCGCTCGAAGCGCACCTCCGAATGGCTCATCCAACCTTCCCCCAGCTCGCCCATGACCGGTAGCCGGCGTACGTGCACAAAGCCCGGCGTGTCGGTCGGGACGATAAACAGGCTCGCCCGTTCGTGCGGCCGCTCGACGTCCGGGTTCGTTATGGCCATGACAATGGCGAAGGCCGCCCCGTCGGCTCCGGTAACGAACCACTTGTGGCCATCAAGCACATACTGATCGCCTTCACGACGCGCCGTGGTGCTGAGCCATACCGGGTTGGAGCCGGCATGCTCCGGCTCGGTCATGGCAAAGCAACTGCGGATTTCGCCGCGTACCAGAGGAATCAGAAAGCGCTCCTGTTGCTCCGGCGTCCCGTGCGCCAGCAACAGCTCCATGTTGCCGATGTCGGGCGCCTGGCAGTTGAACAGGTAGTGCCCCAGCGGCGTGCGTCCCAGATGTTCACTCAGATGCGCAAACTCGGTGAGCGACAGGCCCATGCCTCCCAGGTGCCGGGGCAGCGGTGGACACCACCAGCCCCGTGCTTTCACTTCGGCACGGAGCGCCTTCAGTTCATCGGTCAGTGCATGCAGTCCTTCGCGTAGCAGCCGTTGCTCCAGCGGATAGACACGGCTTTCGAGGAACGACTGCACCTCGTCGAGTAAGGGACCGAGTGAAGCGTGGGGGCTCATGGCATTGTCATCGGGGGGTAGCCGATCAGGAGGCCGCCGTCGATGGGCAGCGCCGCCCCTGTCATATAGTCGGAAGCGCTTGAAGCCAGAAACAGGGCCAGACCGACGAGCTCTTCAGGCTCGGCCATGCGGCGCTGGGGGATCTGCTGCACGATGGCGTCGTGCAGCGCAGGGGTTTCCCAGAGCACCCGGCTGAAGCGCGTTCGTATGAAGCCCGGCACAATCGCATTGACCTGAATATTGTCCGGCGCCAGTTCGGCCGCCAGCACTTCGGTCAGCATGAGCACGGCTGCTTTCGTAACGCAATAGACGCCCATGCCCGGCTGGGGGCGTTTCCCAGCAATCGAGGCAATGTTGATGATCTTGCCGCCGCCCCGTTGTTTCATGTGGGGATAGCAGGCGCGGGCCGTGTAAAAGTAACCTTTGACGTTTACCTCAAAGGTCTTGTCCCAATGAGATGGTTCGGCGCTCAGGATCGGGCCAAAGTGGGGGTTGGTGGCGGCATTGTTGACCAGGATGTCGATGCCGCCGAAGACTTCGACGGCGCGCGCCACCAGCGCCTCCACTTCGTCCGGGTGGCCGACATGGGTGGGAACCGCCATCGCTTCGCCGCCCTGCGTGCGGATGGCTTCGGCTGTGGCTTCGAGTCCGTCAGGCTTGCGGGCAGCCAGCACGACGCGGGCGCCGGCGGACGCGTAGGCTTCGGCAATGGCCCGGCCGATGCCACGGCTTGCGCCGGTGATCAGGGCTACTTTTCCGCGCAGGTCAGCCGTAAACGGATAGGTGGGGGTACTCATGGCTGGTCCAGGTTGGAGGGATGGAGAGCGATGGTTGGCCAGCGGTCGGCCCAGGGGCGCGCTTCCTCATAGCAGGCCGCCGCCCGCAGCACGGTGGCTTCGGCAAAGCGGCGGCCGACGATCTGGAGGCCGACAGGCATACCGTCGCGAGTGAAGCCGGCGGGGACGCTGGCAGCCGGATGCCCGGTCAGGTTGAACGGGAAGGTAAAAAATGGCTCCAGCGGGCTTTCGACCGGTTGACCGGCCACTTCCGTGGGGCCGAACTCCCCGGATCGATGCGGGGGCGCCGCCATGACCGGCAGCAGCCAGAGGTCGTACTGCTGCAGAAAGGCTTCTACCCGGTCGTAAAGCTGAAGCCGGATAAATTCGGCGCGGGCCACGTCGCGTGCCGAAAGCTGGTCGGCGTAGGGCAGGAAGGCGGCCAGCATCGGATCAAGCTGCTCGACGAAGCCCGGGGGCAGGTCCCGTTCGAGCTGGGCCACCATGCGGGGAACAATAATGCCCAGAAACGCCTCGGCAGGGAAGTCCAGCCGGGCGGACGCTTCTTCCACGTGGCAGCCCAGGTCCTCAAACGTGCGGGCGGCCGCCTCGCAGAGCGCCTGCACTTCCGGATCGACGCGGCCGTAGCCCGGCGTGGGGCTCCAGGCAACTCGGAGGCCCTGCACGTCGCCCTCGCAGGCCGCCAGAAACGATGGGGCCGGTCCCGGCAGGCTGTAGGGGTCACGAGGATCCGGGCCAGCCATGAGGTCCAGCAGGGCGGCCGCATCGCGTACGCTTCGGGCGATCGGGCCTTCGTGGTTCAGCGTGGCCCAGCTATCCTGACGCGGCCAGAAGGGCACGCGTCCGAACTGGGGCTTGAGACCGAACACGCCGCAACAGGCAGCCGGCACGCGAATCGAGCCGCCGCCGTCGTTGCCGTGGGCGATCGGGCCCAGTCCGGCTGCTACCTGGGCAGCGGCACCGCCCGAGGAGCCGCCCGGACTATGCGACAACTTCCAGGGGTTGCGCGTGGCGCCGAACAGGCGGTTTTCCGTGTCGAATTTGCCGCCGAACTCCGGCGTGTTGGTTTTGCCGAGGATGGGAAGACCGGCCTGGCGCAGGCGTTCGACAAGTACCGCATCGACCTCTGGTACATGATCGCGCAGCAGCGCCGAGCCATAAGTGGTACGCAGCCCTCGGGTTTCTGTCAGGTCTTTGATCGTGACCGGCACGCCCGCCAGAGGGCTGATCGTTTCGCCGCGGTCCAGCCGTTCGTCTACGGCCCGGGCAGCGGCTAAGGCGCCATCGGCATCAAGCGTCACGAGGGCATTGAGCGTAGGATTCAGCGCTTCGATGCGTTCCAGGAAGTGCTCGACGACTTCGACGGCCCGCACTTCCCGGCGGGCGATCAACCGGCCCAGCTCAAGCGCCGTCAGCTTCCAGAGTTCCATGGTTCAATCTCCAGTAAACACGGGGGGACGCTTTTCCAGAAAGGCGCGGATGCCTTCCTGATGGTCGTGGCTCTGAATGCATTGCAGCTGAAGCAAAGCCTCGTAGGCGACCGCTTCGCGGAGCGTGGCAGTAAATGCGTAATGCAAAGCCGTTTTGCTCAGTCCCAGCGCGAGCGTGGGACGGGCGGCCAGCTCGCGGGCCCAGTGCCGGGCTTCTTCCTGGAGTCGGTCGGCTGGCACGATCCGATTGGCCAGTCCCCACGACAGGCACCGGCTGGCCGGAAGGCGCTTTCCTTCGGCCGCCATTTCGAACGCCCGAGCATAGCCTATCTGCCGCACCAGCAGATAGGTGGCGCCCATATCGGGCACCAGCCCGATGTTGCTGAAGGCCAGCATCAGGCTGGCATTATCGGCCATGATGCGTAGGTCGCAGGCCAGCGCCAGCGAGCATCCAGCCCCGGCTGCCGTGCCGTTGATGGCACCGATAATCGGTTTTTCAATCGTTGTCATTAGTTCGACAATGGGGCCATAAACCTGCAACAGGTGGCGTCGCACAAAGGCTGGCGACGGTATTTCCTGAAAAGAGCTCAGGTCGGCTCCGGAGCAGAAGTCCGGGCCGGCACCGGTCAGCACAACGGCCCGGATATCCGGGTCGTCCCGCACGCGCAGGAGCGCTTCGTGCAGGGCCTTTTCCAGCGTGCGGTTGAGTGCATTGCGACGTTCCGGCCGGTTCAGCGTCAGCACCGCAACCGGTCCATCGCGTTCGAAAAGTAAGGCTTCGTGTACCGCTTCCTGCATGGCGACCAAGTGATCAAGGGATTGCCAGATGAACGATTGTTCAATATACTATATGCATTCCGTGAAA
>Ga0256839_1001221_pt1 | contig 31684 bp, 27 predicted proteins | sample 354166metaG_FD_185968 | JGI IMG/M metagenome (GOLD analysis project Ga0256839, IMG submission 185968) | Hydrothermal vent microbial communities from Mid Atlantic Ridge, Atlantic Ocean - 354-166 | ecosystem: Environmental > Aquatic > Marine > Hydrothermal vents | place: Atlantic Ocean: Mid... | reverse complement strand
TGATTGATACTGTGGCTGTGTTTGAATCTACCGTTCCATCATTGGCTTTAAAGGTAAAGCTATCTGTGCCGTGATAGTTGGCACTAGGTGTATACGTTGCCGTATTACCGCTTATGCTGATAGTGCCATGACCGGGATTGGTTAGCACACTGTAGCTTAGCGTATCACCATCGGTATCCGTTGCGTTTAGTGTAATTGCTTTGGCGGTGTTTTCATTAGTTGTGGCATTGCTGTTTGTAGCTACAGGTGCATCATTAACTGCATCCACACTAATTGTTACTGTGGCGATATTTGAATCTATCGTTCCGTCATTAGCTGTGAAAGTGAAGCTATCACTCCCATTGTAGTTGGTAGTGGGTATATACGTTGCGGTGTTACCACTTATGCTGATTGTGCCGTGACTTGGATTGGTTACCGCACTGTAGCTTAGCGTATCACCATCGGCATCAGTTGCATTTAGTGTAATTGCTTTGGCAGTGTCTTCATTGGTTGTAGCGCTGCCGTCTATCGCCACGGGAAAACCCAATTGTGTAACTAATGCATTTAGCTCTTCCGTTGTATCAACATCAATGCCTTCGAGACTTTCTACCACAGTATTAAGTTGATCAAGGTTATCTTCTGTTGCACCTGTCACACCTACATCTAGATAATCTTGTAACGTAGGCGCTACTTTATTACCATCTTCTACATAGGCTATTATTTTTGCAAAGGCTTTTTCTTTTGCTGTCGCCGTTGTTGGATTTGAGCCTCCACTATCACAAGCACTTAATAAAAATAAAACAGATAAAAAAAAGCTATTCTCTTCAACATAGCACACGATCCTTATAGGGGTAGTAAGTAGGGTTATCTTCTCAACATCAAGGGAGTCAAACTCGATTGAGTTTATATAATAGCATTACGCCGTTAGCTTTATCCAAGTATCGGCTAACGGCTAGTTTTAAACATTAACAGTAACGACTAAAAATCAGCTGGAAAACCAGCAGGTTTTGATAGGTACCAAGTATCAACCTCATAGGTAGGGTTATTTTTTCCATCCTGCCTTTTAAAAAATTGTTCAAAAAATATTTTGATGTTACACCCAGTGCTTTTTTAAACTCAAATGAATTAAACCAATAAATAGGTTAGTCACTAGCTTTTAAGAAAAACCACGCTCTAAATCTGCTTGAATATCCGCAATATCTTCAAGCCCAACAGAAAGCCGTAATAAACCATCAGCAATCAAAGCATCATCACGTTGTTGTTGGCTTAAACGCCCGTGTGTGGTGGTTGCAGGGTGTGTGATGGTGCTTTTTGTATCGCCTAAATTAGCAGTAATAGATAACATTTGCAGATTATTAACTATTTTCCATGCCGCATCCTTACCTCCTTTAACAATAAATGAAACCATTCCACCAAAACCGCTTTGTTGTGATTTTGCGAGTGCGTGTTGTGGGTGACTTTCTAAACCTGGGTAATAGACTTTTTCGATTTGATCTTGTTTATCCAACCACCGCGCTAATGTCAAAGCGTTATCGCAATGCGCTTTCATACGCAGACTCAGTGTTTCTAAACCGTTATTAAAAACCCATGCATTAAATGGGCTAAGCGCTGCCCCGCCACTGCGAATCACACCATGAATGGTTTCACCGACAAGTTTTTTATCCCCCACTATTGCGCCACCTAAACAGCGACCTTGGCCATCAATATATTTAGTTGCTGAATGCACGACGATATCTGCCCCTAATTCAAGTGGCTTCTGTAACACTGGGGTGCAAAAGACATTATCAATCACCAACAAGGCATCGCCAGCATGTGCAATACCCGCCAAGGCTTTTATATCAACAATCTCAGTAATCGGATTTGAGGGTGTTTCTGCAAAGAATAGTTTGGTCGTTGGCTTTACCGCTTGCTGCCATGCGTCTAGGTCAGACAGGTCTACGAAATCAAATTCTACGCCAAATTTTTCTAAATAATTGGTGAATAAAATAGTACTGGTTCCAAAAATTGAGCGAGAACTCACCACATGATCGCCTGATTTAAGCAAACCCAGCATCACTGCAAAAATCGCTGCCATGCCAGATGCGGTCGCTACACAGGATTCGCCTCCCTCTAAGGCTGCTAAGCGTTTTTCAAATGCGGCTACGGTAGGATTTGATACGCGGGAATAGAAGTGCGCATGCTCTTCACCAGAAAAACGTGCTGCAGCTTCTTCTGCACTTTTAAAGGTAAAGCTAGAGGTTAAAAAAATGGCTTCAGAGTGCTCTTGGAAGTTACTTTGCTCATTACCTGCACGAATCGCTAAGGTGTCGAAATTAAATTGTTTGTCAGTCATATCAATTCTCTTTTTAATTTTCAAGCACGCATAAAAAAGCCCACTTTTGAATAAAACAAAAAAGCGGGCTTTAAAAAATTCTTCAGCACGCTTTAGCAAATTTTATAAAGCGCCTGCAAGCTGTTTTCAAATCAGCGCTTGAAATTAACTATAGACCCAATACAAGGATGGGTCAAATAGATTGATTAATAGCAAGAAACACCGTAACTTAGGCCTATTATTTAGCTAAAGTATCAAACAAATGAAGTATAAAGACCTGCGTGATTTTATTGAACAGCTTGAGTCAATTGGTGAGTTAAAACGTATCACGACTGAGGTTGACCCCGATCTTGAAATGACTGAAATCTGTGACCGTGTACTACGCGCTAAAGGCCCAGCGTTGTTGTTTGAAAATCCCAAGGGTTTTGATACACCGGTATTGGGTAATTTATTTGGTACGCCAGAACGTGTTGCGATGGGCATGGGTGAAACCTCTGTTAGCGCGCTGCGTGATGTTGGTAAGCTACTCGCAAGCCTCAAAGAGCCATCGCCACCAAAAGGTTTTAAGGATGCATTGAGTGCCATCCCCAAGTATAAAAAAGTCTTGGATATGGCGCCAAAAAAAGTGAAAAAAGCCAATTGCCAAGCGGTTGTTATTGAAGGGAATGATGTCGATTTAAGCAAATTACCGATTCAAACCTGCTGGCCTGATGATGCTGCACCACTGATTACTTGGGGCTTAGTGATTACCAAGGGACCAAATAAGTCACGCCAAAATCTAGGTATTTACCGTCAACAAGTGATTGGTAAAAATCGCGTTATTATGCGCTGGTTATCACATCGTGGTGGTGCTTTAGATTTTGCAGACTGGCAGCAAAAACATCCGGGCGAACCATTTCCCATTAGCGTGGCATTAGGTGCTGACCCCGCAACTATATTAGGTGCGGTAACACCAATACCTGACACGCTTTCTGAATATGCATTTGCAGGCTTATTGCGCGGTTCGCGAACCGAAGTAACCAAGTGCATTGGCTCTAACTTGCAAGTACCTTCATCTGCAGAATATGTGTTAGAAGGCTATTTATACCCTGATGATATGGCCGATGAAGGACCTTACGGTGATCACACAGGTTATTATAATGAGGTTGAACGTTTCCCTGTTTTTACGATTGAGCGTATTACCCATCGACAAGATCCGATCTATCACAGCACCTATACCGGACGACCACCTGATGAACCAGCAATGCTGGGGGTTGCGCTTAACGAAGTATTTATCCCTATTTTACAAAAACAATTTCCTGAGATTATTGATTTTTATTTACCCCCCGAAGGTTGCTCATATCGCATGGCTGTTGTTAGCATGAAAAAACAATACCCAGGACATGCCAAACGCGTGATGATGGGAGTCTGGTCCTTCTTACGACAATTTATGTATACCAAATTTGTGATTGTGGTGGACGATGATATAAATACAAGGGACTGGAATGATGTAATCTGGGCAATGACTACTCGAATGGACCCGAGTCGCGATACTACCATCATCGAAAATACACCTATCGATTATTTAGATTTTGCGTCGCCCGTTTCTGGTCTTGGCTCAAAAATGGGTTTTGATGCTACTAATAAATGGCAAGGCGAAACCGACCGTGAGTGGGGTAAGCCGATTGTAATGAATAAAAATGTCAAACAACGCGTAGATGAGATTTGGGACGAACTCGATATTTTATAATGAGACCTTTGCAAATGTTATTTATCTCGGCTGAGTGCTGCCATCCGTGTACTCACAAACGCCTGCGCAAAACGCTTCCCTAGCTCTAGCTGGCCATTCGTATTGTAGTGTAAATGGTCGTTACGTTTGCTTAAATCATCCGTATTAATTAAGCGTAGATTTCTAATTCTACTGACAGCCATTTTTTGTGCTTGCTGTACTACTTCGGTTGCGGGAAAGAGTCGAATAGGCGGGTTGATACCACCCATAATAAAAGGGCTATCCGGTGACTTTAACTCAAGCCGTAGTGCATTAACAAAGCGGTTTAAATTATTGGTATATTGCTTTGCCGCATTAGGATATTTTGCATCTGCTTCACCTTGCATCCACAAAATTCCCGCTAATTTTGATTCCTTTTCATTAAACTGAATTTTGATTGTTTTAATTAACTTTTTAAACAACGGTCCGGCGCTTGCATTATGGGTCAAACGTGCTCTTGTTGCTGTCCATTGAGGATCCCATGCGTACAGCGATGTTCCACCTACGGCAAATTTGATTAATTTAATTGTAGCGTGTGGAAACTGACGTGATATTTCGTGAGCAAAGCCAATTTCTGGACCAAAGTGTCGAAAACGATTTAATGGGGCTTTGTAGCCATTGTAGTAAAATTCGATATTACTTGGTACCTTCTGGTAAGACGCAGGTAGCTCTACACTGTTACCTTGACCTGCCATATTTGACTGTCCAGCCAAAATAAATACCATCTCTTGGGCTGACACATGAGCTGTTATAAACGTTAGTATTAGTGCAACGAAGCTACTTTTCACACTTCTTTTCCTATTAAAAAACTGAGCCAGCATATTGCTTTTCTCTAAATACTAAAACCATATAATAACATTTAGTTATTGGCTTAATACTTTTATTCCTAAACATAGTTACACCAGATTCTTTTTACGCAAAAAAAAAACCCCACCATAAGGCGGGGATTTTTATAAAAGAGAAAAGTCTATTTAAGAAATTTTCTGATCTAACTCACCAGATGCATAACGCTGTGACATCTCATCAAGAGAGTAAATTTTACCAATTTTACTTGCCATTCCCGCAGAGTTGAATGCTTCATAACGAGCCTGACAAATATCTTTCATTGCATTTGTTGCTTCTTTTAGGAACTTACGCGGATCAAAGTTCGATGGGTTCTCTTGTAAATGTTTACGTACAGAACCTGTTGATGCCATACGTAAATCGGTATCAATATTTACTTTAGTAACACCACTCTTAAGACCTTCAACAATCTCAGCAACGGGTACACCATAAGTCTGGCCCATATCACCACCGTAGTTGTTGATGATTTCTAACCACTCTTGCGGAACAGAAGATGAACCGTGCATAACAAGGTGTGTATTAGGTAGACGCTCGTGAATCTCTTTAATACGATCAATACGCAAAATCTCACCGGTTGGCTCTTGGGTAAATTTGTAAGCACCATGTGAAGTACCAATAGCGATAGCAAGTGCATCAACGTTTGTTGCTTTTACAAAGTCAGCAGCTTCTTCAACAGAAGTAAGAAGCATGTCCATATCTAGCTTGCCTTCTGCACCATGTCCGTCTTCTTCACCCATTTCGCCTGTTTCTAGCGAACCAAGACAACCTAGCTCGCCTTCAACTGATACACCACCTGCATGAGCCATTTTAACAACTTCAGCAGTTACGCCAGCGTTGTATTCAAATGATGCTGGTGTTTTACAGTCTGCTTCTAATGAACCATCCATCATCACTGATGTGAAACCTGATTGAATTGAACGCAAACATACTGCTGGCTCAGAGCCATGATCTTGGTGCATTACAACAGGGATATTTGGGTACATTTCAGTTGCTGCAATGATTAAGTGACGAAGGAAAGGCTCACCCGCATAACCGCGAGCACCTGCAGACCCTTGCATGATGACTGGAGAATCAACTGCACTTGCAGCTTCCATGATCGCGTGAACTTGCTCCATGTTATTTACGTTAAAAGCGGGTAAACCGTAGTTATTTTCTGCTGCATGATCAAGCAGTTGTCTCATTGATATTAGGGCCATGTGGTCCTCCTTTAGTCTATTAAATGTGTGTTAAATAACGTTAAATATTTATATTTCAAAAAACGCCTGAAAAAGTGCTGATTATATTACCTTAAACAATAAACCCTCAGCAAACAGCGGGTTTCAGCGCTGCCAATTATCCGTTATGGTGCTCACCGACGCGGATAATTTTCATTTGATTAGTGCCACCGTCGGTACCTGCTCCTACTAAATCACCTTTTGTAATTAGCACTAAGTCACCGTCGTCTACTACTTTTTGCTCTATTAGATGTTCAACTACCGTCCTATTCGCTTGCTTTGGATCTGTTAGTTTTTCATGTACCCAAACTGGATATACACCACGATACATACATACACGACGGCATGTTGATTTATGCGTTGTCATGGCGTAAATAGGGATACCGGAACTAATACGCGACATCCATAAAGCGGTCGATCCTGACTCGGTAAGAGCCCCGATACCTTTTACGCCCATATGATTTGCAGTGTACATAGCAGCCATAGCGATGCCTTCATCAATTCGTTCAAACCTTTTACCAATTCGGTGTTTAGAGCGTTTAGAAGAATATGAGTTCTCAGCCTCTTCACAGATATCAGCCATTGCTGCAACTACTTTATCTGGGTGCTTCCCTACCGCAGTTTCACCCGAAAGCATCACTGCATCTGTTCCATCCATCACTGCATTCGCCACATCAAACACTTCCGCACGTGTTGGAATCGTATTATCTATCATCGTTTCCATCATTTGCGTTGCAGTGATGACAGGGCGATTTAATTGACGTGAACGCTTAATTAATTTCTTTTGCATAAGCGGTAAATTGGCATCGCCGATTTCTACACCAAGATCACCACGTGCAACCATGATAACATCAGATGCTCTGATAATATCATCCATTGCTGGTTGCTCAACCGCTTCGGCACGTTCAACCTTTGCCACGATAGCAGCATCACCACCGGCATCTTGCATTAAGGTACGTGCGTATTCTAAATCAGCCGCACTTCGTGGAAATGAGACTGCTAAAAAATCCACGCCAATTTCAGCAGCAGTGATAATATCTTCTTTATCTTTTTCAGTTAATGCTTCTGCAGAGATGCCACCACCGCGTTTATTGATACCCTTGTTATTGGACAGTACACCACCAACAACGACTTCTGTATAGACTTCAGAACCTTTAACAGCGGTAACGCGTAATACAACACGCCCATCATCTAACAACAGTTCGTCACCATCATAAACATCATTTGGCAAGTTTTTATAGGCAATACCAACTCTTTCCTTAGTGCCTGCATCCCTATCAAGCGTAGCATCTAAGATGAAACCATCACCAGATTTGATAATAACCTTCTCATCAACAAAACGCTGAATGCGAATTTTAGGCCCTTGTAAATCACCTAAAATACCAACATTCCAACCCAGTTTTTCAGCCGCATCTCTTACCATTTTCACGCGGCGTTTATGATCTTCAACTTCACCATGTGAAAAATTCATACGTACCACGTCAACACCAGCAGCGATCATCTTTTCAACAGACTCAGGAGTATCGGTAGCTGGCCCCATTGTTGCAACTATTTTGGTTCTTCTCATAGAGAAAGTTTAATCCTTTTTTATGAAATGAGTATTACGGAATACTCATTTTCAAAAATAATTTATTCCGCCTAAATTAACGGTCTAATAATATTGAAGCTTAACCCTTTGCGCGTGCTTCTAACATTGCAACAACAGGCAACTCCTTGCCTTCTAAAAACTCAAGAAATGAACCTCCACCTGTGGAAATGTACGAAACTTTATCAGCGATATCATACTTATCAACCGCAGCTAATGTATCACCACCACCTGCTACAGAGAATGCGTTAGATTCAGCAATTGCCAGTGAAATTGCTTTTGTGCCACTACCAAACTGGTCAAACTCAAATACGCCAACTGGGCCGTTCCAAACAATGGTTCCAGCATTTTTAATTACTTCGCAAAGCTCTTCGATTGACTTTGGACCAATGTCAAAAATCATATCGTCATCAGCAACATCTTCAACGTTCATAGTTGTTGCTTCAGCTGTTTCAGAAAACTCTTTGCCACAAATAACGTCGCTAGGAACAGGAATATCACCACCATTCTTTTGTGCCGCTGCTTTTAGCTCTCTTGCAGTTTCTACCAGGTCTTCTTCGTATAGTGATTTACCTACATTGTGGCCTTCAGCTGCAATAAAGGTATTAGCGATGCCGCCACCTACAATTAATTGATCAACGACTTTAGATAAGGATTCAAGCACCGTTAGTTTTGTCGAAACTTTCGCACCACCTACTAAAGCAACCATTGGACGTGCTGGGTTATCCAGTGCTTTACCTAAGGCTTCTAGCTCTCCCGCAAGTAAAGGACCTGCCGCTGCTGTTGGTGCAAACTGGCCTGCGCCGTGTGTCGATGCCTGTGCACGATGTGCAGTACCAAATGCATCCATGACGTACACATCACACAAAGCTGCATATTGTTTTGACAGTGCTTCGTCGTTTGCTTTTTCACCTTTGTTAAAGCGAACATTTTCAAGTAGAACGACCTGTCCATTTTCTAGCGAAGGAGAGTTGTCCAAATAGTCAGTAACAAGGTTTACGTCTTGCCCTAATAAATCAGCCATGTGTGAAGCAACCGGTGCAAGTGAAAACTCATCCTCTGGCGACCCTTCTGTAGGACGACCAAGATGTGACATAACCATGACTTGCGCGCCTGCTTTGATAAGTAACTCAAGCGACGGTAATGAAGCACGGATTCGCTTGTCTGACGTTACTTTGCCATCTTTAATAGGCACGTTTAAGTCTTGACGAATAAGCACGCGCTTTCCAGAAAGGTCTAAATCAGACATCTTAATTACAGACATGGATGAAACTCCTTTTAAATTTTAGATTTATTAAATAAAGCAACTAGAGAATTGATCAAAAAGCCAGGGGCTTAGAAATCTAAATTTTTCTAGCCTTCCCTAACCCTGCTAGGGAGTTGTCGTGCTTCTTAAGGAAACCCTGATCAAGTCCAATTATTTTTAGCTTGCCAAATCCGCCGACATTTTCCACGAAGATCGGCGCAATAGAATAACCATTACGTCACACTTCATGAAAAATAGCGACGGATTTTTCTGCGCTAAATTCTAATCGACTTAATCAGGTTCTCCTTAAAAACACGAGTGGAAATTCTCTCTAATTCTTTTATTTAATAAATCTGTAGGCATGATTATTGTTAATAACAAACACGCCCACAAATCAATTTTTTACCAATCCAAACTAATACTTAGTAGCTCAGATTGTATCTAGTAGCCTTCAGATCACGGCGGGAAAGTAGGAGCTTACAATAGTAAGTGACGACTTTCCCAACGAAGAGCTGGAGGCTAATAGATGTGAGCTGAGCTACTAAGAGACGTGCTCTACAAGTCTCAACATATTACACGTGTAACCATATTCATTATCATACCAAGAAACCACTTTAACAAACGTGTCATCAAGTGCGATACCTGCACCCTCATCAAAGATTGAAGAAGCACTGAATCCACGGAAATCAGAAGATACAACACTCTCATCTGTGTACGATAATGTACCTTTCATAGAACCTTCAGAAGCTTCTTTGATTTTTGCACAAATCTCTTCATAAGTAGCTGGCTTATCTAGCTCACAAGTTAAATCCACAACCGAAACGTCAACTGAAGGAATGCGGAAAGCCATTCCTGTTAGTTTGCCGTTAAGCTCAGGAAGCACAATTCCTACTGCTTTTGCTGCACCTGTAGATGATGGAATGATGTTCTCAAATACTGCACGACCACCACGCCAATCTTTCATTGAAGGACCATCAACTGTTTTCTGTGTAGCTGTTGATGCATGTACAGTCGTCATTAAACCACGCTTTAAGCCCCAGTTATCATTGATAACTTTAGCGATTGGCGCTAAACAGTTTGTTGTACAAGATGCAGCAGAAACGATTGCTTGGCCATCGTATGCGTCATGGTTAACACCGTATACAAACATTGGCGTATCATCTTTTGCAGGAGCTGACTGAACAACTTTCTTAGCACCAGCATCAATATGAGCCTGACAACTTTCTGTTGTTAGGAAGAAGCCAGTACAATCAATAACTATGTCTGCACCGATGTCACCCCACTTAAGATCTGCTGGATTACGCTCAGCAGTCAGACGAATTTTATTACCGTCTACTGTGAAAGACGTATCATCTACATCGGTTACTTCACCGTCGAAACGACCGTGAGCCGTATCATATTTAAGCATGTACGCTAGGTAATCATTATCTAGTAGGTCATTAATACCTACTACTTCAAGACTTGGGAAGTCTTTTTTAATTGCACGGAAAACCATGCGTCCGATACGGCCAAAACCGTTAATTCCAACTTTAGTTGTCATGGGGAACTCCTTAAAAGTTATAAAAATAAATGTGTAAAATAAAACGCCCTGAAAAACAGGGCGCTTGTTAAATTATACTTCGCTGATCGCTTTGCTAACCGCTTCTGTTGTAATACCGAAGTATTCAAACAGCTCAGGCGCTGGTGCTGACTCACCAAAAGTAGTCATTCCAATAACCTTGCCATTTGTACCAACGTACTTCCACCAGCCATCCATAATTGCTGCTTCAACTGCAACACGTGCTGTTACTGCAGCAGGAAGTACTGACTCTTTGTAAGCCTCATCTTGTTGTTCAAATACTTCAACAGAAGGCATTGAGACAACACGAACTTTCTTACTAGATGCTTCAGCAGCTTCCATCGCAAGATGCACTTCAGAGCCTGTAGCCATAACGATAACGTCTGGTGTTCCATCAGTATCCTTAAGGATGTAACCACCCTTTTGGATGTTAGCAATCGTTGCATCATCACGCTTTTGGAAAGGTAGGTTTTGGCGAGAGAAGATAAGTACCGATGGGCGTGTATCGTGCTCAATTGCATCTTTCCATGCTACCGCTGTTTCAACCGTATCACACGGCCTCCATACTGCCATATTAGGTATCATACGCAGTGTTGGAATTTGCTCAACAGCCTGATGCGTTGGTCCATCTTCACCTAAACCGATAGAATCATGCGTATATACGAAGATAGTACGAATCTTCATTAATGCCGCCATGCGTAGCGCGTTACGTGCGTACTCAGAGAACATTAAGAAAGTCGCACCGTAAGGCATCAAACCGCCGTGAAGTGTTACACCGTTCATGATTGCTGACATACCAAACTCACGAACACCGTAAGAAATGTAGTTGCCTGCGAAGTTCATATCAGCTGAACCATGATCATCATTAATACGCACTGATTTATCGTTAAACGTATTGTTTGATGGGGAAAGATCTGCCGATCCGCCTAAGAATTCAGGAAGCAGTGGAGCAAAACCATTTAGAGCACCTTTTGATGCAACACGAGTTGCTGGCGACTCTTCTTTACTATTAACCTCTGCAATAAATTTGTTAGCTTGTGCTTCAAAGTCTGCAGGAAGATCACCTGCCATACGACGCTTGAATTCTGCAGCTTCTGCTGGAAATGCTTTTTCATAAGCCGCAAACTTATCATTCCACGCTGCTTCTTTCGCTTTACCTGCTTCTTTAGCATCCCAAGCTGCGTAAATATCAGCAGGTATTTCAAAGGGCGCATGATCCCAACCCATATTCTTACGTGCGTCTGCAAGGGCCGCTTCACCCAGTGCTTCGCCGTGGATATTGTGTCCGCCTTCTTTTTTGTCTCCAGCCGTACCAATACCTTTACCGATCACAGTTTTACAACAAATCAAAGAAGGCTTATCAGATGCGATTGCTGCTTCTGTAGCCGCTTTGATTGCATCAGCATCGTGACCATCAATAGATTGTACATGCCAATTTGATGCTTCAAAACGCATTGGTGTATTATCTACAAACCAACCATCTACGTTACCATCAATAGAAATATTGTTATCATCATAGAAGCAGATTAGTTTACTAAGACCAAAAGAACCTGCAAGAGAGATAGCCTCTTGCGAAATACCTTCCATCAAACAACCATCACCCAAGAACACATAAGTATTGTGATCAACAATCTCGTGTCCGTCTTTATTGAACTGTGCTGCCATTACTTTTTCAGCCAGCGCAAAACCCACCGCATTTGTAATACCTTGACCAAGAGGACCAGTAGTCGTCTCGATTCCTGGCGCATAGCCGTACTCAGGGTGACCCGGAGTTTTAGAATGTAGTTTACGGAAAGCTTTAAGGTCATCAATCGAAAGATCGTAGCCTGTCAAATGAAGCACTGAGTACGGAAGCATTGACCCATGCCCGTTAGACATAATAAAGCGGTCACGATCTGCCCATTCTGGGTTCGTTGGATTGTGATTCATGAAGTCGTTGTAGAGTACTTCTGCTATATCAGCCATTCCCATCGGTGCACCGGGGTGACCAGAATTAGGGATTTGAACAGCATCCATAGTAAGAGCACGTATGGCGTTAGCCAGCGTTGTACGATTTGACATTAAAGGCTCTCCTTAGAGTTTAATATAATTTATAAAATGATAATAGATTACTGTATGGCCTATTAGCACTAGCCTTTACATGCAAATTGATGAAAGCCATATAGAAATCTATTATGTAATCCGTTAGCAAGACCTTTAAACAAATTGCACCGTAAGAATGCATCGTAATTAAATAACAACTGTACCTTTAATTATGGCATGAGTGTTACTTTTGGCCGTCAAAGCTACGCTTTCCTTTGTTAATTTAAGCGGGGGACAAAGAAAAATGGAGCAGGTATTGTGTCCGAGTTGACCAAAATGAGCAACATCTAATTTGGGGTATGATACAAAATTTGACCAATTGTGAGATTTTTCTGATTAGCTGTAATGGCAAAGTCACTACTTTTTAAGTGTCTTTGTTACGACTGGTAAAATACTCAATAAAATAATTGGCTGAGCCTCTGAAGTAGGATGCAACTCATCTTCTTGCAAGAGTTTTAAATCTACAATCACCTTTTCCAAAAAGAAAGAGACAAAAGGCAACTGATACTTTTTAGCCAAGTCACTAAACAACTGTTCAAATTTTTGTGAATAGGCAAGCCCATAGTTTGGCGGAATTTTCATACCAAGTAATATAACTTTTGCATTAGCTGCATGCGCCAGTCGAATCATTTTATTCAAGTTATTTTTAGTCACCCTGGGTGAAATACCGCGCAGACCATCGTTTGCACCGAGCTCTAAGATAATAATATCGGGTTTCACTTTTTTCAGAGCTTTAGGCAAACGAGTCAAGCCGCCTTGCGTGGTTTCACCACTAATACTACCGTTACTAATTTCTACGGCCTCGCCTAGCTCGATACGCATCAAATTGACCCAGCCTTTTTTAACTGGAATTCCATATGCCGCACTTAAACTATCACCCCAGACTAAAATTTTTTGATTCGCACTAACGACGTTTGTCGTCATTATCAATAAAACAATACTCGTTAAAACCAGCTTGAAATGAGCAAATTTAAGACCCATAGTAGTATCCTAATTCCCAGATAAAAACACGATAATAACACAAGCTACTAAGTCCACAGAACACCCCGAAAATTCTCAATTAATCTACGGATGAAATGATTATTTAGCGAGCTTACCGTTTGTTGTTGTTTAAATGGCTATCAAATATACATGGTCTTTCTAATACCCTATGAAACAAGTACTTGCACTGTTACCGCATTTCTATCTGGGCTTAGGGTAGTACCTTTTTGTGAGACTTATTACAAGGTTGGATAATGAACAATCAAAAAAACCCTAAAACCAGGCTGTCAACCGTTATTCAAGCTAAGCATTTAAGCAAAAAACTTGCCACCACGGAAAACGAAGAACTATTGATTTTAGATGATATTAACCTATCAGTTACACAAAACGAATCGGTAGCCATTACAGGGGCATCCGGCTCGGGTAAGACCACATTACTAGGCTTGCTGGCAGGCTTAGATTTACCTAGCAATGGCGAAGTCTGCCTTCTTGGCACGGAACTTTCTACTTTAAACGAAGATCAACGTGCCAATTTGCGACTAGGTCAAGTGGGCTTCGTATTTCAATCCTTTCACTTGATGGACAACTTAACCGCGTTAGAGAACGTAATGCTACCGCTTGAGCTAGAAAATAGTAGCAAAAATATTCGCCAAAAAGGTTTAGCAGCTTTAGAACAAGTGGGTCTTGAAAAAAGAAGCACGCATCGTCCTGGCCAACTTTCAGGCGGCGAGCAACAACGAGTCGCGTTAGCACGTGCCTTTGTGAGCCAACCTGCAATTCTTTTTGCGGATGAACCAACAGGAAATTTAGATCGGAAAACGGGCGAAGAAATCATTGCCTTATTATTTACAATGCAACAGCTAAATAATACCACGCTGGTGTTAGTAACCCACGATGATAGCTTAGCAAAGCGGTGCCAAGCTCACTACAGGTTGGTTGACGGGAAAATTTCACAGTGAAAAATCTATTCACTGAGTGGCAACGATTTTGGTGCCTGGCAGAAATACGCTTATTGTTGTTAGCGCTATTGGTTGCTGTAATCGCAGTTACTTCTGTCGGCTTTTTTACTGATCGCGCTGATAGAGCAATGAGCCAGCAAGCCACTACCATGTTGGGTGGTGATATGGTTTTAGTATCAACTAGACCAATCAACCCTGAATTTTTAACCGAGGCCGAAAGACGTGGTTTACGCACGGCTGAAACGATTAGCTTTCCCAGTATGGTTTCTACCTTGGATAGCCTTAACAACAGCGATAACAACAATGATACGTTCCAGCTCGCGCAAATCAAAGCGGTCTCCACAAACTACCCTTTGCATGGCACCATAGAAATTAGCGAAACTGCGACCAGTGCTATCAGCAAAGCATCCTTAAAAAACCTACAGGATAACGAAGTACTTGCTGAATCCCGCTTATTCGCTACCCTAAGAGCAAGCACAGGAAAAACAGTCAATCTCGGTAAAACAAAAGTACGTTTAGCATACTTTATTCGCAAAATGCCAGACCAATCAACTAGCGCATTTCAGCTTGCACCTAAATTAATACTGCCGATGAAAATGCTTAAACAAACAGGCTTATTAACCCCTGCAAGTCGTGCTAGTTTTAGCCAGCTATATGCAGGTGATACTAATGCGATTAAAAAATTTAGAACATGGTTAAAACCGCAATTAAAAAATACTGAGTCCATCCGCACCTTAGATGATGGCTTGCCAGCAGTTCAACAAGCTTTACAGCGTGGTCAACGTTTCTTAAAAATGGCATCATTGTTAGCAGTAATTTTAGCAGGTGCTGGCATTGCATTAAGCAGTTACAGTCTCACCCAACAGCAAACACCTGCAGTTGCCGTGTTAAAAACAATCGGTGCGTCGCGTCGTCAAATTCTAACACGCTATTTAAGTCAGCTATTTATCAGTGCAACCATAGCGGGAATTATTGGTGCTGTGCTAGGTTATTTTATTCAGTTTTTTCTAGCGCAATATCTACAAAACTTTGTCGGACAAAACTTGCCCAACGCTAGTTTGTGGCCTGTTCTCACGGGCTTTTTGACTGCGTGGTTGATGGCTTTTGGCTTTTCTGCCCCACATTTATTACACCTTATCAACATCGCGCCGATTCACATTCTACAAGGGAAAAATAACCAAGCAAAATCATCAAAGTTGTTTTCGATTTTTACACTAAGCCTGGCTGTCTTACTGTTAATGTGGCTGCAAACCAACGATTTAAAGCTAAGCCTCACTTTACTCATCGGGGTACTTTTTGCCATCGTAGTTTTCTGGGGAGCAGCCTTGCTTATGTTACGCTTAATCCATGTTCTCGGGCAACGCTTTCGCCTACCCAAAGCCAATCAACGCATGGCACTAATGGTGGTAGTTTTTGGTATTGGGCTATTTAGTCTATTGCTTTTAACCACATTGCGCGGTGATCTTATCAACCGCTGGCAAGCCAGCTTACCCAGCGATGCCCCCAATCATTTTTTAATTAACATTCAACCTGATGAGCTAAAGCCATTACAAACATTGCTCGCAAAAAATGAAATAAAAACGCCGCTATATCCGATGGTACTAGGCCGCTTGATTAAAATTAACGGCAAAGCAACCTCAGAAGATGATTACGACAATCAACGTGCTAAACGCCTGTTAATTCGTGAATTTAATATGTCGGCAAACTCCAGCATACCACTTGGCAATAAAGTGATCTCTGGAAAATGGTTTGCAAAAGATTCCATGAAAGGTTTATCAGTTGAAGAAGGCATCGCCAAAACGCTACACTTAAAAATGGGCGACAGCATGACATTTGATATTGCTGGCGAGGAAATCACACAAGAAATCATCAGCCTGCGCTCAGTAAAATGGGACAGTATGCGACCCAATTTTTTTGTGATGATGGCACCTAAAGCATTTGATGATCAGCCCAAGACCTACATTACTAGCATTCACATCAGCGACGATAAAAAAGCGCTCTTACCGATAATTATCCAGCAATTTCCTAGCGTTACAGATATTGACATCACAGCTATAATGACTCAGGTACGCGACTTAATTAACAAGGCCGCATTTGCGGTACAAGCAATATTTCTATTCACACTAGTAGCTGGTGTCGTGGTGTTATTTGCCGCCTTACAATCACAAAAAGCACTACGCCGAAAAGAAATCGCTATCCTAAAGTCACTCGGCGCAAGTCGTGCTTATTTACGCCGCAGTCTACTTTTAGAGTTTGCTATCATCGGTGGTTTAGCTGGTTTCTTAGCTAGCTTATTGGCGCTTGTTTCTGGCAACATCACCGCATATTTATTGTTTGACCTGAGTCCTGAAATTAATTTCAGTTTAATTACTGTTGGCACTTTTCTGGGCGCCTTATTAGTTAGCATATCGGGTTATTTAAATGTCCGCGGGTTGTTATCTGTACTGCCCGTATCTTTATTTAGATAAGATTCATTCTGCCTATAATAGGATTTTTATACGAAGATCTAAGCTTTCTTTCAGAACAAGTAGCTTCAGATACTAGAATAAACATATAAAGTAGTGTAGAATCTTTCGCCCAATGTCTGAGGAGCGTTGCAATCTAACGATCTGTTATTAAACAGAACCACGTTAGGCTAGGCTCAGACGGTTTGTTTTACTTCACAAATTTGCAACGACGCTCAGCTATATTTTAAGGAGAACTTATTATGGCTGGGAATCATCTATTTACTTCCGAGTCTGTATCAGCGGGCCACCCCGATAAAATGGCAGATCAAATTTCTGATGCCATCCTTGATGCAATTTTAGAACAAGATACCGAAGCACGTGTTGCCTGTGAAACAATGGTTAAAACCGGCATGGTTGTACTTGCTGGTGAAGTAACTACTTCTGCGGTTATCGACTACGAAGCGATTGTCCGCGATGTGGTTAATGACATCGGCTACAACTCATCTGAAATTGGTTTTGATGGCGAATCTTGTGCGGTACTTAATGCGCTTGGCCAACAATCACCTGATATTGCAATGGGTGTTGATCGCGCTGATAAAGAATCACAAGGCGCGGGCGACCAAGGTTTGATGTTTGGTTACGCGAGTAATGAAACAGATGTTTTGATGCCTGCACCGATTACGTATTCGCATCTTTTGGTTGCAAAGCAAGCTGAGCTAATGAAAAACGGCACACTGCCTTTCTTGCGCCCTGACGCTAAGTCTCAAGTAACGTTTCGCTATGAAAACGACAAGCCTGTAGCGATTGATGCAGTAGTTCTATCGACACAACACAATCCAGATATCAACTTATCTGACCTTCAAGAAGCGGTGATGGAAGAAATTGTTAAGCCAGTTTTACCCTCTGAATGGTTAAACGCAGACACGCAATACCACATCAATCCTACAGGTAACTTCGTTATCGGTGGCCCTGTTGGCGATTGTGGCTTAACAGGTCGTAAAATCATTGTTGATACTTACGGTGGAATGGCGCGTCATGGTGGCGGTGCATTTTCTGGAAAAGACCCGTCAAAGGTTGATCGCTCTGCGGCCTACGCAGGTCGCTATGTGGCTAAGAATATTGTTGCTGCCGGTCTTGCTGAGCGCTGTGAGATTCAAGTTTCTTACGCGATTGGTGTGGCAGAGCCGACGTCAATTTCGATTGATACGTTTGGTACTGGCACGATTGGTGACGAAAAGATTGAAGCGTTGGTACGTGAGCACTTTGACCTACGCCCTTACGGCATTCTTACCATGCTTGATTTACTAAAACCTATTTACAGACAAACAGCATCTTACGGTCACTTTGGTCGTGAAGATATTGGCTTGCCTTGGGAAAAGACAGATCGCGCCGATGCTTTAAAAGTGAACGCTTAGATAAAACACACTTAGCCTTTCTTTATTTGGACTTAGCGGACAATAAACAACATATTATTTTTAGGAAACAAAAAAATGAACGATTACATCGTAACAGACATCTCCCTAGCTGACTGGGGTCGAAAAGAACTAACCATCGCAGAAACTGAAATGCCAGGTCTTATGGCGCTTCGTGCAAAGTACGGTGACGAAAAACCTCTTAAAGGCGCCCGTATTGCAGGTTCTTTGCACATGACTATCCAAACAGGTGTTTTAATTGAGACACTAACAGCACTTGGTGCTGAAGTACGCTGGGCTTCATGTAATATATTCTCTACTCAAGATCATGCAGCAGCTGCGATCGCTGATTCTGGTGTGCCTGTTTTCGCTACTAAAGGCGAAACGTTGGATGAGTACTGGGATTACGCACACAAGATTTTTGAGTTTGGTGATGAAACTGCCAACATGATTCTTGATGACGGTGGCGACGCAACCATGCTTATCGAGTTAGGCACAAAAGCAGAGTCAGACCTTTCTGTCCTAGATAACCCAGAAAGTGAAGAAGAAGTAGCACTTTACAACTCAATTAAAGAGAAGCTAAAAATATCACCAAAATGGTACTCAAATATCCGTCCTAATATCCAAGGTGTAACCGAAGAGACTACAACAGGTGTTCACCGTTTGTACGAGATGGAAAAAACAGGCGAGCTAATCTACCCAGCAATCAACGTAAACGACTCTGTTACAAAGTCTAAGTTTGACAACCTTTACGGCTGTCGTGAATCTTTAGTTGATGGTATCAAACGCGCAACAGATGTAATGATTGCGGGTAAAATTGCGGTTGTATTAGGTTACGGCGACGTGGGAAAAGGTTGTGCTCAATCTCTACGAGGCTTAGGCGCAACAGTTTGGGTTACAGAAATTGACCCAATTTGTGCACTCCAAGCGGCAATGGAAGGCTACCGCGTAGTGACGATGGACGATGTTGCTGACCAAGCCGACATTTTTGTTACAGCAACAGGTAACTTCCACGTAATCAACGAAGAGCAGATGCTTAAAATGAAGCATGAGTCTATCGTTTGTAACATCGGTCACTTCGACAACGAAATCGCTGTTGCAGACATGGAAAAGTACGAGTGGGAAGAGATCAAGCCACAGGTTGATCATATCATTCTTCCTTCTGGCAACCGTATCATCTTACTTGCCCAAGGTCGTCTGGTTAACTTAGGCTGTGCAACAGGTCACCCTAGCTTCGTAATGTCTAACTCTTTTACTAACCAAGTACTTGCACAGATTGAGATCTTTAAGGATGGTGATAAATACGAGAACAAGGTTTATATGCTTCCTAAATCATTAGACGAAGAAGTAGCACGTTTACACCTTGAAAAGATCGGTGTGAACTTGACTGAGTTGACTGATTATCAGGCTGATTATATTTCAGTGGATAAGAAAGGGCCTTACAAGGTTGAGCATTACCGTTATTAATAGCTCATCTCACCCCTGAAGCTGAACTATCAATAATTAGCAGTTTTAAAGCCTCTTCTCTTTCTTGCAAAGGAAGGGGCTTTTTCGTAAATAAATTTAGGAAAACATTATGAAAGCACAATCATTCAGCTTTGAGTTTTTCCCACCCAAGACAGACAAAGGCATCGAAAACTTAGCAAAAGTGCGCGATGACTTTGCAAAGCTTAACCCTGCCTTCTTCTCCGTTACTTATGGCGCGGGTGGATCAACGCAAGATTCTACGATTAACACGGTGATTACGACACAGAAAGAATCAGGAATTCCTACGGCTTCACACCTTTCTTGTGTCGGCTCTAGCGCAGAACAAATTCGCGAAATTCTTACTGTTTATAAAGAAAACGGGATTAATCGCATTGTCGCCTTACGAGGCGACCTGCCTTCTGGAATGCGCAATATTGGTGATTTTGAATACGCCAATGAACTAATCACCTTTATTCGCGAAGAAACTGGAGATTATTTTCAGATAGAAGCAGCAGCATACCCAGAAATGCACCCGCAAGCACCTAACTATCAAACCGATATGGATAATTATGTGCGCAAGATGAATGCCGGTGCTGATAGAAGTATTACGCAATATTTCTATAATGCTGATGCTTACTTTCACTTTGTTGACAGTGCCAACAAAGCAGGCTCTGATAAGCCCGTAGTCCCAGGTATTATGCCTATCAGTAACTTTGTACAGCTAGCACGCTTTTCAGATGGGACTGGCGCTGAAATACCACGTTGGTTACGCAAACGATTAGAGGGCTATGGTGATGATTTGGATTCTATTCAAAAACTTGGTAATGAGTTTGTAACAACAATGTGTGAAAGGTTAATTGCTGGCGGCGCGCCTGGTTTGCATTTTTATTCGATGAATCGTGTTGAGCCAAGTAAAACTATTTGGAATAATTTAGGTTTAATAACGTAATGATGGTTTTACTTCAGTCGCTCTTCGCCGAACCTTATAGGTGCTTAAGGAAAGCCTGATTAAGTCCCATAAAATTCTGTAAGTCTCTAGGGCAGTATATCCTAGGCGTATTTTGATATGAATGCTTATTGCCTTCATGAGAAATACAACAACGGAGATGCTGCCCTAGAGCCTTACCCTTTGGGGCTTAGCCAAATTCCCAGCCTCTGTGTTATGTTCACTTTAAAGGCTCGTTGCACCATGCCACAGGCGTTCATTAAAAGCTCACATGCCTTGATGCTGGAAATTTGGCGTTGCCAGAATTTATGAGACTTGATCAGGCTTTCCTTAACTATATAAGCACCAAATTATCACGGTGAATCAATTCCGCTTCGCCGGAGTAGCCAAGTAAATCGCTAATATCGTGGCTGGCTGTTTTATGTAATTGACTGACTTCATCGCTGGAATAGTTGATTAGTCCTCTCGCAATAACCACACCTTCAGTGCTTTTACAGTCAACGATATCACCACGTTTAAAATCACCTTCCGAGGCTGTAACGCCTACCGGCAACAAACTTTTTCCTTGCTCAATAATGGCTCGGCTGGCGCCTGCATCTAAATATAAAGCACCTGAGGCCTGTACTTGCGCGACAATCCACTGCTTGCGTGCGCCTATTCCAGTGTTATCCGGCACTAACAATGTACCAATACTTTCGCCTGTAGAGAGTCTTTGCAATACGTTATTTTCTCGCCCTGACGCAATAATGGTTGCACAGCCAGAACGAGCCGCACGTTGAGCTGCTGTTAGCTTAGTCGCCATTCCGCCACTACCCAGCGCGGTTGAAATATCCCCAACATACTTTTGCAACTCGGCATTATTGGCAGACTCTTCACTGATTAGCTTTGCATCATCGTGATGGCGCGGATCTTTATCAAACAGACCTTCTTGGTCGGTTAAAATAACCAGTAAATCAGCTTCGACAAGGTTAGCCACCAAAGCCGCTAGGGTATCGTTATCGCCCAATCGCATTTCTTCTAAAGCGACCGTGTCGTTTTCATTAATTATTGGAAGTGCATTCAAATTTAATAGGGTTCGCAGGGTATTGCGGGCATTTAAATAACGTTTGCGATTGCTTACATCATCATGGGTTAATAAGATTTGAGCAGCCTGTATTCTGTGTTTTTTAAATCGGGTTTCATAGGCTTCTATTAAGCCTGTTTGCCCAATAGCAGCGGCAGCCTGAAGTTTGGCAAGCTCCGTTGGGCGAGTCTGCCAACCCATGCGGCTCATACCTTCAGCCACTGAGCCTGAAGAAACCAAAATGATTTCAATCCCATTTTGTCTAAGCTGTGCTATTTGATGCGTCCAGTCTTCTATCGCAGCATAGTCTAAGCCTTTACCGTCTTTTGTTAATAGCGCACTACCAATTTTTATTACCCAGCGCTTTGCTTGTTTTGTGTATTTGTCTCGGCTCATTCTTTTACAAATTCAGCTTGCTCATTTAAGTATACTTGCTCATCCATATACTTCATTATCTCGTAGGTTAACTCTTTGGTGTTTAACTTGGTTGCCGCTGATATTTTAAAGACCTTACCTTTCCAGTTTAAACGTTTGACAATATCATCACAGCGCTCAATTTGTTCATCAGGCAATAAAAGGTCTAGCTTGTTGAGTACTAACCAGCGCTCACGTTGATCAAGCTCATCGCCATATTTTTTTAACTCTTTCTCGATTACACGAACCGAATCAACCGGGTCATCCTCTTCATTCATTGGTGCAATATCAACCATATGAAGCAATAGACTAGTACGTGAAAGATGCTTTAAAAACTGAATGCCTAACCCTGCACCTTCTGCCGCTCCTTCGATGATGCCCGGAATATCCGCAATCACAAAACTTTTTGACATATCTACTTTTACCACCCCAAGATTTGGGTAAAGCGTGGTAAAGGGATAGTTAGCGACTTTTGGAGTAGCGGATGATACCGCGCTTATTAAGGTAGATTTACCAGCATTAGGCAAACCAAGCAAACCAACATCAGCTAAGACTTTCATCTCCAGCCTTAATACTCGAGTCTCACCTTCTGAGCCTGGCTTAGATTGGCGAGGAGCGCGATTCACCGAACTTTTGTAACGTAAATTACCAAGACCGTGATAACCGCCTTGCACGACCTTTATTATTTGACCATCTTCGGTCAAGTCGCCGATGAATTCATCCGTTTCTTCCACATAAACCATAGTGCCAATAGGCACTTGAATAATTCGGTCCTCGCCTTTTGCGCCTGTCATATTGCGGCTAAAACCATTCGCGCCACGACCTGCTTCGTAAAAACGCACATGACGAAAATCAGCCAAGGTATTTAAACCTTTATTTGCCTGTAAAAAAACACTGCCTCCGTCACCGCCATCACCGCCATCTGGGCCACCGTATTCAATGTATTTTTCCCGCCTAAAACTGACACAGCCGTTTCCGCCGCCACCAGCTTTGGCAGTAATTACTACTTCATCTACAAATTTCATACTTAGACTTTAACCGACTCTGTTGTTGACAGCAATTTACAGCAATAAAAAAAGCCCCGACATGCGGGGCTTTTTAAATAATACTCTTAAAAGCTTATGCCGCTTGAACACTAACATATTTACGGTTTTTCGGGCCTTTAACCTCAAACACCACAACACCATCAGCTTTAGCAAATAAAGTATGGTCTTTACCGCACCCTACATTAGTACCAGGGTGAAAACGTGTACCACGTTGACGCACAAGAATATTACCTGCTAGTACTTCTTGACCACCGAAGCGTTTAACACCTAAACGTTTTGCTACTGAATCGCGACCGTTTCGTGTACTACCCGCTGCTTTTTTATGTGCCATTTGAATAACCTCTGTACTTTATATACTTAAATATTTTGTAATCCGTCGTAATATTCAACAAAATCCCAACAGATTTAAATTGATTTCTTTGAACCGTGGGATTTTACAAGTACTTTGTCAATCAGTCAAACCTTATCTTTAGCTCTTCCGGATTTATGCTGTTTTGGGTAGAATATTACCATTTTCTTAAATAAACCTCGTTTAATCTTGACAGTTCGTACGCATCTACCTAGCATTCGGCTTTCGTATCCAATTGACACACTGTTACCTAATTTATTTTGAATTACCAAGACATACAAAATCTGGTTAAAGACGATATGCAGGCCGTTGATAGATTGATTCAACGCAGCCTGCAATCAGACGTTGCTTTGGTTAATCAGCTTAGCCACTATATTATCAACAGTGGCGGCAAACGCTTACGCCCCATGCTGGCGCTATTAATGGCGCGTGCTTGTGGCTACACTGGCGATAAACATATTGATATTGCTGCTATTGTTGAGTTTATTCATACTGCAACTTTATTACATGACGATGTGGTAGATGAATCTGATATGCGCCGTGGCAAGGATACAGCCAATAATGTGTGGGGCAACCAAGCTGCCGTACTGGTAGGTGATTTCCTCTATTCTCGCTCCTTCGAAATGATGGTTGATGTGAATCAAATGCGCGTTATGCAAATTATGGCAAGTACCACCAATATTATTGCCGAAGGCGAAGTCTTACAGCTACTTAATGTTAATGATTCAGAGACAACCGAAGCACGTTATCTTGAGGTAATTTATTCAAAAACAGCTAAGTTATTTGAGGCGGCTTGCCAACTCGGTGGAGTACTTGCAGAACGACCAGAAACAGAAGAAAAAATGGTCGCTCAATACGGTGTACATCTAGGTACAGCCTTTCAACTCATTGACGATATTTTAGATTACACTGCCGACAGTGATGAAATGGGCAAAAATGTTGGGGATGACCTTGCCGAAGGAAAGCCCACCTTGCCGCTAATTTATGCGCTAGCTAAAAGTAAACTTAATAATGAGATTAACGATACCGAGTTACTACAAAAGGCTATTACAGAAGGTGGGCTTGACCATATTGATGCTGTAATGGAAATTATTCATAAAACCGATGCACTGACCTATACGACCAATGTAGCAAAAAACGAGACGCAACTTGCTATTGATTGTCTCCAGCCGCTAGAAGATAACCCTTTTAAGAATGCTTTAATTGGGCTAGCAAAATATTCATTAAGTCGGACAACATGAAACCTTTGCACGCGTCGGATGACGAGTAAAAATGATTGAAATTTTAGCGAGCTTACCGCTTGCTGTTTAAGCGGATAACTCGATTATTAGAGCTTTAGCCGTTTCTTTCGCCACCGACGTGCAGTTTGCGCCTGAGTCCACAGCACAAAGCTGCTGAATTTTTCATATTTTCAATTGCGTAAAATCAATGTTAAAATGTCGTACACTCTATTATTAGGACAATATTATGAAATCAGCAAGTACGCTAGCTCTCTTACTTTTTACTGCTTTAGCTACAGCAGCGTTTGTTTGGATGGCGAAACGTCCTGCTGTTGATTACACAGCCCTCTCTTTTGGCATACCTACAAGTGGCATGACATCAAATGGCTCAGCTACTTCAGCAAACGCTGAGGTTAATACGGTCGTAGAACCGACATTAAATAAACAGCAACCCGCAGCGCCTTCTATGCCGGATGCACCTGTAGCAGAAGTAATGGAAAAACCTGTCGAGCCTGCAATGCCAAGCCCCATGCCGAATAAGGCAGCAATCCCAGAAGCAATAGAAGCTCCTAAAACGCCAGAAGCTCCCACTCAAACAACAGAAACACAAGTAGACCCAAGCTCATCTGATGCCACCACTAACACAGTAACCACAAACACTGAAGTTAAGACGGAAACAGATCCTGTAACAACGAGCACATCTACACCTCCTAGCCCAACAACTACGGAAGTAGCACCGGCAGCAGTAGAGGCGATGAAAGAAAAGGGTTCTGAAGCAATGGATACCGTGAAACAAAAAATGGAAACCATTCAAATGACGGTACCCGCAGGCATGGAAGAGGCTATTCAAAAAGCAATTGAAAATGCGATTAATTCTGCAAATAGCGAATTACAGAATATTAAAAATTAACATTGCTAGAAAACTATTTTGGAATAACTCGTATGTTACATGAAACTTCCGGGTTATTCCTTTACCTAAATCTTTCCACCCACACCTTTAAACTTCTCAACAAACGCAGCTATTTTTTCAAAAACAGCTATTTTTTGCCTTTTATTTTGGGTTTAGTGGGCTCATTTTGAGTATCCGCCATACAGCAAATTTTGGTATAGCGCAGCGCTACAGCGTATAAGCTTGTTACCAATTATAAAATGAAGGATCGGTTTTCCGAAGAAAGTCTTCTGATAGCTTTTTAAGCAAATCTTCATCAGCCAGTCCTTCTGCACGTATTGCCAATAGCTGCATGGATGCTTTTGATCTGCTGTGACCATCAAATAGCATTGCCATTTTTTTATCTTTTTTTACGACCTTTCGATATAGATATCGATATGTTTCTGGCAAGTCATCCTTATAGTGCATTTTTACAGAATAACTGAATCGCTTGTTCTTTTATTTGCTTAAATATTTTCCAGTCAGACTCTTTCATATTTTTCTTTCAGTTTATTGTCTCACACAGTAGACCGACTTGCCTTTGACAAAGGTCTGCACTGTTTTACCTTCAAAACCCCAGCCAGAAAAGGGAGTATTCTTACCTTCACTTAATAGCTTATTCGCATTTAATTGCCACATTGTTTGCGGGTCAAACAAACTTAAGTCTGCTACCTTGCCCGCTTGAAGCTTACCGGCTTGCGAATTAATTAATTGCGCAGGCTTGCTCGTTAACAAGTCTATTGCTTGCATTTCTGTTAAAACATCTTCACTCACTAGGCGCAAAACTAATGGAAGCAAGGTTTCAAATGCCGATATGCCTGGGCTGGTTTCTTCAAATGGTGAGAGCTTCGCATCAACTTCATGTGGCTGGTGATCTGAACAAATGGCATCAATCACGCCATCTGCAACGGCTTGACGTAGTGCATCACGGTCAGCCATTGTGCGTAGTGGCGGGATGGTATGACACAGTGGGTTATAATCTGCCACATCCATTTCGGTCAAAAATAATTGATGTGCGGCGACATCTGCAGTAATAGGCAGTCCTTTGTCTTTGGCATCCTTTAGCAAAGGAATACTTGCGGCCGACGAAAGCCTGCAAAAATGTACAGGGGTTTTGGTCAGCTCAACTAAAGCAATAATTTGTGCTATTGCAATGGTTTCTGATGCAGCGGGTATCGGTGCTAAACCGAGGCGCGTAGATAATGCTCCTTCATGCATCCCACCTGTTTCTGCCAAGGAATGCTCTATGGGATGCAAAAATAAAGGCAGATCAAAAGTCCCTGCGTATTCCATCGCTTTTCTGAGCGTTGCAAGATCTCTAATTTTTTCATGCCCTTGACTCACACCCACACAGCCAACGTATTTTAAACTTCCCATATGGCTGAGCTGCTCGCCAGCAAGGCCTTGAGTGAGCGAGCCTATTACACTAACCCGCGCATAGCCTGCCTGCTTTGCTTTGCTTTTAATCAGCTTAACGGTTGCACCGCCGTCTATGGGTGAGTCCACTTCTGGCATACAGCAAATGCGGGTGATACCGGCGCTTGCAGCAGCATACGTTTCGAAGTTAATTCTGGTTTTGTTTTCTTGACCCGGTTCACGCAAATAGGCGCTTAGGTCAATAATACCGGGAAGCACCCAAAGGTCTTTGGCATCAATAACACTTGCAGGTTTAAAGTTTTTTGGAATAGCTGAGCCAATGGCAATAATTTTATTCTTTTTTATCGCAATATCTGCGATTCCATCAAACTGACTTGCGGGGTCGATAACTCTACCGTTTTTAATGAGTAGTGCTTTGCTATTACTCATAGTTAACTCTCCACTCTCGTAGCTGCTTGCGAACTCATTACCATCGACATTACAGCCATGCGCACTGCAATACCATTAGTTACTTGTTGCAAAATAACTGATTGTGGCCCATCGGCAACCCGAGAATCAATTTCTACCCCACGATTTGCAGGACCTGGGTGCATCACGATGGCATCTTCTTTGGCTAATTCTAGTCGTTCTTGAGTAAGCCCATAACGGGCGTAGAATTCTCGAATTGAAGGCAGCATCGCACTATCCATTCGCTCATGTTGTAAGCGTAACGTGATAATAACATCAATATCATCCAAGCCTTTTTCAATATTGGTGTAGCTTGTTACGCCCATTTTTTCAATTCCCTCAGGCATTAGAGTTTGCGGACCGATTAATCTTATTTCACCCGCACACAATGTTGTTAAAGCGTGGATTTGCGAACGCGCAACTCTCGAGTGTTTAATATCGCCAATAATTGCTACTTTTAGCGGGGTAAAATCACGACCTTTAAATTGGCGAATGGTGAGCATATCTAACATTGCTTGAGTGGGATGCGCGTGCCGACCATCTCCTGCATTGATGACGCTAATATGAGGCGCGCAGTAACGCGCGATAAAATGTGCTGCGCTACTACTGGAGTGCCTGACTACAAACATATCACAACCCATTGCCTCAAGGTTGCGAATAGTATCTAGCAGACTTTCCCCTTTTGTGGTTGCTGAGTTACGAATATCTAGATTGACTAAGTCTGCAGAAAGGCGCTTTGCAGCAAGCTCAAAGGTAGTTCGAGTGCGCGTCGAATTCTCAAAAAACAGGTTCATTACTGTTTTTCCGCGTAACAATGGGGCTTGTACTTTGGCCTTATTAGGCAGAGAAACGAACTGCTCGGCGCGATCTAAGATTTCTTCAAGTAATAACGGTGGTAAACCTTCAATAGTAAGAAAATGCTTAAGCTTTCCATCGGACGTTAGTTGCATCGATGAAGGTAGCGGACCAGGGGACGAATCTTTTACAGGTTGTTGTGCTAAAGGAGGTTCAGTCCGCTCATCTGGAAAAGAATCTGTTGAGTTATTTTTGCTCACGGTTGACTATTTCTAGCTCCAGTTTGTCATTATCATTGCTCAGTTTAAAGTAATGCGTATCATCTAGTTCATTTTTAAAACCAACTACTTGCGCTTCGATGGGTAGCTCGCGGTTACCTCTATCAATTAACACCACCAATGTGATGCTAGCGGGTCGTCCAAAGTCAAATAGCTCATTCAATGCAGCGCGTATGGTACGCCCTGTATATAGTACATCATCGACTAAAATGATGTGTTTATTTTCCACATTAAAGGGAATGTTGGACGGTTGGATTTGTGGATGCAGCCCGATCCGGCTAAAATCATCACGGTAAAAATTAATATTCAATTCACCCAAAGGCTCTTCAATCTTTAATAATTGATGCAACGCTTGTGCAATCCACACGCCCGCTGTATGAATACCAACCATTACGGGTGCCTCGGCATTCTTTTGTTTAATGATACTGCTTAATTCGCCAGACATTCTTCTTAACAGTTCGCTGACGTCGTATTCTAACTGATTGCTTATTGCTGATTCTATTTTATTCATTATTCTGCTAGTAGCCATTATTTTTCATCCATGTCTCTAGGATGATTGAAGCGGCTATTTTATCGACCTCTTGTTTTTTTATTTTTTGCTTACGGCCACTTTGGCGTAATTGTTTTAAGCGTTGTGCTGCCTCGATAGAGCTAAACTGTTCATTTTCATGCTCCACGGGAATATTGTATCGACCATTTAATTGATTGGAAAAACGTATTACTTTTTTTTGTAGTGGGTTTTCACTGCCATCAAGTTCAGTTGGCATGCCGACAATAATTTTTTCTGGCTTCCAGTCTTCAATGAGCTTTGTTATTTCATCCCAGTTGGGCGTATCATTTTTACTTTGTAGCGTACACTCAGGTGTAGCTGAGCCGGTTAGCGTGTTTCCTACAGCCACACCTGTGCGCTGCAAGCCAAAATCAAAAGCGAGTATCGTTGCCATTTATCTTTTGCTCATGCTTTAGTCATGCCCTGCTACATCACTAATAAATGCGGCATTGATGCCCATTTTTTCAACCGCGCCATTCCAACGCTGATTATAAGGCGTATCAAAGATAATTTTACTATTCGCATCGCAGTTGAGCCAAGAATTATTTAAGACTTCTGCTTCCATCTGCCCCGCTACCCAACTGGCACAACCTAAGGTTAATAAGAAGTTTTTTGGGCCTTTGTTTATTGCAATATCAAATAAAATATCACGCGATGCGGTAACGTATAAATCATTAGTGACTTGCATGGTATTTTCCCAGGTTTTTTCTATTGCTTTACCGTGTATTACAAAACCTTGCTCTGGCTGAACGGGGCCACCACTCAACGCTTTTAAACCTTTGAGCGATTCATTTTCCACGGGGATGTTAAGTTGCTCAAACAATTCAGTCACGGTTACTTGTATGGGACGATTAATGGTTAAGCCGAAACAACCTTCGGCATCGTGCTGGCAAATTAAGGTGACGGAATGCTCAAAGTAAGGGTCTGCCAAGTTTGGCATAGCAATAAGAAACTGACCCTGTAAAAAGCTCGAGCCCTGTGTGTGACTTGCTGCTTCGTCCATTATTTTAAACCACTTTACTTTGAATAGAATTTTGCCTTTTCGCCCTTCTTTTTATGAAAAATAATCGTTCGAGTTATATTTAAACGATCATATTTTGCACGAATTTGTTTCGGCAAAGGCTCATAGGGCGATGCTAACTTTACAATTTTTATAGCCGCCTGATCTAATATTTTAGAGCCGGATGATACCGATATATCAATTGAAACCGCACGCCCTGCTCTATCTAAGGTGGTATTTAAGATAAGTGTACCACTTAAACTTAGATCAAGTGCTTTTTGTGGGAAGTTGATATTACCAATACGCTCCATCTTTTTTGACCAGTTAATAATATATTCCGCCTCCTCACTCCCTTTTGTACTAAGAGAATCTATAAAGCGGATACGTGGCCTTTTAGCGTAGCGCTCTTCTTGCTCACTCATTTCAACCATTAACTTTGCGATAGCTTCGGTTTCTTCTGAATTATCGACTACTTCAGTTTTTTCTTCTGGCTTTTGTTCTTCTTTGGGTTTTTTATTAATTAATTTATTGGTCTTGCCTTTGGTGGTTAATAATTCTGGCTCTAGTTTTTCAACCACTTTCTTAACGGTTCTTTCTGAGCTTAATAACTCATCACCATTTTCATTATTCGCCTCTTTCGCTGCATTCGGGCTAGTTATTTTAGATTCATCTTTCGTATCACCGCTACCTTGTTGATTACTATTCGCGATAAAGTCAGCCTTAATCGGTAACTTATCATTGCTTGAGTTAACTAGGCGTATATCTAGAATGGGTGCTTTTGGAGCTGAAGGAATATCAGGCAACCTAAAACCCATCGCATACAAACCTGCATGCAGCATAAGAGAAATGGGTACTGTTATAACCAAAGGGTTATAACCAAAAATTTTTATTGGTGTAGACATAGTAAGCGTTATTTTTAGAGTTATCGGGCATTCACCCATCATTATTAGAATAACATAGGAAACTTTAATTTAAGATGAACGAACAAGCATGGCCTATTAAACATGCCCCTGATGGAGCCTCTGAACAACCTAGTTGAATTCTGCGAGTTTATAAGGCGTCAAGTCCTAGGCGTATTTGAAATGAATGCTTATTGCCTTCATGAGAAATACAACAACTGAGATGCTGCCCTAGAGCCTTACCCCTCTTATTAGCTGACGCGGCTTAGCTAGAATTTATGGGGCTTGATCAGACTTTCCTTAATGAGAAGGATCGCTCCCTCGCGAAAAATAACAACAACGAAATTGATGCTTTGCAAGCCCGCCCTAGGGGGCAACGCCAGAATTCAGCTAGGTTGTTTAGAGATTCTTTATGGAATGGGGCGGAAATTAAAAACCCCAAGCAAAGCTTAGGGTTAAATTGGTTACGCTAACTAATTGAGATCTTTCACTACCAACTCATGCAAAGGTCTCATATTAGAAGTACAGCGTCATCCTCCAA
>Ga0256839_1001220_pt1 | contig 31709 bp, 33 predicted proteins | sample 354166metaG_FD_185968 | JGI IMG/M metagenome (GOLD analysis project Ga0256839, IMG submission 185968) | Hydrothermal vent microbial communities from Mid Atlantic Ridge, Atlantic Ocean - 354-166 | ecosystem: Environmental > Aquatic > Marine > Hydrothermal vents | place: Atlantic Ocean: Mid... | reverse complement strand
GGGATAATAGGCTTGTGATCACTATTGATATGATTATGATCGCCAGTAGTGTGATCTTTGTTGCTTGAACAGTATATCTCCAGGCCCTTCTATCTTTGGATATTTCTACGATAAGTGTTTTTTTGAGGCCAAAGTTTGAAGAGAGGCCTATTAGATAGACTATCGATACCAAGAGACCATATATGCCTATCTCTCTAGCTGATAAAATCCTTGCTAATACTCCAAATGTTAGTAGACTTATGATTGTTGGGATGATGTATTGTGGTAAGGTTGTTGTATAACTCCTTATCACCGATAGATATTTTGGCATATTCATCACACTGTATGTTAATTCTCAATACGGTCTTCATTGTTTCTAGTGTGTTAAAATTGGATTTAAATTGACTTCCTATATGGTTTTATTCTATCTCCTGGACTAAATAAACTGATAGATTTCTTTTAGGTGTCTCCATAAGCATTATTTTAACGGGTGTGTCTAACGAATATTTAATTGGAATTGTTTTTTCGTGAGGGAGGTTGTTCAAGATTCTTCGAATTTTATGTAGGTCTATCTTGATCGGAACCTCATCTCCTTCAATAAGCCTTGCTAGAGTAAGGTTATTCTCGCAATAGCCGTCATGATAAATAATCTTACACCCTTTTTCATATGGAATCATTGTTATCTTACTGTCTATTTTAGTCAGTTCTCCAGCTACTTTTCTTAGTTCGACAGTATTTATAACTGCTTTGTTATGCAAATGTGCATCTATCTTTTTTGTATCTATAGGTTCTACATCCGCCGTTAGTAAATTGATGTTTGTATTAATACCGTCTCTGCATATTTTAAGATACAGGTTTCTGTTTAATTGACCAATATTGTGGGGGATTATGTAGTTTCCCTCGAAGTTGTGGAATGTGTCTTGAACTATATATTGGCCCAGAAGAGTCTTCCCAGAGTTTATCGTTTGTACCGTTATCTTCCCCTTTTTGATATGTAGATATGCGTCTTCATTTACTGCTCTTATCAAACCCATAAGAATTTTTTCAATCCTTAAACCACATTTCCCACTCAATCTGTAATCCCGTTATTAGAAAGATATATGGGAATGTTGAAAAGGAGGTTATTTATGGTAAAAGTAAATAGGATATAATTTCTCTATCTTCCTCTGAATTGGCCTGGCCTCCTTCCAAGTATTATTCTCTTCCTGTAGTTTGACCTATTTCTCTTCTTAGGATTTGTGGGAGGCTTCGGTAGAGGGTCTATTTTTGGTGTTAATGACCTTACCTTCCCTGCTTTTGTTAACGATCCATGTGTACCCATGTTTTAACCACCCTATCTATTCTTTATTGGATGTTGTATTTAAAATTAAACTCGATGTGTGTTTAGTCCTAATGAATTATAAGGAGTTGGTAATCTGTTATTTGGTGAGGGATCATGAAGATACCTATAATTCTTGGAACTGCTAGGAATGGCAGGCGGTCTGAGAGAGCGGCCAAGTTCATGTATAATGTTGTTAAGGATAGGTTTGGATTGGATACTCTCTTGATAGATGTTAAAAATTTTATTATTGGGTATACTGATGATGCTCAAATGACCGAACAATCTAAGAGATATGTTGAGTTGATAAAGGATATGGATGGATTGATTATAGTTACTCCTGAATACAGTCATGGGTATCCGGGGGAGCTTAAAATTCTTCTTGATTCTACGTGGAGGGAGTACTTCAGGAGACCTCTTGGTATCGCTGCTGTGTCTTCTGGAAAAGGAGGTACAAGGGTTGTTGACATGCTTAGAACCGTAGCTATAGATTTAGGGTTTGTCCCGATAAGGAGAGCAATCTATTTCGCTCCTATTGATAGCATATTAGATGAGGATGGTAGGTTATTGAACCAGGATTTTATGAACTCTGTAGATAAATTTATGAGTGAGTTAATCTGGTTTGCTAAAGTTCTGAAGTGGGGTAGAGATAACGTTCCAGAAGATTAGCCAATGATTATGTAAATTGTGAAAATGTTGTGTAAATGTCCTTTTTCATATTTTGTGTGTCGTTGGGTAAATATTTGATTGGGAGATTGAGTGTAGGGGCATGATTTGAGGGTGTATGGGTGTGGAGAGGAGGATAGACTTTGGAGAGGTTGCGAGATACATTGAGAAGGCTTTAGAGGATAGGTTGGAGAGAGGGGGATTTGTAGATTCCCAGTATGTCCAGAGTGTAAAGTTAAAGGCTGCTAAAATTTTTAATTTAAACAGGACACCTAGTAATGCTGACATTCTCCCATTCATTAGATCTCCTAGAGTAAGGCAGGTTATGATTAAGAAGCCGGTGAGGAGTATATCGGGAATTGTGATCCTAGCTGTTATGACCGCTCCCTTCGAGTGTCCTCATGGGAGATGTATATACTGTCCACATTATCCTGAAGCTCCAATATCGTATACTGGTAAAGAACCCAGTGCAATGAGGGGTATAAGCTTTAAATTTGATCCTTATAAACAAGTAGAGAGTAGAATTAGACAGCTGGAGTCTATGGGTCACGTCACTGATAAGGTAGACATAGTTATTCAAGGTGGGACTTTCAATAAGACGCCTGAGTGGTATAGAGAGAGTTTTATGAGGCGTCTTTTTGAGTTTTTCATAGGCTTTTATCCAGATGATTTCAACGTTGCATTACGTGCAGCGGAAAGAAGTAGGTATAGAATTGTTGGTCTTGCTTTCGAGACTAAGCCTGACTCTTCTAAGGAGGCAGACATTGATTGGATGTTAGAGCATGGGGCTACAAGGGTAGAGCTTGGTGTTCAATCAATATATGATGATGTTCATAAATTTGTAAACAGGGGTCATGATCAATGGGATGTAGTAGAGGCTACACAACTTTTAAAGGATGCTGGTCTTAAAGTTACTTACCACTTGATGCCTGGCCTCCCCAAAACCGGTTTTAAAGAGGATATTCAGATATTCATGAAGGTCTTCTCTAGTGAGTCCTATCTTCCGGATCACCTCAAGATATATCCTACTTTAGTTTTAGAACATACGGGTCTTATAAGGCTTTGGGAAAGGGGTGAGTATAAACCGTTGTCTACAGAAGATGCTATGAGGCTGGTCTCCATATCAAAAGCGAATTTTATTCCTCCATGGACTAGAATAATGAGGGTTAATAGAGATATTCCACATTATGAGGTTGTGGATGGAGTTAAATATCCTAATCTTAGACAACTGGTTCATGAGGAACTTGGAAGGGTAAATATGAGATGCAGATGTATTAGATGTAGAGAGGTTGGTCATAAAACGTATAAAATGGGGGTATCTGTAAAAGAAGCTGTTTTGATGGTTAGGAAGTATTCGGCCAGTGATGGATTGGAACACTTCATAAGTTTGGAGGATCCGGAGACAGATACTATAATCGGCTTTATCAGGTTGAGAAGACCTTCCAATAGGGCTTGGAGGGAGGAGATAGTCTCTTCGGAGAGCTATCTCGTTAGGGAGCTGCATGTATATGGGAGAAGTGTCCCTATAGGGGAGTCTCCCAACTCAGGTACTTGGCAGCATAGGGGCGTAGGCAGTCTCCTACTCAAGACTGCTGAGGAATACGCATCTACCTTAGGAGGGGAGAAGATACTTGTAATAAGTGGTGTAGGGGTTAGGGAGTACTATTTTAAACATGGGTATGCTAGGGATGGTCCATATGTCAGTAAAATGTTGTGATGGGTGTGGAATATGGGTTTAATAGATACATTTTTGAAGGGGTTTGGTGTTAAAGAGGGGGATTATATAGAGGTAGTATATGATAACGACAAGAGACTTAGGGGCATTATAATGCCTAAGAACATGTTCTCCGGTGATGATGTCCTGGTGATAAAACTTGATAATGGGTATAATGTAGGATTGAAGATGGAGAGGATAAAAGAGATTATGAAGCTGGATTTGAAATGGCCTGATTCTAAGGTTGTTTTAGAGAGAGGGAGGCAAGTGTACAATGATCTTCCAAGGGTAAAGATACTGGCGGTTGGGGGAACTATCCTTAGCAGGGTTGATTATAGAACCGGTGGGGTGAGATCTGCGGTTGATCCTGATGAGCTTCTTGATATAATACCTGAGATCAGAGAGGTGTGCGATATAGATGTTGAGATCATTATGAATAAATATAGTGAACACCTAACTCCTAGTGACTGGGAGGTGATCTCTAACTATGTTTATAATTCATATAGAGAGGGTTATGATGGTATAGTCCTACTCCATGGAACTGATACAATGGGGTATACATCAGCAGCGTTGAGCTTCTCTCTCAATAAGATAGGAGTACCAGTCGTTTTGGTCGGGTCTCAAAGGTCTAGTGACCGCCCAAGCTCTGATGCGGCTATAAACTTATTGTCTGCCTTGTATGCCGCTGCCAACCTCAGGTATAGCGGGGTATTTTTGGCGATGCACTCCTCTACCTCTGATGATAGGGTAGCTATCCATTTAGGTACTAGGGTTAGAAAGAATCATACTAGCGCTAGATTTGCTTTCGAATCTATTGGGATAGATCCAGTTGCTTATGTCTATAGTGGGAGGAAATTGAGGATAGAGTATACATATGTAGGAGATTACTTGGGTCTTGATACTAGGGGGTCTACATCTGTAGACTTCAACCCAAGGTTTTCAGATAGGGTTGCGTTAATGAAGTTTTACCCTGGGATGAAGGCCAACTTGATGAGGAGATTAATCTTAGATGAGTCGATAGATGCTATAATTATTGAGGGAACGGGATTGGGACATGTATCTGATGTTGTTGCGGAGGTATTGAAGGATGCAATATCTATGGGTAAATATGTTTTTATGACGAGCCAATGTATATGGGGTAGGACAAATCTCAACGTTTATGATACAGGAAGATTTTTACTTAAATATGGGGTTATTCCCTTAGAGGATATGTTATCTGAGACTGCTTATGTAAAGGCTTCATGGGTTATAGGAAATTTTGGATCGGATGCATTGTCTGAATTAATGCCAACTCCAATTTTTCATGATATTCTCCCTAAGAGTCTGGCAGTTGGGAGGAAGGGATGTGATGGTTAGATATGAAGGTCTGAAGGTAGGTTTGGAGGTTCATATACAGCTTGATACGGGTAGGAAATTATTCTGTAAATGTGGGGCTGAATGTATAGGTGATGTAGATTTCAGATTCACTAGGAGGTTGAGGCCAACCCAGAGCGAGCTAGGGCAGGTGGATCCTGCCGCATTGTTTGAGTTTCAGAAGGGGTTGGAGATAGAGTATCAGGTTGATAAGAGTTGTGTATGTCTGGTAGAGATGGATGAGGAACCGCCTCACGAGCCGGATGAACTAGCCATCTCCATAGCTCTAAGAACCGCCATGTTTCTAAACATGGATGTAGTCGATGAAATACATTTCATGAGGAAGATAGTTGTAGACGGTTCTAATACCACGGGTTTCCAGAGAACCGCAATAATTGGTCTTAATGGTTGGTTTGAGTTAAATGGTAAGAAATATGGTGTACAGACATTAGCGATAGAAGAAGAGGCTTCTAGGTTGATGGAGAGGAGGGAGGGGAGGGTCATATATAGTCTAGATAGATTAGGCATTCCTCTTATAGAAATATCTACATCTCCCGATATAGGTGACCCCGGAGAGGCTGTAGAGGTTGCGTCCTACCTAGGCAGGCTCATTAAAACAACTGGATACAAAAAGGGGGGTATAGGTAGTGTTAGACAGGATATCAACATATCTGTACATGGCGGAAATGTGGTGGAGGTTAAGGGTGTTCAGAAGTTAGATCAGCTTAAGAAGGTGATAGAGTATGAATACAATAGGCAGATGAGGCTTATGGAAATAGCTTCTTTACTTAGGGAGAGGGGTGTTAAAGATGATGACGTTTTATCAGAGGAGGAAGCTGATATAACGTTGATCTTCTCCACCACAAGCTCTAAAATACTTAGAAAGATCTTGGAGAAGGGTGGAAAGATATATGGAATAAGGCTGAAGGGATTTAGAGGAGTATTGGGATATGACGTGGGTGGAAAGACTTTTGCTAAGGAGATACTGGAGAGGATAAGGTTCTGGACAGGAATTAGGGGTCTATTCCATAGTGATGAGTTGCCTAAATATGGTGTGTCTGATGACGAGGTTAGGCGAGTAAGTGAATTGTTAGGTCTAGGTGGCGATGACGCTTTTATAATAATTGGTTTTGAAGATGTTTCACAGATAAAAATAGCTTTTGAAAAAATTAGAGAGAGGTGTGTGGAGGCCATTTATGGAGTGCCAGCAGAGACAAGGGCTGCTAATGAGGATGGAAGCACCTATTTCATGAGACCCAGGCCTGGGATGGCTAGGATGTATCCAGAGACAGATGTTAGGCCTATAAGAGTTGATAAGGAGGTCCTAAAAGAGGTGGGGAAGAGGGTTCCGATAAGTGATCCTGAGAAGCTCTTGAATACGATTGTAGAAAAGTATAATTTGGCGAGAGACGAGGCTTTAGAATTGTTTAATAGGGATAAATTAGATTTATTCGAGAAGGTACTATCTAAATATCCCGTTTTCAAGCCTAGATATGTTTTAAATGTTATCTTATCTCTGCCTAAAACTCTTGAGAGGGAGGGCTACAACACTTCAAGGGTCGATGACGGTATATTTCTAGAGATATTTAAACATCTTAGTAGCGGTCAACTAGCCAAGGAAGCTGTCGAGGACGTTTTGAGAGATGTGTGTAGAGGAATTTCAGTTGATGAATCAGTTGAGAGGAGGAGGGTTAAGGTTACTGTCGAAGATATTCGAAGGGAGTTGGATAATATCTTAAGGGAAAGGAGGGATATAATGAGTCTTCCAAGAGAGGTGAGGGTGAAGAGGGTGATTGGGATCATAATGTCTAAGTATAGAGGATCGGTTAACCCAATAGATGTAAAGAAGGTGGTTGAGGAATCTATCGGGTGAGACTTATGGAGATGAAGTTGAGATATGAGAAGAGTGGTGTTGTGGTCGATTTGGAATTGAAGGGAGAGAAGGAAGAGGTTGAGTATTTTCTAGAGAAGATATTGTCTCTCATTGACTCGAGTGAGTCAATCGAAAATAATTTAGAGACTTATGAGGAGGAGGTTGAAACGTCGAGGAGGAAGGATATTGAGGTGCCTAATATAAAAATTGAGAGAGGGGATAAGACATCAACCATTATAAAAAAGTTATTTTCAACAGAGTGGGGTAGGAAGCCTAGGGAGTTGAGAGAGGTTGTAGAGACTCTCCATGTATTAGGCCATTATGTGGGCAAGACTACAGTAGCTGTTACTCTGAAGAGATTGGTTCAGAGGGGTGAGTTAAGACGTATAAGAGGAAGTGATAAGATATATAGATATGTCTCGGCCTATCCAACATAAGGTGTCTATATTGAAGAGAGAACTAGAGGTTTATTTAAGATATGGAGATTTAGAGGCTGAGTTCAAGGGGGATCCAGAAACAGTGAGAAATGAGGTTATTAGATGGTTGGATAAAGTCGTACCAGGATTTTTACTTGCTACCAATGTATTGATTGAGCCTGATTATAGGTCTCTAGCTGAGAAACTATCGAGGTATGTGAATGCAACGAGAAGTGGCGATATAATATTACTTAATGAGTCGTCCGCACTATCTATGCAGATGAGGGTGTTGGCAACATTGGGTATGGCAAAAATATTATATTTGTCAGAGTTGAGGGAGGATGAATCCATGACGTTGGAGGAGCTTTCAAGTATAGTAGTTTCAACACCTAAATCTGTATCTTCCCGGTTGAGTGAGCTCCGGTCTAATGGTCTAGTTGAAAAGGTTGTTAGGTCTAAACCTGTGAAGTATAGAATAACTTTAAGTGGGTTGCTCCATCTACTTGATAAACTTTAGCGCTGTAGGTTTTGTGTAGCAGGGATCTTCTGTACATATAAGTATCTCCTCTCCCTCCCCATCCTTGTTAATATCCCTTCCTTCACTAGTGATGATAATGCGTGAGAGATGGCGCTTTTATCAAAGTAATATCCTCTCTTTGATAGTTCCTTATAGACGTCTGATAGCTTCCGTTTCTCTTTAAACCACCCCTCTCTCCACAATTCCTCAATCAACTCCTTACATGTTTTACCCCTTCCACTGATCTCTGCTTCTGCAATGTTGCCCCTTATTTTATCTACAATTTGAGGTATTATTTCAGCTATCTTCTCGGAAGGTCCGGATACCTCAACCTCTATATCGCCATATCTTACCTTTACCTTGACCTCTTCATCCATCCCAATAGAGTATATCCATGGTTAATATTTAAATACTTGTTAGTTCAATAATATTCATGAAAACTTATGAAGATTCAAAAACCTACCGAAATGAGCGGTGTTATAGACGGAACTATATCGGTGGAGTTAGGTGAATTATCGGATTTGAAGGGTAAGCACTTTATACCTATACTTCCGAATAACAAGTTGTCTGTATTTCCATTGATCCCTCTGTATAGAGAGGAAGAAGTTATGTCGATCCGCTTTTTTAATAAGATAGATGTCTCGGATAAGGATATCTTGGCTATAGACTCATCTATAATTCCCGTAGCTGAGTCTATAGATGGCATTGTCTTTGGAGTTAGAGGTTGTGTAGTTAGAGCATCTAATCAAGGTAAAGCTGTATATGTAGATGGTCCCCGTCTAATATATGTGGATAAAGAGAGTATTAGGCGTATACTGAAGTATACCGTTTTTAGGAGATTTAACGGTAGAGCCCTCTTACATAGATCTTCTTTAATTAAGCGTATTATATTGGCTCTGTATGAGTTGGGCCTTTTAGAATATGCAGTTGATGTGTTGAAGGATGGATACATTGTTATAGATGGCTCTCTAGAGTTTAGTCTTCTAAGTATGGATATGGTAAACTCAGTTTTTAAGAAGGCTGAGTCGAGTCAAGTGTCTCTAATCGGGGTGTCTAAAAGAAGTCGCTTGGTTAGAAGATACGCTGGTCTATTGTCGTATCTCTACGGTGTAGGTGTGGATGCAGCTGTCCCTCTAGGAAATAGATCCTCCTCGGTCGAGTTATACGTCGGTTTTCTTAGGATAAAATCGGGCTATCCCTTTAGACTAGATATCCTAGATTTGGCTGGTGATGCGTTAGATGTTTTATATTCACTACCATCTAACAGTATTGGCTATCCCAGCCTCCTAGTAGAGGCTCATACTGTTGCAAAGTTGAGGAGTATAGACCTAGTAAACTTGCTTAGAATGCTTGTTTCCCGTGGGGGGAAGGTTGTGATGTCTCTACCATATAGGTCCCATGTCTTAGGTGCTTTGGAGGCTGATCGTGATGAAGGTATATAAGAAGGAAGGTGATTCACTGGAGATAATCGCTTATCCAGGCGAGACAGTATATAAGGGGGAGTATTTACTTGTGATGGATAAGGGAAAAGATGTAGGTCTTATTGTACAAGTAACTGACCTTGAGTACGTCGATGTACCTGGATTGATTGAGGAGATTATTCGTGAAGGACTATTAAGGACAAGTGTTTACCATGGGTCTACAGAGGAGTATGACTCTATATCGGAGTTGATTAATGACCTTAAAATCCTGAAGTGTAAAATTAGGTCCGCCATAAAAGATGGAGTTATATCGAACTTTATTGATGATCTTCCTAGTAGGGCTTCTTCAAAGGTGGTTAAACTTCCTTCTGATGAGTTATTAAGTAAAGTTTTTGGAAGGATTAGATACCCTATTGAGGTAGGTAGGGACTTGACTGGAAATGGAGTTCATATAGATGCTTATGACTTGGATGGGTCGCTTACATTGATTACAGGGATGAAGGGTAGTGGAAAATCTCATTTATCTAAGTTACTTGCTAAGGAGATAGTCGAGCTAGGAGGCAGATTTATAATTTTCGATTTAAATAGGGAGTATACTGGCCTGGGAGAGTTGGATGGGGTTAAACTCTTGGAGCCGGGTAGAGACATTATAATGTCGTTGAGATATCTCGGTAAGGATACTATATTGAGTGTCATGGTAAATATCCTGGGCATGCCGAGTGTTTCTGCTAATGTGTTGAATGACTTATGGGATAAGATTGTTAGGATGGATGAAAACGTTAAGTTAGCCAGTGTATCAAGAATATTAGATGCTGATGTGAGGAACCAGATGGTTAAGGAGGCGATATTAAGTAGGTTAACGATGCTTGTTGGATGTAGATTTATAGGGTATGAAGGCAGATTTAGGTTTGAAGATTTGTTTAAAGATTCATCAGGATATATAATCAACCTGAGGGAGTTGTCCAGTATTGAGAGGAGGGTGTTGGTTGAGATCTTCCTTAGTAAGTTGTCTAGGCTTCTTGAGAGGCGTGTTATTCCACCCCTATTTCTATTTGCTGAGGAGGCACATCTATATATTAGAGATACCTACTGGGAGGATATTGTGACTAGGATGAGACATTTTGGATTATTTCCCATCTTCATCACGAATCAGCCCGACTCTCTCGACCAGACTATTTTTAGACAATTGGATAATATCTTCATATTCAGGTTTCTAAATGATAGGGATCTCGAGTCTCTCTCTAAGGTTTCGAATGTTGACTCTGAATCAATTAAATATATTGTGAAGGATCTTGAGAGGGGTAAATGCCTTATACTAGGTAAGGTGGTGAAGGATTTCCCAGTTGTCGTGTCAACTAAGGAGCTTGAGTTTAGGGTGTTGGGAGAGACAAGAAGAATATTTAACTAGTTCCTGAGTCTTCTCCACACGTAATATATTCTTTGGAATATGGTTACCGTGCTTAGGATAAGGAGTATGTATAGGGAGATATGTGCATAGGTTTCATTATAAACTGAGATTATCGGTGCAGTAAGTAGAAAGGCTAGTCTCTCACCCCTCTCTATTAGCCCTACTCCTGATATTGGGATCATCAAGGCCTCTGCTTTAGACCTAATATAGGATATTAACAGTGATGTTATTATCAATAACATTATTAATATTTCGTCCACCAGTATGCCCCCAATATATATGTAGAGGATGAATGTTGAGTCGGCTATTCTATCTATTACAGAATCTAAAAATGATCCCCATGGTGATGTTTTATTAGTGATTCTGGCTAATGCACCATCTAGAGCATCCATAAATCCACTGGCTAGTATCATAAGTGAGAAAGTATAATTTGATGTCGGTGGTTTGAGGATTAGTAATGGGGTTATAGAGACTATTGAGAGGAATAGTCCTAGTATGCTTATATGGGAGGGTGTTAAACCTATTTCTGCGATAGGTTTGGCGACGATATTCAAATATTTTGAGGCTATAGGTCTGATCTTATTTATCATAATCTATTGAATTATAGCATCCTAGATTAATCTCTAAAGGGATATTATCTTTATATGGCTAGGGAAAAGTGTAGTGTTCGTGGATGTGATAGTGATGCATATAAGAGTATTTCAAGAGAAAAGGCTTCTAAAGTATTCTCGGGAGATCTAGAAGCGGGTAGGAGGGTCAAACTTTGTAGAGTTCACTGGAAGGAATATAAGAAGGCTACTAAGAAGGAGAGAATGCTTGAGAGGTGGAGGTGGGGTTGATGGCTTCTAGAGTGGATTTACGTGACGTATTAGAAGATGAATTTTATGTTTTGGATTTGGATGGGTCGCTATATTATGCTGACGAGTATGAGGGTGGGGATGAACAGTTTAGAGCTTTGGTAGATAAAGAGGTTCATTCTAAATCTGTTGCTAGGGAGAGGAGCCCCCATATAAGGTACTTGTCCAAGCTTAGGCTGGCTGAGTCGGAACCATTCAGTGACGCAGGCCACCTCTCCTATCTACCTAATGGCGCGTTGATGCTGGATTTGTTGAAAGATTATTCAACGAGCGTCGTCCTTAGTATTGGTGCAAATCCTGTCATTACATCTATCATGTATGACCTGGAGGTGTCTGCCATTAAGAAGCATGCGGAACTGTTTGGACAGAGAATGTATAAGGTTAAGCCTGGAAAACGGGAGTTCGTGCTTAGATATGCGGCTTGTTTTGGGCAGTTTGCGCTGCTTAGAAGGAAATACATTACCTATAGGGATCTGCCTCTGAGGATCTTTGAGTTAGCTGATAGTTATAGATATGAGCAGAGGGGTGAGTTGACGGGTTTGACAAGGGTAAGGAGGTTCTTCATGCCTGATATGCATGTTTTAACAAGGGATTTGGATATGGCTATGGATGAATTTAGATTTCTATATAAGAAAATATTTGAGGAGGGTAGGAAGTTTGGATTTGAATATTATAGTTTATACAATGTATCAGTAGATTTTCTGACAAACCATATTGATTTTCTAAAGACGTTGCTTGAGATAGATGGTAAGCCTGTCCTGGTAAGAACTGTAGAGTCTGGTAAGTATTATTGGGTTTTGAATGTAGAGTTTCATTATATTGATTCGCTTGGAAGACCTTTGGAGACAGCTACTGTGCAGATAGATGTTGGGAATGGGGAGAGATTTGAAATTGAGTATGTGGATGAGGATGGGGTGAAGAGGAATCCGGTAATACTTCATACAGCCATCCATGGTAGTATAGAGAGGTTTCTATTTGAGTTTCTTGAGGAGGCGGCGAAAATGGAGAAGAGAGGTGAGAAGCCTAGGCTACCTACGTGGCTGTCTCCAACCCAGGTAAGGGTGATACCTGTAAATGTTACACAACATCTAGAGTACTCTCTTAAGGTAGCCGATGTATTGGAGGAGAATGGTATTAGAGTTGACATCGATGATAGGGATTATAGTCTAGGTAGGCGGATAAAAGATGCAGAATCTATGTGGATTCCATACATATGTGTTATTGGGGATGCTGAGGTTAGGGATTCAACTTTGAGCGTCAGGAGTAGAGAGGGATGGAATGAGAGGTTGAATGTGGATCAGTTAGTCGATATAATTAACAAAGAGTTGGACGGTTTTCCAAGGCGGCCCTTATACACTTCTAGATTGATCAGCCGTAGACCTAGCTTTATCTAGATGGCCTCTATCTATAATTTAAAGAATTTGTCTAGACTCTTTTTTGAATCTACTACTACCACCCTGCCTCTTTCCACCTCTATATTCATGGCTTCCAAAATCTGCTCCAGTGTACTGTGTAGTAAGTCTATGTATTTTTCAGCATCTACTTCAGACACTGATTTTACCAACTCAACTGGCTTAACTCCTAGGCTGTTTCTTGTCTTTACTATCTTTATTACGGAGCCTGGATATATCTTCCTCCCTTGCTTGACAAGTAACTTAGCAGCCTTTACATGTTGAGGTGTGGTCTTTGTATACTGTTCTAGAGGCTTTGAAATCGTCACTGATATAACAAGTTCATCGAGGGGGACTTCTCTATTAATCAGCTTCTTCTCTGCATTCTTAATGATATCGATAATCTCTTTTCTCACTACGTTGAAGTCATCTTTATTCTCTATGTTTTTCAATTTCTTGAGGATGTCGTAGAAGATAGTTTTGATATATGGAGGTGTGTTACTCTTTTTCCCCTGTAGTCCCTTAATATCTAGTGACCCTTCTTTCGTGACACCGAAATAGTTCTTTTTTCTACTGCTTAGTACAACGTATTTGTATATCTTGTCTACCTCTAATTTAAGTCTATATGTGTTATAGATGTCTTCCATCAATTTCTCCAGGAGCTTTTGTTCCGGGTTCTTGATGAATAGGCTGTCTGTGTCTCCATATATTATCTTGAGATTTAGTTTCTCTGCCTTCTTAATGGCCTGTTCAATTATGTATCTCCCATATATTGTAACTGCTTCTGCACTGGGGAGATAGTAGAATTGGAAGGTCTCTGAACCTGTAACTCCATAAATTGCATTGATGAATACTTTTAAGGCGCCTTGTATTACGTTGTAGAACTCTCTCTTACTTTGTTCAATGCTTTTATCCTTGCTCAGCTTCTTGAAGACGTTTACTCTAATATCTCTTATTATTCCAACAAACTCGCTTATAATCCCCTTCTTGAGTCTACATATCCATGTAGATGTGTTTGGCACTAGATTTGTTTTACATTGTTCGTGTGGGCAATTTACTGTCTCGTATGATATGTTATACTCTTTCATTATTGATGGATATAGGCTTGCGAAGTCTACTACGACTACATTGAAGTGTATCCCAGGTTTTGGATCTATCACCAGTGCTCCAACGTATTTTTTTCCTTTGGTTACTGGTTGGAAGTGTCTTGTTCCCGTCTTCTTATGTATGTCTTCTGGACGTGGGATTAAGTAGTTTCTTCTTCTGTGGAGGTAGATTAACCTATTTCGTATCCAGTTTGATACTGCGAGTCTAGTTACATCATCTATCGTCATGTTGGATATTCTCGCTATTATTACGATCAATCTCATTACAAGGTCGTTATTGAATGCTGTAAGTTCGTATGTTATGTCTGCATCTGTTAATGCGTATTTAATTATATCTATTGTATTCATATCGTCAAAATGTTCTGGTGTTTCTACCTTTCCCTTGCCTATTAAGGCTTTTGCTATTGTATCCAGACTTACAATATCATATGCCCCTGAGAATGCATAATTCTTTATCGATGCATTCTTAAAGAATTTATATAGATCTATGTGAATACCCCATGTGATTGACACTTCATTCCTGCCTTTATGGAAGCTATCTTCAATGTTAGGCACCTTTAAGAATTTGGCTCTAGCAATTATATATGGAAGGTCGAAGGTATCTCCGTTAAATGTGAGTAAGATGGGGTAGTTTTTAACGATTTCAATAGCTCTCTGTATGAGATTTACCTCGTTTCTAAATATCTCCACCTCATAGCCGTCTACTTCTATTATATCCTCTTTATATTCTCTCCTCAAGTCTAGGAATAATACTTTCTTTAATCCATCTGACCCCCTCAAAGATATTATAAATATGGGGTGTCTTGGATCTTCAGGTTGAGGCATTACCCCCCTTGGATTATATACCTCTATGTCGAGGGCTACTCTCTTCAAGTTTATGACTGGTTGGGATAATCTATATAGCCATTCTCTCTCCTCGCTAGACAGCTTTTCTGCAAACTTCTCCACCTCTTGTGGAGGATTGAGGTTTACCTTTATCGGTTTTCCATCTTTTATCACATAATAATCTCCTATCTGTAGGCCTTGGTCGAATAGGTAGTTTACATAATACTTTATGTCAGCCTCCCATAGGTCTATCTTCTCTCTTAGTGAATCTTTCTTTCCACCTATTACTAATGGATCAGTTACTATGATCTTCGATACTTTCACTTCTGAATCTGTTATAGGGTCGTGCTTTACCTCTTCAACAATATCTATTATTTTGTTTGAATATCTTGTGATTACGTCATTACTTCTCAACTGATTTGGCGACAATTTAGAGTATGCATATGGTTTATGCCCCGTATCATCCAGTAATTTAACCACATTGTCCCTATTTGGATCATAAAATATTAGGTATGGTTTCATCTCGTTAGCGTCGTATCCCGCTGAAATCAACATTAACACATTATTGTTATCGATGTTTTTATCCGCTATGCTGGTTACGTCGGTTTCATCTATAGTTACTCGTTGGTTGTCTCTCTCATCATTGGATCTGGCTTTAGATATAGCCTCTATATTTATATCTACCTCTACTTCCTGGTAATGGGGGTCTTCTTTCTCATATAACTTAAAATATTTGTCAAGTGTCATCTACACTCCAAAATTTAATGATATGTAATCCTTTGATTTAACCTGTTATCTCATGTAGTATGCCTATCGATTCATATAAAATTCTAAGTATTGTTGAGATCTCCCCTCTAGATATAGTTACCGGCCTGTATTCGACAATATCAATCGATTTAACGGTGTTGTACGAAGCTATTTCTGTGAAATGTTGTAGCAATTGGTTTATAGTCCAACCGTTGGGTTCTGGGTATGCAACTTGAGATATAATTGTGGGGTCAAGCACATCTAAGTCGATCGATACATGTATATCTAGATTTTTGGGTATCTCCTCCTGGTTTATTTGTATCTCCCTATTTTCTGATATATACTCGATTTCGTCCCTGCTATATCCCCTTACCCCCCAGTAATATATGGGAGTCTCCATATCTTCATGTATTCTCCTCATCACCGTAGCATTTGACCATCTTCTAAACCTGTATGTATCCTTCATGTCTAGATGGGCGTCATATACTATTAACGCATCTATTCTGTTTGTTTTTGTTATTGGATAGGTTATTAGATGATCCCCTCCAATATAGATGTGTGTCTTGCCGTGAAGGTGTTTTTTAAGAGCCTCTAGATCATTCAACATGTTATCAATATCAGGTGTATATAGATCTCCTAGGTCTGTAATTGGTATTTTGCTTATGTAGTGGTTAGACATTGATAGATTGTCCTCTATTAGGTCTGAGTATATTCTTAGCAGACCAGCGGGTCTATATTCATCATTGTAAACTCCCTCATATAGGTTTACCCCGATAATTAGGTAATCTCCCTTATCTGTCGTGGATAAACTCTGCATTAGGAAGTACTCCTTAGTGGTGTCCATGTTTCATATTTAATTTATTATTCGGCTTATAATGATGGTATTATGGAGAGTAGGAAGTTGACAGGGTCGGCTATGTTGGCTTTGCCCTCTTTAATGCTTATGGTGCTATCGATAGATGAATTGACTGTGTACATTCTTCTCGTAGTGTTGATCGGTGTGATCGCATCAGTGGTATCAATATATGAGCCGATGAAAAACGTATTGGGGTGGGTTGTTCCTCTCGCATTGCTACTCAATGGTGTGACATATGGTTTGTTGTTGATCCTGGCTCCGGTCTGGGAGACACAAGTGATTTCCGTGTTTGCTATAATCCTTCTTATCTTCTCTACTGTATTACTTTCTTGAGTCTTCTCCACTTTGATGTGAAGAAGAGTGTAGTTAGACACATGGAGAATATAAGTGTGAATATCTTTGTGGCGAAAACTATATTCCAAGGTGTGTCCGGGTTTGGGAATGAGTTGTACAGTAAATCAATGTTATCCTGTGGCAATCCATTAATTGTTATAGAAGATATTAAAGCTGACCATAGTGTAAAGTTGAATAGTATTTCATATCCAGATATGAATGCGAATGTTAATGCAAGCATATCTATGAAGTCTAACATCTTTTTATTCCATTTTTTGACTACGTGGTTTGACATCGTCGTTAACCCAACTACATATGCTATGTAGGTAGTGATTACAAAGATGGTTATAGGCTTCATATATACTAGATTGGGAATTAGTGTAATCTCTCTGTCTACCATGTTGGTTCCTACTGGATAGAAGGGGTCTATTCCAGACATTGCTCTAAGTAGGTAATATAGCAGTATGCTTATGGATGCTCCTGATAAGGCTAATGAGATGACTTTGCCGTGTTTCAACGTGGTTTGTATTAAATTGTTGATAATCTCGTTTATAGCCATTAACTGTCACCTTTGTTAATACAAGATTATTTATATTATTCTGAGCTGTAATGAAATAATAATTGTTCGATGGTTATTGGTAAGGTGGTTTAGTTGGGGAGGATGGTATTCATAGGTGATAAGTATTTAGCTTCTTTGATGGAGCTAATAGGTGTAGAAACCCATACTGTATTTACACCTATTGACGCTGAGAAGAAAGTTAGAAGTCTCGTTAACCAAGACGATGTTGATGTCCTTATAGTACCTGAAAATATTTATGTAGAGTTGAGTGCAAGGAACGTTAGATTTAAGAAGGAAGGGACTAATAGGCCTATCCTAATGGTTATCCCTCCCCTGTCTGGAGCAACAGGTAAAAGGGTGGAAGACTTATATAATTTAGTTAGTCAGGCTGTTGGGGTTAAACTACAGCTTGGAAGGTGATAAGATGTCTGAGGAGCTGAATAGACTTATTGAGATTGAGAGAGAGGCAGAAGAGATAGTGGAGAAGGCTAGGGCAGAGGCTAATAGGATTCTGGAGGAGGCTAGGTCTAAGGCTGAGAAGATATTGAAGGAGGCAGAAGAGATCTCATTTCCAGAGGTTGAGGAGGAATATAAGAGGAAGATAGATGAGGAACTTGCTAAGATAGAAGAAACATTTAGAAAGGAGGCTGAGTCGGTCTACTCAACAGGTATAAAGAATCTTGAGAAAGCTGTGGATTATATTGTGAGGAAGGTGATAGAATGAGTTTTGAAGCGTTGAGAAGAGAGATTCTGGAGTCTGCTGAGAAGGAGGCTAATAGGATTCTGGAGGAGGCTAGGTCTAAGGCTGAGAAGATATTGAAGGAGGCTGAGGATAAGGCGGAGGCGATTAAGAGGAGGAAGAGGAGTGATGTAGAGGCAAGACTTAGGAATAATATGGAGGTTGCTCTAGCTGTGAAGAGGTTGGAGGGCAAGAGACTTGTATATATGAAGATAATGGAGTTATTGAGGATGGTAGAGGAAGCCTCTGTTGAGAGACTAGATGATATTAGGAGGGATAGGAGTCGATACCTTCCTGTGATAAAGAATTTTATAGAGAAGGGGTTTTCTGAGTTAGGTGTTGAGAGGGCTAAGATGTTCTACTCTATTGAGGACGAAGATTTAATTAAGAGCGTTGATTTTAAAGAGGCTGTAAAAGGATTTGACCTGACGTTGGTCAATAGTGGGGAGCGGTTTTTTGGAGGGATCATTATGTCGGATGTCGACGAGAAAGTATTCTACATAGCTACTTTCGAAGGTAGGTTGAGGGAGGTTATGGATAGAGATCTACATATAATTTTAGATATATTGAGGGGTGATGATGGGAAATGAGAGAAGGTGAGATTGTTAGGGTAAGTGGTACCGTTGTATTTGGAACTGGAATACCCGACATCGAGGTTGGTGAGGTTGTAGAGGTTGGAGAGGATAAGTTGGTTGGCGAGGTTATACGTGTATTTGAAGATACATTTGCCGCTCAAGTATATGAGCCTACAAGTGGATTGAAGATTGGTGATCCAATATTTGGGACTGGTAAGAAGTTGGTGGCAGAACTGGGACCCGGCCTACTAAGTAATATCTTCGATGGTATAGGTAGGCCTTTGGAAGAGCTTTTGAGACTGAGTGGTCCATTTATATCAAGAGGTATTAAGGCTTATACTCTTCCTAGGGATAGGAAGTGGGAGTTTAAACCAACTATTGGATCTGGTGTGGAGGTGGGTCCAGGCGATATCGTGGGTGTTGTCCAAGAGACTCCCTACTTAGAACATAAGATACTTATCCCGCCTAACACAAGAGGAGTTATCAAAGAGGTTTTTGAGGGGGAGTTCAAGGTAGATGAGCCGATAGGGATTTTAGAGGTTGACGGTGTAGAGAAGGAGTTATTTATGTATCATGAATGGCCTGTTAAAGTTGCTAGGCCAGTGGCTAAGGATGGAAGGCTGCCTCCTTCAACTCCTCTAATCACTGGGCAGAGGGTTATAGATGTTCTATTCCCTGTTGCCAAGGGTGGGGCTGCTTGTATACCTGGTGGTTTCGGTACTGGAAAGACAGTTACACTACACCAATTGGCTAAGTGGAGTGATACAGATGTTGTGGTTTATGTTGGGTGTGGTGAGCGAGGTAATGAGATGTCAGAGGTATTGACCGAGTTCCCCGAGTTGAAGGATCCCAGGTCTGGAAGGCCTTTGATGGAAAGAACTGTATTGATAGCTAATACCAGCAACATGCCAGTATCTGCTAGAGAGGCAAGTGTATACATAGGTATTACAATAGCTGAGTATTATAGGGATATGGGTTATGATGTATCCTTGATGGCTGACTCTACATCCAGGTGGGCTGAGGCTATAAGGGAGATTAGTGGAAGGCTTGGTGAGATGCCCGTTGAACGTGGTTTCCCCGCCTACTTACCTGATAAGATTGCAGAATTCTATGAGAGGGCTGGTAGAGTTAGAGTCTTGGGTAGGCCTGAACGGGTGGGGTCGGTAACTGTTGTAGGGGCTGTATCTCCGCCAGGTGGTGATTTTAATGAGCCTGTCACGACCCATACTCTTAGGTTTACAGGTGTCTTCTGGGCATTAGATGCAGATTTGGCTTATAGTAGGCATTTCCCATCTATAAATTGGTTGAAGAGCTACAGTCTATATGTCGATTCTATTATAGATGAATATGTTAACATAGCTATAAACAAGAATCCTAGGTTGAAGGAGGTGTGGCCCAACGTAATAGAAGAATATAGTAGATACAGGTTGGATGCGATGGATATATTGACTAATGCCAACGAAGTTGAGTCTATAGCCAAGATAATTGGTGAGAAGGCCCTTCCAGATGATCAGAGGCTATTGTTATTAACTAATGAATTGTTAAAGGAGGGATTGTTGAGGCAGAATGCTTTTGACCCTGTAGACTCTTATTCAGAGCCTGATAAGTCTATCATGATATTGAAGGCCATAATCGATTTTCATAGGATGTCTGAGAGACTTATTAAGGAGAATGTCCCCTTGGACAGGATATCTGAATTGCCTATAGTGAGTAAGATAAAACGTGTGAAGCTAGATGAGAAGAGGTTCGATGCAGTGGCCTCACTTCTTGATGAGATTAAAGCGGAGTTGTCTAAGGTTGCGTCTGAATATAGGGTATCAATATCTATAGAATGAGGTGGTGGATGATGGGTTTACCAATCAAGTTATCGGATGTTAGTGGGAAGGTATATAGAGGAATTAGAGAGATAAGAGGGTCCCTTGTGGTTCTTGATCCGATACCAGGTGTACAGTTTGACGAGATAATTAGAATCAGGGCTCCTGATGGGATAGATCGCCTGGGGAGGGTTATAGAGGTTAGTAGAGAGTTTGTTATAGCACAAGTCTTCGGTGAAGAGTCTGGATTACAGCATGAGGCGATTATAAAGTTCACTGGTTCTACATTTGAGATACCTGTTAATGAGGATATTTTAGGCAGGACTTTCAATGGTAGGTTCGAACCAATTGATGGTCTTCCACCCATCTCTAGTGGTGACTATAGGGATATAAATGGTTACCCGATTAACCCGAGTGCTAGAATCTATCCGAATGATTTTATCCAGACTGGTATATCGGCTATTGATGGCATGTTATCCCTGGTGAGGGGGCAGAAGCTCCCTATATTCTCGGAGTCTGGGCTTCCGCATAATAGGGTTGCAGCTCAGATAGCTAGGCAAGCTACTATATTGGGGGAGGAGGAGCAGTTCGCGATCGTTTTTGCTGCTATGGGCTTGAAGCATGATGAGGCCGCCTTCTTTATAAACCAGTTTAGGGAGTCGGGGGCTATAGATAGGAGTGTTGTTATCCTCAACTTGGCAGATGATCCAGCTATTGAAAGGTTATTGACTCCTAGGATCGCGTTGACGGCTGCCGAGTACCTAGCATTCGATTTAGGTTATCACGTTCTAGCTATATTGACGGATATGACGAACTATTGTGAGGCTTTAAGAGAGATTAGCGCTGCTAGGGAGGAGGTTCCTGGGAGAGGTGGGTATCCTGGATATATGTATAGTGATTTGGCCACGATATACGAGAGAGCGGGTATTGTAAAAGGTAGGAGTGGTAGTCTTACTCAGATGCCTATCTTAACCATGCCAGGAGGGGATAAGAGGCATCCAATACCCGACTTAACTGGATATATAACTGAGGGTCAGATATTTTTAAGTAAGGATCTTCACTCGAGAGGGATATATCCGCCTATTAATGTTCTCCCAAGTTTGAGCAGGCTTATGAGAAGTGGTATTGGGCATGGCAAGACTAGGGATGATCATAAAGAACTGAGTGATCAGCTTTACGATGCTTATTCAAGAGGTGTCAAGGCTAGGGACTTGGCAAGGATAGTTGGAGAGACTGGTTTAAGTGATAGGGAGAGATTATTCCTTAAATTTGCAGATCTGTTCGAGAAGAGGTTTGTTAACCAGGGTGAATATGAGAATAGAAGTATTGAGGAGACTCTGGATATTGGGTGGGAGGTGTTAAGTATACTGCCTCCTGAGGAGTTGACTAGGATTAGAGAATCTACTATCGAGAAATATTATTATAAGGCTAGGGCGCCCGTGGAGGGTGTAGAATGAGTATTTCACAAAACGTGTCCGCTAGTAGGGGTACGTTGCTAGAGGTTAGGAAGCAGCTTCAGTTTATTAAGAAAAGTACTGAGATACTAGAGATGAAACGAGATAAGGTTGCTAGTGAGTTGAATAAATTGTTGCCACAGCTTAAGAATAGAGTTGAAATTGAGGATAGGCTTCAAGATGTATATAGGAAGTTTGTAAAGACTTTGGTTGAGCAAGGTTACGAGGAGTTTACGACGTCTTCCATGACTGTTCCGAAGGTACAGACAGAGTTGAGGAGGCATTTGATTATGGGGATTGAAGAGTATGACTTGGATATGGTGAATCCTCCAGATGTGAACAGAATTCCGAACCCAGTAATAAAGGAGCTGGCTATAGAGTTATACAAGGTTTTTATGGAGCTTCTAGAGATGTCCATCACTGAGAATAAGATAGAGGCTTTGGCCAATGACTTGATGAACACTGCTAGGAAGGTAAACGCTTTACAAAAGATAATTATCCCTTCCTATCAGGAGCTGATAAAATATATTGAGGAGAGGATTATGGAGGAGGAGTTATCAGAGTTTGTGAGGACTAAGTTCATTGTGGAGAAGGGAGGGAATTAAAATGTTGAAGTCATCAACCTATATTTATTTAGTCAGCAGAGTTCATGGATTATCTACAAGGTTAATGAGTAGGGGGGAGCTAGAATCCCTCTCTAAAACCCAGAATTTCGCTTCTTTTTTGGAAACACTTTCAGGTGAAGAGTATGTGAGGAGGCTATCCTCAATACAAGGTGAGGAGGTAGATGCTAGGTTGGCATCTAGGGTATTTGCCGATGTATATGTAGATAGATTGGTTCATCTTGTGAGGATAACATCGGGGAAGTATAGGGATTTTCTACTCTCCTTTTTAAAAAGGGTGGAGATAGAGAATATTAAAAGGGTTTTACGTGCTAAGATGGGAGGCAGAGATATATCAGTTGAGGTTCTCTTACCTCTACCAAGAGAATTTACAAGCGTAAATTTCAACGATCTGGTTAATGTTAAATCCTTGGATGATGTTCAGTTTCATCTCACACCAACCATATACAGGGGGGCTTCCGAAGCTTTTCAGATAGCAAAGAATATGGTGTCTACTTACCCTGTTGAACTAATATTGGAGAACATCTACTTCCTGAATTTACTGGCATCTGCCTCGAAACTCCCCTCATCTAAAAAAGTTGTTGATCTCATTAGAAATGAGTATGCTTCCACAGTGGTATTCAATATATTGGCTATTAAATTTTTGGATGCGCCTCTAACAATTTTTGAAAAATATTCTAGGCAAATATCGAAGGGAATGGGTGTGTCATCAGACTATGTAAATGATCTTTTAAGGGCTAGGGAGGATACATTTTCCAGTCTGCTTAGGGCATCAAGGTTTGCCTGGATCTCCGCAAATATTGAAGATGGTATTGAGTCTAGAGATGTCGCTGAGTTATATAATTCGATTAAGAGGGGATTTAGAATATACTATGAATCCGTGTCTAGAAGGGATCCTCTTGGGATAACGTACCTATTATGGTATCTATATACAGTTGAATATGAGTATCTTAATCTGTCACTGATAGCTACTGCCAAGGAACTTGGCCTCAAGCCTGAGGAGATTAAGTTATATTAGGAGTCTTATATGTATTAGAACACTTTCTTGGTTAAGTAGAACGCCATCACTATAGCCAGTATTAGGAAGCCGAACGCTATCGGTGCAACAATCCCTACAAAAACTCTTATAATTCCGTACACAACTATAAGGGCTGTGAAACTAAGCCCATACAGTAGTATGTTTCTATTTGGAGTGGCCCCTGCTACAATAACTATTATTCCTGTTAGGATGGTCAACAGCACGTGATATATCGGGAATTGAGCCGTCTCAACCAACAAAGTTAGTGAAGCTGGACCGGCTGTGACAACTATGAATAATATTGTGAATATCAATATTGATGATGGGATTAGGAAGAAGAGGAGATTTACCCATAGATCTCTTGTGGACTTATCTGCTCCACCAACTACTATGTATGCCCCAAGTAGATAGAGTATTAAATTGGTAAGGAAAAGTATAGGGTCGCTCCCAACTCCAATATATGCCTCTATAAGTGTAGCCCCCTCTACTGACAGTAGATACAAGCCTTTGATTAGTGTAGTTATGAATGTAGCTGTTAATAGAGCTATCCCGATATCTCTCTTGTCCATCGGCAACACCTCACTAGGTAAATATATAAACCTAACTTTAACTATATTTGGCTTATAAAGACTAGTAAACGTATTGTGCGGGTGTTGACGATGTTTAGGCCGGCTAAAATGTATAAGTTTTACTTGGCTGTACCCGCCGATTACGAAGAAGAAGTTTCGAAGGCTATAGGGAAATTGGGGGTGGTTCAGTTATCACTAAATGAGAGTGGGGCTTCTAGAGAGGAGACGGAGCTTGCTGGAAGATATGAGAGGATTCTAGACAGGATAAATATTCTTATATCGAGTTTATCCCAGTATAGAGAGGAGGAGAAGCTTGGGTTTAGCGATAAGATACGAGGTCTTTTGACCCCTCCTAAAGAGCCTGAACAGAGGATTTTAGATAAGGAGGAGGCTAGAGCTATTGTGACAGATGCAGAGGCTAAAGTGGCTAGTTTGACTAATAGAGTGGATGAGATTAATAAGAGGGTGACTATATTGAAGACCGTTCGTTCACATGCAGAGTTATTTGCTAGGCACAACATTCCAGTGGATATAATGGGTGATTATACACACATATTTATACGTGCTGGACTTCTCCCGATTCAGAACCTTCCTGTTTTGAAGGACTATTTGAAACCATATAATGTGATATTAAATGTTTATGAGGGTATTAGGAAGGACTATCTTGTCATTATCGCTGGAAATATCGAGGATAAGGATGAGATCCTGAATTATCTATCGATCTTGAATTTTGAGGAGATAAGGTTCCCTGAGGAGTTTAGAGGAGAGGCTAAAAAAGTTTTGGAAGATATTGATGGGGAGTTGAGGGAGCTGGGTAATCAGGCGCGGAAATTATATGCTGAGATTGAGAGTCTTCAGGAATACCTATTGTCATTCAAGAGGTACTTTAGGTTCTTGAGTAGATTATATACATCTATAACGTTTACTAAGAACTTTGCAATCTATCGTGGTTGGGTACCTTCTGATAAGGCAGATTCTCTATCATCTGCTGTACGGAATGTTCTGGGTGAAAAGTTTGTGATTGATTTTGAGGAGCCGTCTCATGAGGAGGGTGTTAAACCCCCCACCTTATTGAGAAATCCCGGCATATTAAATAAGTTTGAAGTACTGACTAGAAAGAGAGGTTTTCCAAATTACTTTGAGTTTGACCCTACTCCGATATACACAGCGCTATTCCTACTGATGTATGGTATGATGTTTGGGGACGTGGGCGGAGGTATTGTATTGATCTCAATGGGTCTTTTCCTTAGTAGAATAAAGAGGCCGGTTCTAGGCCTCTCTGCCAGAGCTATCAACAACCTTGGTTTTATGATCATGTCAGCAGGATTCATGGCCATAATATTCGGTTTTATGTATGGTGAGTCATTCCTAACTAACTTTGGCAAGCCTCTTTGGATGAAACCGATTAAGAGTACTATTGAGATAAGTATAGCTGCAATAGTATTCGGGTTGATTCAGTTGATAATTGGAGTTATATTGAATATTGCTATCGAATTGAAGAATGGAGAGTATATGGAGGCTCTTTTAAGCTGGAAGGGATTGGCTGGACTGATATACTTTACCGTCGGTATCTATCTAGCTATAAACTTTATAACTGGAGGATTGACTCTGGATGTTTTTGTAAGGGAGGATCTACTGCCCTTCACGATTCTAGAAATACTACTGCTGTTTACGGTGTATATGAAGCCTACCATAGAGAATGTAGTCTATGGCGAAGGTAAAGCTATATCCACGACATTGGTTGAGGGGTTACAGGAGTTCGTGGAGATGTTTATATCGTATCTGACTAATTCAGTCTCGTATATTAGGCTAGGTGCGTTTGCGATAGCCCATGGTGCCCTGGCTGAGGCCGCTATAGTATTCAGTGGGTTGGTAGGTGTCATTCCATCCTATATCCTGTTCAATCTGATAGCATTGACTATAGAGGCTTTTGCAGCCGGTATACAATCGATTAGGCTACTATACTATGAGTTGTCAACCAAGTTCTACCGTGGTGATGGTAGGCCATTCATACCGCTTAGGTTATAGGTCTATATCACCTCTTTATAATATTTTATATTGAATAGGGTTATTATTCACATATCCAATAGATTAGGTGATATGAGATGATAGGTATAGTAAGCAGGCTGGTTAGGAACCCCAGGAGGACCGCTCTGGCTAGCGTGTTGTTTAACTTGGCTATTGCCCTAGTGGTTCTTGGCGGTTTCGTGTCATTCGTGCTTGCTGCTGAGGATCCTGCAGGTGGTATGGCGGGAGAGGCCGCTGATACTGGTTTGAAGTACCTAGGGGCGGGTCTCGCTGTTGCCGGATCCACGATAGGTGCTGGGGTGGCCTTATACGGGGCTACTAGCGCTGGTAGTGCTGCATTGGTAGAGCGTCCCGAGCTTGCTGTCTGGGTACTTATATTGGCTGGACTTGGTGAGGGTGTAGCTATATATGGGTTAATTATTGCTATCTTGATCCTAGGAGGTTAACTACTTAACCTCTTCTTTATTCCAAATACTAGTATGGCTGTGTAACCGATCATCCTGAAATCCGGCCTCAACCTCCCCTTTTTAAACTGGATGTTTCTAATCATGGTCTCCACTGTCTCATACTGTATAAAATGTTTGTGGAAGCTGTCATGAAGCTTTTCTAGCTGATTATAAGTGGGTACTAATATTCCAATTCTCCCGCCTGGTATTAGAGAAGCATGTACTCTATCTAACACCTCCCATGGAGTATCTATATCGATGAATGCTACGTCATAATAATCCTTCTCCAACTTATCATCTGGGAATCTTCCTCTATATTCTATCTCACATTCTGGCTTGATTCTTCCAATGTTCTCCATTGCTTGCCTCCTAAACTCCTCCCTACTCTCATATGTAGTTATACGGCCTTCCTTTGACAGTATCCATGCCACACTAATTGTTAGAGCCCCGCTTCCAGTACCTATCTCTAGAAAGCGTGTATTATGCCTAACACCTAGTGTGTGAATAATATACCCTATATCTTTTGGATATATTATCTGGGTGGGTCTCCGTCCTTTCATAGAGTACTCTCTTGGTCCCGGTGGAAACGTTGTTAGTGGCTTCCCAAGATGTGTCACTACGGTATCTCCATATTCTCTGCCTACTAACTCCTTTAAATTTATGTTTCCAAGGTCCGTGGAGAATGTTTTATTGGGATCTGCCTTCACTAGCCAATATCTTTTTTTGATGTTTGAGTACAGTATTACATAGTCTCCCTCTCTTATCTTCATGTAATTAATTGATGTATGTATAGGAATGTATAAAATAATGGTGTGGGGAAAAGTTATTCTAGAAAGTCCTTCTCATATTTCGTTAGTATCTCAGATGATTTCTTGTAGTCTATAAAGAGCTCAGAAGCCCTATCCACGTCTTCTTCCGTTATCTCTCCTTCTCTACCCGATATTTTAGATATTTCTTCTAATGGTCCCAGAAGCATTAGTGAGTATCTCAGACTATTCTCCACCCCTAATTTAACCAGCTTCTCAAATGCTTTCTTATCTATTTTCAACCCCTCCTCCTCGATCTTGATCTCTAATATTTTTCTTATCTCTTCCTCCGTATATGGTTCTGTAGTAATTATTAGGAGTCTATCTAGGAAATCTATGGGTATTCCATGGGGAGATTTAATGTCTGTACCCCTTATTTTTGTTAATCCTCTGTTTGTTGCAAAAATTACTACTGGCGCCATCTCGCTCTCTAAGGCTCTGTTGAGGAATGCAAAAGCCTCTATATCCAACATATGAACCTCGTCTATGAATAGGACCCCAGGTATTATCTCGGCTCGCTTCTCTTCTATCCAGTTCTTCACCAGCTCATCAACTTCCTGCCTAATTTCGTTGGTTATCTCCTCTCTTTCACCCCCGAAGAGGAGTGTGAATACTCCTCCCCCTCCCCTACGGGCCCTGCTGATGTCTAGTTCATGCAGTGTCAGAGTGTATACGAACTCCTTCTCTTTCATCAAAGGACCTCTTGGGGGGTCTATATATATTTCGCCTTCTATATCGTATTCTCTCTTTGCAGACTTGGCTCTTCCTAGTTTAGTTACTCTTCCAGTTTCCTTGTCTATCATAACTATATCTCCTTCTCTAATGTTCTGTTGGAGAAATGCTATTGCGATCTCTGTTCCTCCTCTAAAGTCTCTTGTCTCAGTATCCGTAGATAGTGTTATCGTTACACTTTCAGGTATCTGTTGATAGGGGTTATATGGGTGTTGAACCATTTTATACTCAATATTTTTGACCTCTCCCTCTATAACCTCTCTATAATCTCTAACTCTCACGCCTATAGCCCTTCTGATAGCTCTCATTAAAATCTCTGTCTTCTTTAAATCTGTTGAGTAGATTTCACTACCACTTAGGCTTATGAACGGCACATCTCTACCAAATTCCTTGGCTATTGCTAATGCTATCGCAGTCTTCCCGGTTCCTGGCGGGCCAGCTAGGAGAATTGCGCGCCCCGCCAGCTTTCCCTGTTTAATCAGCTGTACTATAACGTATGCAGCTTCCCTCGCCTTCACCTGTCCTACCATGCCGTCTGCTGCAAACAGTGCCTTTCCATTTCTCACACCCAATCCTCTTATGTGGGTGTGGAACCCTATTCTCTCAAACCTTCCCTCTATAGGAGTGAGTGTCATCTCACTCACATAGAAAATTTTTTCCCTCGAATCCGTTATATAGATAGGTCTGTGGTGATGGGTATTGTGGATGATAAGGTAGTAATTTCCCATCCCCGTGGAAGAATAATCTGTGATGAGATAAGACAATACGATGGTAGTTTTCCAGAGGGCTTAAACGATTATGTCATAGTGGGTTTTAGGCGTAGTCCTTTCTGGAAATATGGTGATGTTAAAGTGTCTACTGTTCTAACTATCGGACACTATTCAGGGATATTATCTATAATGGGAAGATATTTAAGGATAAGATGTGGTACAAGAGTATTGTCCCTATTAAGGTATTTAGGAAGAAAGGGAGTCTATATAGATATCATTTACCCATGGAACATCTATGAAAGTATTGGGGGGCTACTCTCGGTAGGACTGCCAATGTTTCGCGGTATTAAGGGATTTATACATGTCGTATCTAAAGATGGTGAGTCTAGGTTAGATATTGACCACTTTAAAAAGTCGTTGTTACCAGGAAGTATATTGTCTGATATTCATGTGATGGATGGGTTTGATAGAGTCAGGACCTACAGCATCTACGTAAAATTGTCATCTTCTGAGACAGAGGCTGTTGTGAAGAGGCTGGTAGGTGGTGGAGTGAAATTTTCACTCCTTAGGGATGTGGGTGGATTCCATCTATTTACCATTGTGAGGCAGAGTGAGTATAGGTCGGTTTTGGAGATAGTGACTAAGGTTATAGATAAGTCCAGGATTATCAGATCATCAATGGATGATATTGATTATACAAAAATGCCTAATGCCAGCTCTAGGATGTTATATAGCGATGGAATATCTCTTGGTACATGTAGGGATGTAGATGCGTGTATTGGTTCAGTCAGGAATATAGTGTTCTTATCATTTCCAGATTTATATGTGATCGGGTTTGCTGACAAGATTGATATGGAGGTGTTAAGAGAGGTTGGTTGAGGATTTACATAATCTATATGACACTTTAGATGTAGTTAAGTGTCCCCTCTCTAAAGTGTCGTCTGAAATACTGTCTCCGAGGCAGGCTATTGAGGGATATGGTGATCTAGGCTGGTGTGATTTATGCGGGAAGTGTGGTGAGTTATTCAGATATGTGGAGGATAAGTGGGTATTTAACCACGATATTCGTGTTACCATATTGGGAGAGGCAGATAGTTATTTAGTTATACCCTCTGTCTACCGAAACATAAGGTGTATATGGCCGAGAATATCTAGGGTATTGGACCACCTATCTGAATATAATATTTCAATAGCTATTTTAGACGGTTTTCAAAGTCTCGCTAGTAGTAGAGGTGTTGAGTTGGCTACTGAGAAGCTTCTGGAAATGGGTGTAAGGAGGGTTGTAGCCTTGGATAGATATGTTTATAAGCTTCGTGGGAGTTTAAGTGTGTTGCCCTTCTCCAAGTTAATTCTAAAATATTTAGAGAGGGGGGATGTATTCCTCTCCCCCCCTGACATACCCATCTTTCTCTTGAAGTCTATCTATAGCTTCTACCAGTCTGAGGAGAATACATACATAAAGATTTTTGATAGATATGTGTTTGGTGAGATAAGCTATTCAAATTTTCTAGTAGGTTTCGCATTTACACCCTTGCATAGTGAATATAAGGGCTTAATATGTAAGTATCTAGAGTTGAGAATCCCCCATAAAACTGTGTCAGTAGCTACTGTGGATCCATTGGTATATATTTCACTAGATAACTGCTTAAAAGGCAGATATGTTCCTGTCTTCCTACCTAGCGTGGTTCTAGATTGGGTAGAGGATATTAGAGGCTTATAACAATATTTACCTTGAAACATATTATCGTATATATTGGATGGATGATGTACAGGGAACCGAGTCAAGAGGCTAGGAGACAGATCGTCTCGGATCTTCAGGATCTAGCCAGTAGGACTCTAGATGTCGCTTCGGGACTGTTAAGGATTGTGGAGACGATGTATGAGGATGAGAATGCAGATCTAAGGTTGTTGTACGATGAGGTAAGGAGGTTAGATTCGGAGGTATACGATATTCAAAAATCGTTGATTAATGAGATAATGAGGTTTAAGCCTTTCCTCGGTGACCAGGTATACGTCTTCTATAACTTGATTATCTTGGTTGGAGATGTTGTTGACGAGATTGATGGTGCCGCGTTTAGAATCTCTCATTTCAACCTAAAGTCTTTATCTAAATGGGAGTTGGAATGGATAAGGAAGATAGTCAATGCATTATATAGGGAGGTTGAGGCATTTAGAGAGGCTATCTACTACCTAGCATATAATATTTCATCTGTATATGGCGTGGTTGAGAGGATAAATACTATTGAGGAGGAGATCGATCATCTCCATAGGAAGGCAATAATAGAAGTGTTTGAGAGGGAGAGGAGCACAACGAAGACGATGATGTGGATGGAGATTGTTAAGATGTTAGAGTCTGCCGCGGACCTGATGAAGAAAGTGGGTGATGTAATACTTAGCCTCTCAATAATCTAGTCTACTAGAGAGATGAGAAGATATAAAGCTTTCATTATTGGAGATAGATTATTTATACCCGATCACGAGGAGTCTAGAAGGTTATGGTCCTTAGGCTTTTTTGGAAAGCCTCTTGACGAGGATAAGCCTAGAAGACCCGATTTTGATTCTCCACTAATTTTAGATCCTCTTGAGGCTCTCTATCTTTTAGAGAGAGGCATTATTTTGGTATACGACTCAGATGGGGAGGAGGTAGACTTTAAGAGGCTATACGAGATCATCAGTGAGAGTTACCACATGTTAAATCATAAGTATACCGTTTATAGGGACTTGAGACAGCGGGGTTATGTAGTTATTTCTGGACTTAAGTTTGGAGTGGATTTCGCCGTTTACCGTCACGGACCAGGTATAGAACATGCCCCATATCTTGTTGATGTGGTAGTGTCCGGATCCCAGGTCTCTGGG
>Ga0256839_1001219_pt1 | contig 31724 bp, 35 predicted proteins | sample 354166metaG_FD_185968 | JGI IMG/M metagenome (GOLD analysis project Ga0256839, IMG submission 185968) | Hydrothermal vent microbial communities from Mid Atlantic Ridge, Atlantic Ocean - 354-166 | ecosystem: Environmental > Aquatic > Marine > Hydrothermal vents | place: Atlantic Ocean: Mid... | reverse complement strand
CGGCGCCCGGCATCCCCGGACGGTCGCCGTCCCGCTTCCAGAGGCTGCGCCACCACCGCCTCTGCGTATAATTCCCCTCTCTGGCAAAACCGGTTCAGGAGCCGTCCCGTTGAAATCCAAATACCGCATCGCCCCCCTGGCCATTTCCCACATGCCGCCAGGGATTCCCTTCATCGTCGCCAACGAGGCGGCGGAACGCTTCAGTTATTACGGCATGCGCGCCATCCTGGTCGTGTTCATGACCCAATATCTGGCCGACGAACTGGGCCGGCCGGATCCCATGACGCCGGAGGAGGCCAAAGGCTGGTTCCATCTGTTCGTCTCCGCGGTCTATCTCACCCCCGTTCTGGGGGCCCTGCTCGCCGACGGCCTATGGGGCAAATACCGGACCATCATCGTATTGTCCCTGGTGTACTGCCTGGGTCACTTCGTGCTCGCCCTCGACGCCACCCGAACCGGTCTGCTTCTGGGGCAAACCCTGATCGCCCTCGGCGCCGGCGGCATCAAGCCCTGCGTATCCGCCCATCTGGGGGACCAGTTCGGGGCCAGCAACCGTCATCTTCTCAGCCGGGCGTTCGGCTGGTTTTATTTCGCCATCAACCTGGGCGCCTTCACCGCCATGCTGATCACCCCTTATCTGTTGCACCGTCACGGCCCGGGGCTCGCCTTCGCCGTGCCCGGCGTGCTCATGGCCCTGGCGACCCTGATCTTCTGGTTGGGCCGCTACCGTTACGCCCACATCCCGCCGACGGGCATGGCGTTTCTACGCCAGATCCTGAGCCGGGAGGGCCGGAGAACCGTCGCCAGGCTGAGCCTGATCTACCTGTTCATCGCCATGTTCTGGGCCTTGTTCGACCAGACCGGCTCCTCCTGGGTGCTGCAGGCCCAGCGGATGGACCGGATGCTCTGGGGCCACGAGATCCTGCCCTCCCAGATCCAGGCGGCCAACCCCCTGCTCATCATGGCGCTGGTCCCCCTGTTCTCCCACGTGATCTACCCCAAAGCGGAAACGATCGTCACCCTGACGCCGCTGCGCAAAATCGCCGCCGGCCTGTTCGTGACCTGCCTGGCCTTCGCCTTGGCCGCCTGGCTCCAGGAACGCATCGACGCCGGCCAGACGCCCCACATCGCCTGGCAGCTTCTCGCCTATGTCATTCTGACCGCCGCCGAGGTGATGGTCTCGATCACCTGCCTGGAATTTTCCTACACCCAGGCCCCCAACACCATGAAGTCTTTCATCATGGCCTTCTATATGCTGTCGGTCGCAGCCGGCAACCTCTTCACCAGCGCGGTGAACTTCGTCCTCCGCACCCCGCAGGGGACCGCCCGCCTCGAGGGGGCCGACTACTTTTGGTTTTTCACCGCCGTCATGACGGTGACCGCGTTGCTGTTTTTGATCGTGGCCCGTTATTATCGCGAGCAGAATCACATTCAGACGGAACTGCCCCTGGAACGCCTATGAGCCTTCCCGAACCGGCGCCCGACAACGATTTTCTCGCCTTTCACACCGAAAGGCTGCGTTTCAGCCACCGCCGCTGGACCGGCCGGGAACTGATCGATGCCGCCCGGGATCCGGTCGACGCCGCCCGCCGGCTGTATCACGCCCCTTTCGCCCTGGTCTCCCACGGCGTCGAGGACGATCCGGTGTTCAACTACGCCAATCTGACCGCCCAACGCCTGTTCGACATGGACTGGCAGACCTTCACCCGGCTGCCCTCCAGGCTCTCGGCCGAAACCCCGCAACAGGCCCAGCGCCGGCGACTGCTGGAACAGGTGAGCCGCCACGGCTACATCAGCGATTACCGCGGCATCCGCATCGCCCGCAACGGCAGACGCTTCCTGATCGAAGGGGCGGTGGTGTGGAACGTGGTGGACGAACGGGGCGACTATCACGGCCAGGCCGCCTGTTTCGGACGCTGGCGCTTCATCGACCCGCAGCGAAAGTCCTGACCCGGTCGAGAAAGGCCGCCCGCCGCTCCGGGTCCGCCAGGGCCGTCTCCTCGACGATCGGCAGTTTCGGCCGGCGTCGGCGCAGGACCTGGATGAACAACCCCTCGGTCATTCCCACCGCCCGCCCCGGCTGGTCGTGAAGCGCCACCTCGAGCCCACAACTGGGAGAGCGGCTCTTGCACACCAGCCCGGCGACGGTCGAAGCCTGGGCCGACCAGCGGACGGCCTGACGGATCAGCGGGCCGGTCATGTCCAGCGCCCGATCCGACACCCCCAGGGCCCGGACCGATCCGCGCACCTGCACCAGTTCGACCGGGGGACGAGGGACGCCGAGACCGGCCATCACCTCGGGACACACCGGCACCGGCACGAATTCACCCGAGGCGAACAGGGAGCGCACACCGGCGTGCGCTTTGTCCCGGCCGTCGTAACGCACCGCCCAGCCCAGCAGGCAGGCGCTGACAGCGATGGGGATCGGGGCGGTTGATTTCACCAGGGCGAGTGACTTAAGCTGCGAAAACACAATTAAAACAAGACGACTCGGAGGAGGGAAGCCATGCAAGAAGCGGTGCAGGATATCGGTCTGATCGTCTTCCAGGCGGCGGTGATCCTGTCTTTGATCCTGATGGTCGTAGGGTTGCTGAAGCCTGACTGGTTCCTGTTCTGGCTGAAGGAGCCCAAGCCGTTCTACATGTTCGTCATCAGTGCCGCCCTGTTTCTGGCCAGCTATTTCGGCTTCGGCATCAAGGTGGGAACGCCGTGGCCCATCGCCGCCATCCATGCGGTCATTTTGTTCTCGGTGTTGTTCCTGGGGGCCGGGCTGATCAACCCGGCCTGGGTGTTCGGCAAACCCGTGGACCGGCTCTGGGTGATCATGATTGCCGCCGCGCTGTTCATGGGATTCATGACCCTGCAGGGAATGTACTACGGCCCCAAGGGCAAACGCCGCCATCCGCTGCCGACGGAAACCAAAGCACAGCCGCCGGCACAGACCGTACCGCGATCGGCTGAACCCCCGACCGCGACGGAATCCCCATCCCGGCCGGAGGGCTCCACGCCATGATGCGCCGGCTGTTCTTGGCCTGGTTGGTCGTTCTGACCGGCTGCTCTCTCGACCCGCTGTTCGCCCCACTGCCCCAGCCCGGTCCTTATTACCCACCGCCGCCGGCACCGGCGCCGGTGACACCCCCGCCCCCAGTCCGCAGGCAGCCACCGCCTCCGCCGCCCCCGGCTCCGCCACCGCAAGCGAGACGCCAGCCGCCGTCCCCCGCCGTGGTCGCCTTGATGCGACAGGCGGAAAGCGACCGGCGCCGCGGCGAACTGGAACGGGCGGCCAGCCGGCTGGAACGGGCGTTGCGAATCCAGCCCGACCATCCCCGGCTCTGGTACGAACTGGCCCGAATCCGCCTGCAACAGGATCAGCCGGGACTGGCGGAAGAACTGGCGAAGAAATCCATCAGCCTGGCCACCGGAGATCGGGCGCTTCTGCGGCGCAACTGGCGCCTGATCGCCGAAGCCCGACGCCGCCGAGGAGATTCCGCCGGTGCCCGGGAAGCGGAGCGCCGAGCCGCGCGCTACTGACTGTCGAACTGAGCGAACCATTGGCCGGCACCACCAGGGCCGGCGGGATCGTAATACAGGGAACGGAGGGTCAGATGACCGGCCGGCCCCAGCTCGGGGCCGGGAACCAGGGTGCGGAACAATTCCCCGCCCATCAACTGGTGGGTGATGGTCTGGTACAGACGGTGCAGACGCCCGGAGCGCACCACCGTGTCCAGCATCCGGGGACCGGCGATCAGGTAGAGGCTGCGGTAGCCGAGCCGTCCGAGCAGGGGAATCAGCCGGCCGCCCTCCACCATCTCCCCCCGGCCGGCGAAAATCACCGGATATCCCTCCCGGCGCCAGGCCGCCACCTTGACCGGGTCGGCCTCCTCGCCGGTGAAGATATAGACCTTCTGCCCGTGGCGCCGTACCGACTCGGGAATGATAAAATCCAGGCTAGCGCTGGCGATGGCGATCGCCGGTTGCGGCGGCAGGCCGTGGCGGCGCCGCCAGTCGACCAGGTCGGCACCGCGGGGATGGGCGCCGATCTGCAGGATGTTGCCCAGACGCCCCTCGGCCAAGGCCCGTAAATAACCGCCGTGGGTGATCAGGCAATCGGCCTGGGCCTCGAGCTCCAGGAACAGGCGGAAATCCGCCGACGTGGTCAGGGATTTGGGCAGATAGGTCCGGCCGGTGTGAATATCCTCCAGGGCGATCCGGCCATCGAGACTGGCAAGAAAATTGGCGTAGACGAAAGGTTCGTCCGCCGTTCCCAAGCGGTACAGATGATGATCCAGATACAGCCCTTCCAGGGTCACCTGGGCGAAGGGGGACGGATAGAGGCGAAAAATTTGTTTTTGCATACGCTCGAAGCAATAATTGAACGATTATGTCTGCGGATTGCCCTCTAACCCAACGATAACAGGTCAGTCATGGAAAAGCCGTACATCCTTCACATGCTCACCACGGAGAAGAACCTCAGCCCCTTCGACGTCAACATGGCCCAGGACGCCGGCTGGCAAGTCACCATGCCCTATGTGAACGTCGCCGAAGACGAAGTCCAGGCCCTGGTCCAGGATGCCATCTTCTCTCGGGGGCCGGCGGGCGTCAAACGCACGGCCATCTTCATCGGCGGCCGCAGCCCGGAACAGGCGATCAAGATGCTCGAGCAGGCCAAAGCCTCGATGGTTCCGCCGTTCGAAGTCTCGGTTCTGGCCGATCCTTCCGGCGCCTTCACCACCGCCGCCGCCATGGTGGCGGCCGCCGAGCGGGAGCTCCGGGACAAATTCGACGCCGAACTGGCCGGGCGCCGGGTGTTGATCCTGGCGGGCACCGGCCCGGTCGGTCAGATCGCCGCGGTGCTGTGCGCCAAAGCCGGCTGTGACGTCACCATCCTGGGGCGGCAGAAGGAAAAGTCGGAGCGTATCGCCAACCTGTGCAACGAGTTTTTCGGACAGGGGCAAACCCGAATCCGCGGGGAAGGCAACGACAAACTGCCGGAATTGCTGCCGACGGCCGAGGTGATCTTCGCCACCGGCGCGGCCGGCATTCAGTTGCTGAGTGAAGAACAGGTGGCCGCGGCGCCCAAACTGATGGTGGCCGCCGACGTCAACGCCGTCCCGCCGCCCGGCATCGCCGGCATCGATCCCATGGCCGACGGCGCGCCGCTGGAGGACTCCCCGGCCGGGGCCGTGGGCATCGGCGCCTTGGCCATCGGCAACCTCAAATACCGGGCCCACCAGGGCTTGCTGCGCCAAATGCGGGAAACGGACCGCCCGGTCTATCTCCATTACGACCAGGCATTCACCCTGGCCCGCGAATCCATCCGATCCAACCGTTGAACGAGAGGCTTTCGTCGCCATGACCACCCGTACCGTACTGCACATGCTCAGTCCCCGTCCCCAGGTCAGCCCCTTCGACATCAACATGGCCGTGGACGCCGGCTTCGACATGGTCTTCCCCCATGCCAACGTCAACCCCGATCAGGTATACGCCCTGACCCAGGACATCATCTTTTCCCGGGGCCCCTCGGGCGTCAAACGGACGGCCATCTTCATCGGCGGCCGGGACATCGGCAAGGCGCTGGACATGCTGGAAACCGCCAAGAAGGCCATGGTGCCCCCCTTCGAGGTTTCGATCCTCGCCGACCCGTCCGGGGCCTTCACCACCGCGACCGCGCTGGTGGCGGCGGTGGAAAAGCAGCTGAAGGACAAACACGGCCTGGAGATGAAGGACTGCCGCGCCATCGTTTTCGGCGGCACCGGCCCGGTGGGGATTTCCACCGGCGTCATCGCCTCCCTGGCCGGCGCCGACGTCACCATCGTCGATCACCTCAGCCTAGACACCGCCATGCAGTTGGCCGAGGAATACAACCGCCGCTGCGGCTGCAACTTGAAAGGGACCTTCGCCAGTTCCGGCGCCAGCAAGGCCTGGCTGGTGGCCCGGGCCGACATCATCTTCAACACCACCAAGGCCGGCATTCAGGTCCTCGACGAGGAGATTCTCGAAGACGCCAAGCGCCTGAAGGTCGTCGGCGACGTCAACGCGGTACCGCCCGCCGGTATCGCCGGTGTCAAGCCCCGGGACATGGGCACTCCCTTGACGACGGCGCCCAACAGCCCCGGCGCCGTGGCGGTGGGGCCGTTGGCCGTGGGCAACCTCAAATACCGGATCCAGAACGCCATGTTGCGGGATCTGTTGCAGACCGAGAAACCGGTGTACTTCGATTTCCACGAGGCGTTCACCCGCGCCCGGGAATGGGTGTGACGGCAAGTAGGGCCGACCGCTTCAGGACCGGCCCCGTCCGGCCGCAAACCACCCCAACAGACCCGTGACCATCAACAGCACCGGCCAGTCCAGCCAACGCACGTAGGGCGTGGCCCCTTGGAGCGGGACGAACGTCTCGGTCAGGGAGGTGCGCACGAAAGGCGCCGCCTGGGCGACGACCCGGCCGTCGGGACCGATCACGGCGGTCAGACCGGTGTTGGTGGCGCGAAGCAGATAACGGTTCGCCTCCAAGGCCCGCATCCTGGCCATCTGCAGGTGCTGGTGCGGCGCGATGGTGTCGCCGAACCACGCATCGTTGCTGACGTTCACCATGTAGGCCGCTTCCGGCAATCCCCACAGGGCATCGCGGGCGAAGGCGTCCTCGTAGCAGATGGTCGGCGCCAGGACGTGGCCGGCCGCCCGCAGCAGCGGCTGATTCCTACCTCCGGCGGAAAAATCGCTCATGGGAATCTGCAGCAGATCCAGGGCGGAACCGAGCCAACGCCGCAACGGCAGGTACTCCCCGAATGGGACCAGATGGCGCTTGTAATAAACGCCGGGGGTCCGCCCCAGGCTGATGAGAGCGTTGTAATAACGCCCGTCGGGCGCCTGCACCGGAATACCGATTAAAAGATCGCTGCCCCGGGAACGGGCCTCTCGCTCCAGGGGACGCAGTAGAACCTCCTGGACCTGGTGCCGATACAGGGGAACGGCGGTCTCCGGCCACACGATCACATCCGCCCCCCAGCGACGGCGGGTCATCTCCAGATAGGTGGCGATGATCCGGCGGCGGGTTTCCGGACGCCACTTGAGCTCCTGGGGGATGTTACCCTGAAGCAACGCCGCCTGCAGAGGAGGGCCGGCGGGCCGGCTCCACCGCACCTGGCTCAAACCGGCACCGACCAGCCAAAGCAGCACCACCACGGCGATCCAGGGACCGATACCGTCCCGGCGCCGGAACACCCCGAGCAGAACCGCCGCCGTCAAGGCCGCCACCCAGCCGACACCGAGGACGCCAAAGAGGGGGGCATAACCGGCCAGGGGGGTGTCGATCTGGCTGTAGCCTATCTGCAGCCAGGGAAAGCCGGTGAAAAGCCAACCGCGCAACCACTCCACCGCCACCCAGACGCTGGGCCACAACAGCAGAACCCGCTGTACCAGACCCGCCGATTTTGCCAGCCACACCCCCATGGCGCCCGCCAGGGCGGGAAACAGGGCGAGCCCGACCACGAAAAGGGCGGTCAGCAGGCCGGCGACGAACGGTCCGGCACCACTGTAGCGGTCCATGCTGACGAAGACCCACCATACCCCACAGCCGAACTGCCCCAAGCCGAAGAGAAAACCGAGCCGGGCGCCGTCCCGGGGACGGCCGGCGACGGACCAGCCGTGGAACAACACCGCCAGCAGCGGCACCACCAGCCAGGACTGGTCGAAGGGAGCGAAGGCGAGGGGCAGCAACGCGCCGGACAGCAGCGCCCCCAGAGACGGCGGCAGCGTTCTAATCGGCACCGGAAGACTGGGGTTCCGGCTCGATCAGTTTCACCTTCAGGAGATGGACGCGGCGATTGTCGGCACGCAGCACCTCGAACTCGAAGCGGTCGATCCGCACCTTTTCGCCGCGCTTGGGCAGGTGCCCCAGGGAATGGACGATCAGACCGCCGATGGTGTCGAAATCCTCGGAGCTGAGATCGGCGTCGAAGTACTCGTTGAACTCTTCCAAGGGCGTGATCGCCTTGACCGTATAGACCCGGTTGCTGCGGCGAAAGATGTACTCCTCCTCCAGATCGTGCTCGTCGGCGATTTCCCCCACGATCTGTTCCAGGATGTCCTCGATGGTCACCAGACCGGCGGCGGCGCCGTATTCGTCGATGACGATGGCCATGTGTTGGCGCCGCATGCGGAACTCGCGCAGCATCACGTTGAGCCGCTTGCTCTCCGGTACGAACAGGGCCTGGCGCATCAGTTTCTTCACCGGCACCTGGAGGTTCTGCCGACAGGCGTAAGGCAGCAGGTCCTTGGCCAGCAGAATGCCCATGACCTGGCTGCGATCCTCGCCGATGACGGGAAAACGGGAATGGTGCGTGTCGATGACGATGGGAAAAATGTCCGCCAGGGAAGCGTCCTGGTGCACCACGTCCATCTGGGCCCGGGGCACCATGATGTCACGCACCCGCAGTTCCGACACCATCAGCACCCCTTCGATCATCGACAGGGCGTCCCGATCGATGATATGGCGCTTTTGCGCATCGCGGAGAATTTCCAACAGCTCGTTCCGATCCCTCGGCTCGCCGGAAAAGAACTGCCCCAGACGATCGACCCAACTACTGTCGCTTTGTTCTTCGTTCATGATCGATGACTTTCTTCGATTAGATAAGGATCCGGAAATCCGAGGCCGGCCAGTATGGCCCGCTCCCGGTTCTCCATCCGCTCGGCGTCTTCCGCCGTCAGGTGATCGAAGCCGCGCAGATGCAAAACGCCGTGGACGACCAGATGCGCCCAATGGGCTTCTGCCGTCTTGCCCTGTTCCCTGGCTTCCCGTATCACCACCGGCGCACAGATCACCACGTCTCCGAGAAACGTCAGCGGCACGCCGGGCGGCGGCTCGAAGGGAAAGCTGAGCACGTTGGTCGGACCGGAGCGCTGGCGGAAACGGGCGTTCAAGGCGGCGATCTCGGCCTCGTCGACGATGCGTAGGGAAACCTCGCCGGCCTGGCCTTCCAGGGCGGCCTCGACCCAGCGGCGCAGCTGTTGCGGGGAAGGGAGGGAAGGCTCGCCGGTGGCGACCTGGATGTCTATGCCGCTGTCCACCTCAGGCTCCGGCAGTTTCCCGAACCCGGCGCTCGTGGGCCTCGTAGGCGGAGACGATCCGCTGCACCAGCGGGTGACGGACCACGTCCCGGGCGTCGAAATAGGTGAAGCTGATGCCCTCCACGTCCGCCAGCACTTCGAGCACGTGACGCAACCCCGAAGGCCGGTCCTTGGGCAGGTCCACCTGGGTGACGTCCCCGGTGACGACGGCGGTGGAGCCAAAACCGACCCGGGTCAGGAACATCTTGATCTGCTCGATGGTGGTATTCTGGGCCTCGTCCAGAATGATGAAGGCGTCGTTCAGCGTGCGCCCCCGCATGAACGCCAGCGGCGCCACCTCGATGACGTTGCGCTCGATCAGTTTGACCACCCGCTCGAAGCCCAGCATTTCGTACAGGGCATCGTAGAGCGGCCGCAAATAGGGATCCACCTTCTGCGCCATGTCGCCCGGCAGGAAACCCAGCCGCTCCCCGGCTTCCACCGCGGGACGGGTGAGGATCAGGCGCTCGACCCGCTCCTCCTCCAGGGCCGCCACGGCGCAGGCAACCGCCAGGTAGGTCTTGCCGGTGCCGGCCGGGCCGATACCGAAGTTGATGTCGTGGGACTGGATGTTCTTCAGGTAGCGCTGCTGATTGGCGCCCCTGGCCTGGATCACCGCCTTGCGGGTGCGGATGGTCACCGGCGCTTCGGCGTCGTCCCGGGATTCCAGCAAAGCGTCCACACTGGCGTCCTGGAGGGAAAGATGCACCCGCTCCGGCGTAATGGCCTCGGAGGAGGCGGCCTGGAACAGATGCTGGAGGAGCCGGGAAGCGGTTTCCACCGGCTGGCTCGAGCCGACGATGCGGAAGCGATTGCCGCGGCTGGCGATTTCGACGCCCAAGCGCTTTTCGATTTGTTTCAGGTTTTCGTCGTACTGCCCGCACAGATTCGCCAGGCGCTGGTTGTCGGCGGGCTCCAGAGTGATCTGTAGGGTCGTGGATCGTCTGTCAGTCAATGGTTGGCATGCAAGCCCCTGCCCGGGCTGGTTCAACACCTCGTGTCCGTTTCGGTCAGCATAGCTTAGACCAATCTGCCCCGCAAGGAGTTCGGCAGAGCCTCGGCGATCACCACCTCGGCGAAGCGGCCGATCAGCCGGGACGGACCCTGAAAGTTGACCACGCGGTTGTTCTCGGTCCTGCCGCACAATTCCCGCGGGTTTTTCCGCGATGCCCCTTCCACCAGGATACGCTGTCTGGTCCCGACCATCGAGCGGGAAATCGCCGCCGCCTGGGCCTGGATCTTCTCCTGCAACCGGGCCAGACGTTCTTTCTTGACCGCCATGGGCACGTCGTCCGCCATCGCCGCCGCCGGCGTCCCCGGCCGGGGGCTGTAGATGAAACTGTAGGAATGGTCGAAGCCGATTTCCTCGATCAGGCCGAGGGTCTGGGCGAAATCCGCTTCGGTCTCGCCGGGAAAACCGACAATGAAGTCCGAAGACAGGGAAATGTCGGGACGCACCCGGCGCAGCTTGGCGATCTTTTCCACGTAGTCACGCCGGCTGTATCCCCGCTTCATGGCCGCCAGCACCCGGTCGCTGCCCGACTGTACCGGGAGGTGCAAGTGATTCACCAACTGGGGGATGGCGGCGAAGGCCTCGATCAGATCGTCGTCGAATTCCGCAGGATGGGACGTGGTGAAGCGAATCCGTTCGATGCCCTCGACGGCGGCCACTTCGAACAGCAACAGAGCCAGACTCGCTTCCTCGCCGTCCTCGTCCAGCCCCCGGTAGGCGTTGACGTTCTGACCCAGCAGGTTGATTTCGCGGACGCCTTGTTCCGCCAGCCGCTCGACCTCCGCCACCACGTCCCGCACCGGACGGCTGACTTCCGGCCCGCGGGTGTAGGGCACCACGCAATAGGTGCAATATTTGCTGCAGCCTTCCATGATGGAAACGTAGGCTTTGGGCCCTTCGGCCCGGGGCTGGGGAAGGCGGTCGAACTTCTCGATCTCGGGAAAGGAGATGTCCATGACCGGCCGCCGCTCCCGGCGAACCCGCTCGAGCATCTGGGGCAGACGATGGAGGGTCTGGGGACCGAAGACGATGTCCACGTAAGGGGCGCGCCGTTGCACCGCTTCCCCCTCCTGACTGGCGACACAGCCCCCGACACCGATGATCACCCCGGGACGGCGGTTTTTGAGGGGCTTCCAGCGACCCAACTGGGAAAACACCTTTTCCTGGGCCTTTTCCCGGACCGAACAGGTGTTCAGCAACAACACGTCCGCCTCGGCGGGGTCGTCGGTCAGCTCCAGCCCGTGGGACTGACGCAGTACGTCTCCCATCTTGGCGGAGTCGTACTCGTTCATTTGACAGCCGAAGGTCTGTATGTATAACTTTTGACTCATAATGGTCACGAATCCAACGGAAGGGGTCATTATATCACCCCCGTGAAAGGGGGCGGGCTCACCCATTCCCACGACCGAGGACTCCTTTCCGCATCCTCCAAGCCGTCGGCAGGAAGACCACCATGCGACGCTTCCCGGAACCGGAGTTGATGAACGATCCCGTCCAGGCGAGGGCCTATGCGGAAGCGGATTTCAGCGAAGCCAACACCTTGTTCCAAAACCTGTTCCTCGACCGTTTTCCCACCCATCGGCCCCGCCGGATCCTCGATCTGGGATGCGGCCCCGGGGACATCACCCTGGCGTTCGCCCGGTGCTTTCCCGACAGCCGGGTCGACGGCATCGACGGTGCCGAGGCCATGCTGGCGATCGCCCGCCATCGCCTGGCAACCCAACCACTGCTGAGCCGTCGTGTTCAGTTCCGCCGTCACCGTCTTCCCGACCCTGCCCTGACCCCCGGTTACGACACCCTGATCTGCAACAGCCTGCTGCATCATCTGGCCGATCCGCAGGTCCTGTGGCGGGAAATCCAGCGCCTGGGAACCCCGGGCGCCGCCGTACTGGTCATGGATCTGTACCGTCCGGACTCGGAAAGGCAGGCGCTGGAGCTGGTGGAGCGCCACGCCGCCGGCGCGTCCGCCATACTGCGCAGGGATTTCTTCAATTCCCTTCGCGCCGCTTACCGGGAAGACGAAATCCGTCGGCAACTGGAAGAAACCGGCCTGGACCATTTCCAGGTGGACCGGGTCAGTGACCGCCACATCGCCGTCCACGGCCGGTTGCATTGAGACGACCGGGCGCCTTCGGCACCCGGTCGTCGGTCGGCAGATTATTTGACGTAGTCGAAGGTCTTGCCCGGCGTGCCCGGCAGACGGGGCATTTCCAGTTTGGGGAATTCACCGGTCAAGGCGTTGAGAAAGGCCACGATGTCGTCGACCTGCTGCTGAGACAGATCCCGGTTGAGCTGCAACTTGGCCATCACCCGCACCGCCTCGTCCAGAGTCTTGACTGCGCCGTTGTGGAAATAGGGCGCCGTCAAAGCGACGTTGCGCAGGGTCGGCACCTTGAACAGGTGCTTGTCGGCCTCGTTCTTGGTCACGTTGTAACGGCCCAGATCCTCCTTGAAGTTGTATTTCTTCTCGAAGAAGGGATTGTCGAAGACGGGGAATTTCTGAAACACCCCCGCCCCCTGACCCATCTGGCCGCTGAAGGCGGGGCCGGAATGACAGCCGATGCAGCCCACCTCGGCGAAGGTCTTCATGCCCCGTACCTGCTGCTCGGTCAGAGCCGACTTGTCCCCCTTGACGTAACGGTCGTACGGGCTGTTGGGGGTGATCAGGGTACGCTCGAAGGCGGCGATGGCCTTGACCGCGTTGTCCTCGCTGATTTCGGCATCGGGACCGAAGGCCGCCTTGAACAATTCCGGATAGCCGGGAATCTGCTTGAGGCGCGCCACCACGTCATCCCAGCTCTTCATTCCCATCTCGATGGGATTGGTGACCGGACCCCGAGCCTGATCCTCGAGACTGGCGGCCCGGCCGTCCCAGAACTGGGTGGCATGAAAAGCGGCGTTCCATACCGTGGGAGCGCTGCGGTCCCCGGTCTGGCCGTGCACTCCGGCGGCCACCGGCCGGTTGTCCTCACCGCCGGCCATGACGTTGTGGCAAGAATTACAGGAAACGGTGCCGGTGGAGGACAGCCGCGGATCCAGATACAGCAGTTGTCCCAGCTTCACCTTGGCCGGCGTGGTGGGATTGTCCGCCGGTTCCGGCGCCTTGTCCGGCAAGGGCCGCCATTCCACCGCCCCCACCATCGTGGCGGCACCGGCCAGCGCCACAGCGGAAATCAGAGATTTGATCTTGAACATGGGTTAAGCCTCCTCTTTGGGTCAAACCGAGCACGGATAGATATCTATTCAACTTGTTCTGTGCGAGGCATATTGAAGCACAAGCGCCGCGCCCACCGCAATGAAGGGAGACTTGCCCCCATCCGTGGAAGGGAAAGAGGATCGGGGAAAAGAAAAAACCCACCCCGGCCTGACCCGGGATGGGTTTTCGACGGAATGGAGACCTTAGGCCTTGGGAAAGGTCTTGACGACTTCCAGAGCCTTCTTAATCTGCTCCTCGGCACCGGCGAGATCACCGCGCCGAGCCATACCGCGCGCCCGGCGAATGTAACCGGACAACCGCTGCAGCCGGGCACCGTAGACATCCCCGGTGATTTCCTTGTAGGCCTGCTTGGCTTCCTGGAGCTTGTCCAACAACGCCTTCTGGTCGGTTCCCTCCATGGCGATCTTCAGCGCTTCCTGAAGCGTTCTGGTGACATCGGCGATGGCCTGGTTCACGCCGGCGGCCGTTTCCGCGGCGACCACGGTCGTGACCGGCGTGGCTGCCAGCATGCCGCCGGATACGGCGATGACGGTTGCGGTCAGAATGGACTTGACGGTCTGTTTCATCATAACCCCCTCTCTAGGTTCTTGTGTGAGTTCGCATTGTCCTTATTTATTTTCGGCCCCATGGCCGTACGCTCGCTTGTTCGGCTCCCTGCACGCTGCAGCAATTCTATCACAACCCGTCCCACGCCCGGCAAACCCCGTCACGATTCTTCCGCATCGAGCCATCGCTGCAGGGCCTCGACGATGCCCCTGGCCTGTTCCCGGCTGGAAATGTTGAACCGGGAACGCTGGTGATACTGGCCGTCACGCTTCTGATAGCGACGGATGGTGTACTTCTCCGGCCCGTACTCCCCCTTGCGGGCGTCCCACTCCTGGTAACGGAACAGAATCGTGGTCCAGGCCCCCTTCGACAGGATCACCTTGTCCAGCTCCCTGACGGTCTGGAGGTCGCCTTCGTAGTAATCAACGGTCAGATCTTCCGGTTTCTCCGCCATGTCCACTCAACAGGTCGTCGATGTTTCGCAGAATGCCCAGCAACCGCACGACGTCCGTCGTCGAACCGGCGAACCATTCCTCCGCCATCGGGGCGATGCCGCAGGCCCGGGGCAGGGGGGCGCCCGACTCGACGAGCCGTCGCATCCGTTCGAGAAAAACGAATTGCAGCCACTGGGGAAAGGTTAGGGTATCACAGCAAAAGGGCAACCGGCTGGCCAACGCCTCCGCCGGCGGCGGCGTCGCCGCCCACAGGCCGAGGCGGCGCAATTCGGCCTCCAGTTGCGTCAACCAGCCGGCCAGACGCCGGATACGGTCACGGTCGCTCACGGCGCGATGAAGATACCGAAGCCGCGGCTGCCCTCGCCGGTGGGCACCGTGGTCAAGGATTTCAGGCGCTCGATGTCGAGCACGGTCACCGAATTGCTGAACCAGTTGACCACATAGACCCGACGCCCGTCGGGATGGGTCGAGATTCCTTCGGGATACTCTCCCACGTCCAGCGTGTCGATCACCCGCAGCGAGGCGGCGTCGATCACCGAAACCGTGTCCTCGTACTGGTTGGTGACCACCACCCGGCCGCCGTCCCGGGCCAGGGCGATGGCGTAGGGGCGGTCGCCCACCTTGATGGTCGTGATGGGCTTCAGGGTATCGGCCTCCAAAACGGTGACGTCGTTGCTCAGCACGTTGGCGACGTAGAGGCGACGGCGTTTTTCGTCCAGCGCGATGCCGAACGGATGGCTGCCGACTTTCCGGCTGGCGACGACCTTCAGGGTCACCGCGTCGATCAGCGAGACCGAATCGCTATCGCGGTTGGCCACGTAAACCCGGCGGCCGTCCCTGGTGACCGCCAGGCCGGCAGGCGACTTCCCCACCCGGACGGTGGCAACGACCCGACGTTTCAGGATGTCGATCACCCGCACCACGTGTTGATACCAGTCGGCCACGTAGCCACGCCGACCTTCCCGGTCCACCGCCACTCCCAGCGGACCTTCGCCCACGGGTATGGAACCGAGCACCTGCAGGGTGTTCCCGTCGATCAGAGTGACGTCCCGGCTCTCGGGATTGGTCACCAGGACGATCTTACCGTCGCCGCCGACGGCGACGCCGGAAGGTTTATGGCCCACCTTGATGGTCTTGACGACCCGATCGACGGCGGTGTCGATCACCGAGACGCTGTCTTCCCCCTGATTGGTGATGAAGGCATAGGGCTTCGCCAGGGCCAGGGGATGAAAGCAAAAAAAGAGGGCGGCCGGAGCCGCCACTTTCAGGAGGGTGGATAGCAATGAAAATCGCGACATCACTGGCTTTGTTCAATCAGCTTCTTCAGGTTCTCCAGGCCCTTGCGGTGAAACGCCGTGGTGGCCTCGATCGCCGCCTCCTCGTTCATTTCTTCGGGCGGGTTATTGTTCATGTAGGCGCGATAGAACGCCCCCTTCCAGACCACCCGGGTGGTGTTGTCGTCGATCGGCTTGACCTCGATGACCGCCGAGTAGTTCGCCACCGGCAACACCGGGACCGCCTGCTCCTTGCCGGCCCAGACGATGGTCTTGGCGGTGCTCATCTCGTCGATCCGGTATTTGTACATGCGTTTTTTCGGATCGTATTTCTTCAGTTCGTCGACGATCCAGCCGCCGTTGGCCAGGGTCAGCCTGCGGGTCGCGCCCTTTTTGTAACCCCCTTCGTGGACGCAACCGGTCACATCCGGATGCCATTTTTCGATGCTGCAGAAATCCTCGATGGCTTCCCAAACCTTGTCCGCCGGGGCGGCGATCGTCACGTCCACGGCGATCTTCTGCCGGCTGGGCCCATGGGCGACCGCCGTCGTCATCCACACCAGCGCCAACAAAGGCAACAAGCTGATCAGTCTACGCATGACTCCTCCAAATGAGAAAGCATTGAACGAATAAATTGATTGATTTTGACATTTTTGTTTCAAGCTGGCAACGGCTTGCCCTGGAAAACCCACCCCCCTGCGAAAGAAACGACAACCTAAACCAAATTGGTTCGACATAAAGCCCCGGGCGGTATTTCCTCGTCGTGATCGACCAACGCTTGTAGGATAATCCGCTCTTTCTGAATCGCTTCTGAATACAAAACCGCACCAGCCCCGACCAAAAGAAGCGCCCGGCTCGGACGGCCAAGCCGAACACGCACCGAGAACGTTCCATTTTTTCAAGGTATAATAATCTGATTTACTTACTGCCAGTCACATCGAGATCATGCGTATCGTGGAAGAAGCCATCACGTTTGACGACGTTCTGCTGGTGCCGGCGCATTCCACCGTGCTGCCCCGGGAAGCGGACCTGACCACCCGGCTGACCCGGGAGATCACGCTCAACATTCCCCTAGTGTCGGCGGCCATGGACACGGTGACCGAAGCCCGCCTGGCGATCACCATCGCCCAGGAAGGCGGCATCGGTGTCATCCACAAGAACATGAGCGTGGAACGTCAGGCCCAGGAAGTCGCCAAGGTGAAGAAATACGAAAGCGGGGTGATCAAGGATCCGATCACCGTCACCCCCGACACCACCATCGGCGAGGTCATCCGCCTGACGCGGGAAAAGAACATTTCCGGCGTACCGGTGGTGGAAAACGGCAACCGCCTGGTGGGCATCGTCACCAATCGGGATCTGCGTTTCGAGACCCGCTACGATGCCCCAGTCTCCGAAGTGATGACCCCCCGGGAACGCCTGGTCACGGTACGCGAAGGCGCTCCCAAGGAGGAAGTGGTCCGGCTGCTCCATCAACACCGCATCGAGAAGATTCTGGTGGTGGACGACGCGTTCCACCTGCGGGGTCTGATCACCGTCAAGGACATCCAGAAAGCCAAGGACTATCCCAACGCCTGCAAGGACGAGCAGGAACGCCTGCGGGTCGGCGCCGCCGTCGGGGTCGGTGCCGGCACCGACGAACGGGTCGAAGCGCTGGTGGCCGCGGGGGCCGACGTCATCGTGGTCGATACCGCCCACGGCCATTCCCAGGGCGTCATTGACCGGGTGCGCTGGATCAAACACCACTATCCCGAGGTCCAGGTCATCGGCGGCAACATCGCCACCGGCGAAGCGGCGGTGGCCCTACTGGAGGCGGGTGCCGACGCGGTCAAGGTCGGCATCGGCCCCGGCTCCATCTGCACCACCCGGGTGGTGGCCGGCGTCGGGGTTCCCCAGATCAGCGCGGTGGCCAACGTGGCCCAGGCCCTCAAGGACACCGGACTGCCCTTGATCGCCGACGGCGGCATCCGTTATTCCGGCGACGTCGCCAAGGCCCTGGCCGCCGGGGCTCACTCCGTCATGCTGGGAAGCCTGTTCGCCGGCACCGAGGAAGCCCCCGGGGAAGTGGAACTCTATCAGGGACGATCCTACAAGACTTACCGCGGCATGGGGTCCTTGGGCGCGATGGCCCAGCAGCAGGGTTCCAGCGACCGCTACTTCCAGGAGGACACCGACGCCATCGAGAAACTGGTGCCGGAAGGCATCGAAGGCCGCGTGCCCTACAAGGGCAGCGTGGTGGCCATCATCCATCAACTGCTCGGCGGCATCCGGGCCAGCATGGGTTACACCGGCTGCCGCACCATCGCCGAACTGCACGAAAAGGCCCGCTTCGTCAAGATCACCGGCGCCGGCATCCGGGAAAGCCACGTCCACGACGTGACCATCGTCAAGGAAGCACCCAACTACCGCCTGGATTGAAATGGACATCCACAGCCAAAAAATTCTGATCCTCGATTTCGGCTCCCAGTACACCCAACTGATCGGCCGCCGCATCCGGGAACTGGGCGTCTACTGCGAAATCCACCCCTACGACTGGCCCGAGGAACGGATCCGCGATTTCGCCCCTCGCGGGATCGTGCTCTCCGGGGGGCCGAAGACGGTGACGACCGATTTCGCCCCCACCCCGCCGCCGGTGGTCTTCGAACTGGGCGTACCGGTATTGGGAATCTGCTACGGCATGCAGATCATGGCCGCCCGGTTGGGCGGCGCGGTCGAAACGGCGCGGAAGCGGGAGTTCGGCTACGCCCAGGTCCGGGTCAAGGGCCACTCCCGGCTGCTGGCGGATATCGAGGACCACACCACGCCGGACGGCGAGGCGCTGCTCGACGTCTGGATGAGCCACGGGGACCGGGTCACCTCTCTGCCGCCCGGCTTCAAGGTGATCGCCTTCACCGACGACGCCCCTATCGCCGGCATGGCCGACGAGGCGCGGCGCTTCTACGGCGTCCAGTTCCATCCCGAGGTCACCCACACCCGCCAGGGACAGCGGATTCTCGGCCGCTTCGTCCACGACATCTGCGGCTGCGAACCGGTATGGACCCCGGAAAACATCATCGAGGAAAGCATCCGCACCATCCGCCGTCAGGTGGGGGAAGACCGGGTGCTGCTGGCGCTTTCTGGGGGCGTGGACTCCTCGGTGGTGGCCGCCCTCCTGCACAAGGCCATCGGTGATCGGCTGACGTGCGTCTTCGTCGACACCGGCCTGCTGCGCCTGCACGAGGGCGACCAGGTGATGGCGACCCTGGCCAAACACATGGGCGTCCGGGTGATCCGGATCGATGCCGCCGACCGTTATTTCAGGGCGTTGAAGGGGGTGACCGATCCGGAGGAAAAGCGCCGCATCATCGGCCATCTGTTCATTGAGATCTTCGAGGAAGAAGCCCGAAAACTGGAAAACATCCGCTGGCTGGCCCAGGGCACCATCTATCCGGACGTGATCGAATCGGCGGCCGCCAAGACCGCCAAGGCCGCCCTGATCAAATCCCACCACAACGTTGCCGGGCTGCCCCAGGTCATGAACCTGAAACTCATCGAGCCGCTGCGGGAACTGTTCAAGGACGAAGTGCGCAAGATCGGACTGGAACTGGGATTGCCCTACGAGATGGTGTACCGTCATCCCTTCCCGGGGCCCGGGCTGGGGGTGCGGATCCTGGGGGAAGTGAAGCCGGAGTACGCCGACATCCTGCGGTTGGCCGACGACATCTTCATTTCCGAGCTGCGCCAACACGACCTCTACGATCAGGTCAGCCAGGCTTTCGCCGTCTTCCTCCCGATCCGCTCGGTAGGGGTCATGGGGGATGAGCGCAGTTACGACTATGTCATCGCCCTGCGGGCGGTGGAGACTACCGACTTCATGACCGCCCGCTGGGCCCATTTGCCCTACGAATTCCTCGATCGAGTTTCCCGGCGTATCATCAACGAGGTCAAGGGCGTTTCTCGGGTGGTCTACGACGTTTCCGGCAAGCCCCCCGCCACCATCGAATGGGAATAACCCCGCGCGATGAAATGTGGATGTCCCGGGCGCTCGAATTGGCCCGGGAGGCGGAATCCCAGGGGGAAGTGCCGGTCGGCGCGGTGCTGGTGAAGCAGGACCGGATCCTCGCCGAAGGCTGGAACCGACCGATTTCCCGGCACGACCCGACGGCCCACGCCGAAATCGAAGCACTGCGGGCCGGCGGGCAAGCGGCCGGGAACTACCGCCTGCCGGGCACCACCCTCTACGTCACCCTGGAACCGTGCGTCATGTGCATGGGAGCCCTCATCCACGCCCGTATCCAGCGTCTGGTGTACGGGACCGCCGACCCGAGGCAGGGGGCCGCCGGCAGCGCGCTGTCCCTGCACCGGGCCGATTTCGTCAATCACCGGATCGAAGTGACCGGCGGGGTCCTCGCCCGGCCGTGCGCCGCGCTGCTGAAGGATTTCTTTCTGCGACGCCGTTGAAAGTCGGACCGGCCTCCAGCTGGCGCAGCAAATCGTAATAGTTACGGATGTTCTCCACGTAGCGCACCGGCTCCCAGCCGCGGGCGTAACCGTGCTTCGTTCGGACGTACCATTTCTTCCGCGCCAGCAGGGGAAGAAACCGCTTCACATCGATCCACCGGTCCGGATCGCCGCCGGCCCGCTGGGTCAGAACCCGGGCGTCCTCCAGGTGACCGAAGCCGACGTTGTAGGCCGCCAGGGCGAACCAGGTGCGGTCGGGCTCCGGGATGCGCTCGGGAATCTTGTCCCGTAATTGCCGCAGATAGCGGGCGGCCCCCAGAACGCCGGTCCCGGGATCGAGGCGGTCGCGAACCCCGACTTGTCGGGCGGTCTGGCGGGTCAGCATCATCAGCCCCTGAACCCCGGTCGGCGACTTGGCATCAACGCGCCAATGGGATTCCTGGTAGGCGACGGCGGCCAGCAAGCGCCAGTCCCAACCGTAGCGCCGGCCGGCCGCTTCGAAATAGGGACGGAAACGGGGAAGGCGTTGACGCACGTGGCGCTGGAACACGCACACGTCCACGAAGCCGAGGGCATCCACGTGACCGTAATAACGGTCGATCAATTGCTCCAGCATCCGGCTTTTCTGCACTTGCGCCAGGAAACGGTCGGCGGCCTCCACCAGACTGCGGTCCCGATCCCTGACGAAGGCCCAGGCCAGCTCCACCGGCTTCCCCAGGTCGAAAGCCACCCGCAGGCGGGGAAAGAAGCGCCGCAATACGGCGAACTGATTGGAATCGACGATGGTGTAGTCGATCAATCCCACCTGGACCCGGCGCAGCAATTCCTCGACCCGTGCCGCCGAAGTCCGCCAGGTCAGACCGGGGTGACGGAGCCGGAGTCGCTCCAGGGTACGGGCGTGACTGGAGCTGGCCATGACCTCGAGGAAACCGTCCCCCAGTTCGGCGATGCCGCGGGGACGACGGTCGCCGCCGCGGTAAACCAACTGCTCCCGGATCTCCTGGTAAGGGCGGGAAAACACCAGGTATTGCCGGCGGACGTCGGTGATAGTCAAACCCGCCGCCGCCAGATCCGCCTCCCCGGCGATCATGCGGGCGAGCAGATCCCCGACCGAATCGGCGACGACGAACTCGGCGTCCACCCCGAGCCAGGCGGCGAAGCGACCGGCCAACTCGTACTCGAAGCCGGCGAAACCGTCACCGGCGGGATAGTAGGTGGTGGCCCCATAGACCGTCAGAATCCGCAACTTCCCCGAGGACTGGATTCGCTGCAACCGGGAAGGCGGCGCCGGAGCGGGAAAGAGCGCCCGGCCCCTCTCACGTTCCCGGATGGCGATGGCCAGGACGAGCGCGCCCAGAAGCACCGCCGCCAAAGCCGAGACGATCCGCCGATGGCTCACGCACGCAACCGGGCGATGACCGGCCCGGTGTCGGGACGGACGCCGCGCCAGCGGAGAAAGGCCTCCGCCGCCTGTTCCACCAGCATCCCGAGACCGTCGACGCTCAAACCCGCCCCCTGGCCGATGCCCCAACGGACGAAGGCGGTAGGCTGGTCGCCGTACATCAAGTCGTAACAGACACCACCGGGAAGCAGCAGACCCGCCGGCAGGGGCGGCAACTGGTTCTCCAGGCCGGCGGCGGTGGCGTTCAGGATCAGGTCGAACCGCTGGCCCGCCAGCTCGGTGAAGCCGCAGGCCCGCAACGGCCCCAGGTCGGCGAAACGGCGTGCCAGTTCCCGGGCGCGGGACACGGTGCGGTTGGCGACGACCAGCACCGCCGGACGCTGCGCCAACAACGGCCCCAGAATCCCCCTGGCGGCCCCGCCCGCCCCCAGCACCAATATCCGCCGGCCGGACAGGGTCAATCCCAGGTTCACGGTCAGGTCGCGCAGCAACCCGACACCGTCGGTGTTGTCGCCGTGAAGCCGCCCCCCCTCGTCCCACCACAGCGTGTTGACCGCACCGCTCAGCTCGGCCCGTTCCGTCAAGCGATCGGCGGTGCGAAACGCCAGTTCCTTGAGGGGAACGGTACAGTTCAGCCCCATACCGCCGCCGGCGCGAAACACCCGCAGCGCGGTATCGAAACAGTCGGGGCCGACGTCCTGGGCAGTGTACACGATGGACTGGCCGGTTTGCTCGGCAAACAGGCGATGGATCAGCGGGGATTTGCTGTGGCCGATCGGATGACCGAAGATGGCGTAATGATCAATCCTGCTCATGGCGCAGACGGCGCCGGGCTTCGCGCCGGCCCCGAAGAACGGTGTAGGTGATCAGCAGTACCGCCAGAAGGACCACCGGCGGCAGAAATTGTTCCATGTAGGCGATGATGATGGCGCTGATCCCCAGATAGACGCCGATCAGGCTGAAACGCCAGCCGATGCGGATACCGTCCAGGAAGGTGGCCAGCGCCAGGATCAGCAGGATCACCAGGGCGGCGGCGGTTTCGTCCAGGTGCCGCATATGGAGCAGGACGAACACCCCGACGACGGTGCAAAGAACGCCGCCCCAATGCAACGCCTGGATCTTGAACAGCTCCCCGAACGAATAGCCCCGGACCTTTCCCTCCCGCTTGACCTGGGCCCAGCCGGCGACGATGGCGCCCAGGCCGAACACCGGAATCATGGTGAGCCAGAACAGATAAGCGTCCTGGGGGGAAAAATCGGCGATCACGGCCCCCATGACCGAAAACAGCAACAAACTGATCAAGACCGCTTCGTCGAGCCAGACGATGACGCCGCGGGGCGCTTCGATCGCTGGCTGGTTGATTTCGTTGTCGTTCATCGTCATTTCCAGATTTCGCTGGCCAGAGGGTCGTCCCGCAACCAGCGGGCCACGGCCTTGGCGTAATAGGTCAAGATGGCGTCGGCGCCGGCCCGTTTGAAGGCCAACAGGGATTCGACGACGGTTTTCTTCTCGTCGAGCCAACCGTTGGCGGCGGCCGCCTTGAGCATGGCGTACTCGCCGCTGACCTGGTAGGCGAAGGTGGGCAGACCGAACTCGGACTTGACCCGGTGGATCACGTCCAGATAGGGCATGCCCGGCTTCACCATCACCATGTCGGCCCCTTCCTCGATGTCCATGGCCACTTCCCGCAAGGCTTCGTCCCCGTTGGCCGGATCCATCTGATAGTTGAATTTGTTGGCCCCGCCCAGATTGGCCGCCGACCCCACGGCATCACGGAAAGGCCCGTAGAAATGAGAGGCGTATTTGGCGGAATAGGCCAGAATCCGGGTATGGACGAAGCCGTTCTCCTCCAGGGCGCTGCGAATGGCGCCGATACGGCCGTCCATCATGTCGGAGGGGGCCACGATGTCGGCGCCGGCCCGCGCGTGGGACAACGCCTGCTGGACCAGCACTGCCACGGTCTCGTCGTTGAGGACGTAGCCGCTGTCGTCGATCAGGCCGTCCTGGCCGTGGGACGTATAAGGATCCAACGCCACGTCGGTGATCACCCCCAGGTGCGGCACGGCGGCCTTCAGGGCGCGCACCGCCCGTTGCACCAACCCTTCGGGATTCCAGGCTTCCCTGGCGTCGGCGCTTTTCTTTTCCCGGGGCACCACGGGGAACAGGGCCAGCGCCGGCACCCCGAGCGTCGCGATCTCGCCGGCCTCGTCCACGAGCCGGTCCAGGCTGAGCCGTTCGACACCGGGCATGGAGGGAACCGGTTCCCGGATACCCCGGCCCTCGCACACGAACACCGGCCAGATCAGATCGTTGACGGTCAGCAGCGTCTCGCGCATCAGCCGGCGGCTGAAATCGTCACGCCGCATCCGGCGGGCGCGGAAACGGGGAAAAACGGTACTATGCTTGAATCGAGCCATGGAATCTCACTGGTCTATGCCGAACGCCAAGGTGTATGATAAACAAAAACTAAACATCCGGAGACATTTGGAGTTTTCAATGGGAAAAATCAAAGCACCGCACATGCTGTTCTGGATCGTGCTCCTGCTGCTGGGCATATTGCCTCCGTCCCGGGCGGAGGCCCTGGTTCCTCCCCAGCAGGTGATCAAGGACGCCTCCGACCGGATTCAAGAGGAACTGCGGCAAATCGACTACAAGGTCAACTTCGAAGAGGCGGTCCGCATCGTCGAAAAACACATCGAGCCCCACGTCGATTTCGACCGCTTCGCCGCCCTGGTACTGGGCAGGTACTGGCGCACCGCCACCCCCGAACAGCGGGAGCGCTTCAAGCGGGAATTCAAGACCATGCTGATCCGCACCTACGCCACCACGTACGGCGAGTATGCGGAATGGGAAATCCGTTTCAAGCCGATCCGCAACTGGAACCCCCAGGCCAAGAAAGTCGTGGTCCGGACCGAGTTCGTCCAACCCGGCGGCCAGCCCGCCGAAGTGGCCTTCCGGATGATCCGCCACGACGGCGAATGGAAGGTCTACGACGTCATCATCGAGGGGGTCGATCTGGTGAAAAACTATCGCACCGAGTTCGGCCAGGAAATCGCCCAGACCGGTTCCCTCGACGCCCTCATCGAACGCCTGGCGGAACGCAACCGCCAGGCGCTCCGGCAACGGGAAACCTCAGCCCTCGCCCAGCCAGTCGCGGGGGCGTAGATAATCGTTCAATTCCGCTTCCCGGCTTCCCGGTTCCGGGCGCCAGCCGTATCCCCATTTGGCGACGGGGGGCAGGGACATGAGGATCGACTCGGTACGACCGCCGGACTGCAGGCCGAACAGGGTTCCCCGGTCGTAGATCAGGTTGAATTCCACATAGCGGCCGCGGCGGAAGGCCTGAAATTCCCGCTCCCGTTCCCCGTAGGGAAGATCCTTGCGCCGTTCCACGATCGGCAGATAGGCGGGGATATAATGATCCCCCACCGAACGCATGAACTGAAAGCAACGGTCGAAACCCCAGTCGTTGAGGTCGTCGAAAAACAGGCCGCCGACACCCCGGGTTTCACCCCGGTGCTTCAGATAGAAGTACTCGTCACACCAGTGTTTGTATCTGGCATAGACCTCGTCACCGAACGGCTGGCAAGCGGCCCGGGCGGTCCGATGCCAATGCACCACGTCTTCCATGAAGGGATAATAGGGGGTCAGATCGAAACCGCCGCCGAACCACCACACCGGCTCCGCCCCGTCCTTCTCCGCCAGGAAGAAGCGCACGTTGGCATGGGAGGTGGGCACGTAAGGATTGCGGGGATGAATGACGAGGGAGACGCCCACCGCCTGGAAGCGTCGCCCGGCCAACTCGGGTCGATGGGCGGTGGCCGCGGCGGGAAGCTGGTCGCCCTGAACGTGGGAAAAGTTGACCCCACCCTTTTCGAAGGTCTCGCCGTCGGCGATCACCCGGGTACGACCGCCGCCCCGTCCCTGGCGATACTCCCAGACGTCCTCCTGGAACCGGGCTTTCGTCTCCACGCTTTCCAGGGCCTGGCAGATCGAATCCTGCAACGCCAACAGATACCGTTTGACCGCTTCTAGATCGATGGCGCTCATCGCGTTCTCTCCCTCAAACTCGTTGCCGTGACCGCGCATGTTAGCACAGACCTTCAAGGATGCTTTGACATGAGCGAAAACCGGGACCGCCTGTTCGCCACGCCCCAGGCGGAAATCGCCACCTTCCGTTTCGACGACCGGGTTGCCGCCGTCTTCGACGACATGATCGAGCGCTCGGTGCCCGGCTACCGCACCATCGTGACCGCCATCGGCCTGCTGGCCGAACGGCTGGCCCAACCGGACAGCCATCTCTACGACCTGGGATGCGCCCTGGGCGCCGCCAGCTTCGCCATGGCTCACCGTGTCACGGCACCCGGCTGCACCCTGTTCGCCGTCGACAACGCCTGGCCCATGATCCGTCGGCTGCGCCGCCGGCTCGACCGCATACCGCCGCCGCTGCCCATACGGCCGGTCTGCGCCGACCTGGCGGACATCCGGATCTGCAACGCCTCGATGGTGGTGCTCAACTTCACCCTCCAGTTCATCCCCCCGGCGCGGCGCCTGCCACTCATGGAACACATCCATGGGGGACTGCGCCCCGGCGGAGCTCTGGTTCTCTCGGAGAAAATCGCCCTGGAGGATCCCCTGCAGCAGCGGCTGTTCACCGAGCTGCACCACGCCTTCAAACGCGCCCGCGGATACAGCGACCTGGAAATCGCCCAGAAACGCGCCGCTCTGGAAAACGTCCTGATTCCCGAACCCTTGTCCCACCACGTGGAACGGCTCCACCGTGCCGGTTTCGCCAGTGTCGAAGTCTGGTTCCGGTATTTCAACTTCGTCTCCCTGATCGCCCTGAAAGGCTCGTGACGTACCGAACGCCGGCCGATCACCGCCATCGCAGGAACCGGAAGGCAAATCGGGACGGTGAACGGGGCCGCCTGGACTATGGTATAGTCTCAAAATAGAAATACAGGGGGCCGCCCATGTCCTCGCTCCGGGGCCGCCAAGTCCACATCGTCCTGTTCTGTGCCGCGATCCTGACATCCCTGTGCGCCCTGTTGGTTCTCCACCTGGTGGACGATTACCGCCTGACCCTCGGGCAGGCCCGGGAGCGGGCTCGCCTGACCGCCCATCACGTCGCTCAGGATCTGGAACGCCGCCTGTACGGCATCGAGCAAATGTTTCTGGGTATCGACGACCTGCTGACCTTGTCGGACGGCGATGATGCCGCCAAGGATTTCATCGAAGCGGTCCTGCGGGCACGGCAACGCCAGCAGACGGCCTTCATGGACCTGCTGGTCGTCGATGCCCGGGGACGGATCCGCTGCTGGACCGGCACCGGCATCCCGCCCTCGATCACCGACCGCGATTACGTGGCCACGCATCTGGGAAGCGACGACAGCCTTTGGTTCGTCGGCCCGCCCCAATGGTCCAAAGTACACCACGACCGGCGCTTTTTCGCCGTCAGCCACGCCTTCCGCACCGCCGACGGCCGCCTGCGCCACATCCTGGTCGCCATCCTCGATCTGGCGTCCGTGGCCCACGCCTATGCCGACCTGCCCGCCCCAGGCATGCGGCTGACGCTGCTCGATTCCCAGAACCACACCTACTTCATCCTGACCGGCGACTCTCCTCCCATTCCCGCCTGGAAGCGCGCCAGCGTCTGGTTCGGACCCGGGACGCCGATCGTCGCCGGTGCCGAGGTCAGCGGAACGCCGTTGCAGATTCAGGTCACCCAGACAACCGATCCGATTTTGGCGCCCTGGCTCACCGACCTCTTCGTCAATCTGGCCCTGGGGACCCTGATCGCCGGCGCCATGCTGTGGGTTTTTCGTCGTTTCTCCCGCCAGCAGGAACGGCTCGATTTCCTCGCCACCACCGATACCCTCAGCCGCCTGAGCAACCGAGGGCATTTCATGGCGTTGGCCGAGAAGATGTTCACCCAGAGTCGCCGCTACGACCAACCCCTGTCCGCCCTGGTGATCGACATCGACGACTTCAAACAGGTCAACGACCGCTTCGGTCATGGCGAAGGGGATCGGGTGATCCGGGCGGTGGCGGACCTGCTGCGCCGGCACTGCCGCGCCAGCGATCTGGTCGGACGCGTCGGCGGCGAGGAATTCGTCATGCTGCTGCCCAACACTCCGGTATCCGGCGCTCTGGCCACCGCCGAAAAAATCCTCGAGGGCGTGGAAGCGACCCGCCTGGGTGGCCGATCGCCCTTTTCCGTCACCGTCAGCATCGGCGTCAGCGGCCGGGGGGGCGGCGACACCGATCTGGAAACCCTCATCAACCGCGCCGACCAGGCCCTCTACCGGGCCAAACAGGCCGGCAAGAACCGGGTCGAACAACTGCGCACCGGCTTCTCCCCGTCATGACCGATTTTCCCGACTATCACACGCTGCTGGCCCGCCTGCCCGAAGCACTCACCCCCTGGCGCCCGCATCTGGAAGCGCGGCTGGCAAGCGCCTTGGCCCCGACGCGCCACGGCGATCTGCCTCAGTGGCACCGCTGGCTCGCCGAACTGCCCCGAATCGTTCCGTCGTCGGTGGCGTTTTCCGGCCCCGTGGTGCGCATCGGCACGCCCGAGGACGGCGACCCGGACAGCCGGGCGGCGATCGCGGCCATCCTGCGCCGCTGGCATCCCTGGCGTAAGGGACCGTTCGAAATCTTCGGGACCTTCATCGACGCCGAATGGCGTTCGGACTGGAAGTGGGCCCGGCTGGAAGGCGCGATCGCACCGCTGGCCGGTCGGTTGGTGCTCGACGTGGGCGCTGGCAACGGCTACTACCTGTGGCGCATGCTGGGAGCCGGGGCCGGGCGGGTGATCGGCATCGATCCGACCCTGCGCTACGTGTTCCAGTTCCTGGCCATCAAGCGCCTCGCCGGCGACTGGCTGGCGGACCTGCTGCCCCTGGCCCTGGAAGACCTGCCGCCGGGCCTGGCCGCCTTTGACACCGTGTTCTCCATGGGGGTGTTGTATCACCGTCGCTCCCCCTTCGACCACCTGTTCGCCCTCAAAGACTGCCTGCGCCCCGGCGGGGAGCTGGTGCTGGAAACCCTGGTGATCGAGGGCGGTGCGGGGGAGGTCCTGGTGCCGGAGGGACGCTACGCCCAAATGCGCAACGTCTGGTTCCTGCCCACCGTGGCCACCCTGGAAGGCTGGCTGCGCCGGGTCGGCTTCCGCCGCATCCGCTGCATCGACGTCAGCCGCACCACCACTGCCGAGCAGCGCGCCACCGACTGGATGCGCTTCCAGTCCCTGGCCGACTTTCTCGATCCCCACGACCCGGAGCGGACCGTGGAAGGCTATCCCGCCCCGCGGCGGGCCATTCTGCTCATGGAGAAACCGTGAAGATCTTCGAACGCCCCATCCCCGTCACCGAAGACAAAACCGTCACCAGCGTGTGGGCGGTGCCGCCGGACTACGAGCGCCGCCGCGGCATCGTTCTGGCCCACGGCGCCGGCGCCGGCATGGACCATCCCTTCATCACCTTCATCCACGAACGCCTGGCGGAACACGGCCTACTCTCGGTCAAGTTCAACTTCCCCTACAAGGAAGCCGGGCGCAAGGCCCCCGACCGCGCCCCCTTGCTGACGGCGACCTGGCGGGCAGTCGCCACCGCGGTGCGCGAAGATCGGGAACTGGCGCCGGAACGGCTGTTTCTGGCCGGCAAGAGCATGGGCGGCCGTATGGCTTCCCTGATCGCGGCCGAGGGCGAGCCCTGCGCCGGGCTGATCTTCCTCGGCTATCCGCTCCACCCGCCGGGCAAGCCGGAAAAGCTGCGGGCCGAGCACCTGTCCCGCATCGCCTGCCCGATGCTGTTCATCCAGGGCGAGCGCGACCGCCTGTGCGATCTGGAGAAGCTGCACCGGGTCCTGGCCGGCCTGAGTACCCCCGTGACCCTGCACGTGATTCCCGGCGGCGACCATTCCTTCAAGGTGCCCAAACGGACGGGACGGAGCGAGGCGGAAGTGTGGAAGGAGATCGTGGCGGTGATGGACGCGTGGATCGAAGACCGTCGGTAAGACTACTCGCCCGCAGGTGAATCCGGCATCAACGGCAACCGCCGCAACCGCACCGCCACCACGATGCATTCCAGGCCGAACGGCAGATAGCCGGCATATCCCAGCAGCGGCATCTCGAACAGTTTGAACGCCCCCACCCAGGGAACCACGTACACCCACTTGGGCAGGCTCCAGACATTCCACAGCTCCCAGAAGAAACCGCAGACCAGGCCGGCCAGCGCCGGCACGGCCACGACCTCCCAATGCCCCCGCGCGAGGGGATGAAAGTAGCTCCGCCGTCCCGACAACACCTGGAGCGACACGATCAGCCCCAGCGGCGCCACCCAGACCAGGGGAAAGCACCACTGCGGCCACGCCCCCACCCCGACCAGCGCCAGCCCCGCCAGCACCAAACCGCCCCAGCCCCAGCGGCGCGGATGCGCCGGGCGCAGCGGCATCAGCCGCCGGGGCGGGCCAAAGAACGCCCCCAGCAGAACGACGGTGCTCACCACCGCCGGCAACACGGTGCTGAAGGGCAGGGTGGCGTGCCAGAAATAACGCCATGGGCTCAGATGTTCCACCCCCAGATAACGCCAGTTGCCCACGAAACGGTTGAGGTACTCGAAATACCACCAGAACACCGCACTCAGGGGAAACAGCCCCAAAAGAAAAGCAGGACGGCGGGTCGCCAGACTCCAACCACGCCAGCGCACGCACAGGGCATCGACCACGGCGACGTAGCCCAGCCATAGGGGAGTGAAGGTCCAGTCCCGCAGCGGCCCGAGCCAAGCGGGGCGAGTCCAGGCCAGCGCCCACCAGACCATCAGCCACAGCAGCGCCGCCCAGCCCCAGCGGGGAAAAGGACGTACCCCGGACGGCCGCCGGCGGCAACGCCACAGCAGCCAACCCAGGACGGCGTACACAACGCCTTCCACCGCCACCCCGAAGCCGAACCACGCCGGGGAGAACCCCGGCAGCGCCAGGACCGGCGGCCGCGGCGGAAAGGCGAGCACACCGCTCACATCCCGGCCGCCCAGAAACGCCCCCAGAAGCGGCAGACCCAGCGCCAGCACTGCCGCCGCCACCGAAATCAACAGCCAACCGCCGATGATTTTCCGCCGATTCACCAAACTGCGCCCTCCGTCACAGCCCTGTTTTTCATCCTGTACTAACCTTTGATGCAAACCTCCATCAAACGTGCGACATGAATCAGCAGACCGCCAAAGGCTTCACCCTCATCGAACTAATGGTCACCGTCGCGGTGGCGGCCATCCTGCTCACCGTGGGGGTGCCGAGCTTCCGCGCCACGGTCGAGAACAACCGTCTGACCGCCGCCGCCAACGAACTGGTGGGCGCCCTCAACCTGGCCCGCAGCGAGGCGATCAAGCGCGGCGTTCGGGTGACGGTGTGCAAGAGCGCCGACGGCGCCACCTGCACCACCTCCAGCGACTGGGAGAAGGGGTGGATCGTATTTGTTGATTTGAATGGGGATGGGATCTTCGATGATGATGGCGATACCATCCCGTGCGAAACCGGTGAGGAATGCATCCTCCGCACATACGAGGCGCTGCCGACCGGTTACACCTTGCGCACGGGCGAGAACTTCGACGACTGGGTCGCCTATCTCCCTTCGGGCAAAAGCCAGGGGACCAGCGGCTTGGCGAACGACACCTTTCGGCTCTGCCACGGCACCGACACCGGCACCGCCCGCAGCATCGCCGTCAGCACCACCGGCCGGATCAGCGTGAGCAAAGGAGCGACGTCATGTCCCTGAACCGTGGCTTCACCCTGTTGGAAGTCCTCGTCGCCGTCGTGGTACTGGCCATCGGCCTTCTGGGGCTGGCCAAGCTCCAGACCTTCGGTCTTCACACCAACCACAGCGCCCACCTACGCACCCAGGCCACCCTACTGTCCTACGACATCACCGACCGGATGCGGGCCAATCGGGCCATCACCCCCCCTATCGATTGTAGCTCCCTATCCACAGACACGACGCCAAAACAATGCGAATGGAACGACACGACGGTGGAAAACTGTTCACTTGCGGAAATGGCTCAGTACGAGGTGGCAACCTGGTGTGATCAAATAGCCAGCCGCCTTCCAAAAGGAACGGGCAAAGTATATCTCGCTAAAGACGGCGATGAGGAAGATGATGAGGACAGCGACAAGGACAGCGACAAGGACAGCGACAAGGACAGCGACAAGGACAGCGACAAGGACAGCGACAAGGACAGCGACAAGGACAGCGAAGTTTATACAGTCGAAATCCAGTGGATCG
>Ga0256839_1001218_pt1 | contig 31731 bp, 34 predicted proteins | sample 354166metaG_FD_185968 | JGI IMG/M metagenome (GOLD analysis project Ga0256839, IMG submission 185968) | Hydrothermal vent microbial communities from Mid Atlantic Ridge, Atlantic Ocean - 354-166 | ecosystem: Environmental > Aquatic > Marine > Hydrothermal vents | place: Atlantic Ocean: Mid... | reverse complement strand
ATCGACGAATCCCGCTGCATCGGCTGCGCCCGCTGCCTGGAGGCGTGTCCGGTGGATGCCATCGTCGGGGCGGCCAACCTGATGCACACGGTCATCGCCGCCGAATGCATCGGTTGCCGCTTGTGCCTGCCGCCCTGCCCGGTGGAGTGTATCGAGATGGTGCCGACGCCGGCATCGCTGCGGCCCGCTTCCAGAGCGGAGGTCCGCGCCCGCGGACAGCTGGCCAAGACCCGTCACCGGGCCAGGCAGGCTCGGCTGCAACGGGAGGCGGAGCGCCGCCGGGCCAAATTGGCCTTGAAAAGAGCGGCTTTGCGTGGAGGCGGGGGCGCGTGAATCAGCGCAAGCGGCGTCAGATTTTCGAACGTCTGGCCGAGGCGATCCCCAACCCCACCACGGAGCTGAAATACCGCACTCCCTTCGAGCTCCTGGTGGCGGTGGTGCTGTCGGCCCAGGCGACCGACAAGAGCGTCAACAAGGCGACCGCGGAGTTGTTCCAGGTGGCCGACACCCCGGAGAAGCTGCTGGCCTTAGGGGAGGCGGGGCTGAAACGCTACATCCGCCACATCGGACTGTACAACACCAAGGCGAGGAACCTGATCGCTCTGTGCCGGCAGTTGCTCGAGAAACACGGCGGCCGGGTCCCCGCCAGTCGCCGGGAGCTGGAGGCGCTGCCCGGGGTGGGGCGCAAGACCGCCAACGTCGTGCTCAACACCGCCTTCGGCGAGCCTACCATCGCCGTGGACACCCATATCTTCCGGGTCTGCAACCGCACCGGCCTGGCACCGGGGAAGACCGTGCGCCAGGTCGAAGAAAAACTGGAACGATACACGCCGAAGGAATTCAAGAAGGACGCCCACCATCTTCTGATTCTCCATGGGCGTTATGTCTGCACGGCCAGAAATCCTAAATGCGACCGCTGCGTCATCCGCGATCTGTGCGAATACCCCAGGAAAAACCCGGTTTCCACCGGGACGGGGGGGAAGTCGCAGGCCGCCGGTTGAGTCTGTTATGATTTTGTTTGCCTGCCCTGCGTGCGGGCGGTGATTGCACGAAAATCAAAAAAACCATATCGAATTGCGAGAGGAGAACCGTCATGGCCCGTTTGGAAACCCCTGTCTGTGAATTCGGCAAGCCTTGCCCCGATTTTTCCCTGCCCGGCGTCGACGGCAGGATTTGGACCCGGGACGAATGCCGCGGTCCCAACGGCCTGCTGGTCATGTTCATCTGTAACCACTGCCCCTACGTCCAGGCGGTGTTGGACCACATCGTCCGCGACTGCCGGGAGCTGGCCAGATACGGCATCGGCTGCGTCGCCATCAATCCCAACGACCCGGAGCAATATCCGGAAGACTCGTTCGACAACATGAAGAAACTGGCCGAGGAAAAACACTTCCCCTTCCCTTACCTGATGGACGAGACCCAGGAAGTCGCCAAGGCGTTCGGCGCGGTCTGCACCCCGGATTTCTTCGGCTACAACGCCAATCTGCAGTTGCAGTACCGGGGGCGGATCGTCGAGGGGGGCAAGAATCCAGCCCCTGACGCCCGCCGGGAATTGTTCGAGGCCATGAAGCGGATCGCCATCACCGGCGTTGGTCCCAGGGAGCAATATCCCAGCATGGGCTGTTCCATCAAATGGAAACAGGAGCGGCCGGAAGAAACCGAAGCGGTTCAATCCCAGGAAAGCACTTGACTTTGTCCTAAACCGAAGGAGGGAACATGACCATCAAGAAAATGACCGATCTTGATCTGCGGGGAAAGCGGGTTCTGATCCGGGCCGATCTCAACGTGCCGATCCAGAACGGCGAGGTTACTTCCGACACCCGGATCCGCGCCAGTGTGCCGACGATTCGGCAAGCCTTGGACCAGGGGGCCGCCTGCGTGATGGTCATGTCCCATCTCGGTAGGCCCAAGGAAGGGGAATACGACGAACGATTCTCCCTGGCGCCGGTGGCCGACCGCTTGGCCCAGTTGCTCGGACGGCCGGTGCGTCTGGTTCGGGACTGGATCGACGGGGTCGACTGTCAGCCCGGTGAGGTTCTGGTGCTGGAGAACGTTCGCTTCCTCCCCGGCGAGAAGGCCAACGACTCGGAACTGGGGAAGAAGATGGCCGCCCTGTGCGACGTCTTCGTCATGGATGCCTTCGGTACCGCCCACCGAGCCCAGGCCTCCACCCATGCGGTGGCCCGCTTCGCCCCCCAGGCGTGTGCCGGTCTGTTGCTGGCCCAGGAGCTGGAGGCCCTTTCCAAGGCGCTGGAAAATCCCCGCCGTCCTCTGCTGGCCATCGTGGGTGGCTCCAAGGTCTCCACCAAGCTGACGGTGCTGGAAACTTTGGCCCAAAAGGTGGATCAATTGATCGTGGGTGGCGGCATCGCCAACACCTTCATCGCCGCGGCTGGATATCCGGTGGGCAAATCCCTCTACGAGCCCGATCTGGTGTCGGAGGCCAAGCGACTGATGGAGCAGGCCGCCGCCCGCGGGGCCGAGATTCCCATACCGGTCGACGTGGTGGTGGCCAAGGAATTTTCCGAGACCGCCGAAGCGACGGTCAAACCGGTGGATCAGGTGGGCGAGGACGACATGATTTTGGACATCGGCCCGCAGACCGCCGAACAGTATGCCGACAAGATCCTTCAGGCCGGCACCATCGTGTGGAATGGACCGGTGGGGGTGTTCGAGATCGATCAGTTCAGTCACGGCACCCGCCGCATCGCCGAGGCCATCGCCGCCAGTCCGGCGTTTTCCATCGCCGGCGGTGGCGATACCTTGGCCGCCATCGAAAAGTTCGGCGTGGGGGATCGCATCTCCTACCAGTCCACCGGCGGTGGCGCGTTTCTGGAATTCCTGGAGGGCAAGAAACTGCCGGCGGTGGAAATTTTGGAGCAGCGGGATTGTTGAATTGCGTTTTTGCAACAATTCTGCTATACCCTTACAACAGAAAACCTTTAATCGCAATCGACCGAAGGAGCCGCTATGGCGCGTATTACCGTTGAAGACTGCCTGGAACACGTCGACAACCGCTTTGAGCTGGTGCTGCTGGCCACCAAGCGGGCCCGGCAACTGCTGGCGGGCGCCGAGCCCCTGGTGGAGTGGGGCGATGACAAGGCGACCGTCGTGGCGTTGCGGGAGATCGCCGCCGGCAAGCTGGATGTCGACAAGCTCCGCGAAGTCGACATGGACGGCGGCGTGGCGCCGGTTCGAGAAACGGCGCCGCAGCCGCAAATGATCTAGCCGGAGGGTTCCGTGGCAGAGCCGGCCCTGCAACTGCACCGCCCCCAGGATCACCTGGCGGAGAATCTGCTGACGGTCGTGGCCGGCTATCTGGAACCCGAGCAGGTGGCGACGGTGCGTCAGGCGATCGATTTCGCCGACGCGGCCCATGCGGACCAGTTCCGGCTCAGCGGCGAGCCGTACATCTGCCATCCCCTCGAGGTGGCCTTGATCCTGGCGGAGCAGATGCGCATGGACTGCGCCGGCATCGTCGCCGCCGTGCTCCACGACGTCATCGAGGACACACCGGTCACCAAGGTCCAGCTCGCCGAGCTGTTCGGCGGAGAAGTGGCGGAACTGGTGGACGGGGTCACCAAGCTGACCCAGCTGGACTGCAAATCGAAACAGGAGGTCCAGGCCGAATCCCTGCGCAAGATGATCCTGGCCATGGCCCGGGATTTGCGCGTCATCCTGGTGAAGCTCGCCGACCGGCTCCACAACATGCGCACGCTGGGGCCCATGGCGCCGCAGCGTCGTCGCCGCTTCGCCCGGGAGACCCTGGACATCTACGCCCCCCTGGCCAACCGGCTGGGGATGCACCGGATCCGCCTGGAATTGGAAGAGTTGGCCATGAAGGCCATGTACCCGATGCGCTATCGGGTGTTGCGGCAGGCGGTCAGGCGGGCGCGGGGCAACCGCAAGGAGGTCATCGCCACCATCGAGGCCAGTTTCCGCCAGCGCTTGGCGGAAGCCGGGCTCGACTGCGACATCCAAGGGCGGGAGAAGCACATCTTCAGCATCTACAAAAAGATGTGCGCCAAGGGCCTGTCCTTCAACCAGGTCTACGACGTCTATGCGGTGCGGATCATCACCGCCAGCGTCGATGCCTGCTACCGGGCCTTGGGCGTGGTCCACAATCTCTACAAACCCGTACCCGGCCGCTTCAAGGATTACATCGCCCTGCCCAAGGACAACGGTTATCAGTCCCTCCATACCGTCGTAGTGGGTCCCTACGGCGTTCCGGTGGAGGTGCAGATCCGGACCCGGGACATGCACCGGATCGCCGAAAACGGTATCGCCGCCCACTGGCTCTACAAGAAGGAGATCGACGACAGCGCCAAGGCGCGGGCCTATGCCTGGATCAAGGAATTCATCGAGCACCAGCAGGGGGAAAGAGGGTCGCTGGAATTCCTCGACAATCTCAAGGTCGACCTGTTTCCGACGGAAATCTACGTCTTCACCCCCCAGGGCGATATCGTCAAATTGCCCTACGGCGCCACCGCGCTGGATTTCGCCTACGCCGTCCATACCGAAGTGGGCAACACCTGTGTGGCGGCGCGGATCGACGGGCAGTTGGCGCCCCTGCACACCCTGCTGGCCAACGGTCAGACCGTCGAGGCGGTGACCCAGGAATGGGCCCGGCCCAATCCCAGTTGGCTCAACTACGTGGTCACCGCCAAGGCCAGGACCGCCATCCGCAGCTATCTGCGCAACCTCAAGACCCGTGAAGCCGTCGCCCTGGGACGGCGGATGCTGGAGGCGGAATTGGAAAAGCTGGGGCTGTCCCTGGAAAGGATTCCCGAGCGGCGGCTCCAGGCTAAGCTGCAGGCCATCGGTTGCGAGGATTTGTCTTCCCTGTTCGAGGAAATCGGCCTTGGGAACCGGATGGCGCTGCTGGTGGCCCGGCAGTTGGCCGCCGACGGGGAAGGGGTCGACGTGGCCCTAGAGGAAAGCGGCAGTGGCGCGCCGCTGGTCATCAAGGGGACCGAGGGCATGGTGGTCAGTCTGGCGCGCTGCTGCCGGCCGATTCCCGGCGACGCCATCATCGGGTTTTTCAATCCGGGGAAAGGACTGGTGGTGCATCGGAGCGGTTGCAAGAACGCCTTGGAATTCCGTAAGAAACAGGTCACCTGGGTGCCGGCGGAGTGGGACCGGCGGGTCGATGGGGAATTCCCCGTCGATCTGCGGGTGGTGTTGCTCGACCAGCGCGGCACCCTGGCGCGGGTGGCCGCCACCATCGCCGACGAGGGGGCCAACATCGAGAATTTCCAGATCACCCAGCAGGACAGTCACACCAGCACCGACTTGATCACCCTCACGGTTCGCGACCGTGTCCACCTGGCCCGTATCATCCGCAGGCTGCGCAAGCTGCCCGTGGTGTTGCGCATTCAACGGACCCGATCGTAGCTCTTAGATGGCAGCCGCCGCTGCCCCCGCCATCCCGCCGCTTACCGTGCTCAAGGGCGTGGGTCCCGCGCTGGCCGCCCGCCTGCAGCGTCTGGGTATTCACGACGTGCGGGATTTGCTGCTTCACGCGCCGCTGCGTTACGAGGACCGTTCCACCCTCACTCCGATCGCCGCCGCCCGACCCGGCGCCAAGGTGTTGATCGAGGGCGAGGTGGTGCTGACGGACGTCACCGGCAAGCGCCGGCCGATCCTGGTCGGTTGCCTGCAGGACGGCAGCGGCGTGATCGAGCTGCGTTTTTTCAACTTCACCGCCGCCCTGCGCAACCGGTTGGTGCCCGGCAGCCGTTGGCGCTGCTACGGCGAGGTCAAAGTCTCTTCCCATGGGAAGGAAATGATCCATCCGGAGTTGGAGCCGGCGGGGGGAGACACGCCGGGCATCCTGCCGGTGTATCCGACGACGGCCGGATTGAGTCAACGCACCCTGCGGCGCCTGGTGCAGCAGGCCCTGGCGCTGCTGGCCGACGGGCCCGACTGGCTCCCGATTTTGCCCTCCTGCTGTCTGCCGGGGGAAATCGCCATGTCCCTGCCCCGGGCGCTGGCGGCCTTGCATCGTCCCCCCTCCGAACCGGCGGAAGAGACACCGCCATGGCGGCGACGCCTGGCCTTCGAGGAACTCTTGGTCCATCAATTGGCCTTCGGCCGGCAGAACCGCCTCCGGGCCCAGGGCAAGGCGCCGCCGTTGCCGGCGAAGCCGGAACTGTTGGCGCGCTTCTTCGAGCGCCTTCCCTTCCGCCTCACCCAGGCACAGTATCGGGCGTTCCAGGAAATCCAGCAGGACCTGGCGGCCCCGCGTCCGATGGGCCGTCTGCTGCAGGGCGACGTCGGTTCCGGCAAGACCGTCGTCGCTGCCCTGGCGGCGTTGTGCGCCTGGGGCGGCGGTTGGCAGTGCGCCCTGATGGCGCCGACGGAGCTGCTCGCCGAACAGCACCACGATACCTGGCGGACGTGGCTCGAACCGCTGGGTGTCCGGCTGGGGCTGCTGACCGGCCGGGACGGCGCCGGGCGCGGCAGCGTTCGCGAGGCACTGGCGGCAGGGGAGATCGACGTCGTCGTCGGTACCCATGCCTTGTTTCAGAAGGATGTCGCTTTCGCCCGGCTGGGGTTGGTGATCGTGGACGAACAGCATCGTTTCGGTGTCGATCAGCGTCTGGCGCTCAAGGCCAAAGCCCAGGGTTGGGCGCCCCATTATCTGGTCATGACCGCCACGCCGATCCCCCGAACCCTGGCGATGTTGCGCTACGGGGATCTGGAGCTGTCGGTCATCGACGAATTGCCGCCGGGGCGGAAGCCGGTGGAGACCCGGGTCATGAGCGACGCCCGTCGTCCCGACCTCATCGCCCGTCTGCGCGACTGGATCGGCGGTGGCCGCCAGGCTTATTGGGTCTGTACCTTGATCGAGTCATCCGATTCCCTCGCGGCCGAGGCGGCGGAGGAGACGGCGCGACGTCTGGAGGCGGAACTGCCCGGGGTCCGCATCGGTCTGGTGCACGGTCGCATGAAGGGCGGCGCCAAGGACACGGTGATGGCGGCGTTCAAGGCGGGGGAAATCGACCTCCTGGTGGCGACCACGGTCATCGAGGTGGGGGTGGACGTTCCCAATGCCGGTCTGATGGTCATCGAGAACGCCGAGCGCCTGGGCCTGGCGCAGTTGCATCAGTTGCGGGGTCGGGTAGGGCGTGGTCCCGGACAGAGTTATTGCATCCTGCTGTACCATCCACCCCTGAGCGCCATGGCGCGCCGGCGCCTGGACTATCTGCGCCGCTGTCACGACGGTTTTCAGCTGGCGGAGAAGGATCTGGAGCTGCGCGGCCCCGGCGAAGTGCTGGGGACTCGTCAAAGCGGGGCGCTGCGGTTTAAAATGGCCGATCCGGTGCGGGACCGGGCGCTTCTGCCCCAGGTCGGGGAAGCGGCGCGGTGGATGGAGCGCGAGGCGCCGGAACACATTCCCCGGTTGCTCGATTTCTGGCTGTCGCGGGGAGACCGTTACGTCGATGTTTGACATTCGTTGAAAAACCTTGAGCGTCCGCAGCCGTTTGCTCGCCGAAGACCTCGACTGGTTCTCGCCCCGCCATCCCCGGGTCCGTGAAATCCCGCCGCAGATCCGCGACTGGCTTTCCGAGACCGGTTCTTTGACCGCGCGTCTGGAGGCCGTCGTCGGGAACGTGCAGGTGCAAGTGCTGTACCAGGGCTCCGGGCGCGCCTTTCCCAGCGAGGTTCAGTGGCTGCGATCGGCGCAGGATCGGTGCCTGTGGGTCAGAGAGGTGATTCTGGCCGGTCGTCACGGTCCCCTGGTGGCGGCGAGAACCGTCGCACCCGGCGAAACCCTGCGGGGCGAGGGGGTCGGTTTCGAGCGGCTGGGAGACCGTCCGCTGGGGGCGTTGCTGTTCAGCCATCCAGCCGTCGAGCGCGGTGACAGCCAGTGGGTTCGGCTTGCGCCGTCCGCCTGGCGGATGTCCTCGGTGGAAGCGCCGCGCTGGGGAAGACGGACCTTGTATTACGTCGATGGTTCTCCCCTGTTGGTCGGCGAGTTCTTTCTACCTTCCTTGTTTCACATCGCACGCCATGATGAATCGTCGCTGGGTTGAGCGTCTCAGGCAGTATTGGTATCTGATGCGGTTTCACCGTCCCATCGGGATTTTCCTGCTGCTGTGGCCCACTCTGTGGGCGCTGTGGATCGCGGGGGAGGGGAGTCCGGATCCCCAGATCGTGACCGTCTTCGTCATCGGTGTGGTCCTGATGCGGGCGGCCGGCTGCGTCATCAACGATTTTGCCGACCGCGACTTCGATCCCCATGTGGCCCGCACCCGGGATCGCCCCCTCGCCAGCGGTCGGGTCAAGCCCGCCGAGGCCCTGGGGTTGTTCGCCGTGTTGTGTGCTCTGGCCTTCGTCCTGGTGGCGCAGCTGAACCGCCTGACGATCGCCTTGTCCACGGTCGCGGTCTTTCTCGCCGTCTCCTATCCGTTCATGAAGCGTTTCACCCATCTACCCCAGGCGTATCTGGGGCTGGCGTTCGGTTGGGCGGTTCCGATGGCCTTCGCCGCCCAACTGGGTACGATTCCGCCCCTGGCCTGGTGGCTGTTGCTGGCCACGGTCTTGTGGGCCTTGTCCTATGACACTATGTACGCCATGGTGGACCGGGAAGACGACCTCAAGATCGGGGTCAAGTCGAGCGCCATTCTGTTCGGCCGCCACGACCGGCTGATCATCGGGATCATTCAGCTGGCCATGTTGCTGGTGATGGTCCGGGTGGGGACCCTGGCGCATCTGGATGGCTGGTACTGGTCGGGGCTGGCGGCCGCCGCCGCGCTGTCCATTTATCAGCAATACCTGATCCGCGACCGCCGACCCCAGGGCTGTTTCCAGGCCTTCCTCAACAATCACTGGCTGGGCCTGGTGATCTTTCTAGGTGTCCTGCTCGATTACCGGCTGTGACCTGTGGCTGCGAAAATGCCACCAGCAGTAGCCCAGGCTGGCGGTCGTGGTGGTCAGCAGGCTTCCGACCAGGATGAGTTCGACGCTGGACATGGCCGTTTCCTCCGAACGAGTGGATGACGGAAACAAGTGTGGTCCAGAACCGCGTCGGCGACTGTGACCGGTGCCGCAATTTTCGACCGTCGTCTTCCGGTGCCGGATAGGCCGTTCAGGCCCGGGCCAGCACCCAGACTTCCACTCGGCCGGCGCCGGCCCGTTTCAGGGTCTCGGCGACTTCCCCCACCGTGGCGCCGGTGGTCATGACGTCGTCGATGACGGCGACGTTCAGGCCCCGGACCGCCGTCGTAGCGGTGAAGGCCCCGCGCAGGTTGCGGTGCCGTTCCCGGGCGTTCAGATGGCGTTGCGGCGGGGTGGCGCGGGTGCGGCGGCACAATTCCGGGCGCAGCGGGATGCGTTGGCGGGTGGCGACGAAGCGGGCGATTTCCAGCGACTGGTTGAATCCCCGTTGCCGGTATCGGGTCGGGTGCAGCGGCACCGGTACGAGGCAGTCGGGGCGTTCCCAATCTGTCGCCCGTCGTGCCATCAGTTCCCCCAAGAGTCGCAGGCTCGCCCGGTGTCCGCGGAACTTGAGGGCGGCGATGAGGCCGCTGACCGGTGGTCGGAAATGCCACAGCGCCCGGCAGCCTTCGAAGGGTGGCGGGTCTTGGAGGCAGGCGCCGCACACGGTGTCCCGAAGCGGTAGCGGCCGGGCGCAGCGGGGGCAGGCACAGGTGAGCCAGGGCAGCGCCTGACGGCAATCCCGGCAGAGATCGAGCGACCCGTGGCCCGGTGCCCCGCATAGGAGGCAGGTAGGGGGGAAGAACAAGGTTTGTATGAAATTTGTCCAGTCGTGAACTTTTGTCATGCCGTTTGAGTTGACAGCGGCCGGGATTCCGCTACCATCGCATATTCGAGTGTAGCGACAGGAGCGAGAGATGGTGGTTTCCCCGTCCCGACGGCAAGCGAACGACGAACTGCGGCACGACTGGTCCAAGGCGGAGATTCTGGCGTTGTTCGCCTTGCCGTTCAACGACTTGCTGTTCCAGGCCCAGACGGTGCATCGGCGCTGTTTCGACGCCAACGAGATTCAGGTGAGCACCCTGCTGTCCATCAAGACCGGCGGTTGTCCCGAGGATTGCGCCTATTGTCCCCAGAGCGGCCGTTACGACACCGGACTGGAGCGGGAGGGATTGATGCCGGTGGAGGAAGTGGTTGCGGCGGCCCGCGCGGCCAAGGCCAAGGGGGCCACCCGTTTTTGCATGGGGGCAGCCTGGCGGTCCCCCCGAGACCGGGATGTCGAACAGGTGGCGCGAATGGTGGCGGCGGTCAAGGAAGTGGGTCTGGAAACCTGCATGACCCTGGGGATGCTCACCGCCGATCAGGCCCGGCGTCTCGCGGAATCCGGCCTCGATTATTACAACCACAATCTCGACACTTCCCCGGAGTATTATCCTCGCATCATCAGCACCCGGACCTACGAGGACCGGCTCCGCACTCTGAAGCACGTCCGTGAAGCGGGCATCGCCGTGTGTTGCGGCGGTATCGTCGGCATGGGGGAGGACCGGGACGACCGGGCCGGCCTGTTGCAGCAATTGGCCAATCTGCCCAGACATCCCGAAAGCGTTCCCATCAATCTGCTGGTCCAGGTGGAGGGAACACCGTTACATGGCAGCGACCGGCTCGATCCCTTCGAGTTCGTCCGCACGGTCGCCGTGGCCCGGGTGTTGATGCCCGCTTCCCGGATCCGGTTGTCGGCGGGCCGGACGGAAATGAGCGACGAACTTCAGGCGCTTTGTTTTCTGGCAGGCGCCAATTCGGTCTTCTACGGTGACCGGCTGTTGACCACCGACAATCCGGAAGCCGATGCCGATCGGCGCTTGTTCGACCGTTTGGGTCTCCGCATCGCCGGTGAATGCCACTGATCTGGAAGCCTGGCTCCGGCAGCGCCGCACTCGGGGCCTTTATCGTCACCGGGTGGTGGTGGATGGCCCCCAGGGGGCGGAAGTGGTGGTGGAAGGACGCCGGCTGGTCAATTTTTCCAGCAACGATTACTTAGGTCTAGCCAGTCATCCGGACGTCGTCCTGGCTTGGCGACGGGGCGCCGAGCGGTACGGGGTCGGCAGCGGCGCGTCCCATCTGATCTGCGGCCACCTGCGTCCCCACCACCAGCTCGAGGAGGAGTTGGCGGAATTCAGCGGCCGGGAACGGGCCCTGTTGTTTTCCACCGGCTACCAGGCCAACCTGGGCGTCATGTCGGCGTTGGCCGGGCCAGGGGACCGAGTGTACCAGGACCGTCTCAATCACGCCTCTCTGCTCGACGGCACCCGCCTCGCCGGGGCCCGTTTGCGCCGTTATCCTCACGCGGACACCGCCGTCCTGTCCCGCTGGCTGGCGCGCCATCCGGCCGTTCTGATCGCCACCGACGGGGTGTTTAGCATGGACGGTGATCTGGCGCCGTTGCCCCGCTTGGCCGAGCTGGCCAAAGCTCACGGTGCCTGGCTCCATGTGGACGATGCTCACGGTTTCGGCGTCCTCGGACCCGACGGGAGTGGCACGGTGGCCCATTACCGGTTGGATCAGGAACAGGTTCCCGTCCTGATGGCGACCCTGGGGAAGGCGGTGGGGGTCTTCGGCGCCTTCGTCGCCGGCAGCCAGGTCCTGATCGAGACCTTGATCCAGAAGGCGCGCACCTACGTCTATACCACCGCCCTGCCGCCGGCGGCTGCCGAGGCGGTCCGTGCCAGTCTCAGGCTCGTTCGTAGCCAGAGCTGGCGTCGGGAGTACCTGAAACATTTGATCGGGCGCTTCCGCCAGGGCGCCCGCGAGTTGAATCTGCCGCTGTTGCCCTCCGACACTCCGGTTCAGCCGCTGTTGGTGGGGGACAGCCAGGCGGCGGTGGCGTTGTCCCGGAAGCTGGAGGCGCAAGGATTCTGGGTGGCGCCCATTCGGCCCCCGACGGTTCCGCCGGGGAGCGCCCGCTTGCGCATCACGCTCACCGCCGGTCACCGGGAAGAACAGGTTGATCGGTTGTTGACGGCTCTGTCCCGATGCCTGGTTTAGCGGCGCCTGGCGCAGGAGCCGGCCCGACCCTGGTGATGGTGCCGGGCTGGGGAATGCACAGCGGGATGTGGGGGGGATTCGCCCGAACCCTGGCCCGCCATTTCACTCTCGTGCACTGGGATCTTCCCGGTCACGGCCTTGCCCCGTCGCCCCGTTCCTGGGATCCAGTCGAATGGCTGGGGGAGCCGGCGGGCGGGGCCTTCTGGTTGGGATGGTCCCTGGGGGGACAGTTGCTTACGGCGTTGGCCGCCCGGCGGCCGGAACGGGTGCGGGGACTGGTTCTGTTGGCCGCCAATCCCCGCTTCGTCGCCGCCGCGGACTGGCCCGGGATGGATCCGCCGCTTTTCGACGCCTTTCGGCGCCAGTTGCGCGAGGATCCGCCCGCGACCCTGAGGCGTTTCCTCGCCCTCATCACCCAGGGTGCCCCGCGTCCGGTGGCCAGAGAGGCCCGTCGACTCTGGCGGAGCGCGCCGTCCCCGGCGCCGGCCGACTTGTCCCGGGGGTTGGATCTGCTGGGCCGGCTCGACTTGCGTTCCAGGCTGGGGGAGATCTGCTGTCCCGTTCTGATCGTCGGCGGGGAGGGAGACGTCCTGGTGCCGCCGGCGGCGTTGCGACGGTCGGCGGCGCTTTTTCCCGAGGCCCGCTTCGTCCTGGTGAGGGCGGGGGGGCACGTTCCTTTTCTCGTCGAGCCCGATGGGTTGGCGGACAGGATTCGGACGGCTCTTTTATGAATCTCGACAAGCGCTGGCTCCGCCGTTCGTTTTCGGCGGCCGCCACCGACTACGATCGTCTGGCGGCGCTGCAGCGTCGCATCGGTACGCGGCTGTTGGCCGGCCTGCCTTCGGTTCCGGTCGAAGGGACGGTGGTCGATGTCGGTGCCGGCACCGGCTGGTGTGCGGAACGGCTCCGGTGTCGTTATCCCGATGCCTCCGTCCTGTTGGTCGATATCGCCGAGGGTATGTTGCATCAGGCCAGGCGCCGTCTGAAGGACGGCGCGGCCTATCTGGTGGCCGATGTCGAACGCCTGCCGCTGGCGGACTGTAGTGCCGCGCTGATCGTCAGCAATCTGGCCCTGCAATGGTGTCCCGCCCCCGGTCGGGCCGTCGCTGCGATGGCACGGGCCCTGCGTCCCGGGGGGCGGTTGTTGCTCTCCACTTTCGCCGCCGGCACCCTGGCCGAGTTGCGTGAGGCGTGGTCCCGGGTGGATCGCCACAGCCACGTCAACGAATTCCTTGCGCCGCCCACCCTGGAGAGACTGCTCCGGGAAGCGGGTTTTCGCACCTGGCGGGTCGGCGCCGAGACCATCCGGTGCCGCTATCCTTCCCTCACGGCCCTGTTTCGGGAGCTCAAAGGGATCGGGGCTCACAACGTCACCCAAGACCGTCCCCGCCACCTGGTGGGGAAAGGCCGGCTGCGCCGCCTGGAAGCCGCTTATCCCCGGGGAGACGGTGTGGTGGTGGCCAGCTTCGTTCCCGCCTATGTCATCGCCGTCAAGTGACGGCGGGCGGCCGGGCGAGCGGGCGCACGCTCCGCCCGGATCCATACCAGAAACACCACGGCCGTGCCTACGACGCCCATCATCGCCCCTGGTCCCCAGATCAGGATTCCGCCGAGCTGCTGATCCAGCAGGCGGTCGATGTGCCAGCGCCCGTCCAGGACGTCGTAGACCTGATACAGGGGAAACTTGCTCAGGGTGATGAAGGCGCCCAGCAGGGTGTTGGGGACGGTGACGATCCACAGGACGATGAGGCGCAGGCCGTAGGAAAGCCGGGCCTGTTTCCCCCGGGGGTCGGCGATCAGCCACCAGAAGAAGAAGCCGGTGACGATCATGCTCAGGTGCATCAGATCGTGCAACCAGGGTTCCAGGACGGCGCGGTCGTGCCAGGGCGGGACCTGCCAGACGACCAGGGCGGCGATGAAGAGCAGAGAGGCCACCAGCGGATGGCTCAGAAAACGGTACGAAATCTGCGCGGCCTTGCTGCGGAGCAGGGGGGCCAGCAGGAAGTGGCGCGCCGGGGCGGGAAGGCCCTGGATCAGGGGCGCCAGCGGCATCCCCAAGATGACCAGCAGAGGTCCGAAAACCCGCAGTAGCAGGTGTTCTATCTGGTGGACGAACAGAAAATGGTCGGACAAAAACTCGATGGGCGATTGGAGGGCGATCAGGAAACACAGCATTCCCGAAACGAAAGCGATGGTCTGCCCGGTGGCGACGGGTCGGCCCTGGCGGTAACGGCGCCACCAGCCCCGGCAGTAAACAATCAGGATGATCGTCCAGGGTACGGCGATGGATGGTGTCCACTGCCAGGCCTGCCATGGATTTTCCGCGCCGGCGACCCCGTGGGCCGCTGCGGGGAGCGGTGCGAGCGCCAGCGATAGGAAAAGTTCCGGTTTCGTTCGCCTCGGGAAATAAAAACGGTGTGCCTGCTTGAGCATAAGAATTTCATCAGGTAAATTAAGGAAGATTTAATATGGGGTTTTCGGCATCAATGATCCAGCGGCAACCCCTTGGTAGCGGCGGTGAATTCCGGCTTGTCCTGCGGCCGAACGCGTCGCTGAGCCCCGGCCAGGCCAGACTGTTGGTGGGGTTGCTCGGCTTGATGATGGCGGTCATCGGGTTTGGGTTCGCCGCGGTGGGGGCCTGGTTGGTGCTGCCGTTTTCCGGCGGGGAATTATTGTTGCTCATCTACGCGCTGAGTTGTAGTATGCGCTGGAGCGCCGCTCGCGAAGTGATCACCGTCGCCCGGGACAGCGTATTCATCGAACAGGGACCGGAAGGGGAGCAGCGCCACCGGTTTCTGCGCGCCTGGTTCCGGGTCGATTGGCGGCCGGGACCGGCGCCGCGGTTGCTGGTCGGCTCCCATGGCAAATGGGTGGAGATCGGCGCCTTCCTGGGGGAAGAAGAAAAGCGGGTCCTGGCAAAAATATTACAACAAGCCCGCGCGATGGAATTCTGAACTCGTTTCCGTGGTTGCAAAACTTGAGGGGAGTGCTCCGTGATCTTACATAATCTCAAGCGGTTATTCGTCCTTTCGTTTCTGGTTGCGTTGGGGGAAACGGCGTGGGCCGATTATGCTTTGAACATTCCGGTGGGTCCGACGGAAACCAGCCGTGTGATCTATGGTTTCCACATGTACGCCATCTGGGTGTGCGTCGGCATCGCGGTGGTGGTTTTCGGGGTGATGTTCTATTCCATCATCAACCACCGCAAGTCCAAGAACCCCGTACCCGCTACTTTCCACGAGAATACCACTCTGGAGATCGTCTGGACGGTGATCCCGGTTTTGATCCTGATCGGTCTGGCCGTACCCGCCACCAAGGCGCTGATCCGGATCGAGGATACCAGCGACGCGGAAATGACGATCAAGATCACCGGGTATCAGTGGAAGTGGCACTACGAATATCCTGAAGAGGGGATCCAGTTCTTCAGCAGCCTGGACGAGGCCAGCAATCGGGCCCGACAGTTGGGTTCCGACATCGATCCGAAGACCGTTCCCAATTATCTGCTCGAAGTGGACCATCCGCTGGTCGTTCCCGTCAACACCAAGATCCGCTTTTTGATCACCGCCGCCGATGTGATCCATGCCTGGTGGGTCCCGGCGTTCGGCTGGAAGAAGGACGCCATTCCGGGATTCATGAACGCCGCCTGGGTCGAGATCGAGAAGCCCGGCGTCTATCGTGGCCAGTGTGCGGAACTGTGCGGCAGGGATCACGGCTACATGCCGATCGTGGTGAAGGCGGTCACCAAGGAGGAATACCGGGATTGGGTGGCGCAATGGAAACAGGAACACGCCGTCCGGCAGGCGGAGGAAGCTCAATGGAGCATGGAGACGGCGATGAAGCGGGGCAAGGAGATCTACAACACCCATTGTGTCAGTTGCCACCAGGTTGACGGCAGCGGTGTCCCCGGTACCTTCCCGGCCCTGGCCGGCAGCACGGTCGTGACCGGTGATGTGGATGGGGTCATCGAGGTCGTGTTGGAAGGAAAGGGGGCGATGCCCGCCTTCGGCAAGGATGAAAACATCGGCGATGCCGATCTGGCCGCGGTGATCACCTATGTGCGCAATGCCTTCGGCAATCAGGTCGGCGACGTGGTGAAGCCGGACAACATCGCCGACGTGCGCTGAACGATTTGGTATTCAATGAAGAGGTAAAGGAAATGGCAACGGTAGCAGACACGCATGGCGCAGAGCATGAACACGGTCCTGCGAAGGGTATCCTGAGGTGGATCACCACCACCAATCACAAGGACATCGGCACCCTGTACCTGACGTTCGCGATGATCATGTTCCTGGTGGGTGGTGCCATGGCCCTGATCATCCGCGCCGAGCTCTATCAGCCCGGCCTGCAGCTGGTCGATCCCCACTTCTTCAACCAGATGACCACCCTGCACGCCTTGATCATGGTGTTCGGCGCGGTGATGCCGGCGTTTGCCGGTTTCGCCAACTGGATGATCCCGCCCATGATCGGGGCGCCGGACATGGCGTTGCCCCGGATGAACAACTGGAGTTTCTGGATACTGCCGTTCGCCGCCGTCCTGCTGTCGGCGACGTTGTTCATGGACGGGGGGGCGATCGCTTCGGGCTGGACTCTGTATCCGCCTCTAGTGCTGCAGTTCGGTGACGCGTTGCCGTTCACCATCTTCAGCGTCCATCTGCTGGGGATCTCGTCGATTCTGGCGTCGATCAACATCATCGTCACCATCTTCAACCTGCGCGCGCCCGGGTTGACGATGATGAAGATGCCGATGTTCTGCTGGACCTGGCTGATCACCGCCTTCCTGTTGATTCTGGTGATGCCGGTGCTCGCCGGGGCGGTCACCATGCTGCTGTTCGACAAGTTCTTCGACACCAGCTTCTTCGACGCCGCCGGTGGGGGGGATCCGGTCCTGTTCCAGCATTTGTTCTGGTTCTTCGGTCATCCCGAGGTTTACATCATCATTCTGCCGGCTTTCGGGATCGTCTCCCAGATCATTCCGACCTTTTCCCGTAAGCCTTTGTTCGGCAAGAACTCCATGATTTTCGCCACCGCGGTGATCGGGTTCCTGTCCTTCATCGTCTGGGCCCATCACCAGTTCACCGTGGGGATGCCGGTGCCGGCCGAGCTCTACTTCATGTACGCCACCATGCTGATCGCCGTGCCCACGGGGGTGAAGGTGTTCAACTGGCTGGCCACCATGTGGAAGGGATCCCTGACCTTCGAGACCCCGATGCTCCATGCCCTGGGTTTCCTGGTGCTGTTCGTGTTCGGCGGTTTCACCGGTATCATGATGTCCCAGGCGCCGGCGGATCTGTATTACCACGACAACTATTTCATCGTCGCCCACTTCCACTACACCCTGGTGGGTGGCGGCGTGTTCGCCATCTTCGCCGGCCTGTTCTACTGGCTGCCCAAGTGGACCGGCACCATGTACGACGAGAAGCTGGGTAAGCTGCACTTCTGGCTGTCGTTCCTCGGCTTCAACCTGCTGTTCATGCCCCAGCATTTCCTGGGACTGGCGGGCATGCCGCGGCGGATTCCCGACTACGCCGTGCAGTTCACCGAGTTCAACCAGATGTCCTCGGTGGGGGCCTTCATCTTCGGCTTCACCCAGTTGTTGCTGGTCTACATCGTCTACAAGTGCGTCAAGGGTGAAGGCGAGAAAGCCAGCGGTGAGGTCTGGGAAGGCGCCAAGTCCCACGGTCTGGAATGGAACCTGCCGTCGCCGATGCCCTATCACCATTCCTTCGAAGGCGTCGACATTCAAAAGGCTGTGGCGGACGAGTGACGGCGGTATCGCCCCGCCCGGCGGGCGGGGCGTCGTTCGAGATGGAAGAAAAGCGGTTGCGCAAGAAGAACCTGTATCTGGCCGTCGGCTTGGGACTGATCGCGCTGCTGTTGTACGTTCTGGCCTTGCTGAACGTGTTCGAATGGGTGCTGGGGCGTTGAGCGCGACGATAACGACTGAAGTTAGCTAAAGGGGAGAGTCATGACATCTGCAACGGGTAGCTATTATTTGCCTCATCAGGCCAGGTGGCCGATCTTGGCTTCCACCGGTCTGTTTTCGTTCGTTGGGGGGTTCGCCGCCAAACTGATCGGTAGCGGTGCCGGCACCTTCTTCATGGTACTGGGCTTGCTTCTCCTCGTCGGCGTCATGGTGGGCTGGTTCGGCGAGGTCATCAACGAGGGGTTGCAGGGTCTGTACAATCCCCAGGTGGAGCGCTCCTTTCGCTGGGGAATGATCTGGTTCATCGCCTCGGAGGTCATGTTCTTCGCCTGTTTCTTCGGTAGCCTGTTCTACTTCCGTGCTTACGTCATTCCCTGGCTGGGGGGCGAGGGAACCTCGGGGGTGGGCGCCTTCACTCATCTGCTGTGGCCCGATTTCAAGCCGGAATGGCCCACCAACGGACCGGCACGGGTAGGGGGCGAGTTCGAGCCCATGGGAGCGTGGGGGATCCCGGCGTTGAACACAATGATCTTGCTTTCCAGCGGGGCGACGGTGACCTGGGCCCACTGGGGGTTGCTGAAGAACGATCGCCCTCAGTTCGTCAAGGGATTGATCGCCACCATCGCCTTGGGTCTAGCCTTCGTCGTTCTCCAGGCGTACGAGTACTATCACGCCTATACTGAGATGGGGTTGACCCTGGGTGCGGGGATCTACGGTTCGACCTTTTTCCTTTTGACCGGCTTCCACGGTTTCCACGTCACCATCGGCGCCATCTTTCTGACCGTCATTCTGTTCCGGGCGTTGCGGGGCCATTTCGATCCCGATCATCACTTCGCCTTCGAGGCGGCCGCCTGGTACTGGCACTTCGTCGACGTGGTCTGGTTGGGGCTGTTCATCTTCGTCTATTGGCTCTGAAGCCGGCCGTTCCGGCGGAAAAGGCGCTACCGAAGTAGCGCCTTTTTTTGTGGCTGGGGCATCTGGCCGATGCCGTGGGGTTTAATCCATCCTCGAGTGGCTGCGAACAACAGGAAGAGAAACAAGACTAACGATAGGGAAATGCGCGTGGTCAAGGCCTTGACGGTGCGTGGCGAGCGGTTCTTGTCGTGGATGAGATAGTAGAGGGCCGATCCCAGGCTGATGAGGATGGCGAGGAAGACCAGGAGAATGAAGAGCTTGGTGAGCATGACGTTATCCCGGAATTAAAGCGGTTATGGTACGGAGCGGTGGATGGGTTTTCAAACCCAGCTTCACGATCACCCTTTTGACGGCGGCGGCCGTGGTGGTGTTCCTGTTTCTGGGAAACTGGCAACTGCGGCGGGCGGCGGAGAAGCAGGCGCTGCTGGACCTGCAGGCGCGGCAGTTGGAATTGCCCCCGGTCCGACTACAGGGGGGGGAGTCGCTGGCGCGACTGGGGCGTTACCGGCAGGTGATCGTCACCGGTATCTGGGATCCGGAACATCAGTTTCTCCTCGATGATCGCGTCTACGGAGGGCGGGCCGGTTACGAGGTGTTGACGCCTCTGCAGCTCGAAGGGGGGGGCGTGATCCTGGTCAATCGCGGCTGGCTTCCGGCTTCCGGGGATCGGCGTCATTTGCCTGCGGTGACCGTCGCCAGGCGTCGGGTGACCGTTCGCGGTCGGGTGGACCGTTTTCCCCAGGCCGGCATGGATCTGGCGGGAATGCGCCGCCCCACGGACGGCTGGCCCGCCGTGGTGCAGATTTTGGAGCCGGAGGTCGCCGCCGCCCGTCTGGGAAGGGTAGTGGCCGACTACCAGCTCAAGATGGACCCCGACCTTCCCGATGGTTATCTGCGGGATTGGCGCCTGGAGCACGTGCGTCCCCAGCGCCACATCGGTTATGCCATCCAGTGGTTCAGTTTTGCGGCGATCGCGCTGGGGCTTTGGATTCGGCACGGTGTGAAACGGAGAAAGAGAACGTGAGCGGCGACGGTAAAAGCGGCAAAGGCAATTGGTGGATCTTTTGGCTCATCGTCTTGATCGGCGTTCTGCCCTGGATCGGGGCCTGGTATCTGGTCGAGCATCCCGGTCTGTGGGGCGATCCGGCCAATCACGGCCGTCTGATCCAGCCGCCGCTGGCGCAAGACTACGACGTGTTCCGGCCTCTCACCGGGGGCCGCAAGCCGCTGCGGGAGATCCGGGGCCGCTGGGTGCTGATCCATCTGATCGTGCCAGGGGACGAAGACGGCTGCCGGCGGTTGCTGGAGGACACCCGCCGGCTGCATCCCCTGTTCAACAAGGACATCCCTCGGATCAGACGCCTGGCGGTCTGGTCCGAGGCGCAGCCGCCCAGCGCCGGGTTGTTGAAAATGATGCGTGCCGACCAGGATCTGTATCTGGCTACGGTGCCGGAGAGCTTCCTGCGGGGATTGGAGGCCGACGCGTTCGGGAGGGCGCTCCGCTGCGGCCACCTGGTGGTGATGGACCCGTTGGCCAATTTGATGATGTGGTATGATGCCGGCTTCGATCCCTTTGGCCTGTACCGCGATCTGAAGCGCTTGTTGCGGGCCTCCCGTATCGGCTGAGCTTGCAAGTTCTTGTCATGTATAGACGATCCGTTCTTCTGGTTTTGTTTCTCCTGTTGGCCACCGTGGCGCTGGGTATCTACGTGCGTGCCAGCGGTGCGGGGACGGCCTGCCCGGACGCCCTGACCTGTTTCGGTCAATGGTGGCCGGCGCCGCGGTTGCCTGCGGAGGCGGCGGAACGCTATCCCGGCTTCCTTTACGATGCCGCAGCGGCCCGCTGGCAGATGCTCCATCGTTATGGCGGCGTGCTCTCGACGCTGGGGCTGGCAGGACTGCTGCTGGGCGCCCTGATCCGTTCGGAGCGGAGGCGGTGCGTGTTGCCGGCCATCGCTTTGCTGGCGGTTTGTGGCCTGACGATCTGGCTGGGACTGGCGACCGTGGCCAGCCGTCTCATGCCTGCCGTCGTCACCTTGCACTGGCTGTCGGCGGTCCTGCTGACGATGGGTCTGCTGGCTTGGTATCTGGCTTTGAGTCCGGCCCGGCGGGTCCGCTACGACCATACCCGGGGATTGTATCGCTATGCCTGGTTCGGCTGGAGCCTGCTGTTGTTGCAGGGGTTGCTGGGTGTCTGGGTGGGGGCCAATTACGCCGCCCTGGTGTGCCCGGACTTTCCCACCTGTCAGGGAAGCTGGTGGCCGGTCATGGATTGGGACGGCCTGGCCTTCTGGCGCCAATGGGCCGCTGGTCTGACCGGTTGGAGCCTGCCGGATGCCGAGGCCCGGATCGCCATCCATTGGCTCCATCGTGTCGGTGCCGCGGTCGGTTTCGTGGTCCTGTTCGGCCTGGGGATGGCCATCAGCTCCAATCCCAAGGTGCCCCACCTGAGTAAAGTCGGGCTGCTGGTCAATTTTCTCCTGCTGGTCGTGATCACGCTGGGTATGTCTATCGTCCTGAAGGGGGCGCATCCAGGACTGGTGGTGGCGCACGGCTTGGCGGCTCTCGGATTGATGCTGGTGGTGACCGGGGTGGTGTTTCGTCTGTGTCAGGGACCGCCGCTGCCGGTGGTCGAAAAGGAAGGCGTCGAGGCGGTGACGCCGGAGGTCGTCCCCCCGCCGGCCGAGGCCGTCCCGCCGCGCCCGGAAACCCTGTTCCAGCGCCTCCGGAGCCAATTGGGGAAGACCCGCCAGGGCTTGACCGGGTTCCTGGCCGCCCTGCCCCTGGCCGGCCGCCGATTGGATGAGGCGCTTCTGGAGGAAATCGAGACCCACCTGTTGATGGCCGACGTCGGCGTCGAGGCGACGCAGGAGATCGTCGACCGCCTCACCGCCAGACTTTCCCGCCGTCAGCTCGAAGACAGCGACGAGGTCATGGGAGCCTTGCACGATGTGCTGCTGGAAATCCTGGCGCCCTGCAGCCGACCATTGGAAATAGACACCGGCCACCGGCCGTTCGTCATCCTGGTGGTGGGCGTGAACGGTGTCGGTAAGACCACGACCATCGGTAAGCTGGCCAAGCGCCTGCAGCGTCAGGGTTACAGCGTGATGCTGGCGGCCGGGGACACTTTCCGGGCCGCCGCCGTGGATCAGCTCAAGGTGTGGGGCGAACGCAATCAGGTCCCGGTGGTCGCCCAGGAAACCGGCGCCGATTCCGCCTCGGTCATCTACGATGCGCTCCAGTCGGCCAAGGCCCGCGGCATCGACGTCCTGATCGCCGACACCGCCGGCCGCTTGCACACCAAGTCCAATCTGATGGAGGAACTGGCCAAGATCAAGCGAATCATGGCGAAGCTGGACCCTTCGGCGCCGCACGAGGTGTTGCTGGTCCTCGACGCCACCACGGGGCAGAACGCCCTGATGCAGGCGGAGCAGTTCGACCGGGCGGTCGGCGTCACCGGTATCGCCCTGACCAAGCTGGACGGCACCGCCAAGGGCGGCGTGATCTTCGCCCTGGCGAAGCGGTTCGGCATTCCCATTCGCCTCATCGGTATCGGGGAGGGTATCGACGACCTGCAGGACTTCGACGCCGAGGCTTTCGTCGACGCCCTGTTCGCCGAGCCCGAGCCGTCCCGCAAGGAGGCGCCGGTGTTGCACTGAGAGCCGTGCTGCGCTTCGAACGGGTCGGCAAACGCTATCCGGGCAGCGGCGAGGTGTTGCGCGAGGTCAGCTTCGCCGTCGAGCGGGGCCAGATGGTCTTCATCACCGGCCATTCCGGTGCCGGGAAAAGCACCGTGCTCCGTCTCGCTGCCTTGATCGAGCGCCCCAGCCGCGGTGACATCCTGTTGGCGGGAAAGCGCGTCGGTCGGATTTCCGCCCATGCCATTCCCTTCCTGCGTCGCCGTCTGGGATTGATCTTCCAGGACTACCGCCTGCTCCACGACCGCAGCGTGTTCGACAACGTCGCGCTGCCGCTTTTGATCGCCGGTTACGGCCCCGAGGAGATCGAGCGCCGTACCCGGGCGGCGCTCCACAAGGTCGGCCTGGCCGGGTTCGAGCGACGTTATCCCATCACCCTTTCCGGAGGGGAGCAGCAGCGCGTGGGCATCGCCCGGGCCATCGCCACCCGTCCCCCCCTGATTCTAGCGGACGAGCCCACCGGCAATCTCGACCCGGACCTTTCCGTCGAAATCATGGAAATGTTCCGCGATTTCAACCGCATCGGCATCACCTTTCTGATCGCCAGCCACGACCAGGGACTGGTTTCCCGGTTCGCCGACCGGGTGATCCGGCTGGAGCGGGGCCGCCTGGTATGAGCACGGGGCGTCCCGGCGCCGTCGCTCGGCTGAAGAGATGGGTGGGCGTCTGGTTGCGGTTGCAGGGCCATGCTCTGTTCTCCAGTCTGGGCCGGCTGTGGCGCACACCCTGGATGACGCTGGTGACCGTCCTGGTGATCGCCGTCACCCTGGTGTTGCCGCTGGCCTTCTATCTCGTTCTCGAGAATCTCCACGCTCTGAGCGAGCACCTCGAAAATCACTGGCGGGTTTCCCTCTACCTGGAACCGGAAGTCGATCGCAAAAAGGCCGGTGAACTACTCCGGAAACTGAAAGGCGACAGGGCGGTGGCCGAGGTCCGCCTGATCGACAAGGAAACCGGTCTGGCCCAATTCCGCCGATACAGCGGTTTCGGCGACGTGCTGCAGGCCTTGCCGGACAATCCCCTTCCCATCGTCATCGAGGTGCTGCCCAGGCGGGCGTGGGAGGATCCGGAAAAGCTGGCTTCCCTGGTCGAACGATGGCAGCGCTGGAAAGGGGTGGATTTCGTCCAGTGGGACATGCGCTGGCTGCAACGGCTGAAGGGCTGGCTGGATCTTGCCGAGCGGGGGGCGATGCTGCTGGGTGTGATCCTGGGATCGGCGGCGCTGCTGGTGGTCGGCAATACCGTTCGCCTCGAGATCGAAGACCGGCGCCGCGAGATCGAGGTGATGCTGCTGCTCGGGGCGACCGACCGTTTCGTTCGCAGGCCCTTTCTCTATCTCGGTTTCTGGTATGGCTGCATCGGTGGGGGATTGGCCTGGCTACTGGTTTACGGCCTGTATCTTGGATTGCGTCCGCAGGTCGATCGCCTGGCCGGTTTGTACGACGGCCTTTACCATCTGCGCTTTGCCACCCCGGGGGAGATCGCCATCTTCTGGGGCTGGGCTGTCCTGTTGGGCATGGCGGCCGCCTGGTTGGTGGTGAGCCGTTATCTCTGGTCTCTCCGTCATTCCCCTGCATGAGTTGCCGGGTTCGATTTTCCCGGCTGAAAGCCAAAAACCATGAAAAAATAATGGTTTTTTTGATGTTGATCAAACTGTCGGCTGACGAAGTTTTGTACCCTTGTTCTGCCTTTACAAACACAACACGATTGAGGAGGTACCTATGGCATCTACGACTGCAGGTGTCGCTGCTCAGGCGGAGGCGCCCCTGCTCAACAAGAAGGCGCTGATCGGCGCCTTGGCGTTCTACACCGTTCTTTACGGTTGGGTGCGCTGGTACGAACAGGTGTATGGCTGGTCTGCCGGCCTGGATTCCTTTGCCCCCGAATTCGAAACCTACTGGATGAATTTCCTTTATACCGAAATCGTGGTGGAGATTTTGGTGGCGGCTGCCTTGTGGGGCTACCTCTGGCGTACCCGGCCCCGCGATCTGGATCGAATTCGCGGCACGCGCGAGGAATTGCGGCGTAGCATGACCCACTTGATTTGGTTGGTGGCTTATGCCTATGCCGTCTATTGGGGGGCGAGTTACTTTACCGAACAGGATGGCACCTGGCATCAGACCATCGTGCGGGATACCGACTTCACCCCGAGTCACATCATCGAGTTCTATGGTGCTTATCCGGTGTACATCGTCACGGGCTTTGCCGCCTTCATCTATGCCCACACCCGCCTGCCGTACTTCGATTACACCAAGCGGGGATTGTCCCTTCCCTATCTGATCTTTGTGGTAGGGCCGTTCATGATCGTCCCCAACGTCGGTCTGAACGAATGGGGGCATACCTTCTGGTTCATGGAAGAGCTGTTCGTGGCCCCGCTGCATTACGGGTTTGTCTTCTTTGGCTGGTTTGCGCTGGGGCTGCTGGGCACCTTCCTGCAGGTTCTCGCCGCCTGTGCCGACCTGATCGGCAAAGAGCTGTGCGGCGAGGTCTATGACCAGGCCGTCGCTCGGGTGGGTCCCGACCAGGCCCGTTGGTTGGATTGAGGATCATTCCTCCTGGTGACTCCACAGGGAAGTGGAGTCCGTCCTGAACGTTTCGTGCAGCCATTGAACTACCTCTTTGGTAGGCCGCCCTTCGGGGCGGTTTTTTTTATCTATGGCAAGGAACTTTGAAAAAAGTTAGCACTCTCTCTGGTAGAGTGCTAACATGGCTCCGGTGTCGAAGAAAAATCACAAGCGAGGGGGATAGCAGAATGAGCAACGCACTGGCGGTTCCAAGCATCGGGACTTCGATTCGTTCGGTCAACGACTACATCGTCGCTGTCAACCAATTGCCCAAGCTGAACGCCGAGGAGGAGCGCAGGCTGGCGACCCGCTTTCGCCGCCACAACGACCTGGAAGCGGCCAAGCAGTTGATTCTGGCCAACCTGCGCTACGTGGTTCCCATCGCCAAAGGCTACCTGGGTTATGGTTTGCCGCTGGCGGATCTGATCCAGGAGGGCAACATCGGCCTGATGAAGGCGGTGAAGCGTTACGATCCTGCGGTCGGCGTGCGTCTGATTTCCTTCGCCGTCCACTGGATCCGCGCCGAGATTCACGAGTTCATCTTGCGCAACTGGCGCATCGTCAAGATCGCCACCACCAAGGCCCAGCGCAAGCTGTTCTTCAATCTGCGCAAGGCTCGCAAGAAACTGAACTGGCTCAATCAAAGCGAGGCCGAAACCATTGCCCGGGATCTGGGCGTCAAGGTGGAAACGGTACGGGAAATGGAAAAACGCATGAACAGCCATGACATGGCCTTCGACGGCGGTGTGGACGAAAGCGAGGATTCCTCCCCGTCGCCGGCCCATTTCCTCAGCGCCGACGCCGATGCGGATCCGGCCCGGCAATTGGAGGAATCGGAGTGGCGCCAGATCGAGCATCGGCAACTGCAGCGGGCCCTGACGCAACTGGACGACCGCAGCCGGGACATTCTCCAGTCCCGCTGGCTGAGCGACCGGAAAGTGACCCTGCAGGAGCTGGCGGATCGTTACGGGGTGTCCGCGGAGCGGATCCGCCAGTTGGAAAAGAACGCCATCAAGAAGCTGAAAAGCCTGATGGCGGCGGAAGCCGTCTGATTCAAAAGTCGATGCGGACGTAGTGGTCCACCAGCAAGGCGGCGAAGATGCCCATCAGGTAAAGGATGGAATAGGCGAAGGTGCGCATGGCCAGGCGGCGGTCGTCGGGATGGCGGCGGAGTTGCCAGGCCAGGTGCAGGAATACGGTATCCAGGGCCAGGGTGGTAGCCAGATAGATCAATCCGCTCATGCGGGTCAGATAGGGAATCAGGCTGATGACAGTCAGCAGGATGGTGTAGAGGAACACCTGCAGGCCGGTGAATTCGACCCCGTGGGTCACCGGCAGCATGGGGATGTCCACTTTGGCGTACTCGTCCCGCTTGGCGATGGCCAAGGCCCAGAAATGGGGCGGCGTCCAGAGGAAGATGATCAGAAACAGCAGCACGGAATGGGGGTGAACGCTTCCCAGGACGGCGCACGACCCCAAGATGGGCGGGACCGCCCCGGCGGCGCCGCCGATCACGATGTTCTGCGGCGTGGCCCGTTTCAGATAGACGGTGTACACCACGGCGTAACCGATCAGGGACAGGAAGGTCAGGACCGCCGTCAGCCCGTTGACCTGGAAAGTCAGGATCGCCATCGAGGCGATTCCCAGCATTGATGCGAAGATCAAGACCCGCCGCGGTTCGATTTCGCCGCGGGGTAGGGGGCGCCTGTGGGTGCGTCCCATCCGGGCGTCGGCTTCCCGGTCCAGGTAGTGATTGAAAGCGGCGGCGGATGCGGCGGCCAGCGCGATTCCCAGGGTTCCGAACACCAGCGGCCGCCAGGGCACCATTCCTGGAACCGACAGAAACATGCCGACCACGGCGGTGAACACGATCAGGGCCACCACCTTGGGTTTGCACAGTTGCCAATAGGCGCGCCAGCGCGGCATGGTTCGGCTCGCGAGGGAAATGGTATTTGCTTTCATGGGTCCCGGGGGAATCGTTTACAATGGAACCCCTCATTTTATACGAATTCCATCGGGATTTAGGGACGGTTATGATCGATCCTCGCAAGCGTGCTCGCTGGTTGTGGTTGATGGCGCTGCTGTTGCCTCTGTGGGCGGCGGCCGCGACCCAGGTTCACGAATTCAGGCTGGAAAACGGCTTGAAGGTTCTCGTCAAGGAAGATCACCGGGCGCCGGTGGTCGTCACCCAGGTTTGGTACAAAGTGGGTTCCAGCTACGAGCACGAAGGGATCACCGGCATCTCCCACTTGCTCGAGCACATGATGTTCAAGGGCACGAGCAAACACGGGCCCGGGGAGTTCTCCCGCATCATCGCTGAACACGGCGGCCGGGAGAACGCCTTTACCGGATCCGACTACACCGCCTATTTCGAAACCCTGGAGAAGTCCCGATTGGCCGTAGCCTTCGAGCTGGAGGCCGATCGTATGCGCAACCTGCAGTTGGACGAGAAGGAGTTCGTCAAGGAGAAGCAGGTGGTGCTCGAAGAACGGCGTATGCGGACCGACGACCGCCCCCGCGCCAAGACCCACGAGCACTTCATGGCCACGGCTTTCACCAACGGGCCTTACCGCAATCCGGTGATCGGTTGGCCGGCCGACATCGAAGCCCTGACGGTGGAAGATCTCCGGCGGTGGTATCGGCGCTGGTACGCCCCCAACAACGCCACCCTGGTCGTGGTCGGCGACGTCGAACCCAGGCAAGTGCTGCAACTGGCCCGGCGCTGGTTCGGCCCCCTGCAGCCCAGCGAGATTCCCCCCCTGAAGCCGCGTACCGAAGTGGAACAGTTGGGGGAGCGTCGTCTCCAGGTGAAACTGCCCGCCAAGTTGCCCTACCTGCTGATGGGATACAAGGTGCCGGTGCTGGCCAGCCTGCCCGAGGACCGGCGGTGGGAGGCCTACGCCCTGACCGTGCTGGCGGGCATCCTCGACGGGGGGGAAAGCGCCCGGCTGGCCAGCCGTCTGGTGCGCGGCAGCCAGATCGCCGCCGCCGCCGGTGCCGGCTACGATCTGTACAACCGGTTGCCGAGCTTGTTCGTCTTCGACGCCACCCCGGCCCAGGGCCATGACCTGGAGGAATTGGAGCGGTCCTTGCGGCGGGAAGTCGAAATGCTCCAGAAGGAACTGGTCAGCGCCGAGGAACTGGAACGGGTCAAGACCCAGGTCACCGCCGAAGCGGTCTATCAACGCGATTCCATGTTTTATCAGGCCATGCAGATCGGGCTGCTGGAGACGGTGGGACTGGGTTGGCGGCGTCTGGACGAATACGTCGACCGCATTCGCCGCATCAGTGCCGAGCAGGTGCGTCAGGTGGCGCGCAAGTATTTGATTCCTGAGCGTTTGACCGTGGCCCATCTGCTGCCGCTGCCCATCGAGGCGGGCCGGCGTTCCGCGGTTCCCGAAATTGCGCCGGGAGGTGAACATGTCCGTTGATCTGCTGCGTTTTTTGCTGCCGTTGCTGTTGTGGCCGTTCCTGGTCCACGCCGGCCCCCGCATCCAGCACTGGGAGACCCCTGCGGGCGTGGGGGTCTATTTCGTCCACAATCCCGAGCTGCCCTTGGTGGATGTGCAGGTGGTCTTCGCCGCCGGCAGCGCCCGGGACGGTGACCGCCACGGCCTGGCGTCTCTGACCGCCGCCCTGCTCGACAAGGGGGCCGGCGATTGGGACGCCGATGCGATCGCCCGGCGTCTGGAGAACGTCGGGGCTGAGCTGTCCACCGGGGCCTCGCGGGATTCGGCCTGGCTCGACCTGCGTAGCCTTACCGAGGCGGACAAGCTGACGGTGGCCCTGGAGACCGCGGCGGAGATCCTGGCCCATCCCCGCTTCGCCAGGCGCGATTTCGAGCGGGAAAAGCGCCGCTTGCTCCAGGCATTGCGGCACCGGGAGGAATCCCCGGGGCAGATCGCCGCCCGGCGGTTTTACCGGATGCTCTACGGGGATCATCCTTACGCGCACCCCCCGGAAGGGGAAATCGACACCGTCGAGGCCATCGAACGCGATGATCTGAAGGCGTTTCACGAGCGCTATTACGTCACCCGCAACGCCATCGTAGTGATCGTCGGAGCGGTGGACCGCGATCGGGCGGACCGCATCGCCCGGCGCCTGACCGACGCCCTGCCCCGGGGAGAGGCCGCTCCCCCGATTCCTCCGGTTTCCCCGCCTGAGAAGGGTCGCACGGAACACCGCCTGTTCCCCTCCGTCCAGACCCACATCTACACCGGCATGCCTGTGCTGCGGCGCGGCGATCCGGACTACTTCCCCCTTTACGTGGGCAACCACATACTGGGGGGCGGTGGATTCACTTCCCGGATCGTCAAGGAGATCCGGGAAAAGCGTGGGTTGTCCTACAGTGCCTACAGTTACTTCCTGCCCCTCCAGGAAAAGGGGCCGTTCGTCGCCGCCCTGCAGACCCGCAACGACGCAGCGCTGGACGCCCTCGAAGTGTTGCACAAAACCATCCGCGATTACCTGGACAAGGGCCCCACCGAGGCGGAGCTGGAGGCGGCCAAGAAGAACATCACCGGTGGTTTCGTCCTGCGCTACGACAGCAACGCCAAACTGGCCGACTACGTGGCGATGATCGCTTTCTACGGCTTGCCGCTGGATTATCTCGACCGTTTCCCCGAACGGGTGAGGCAAGTGAGCCGGCGGGACATCGTCGATGCCTTCCGCCGCCGCCTCGATCCGGACCGCTTCCAGACCGTGCTGGTGGGGGGAGGCGCCATGAACCATGGCGAGAAAGAATGAGATCCGCATCATCGCCGGCCGCTGGCGGGGGCGCAAACTGCGTTTTCCCCCCGTGGCGGGTCTGCGCCCGACGCCGGGGCTGGTGCGGGAAACGCTGTTCAACTGGCTTCAGAGCGAAGTGCCGGGCGCCCGCTGTCTCGACCTGTACGCCGGCAGCGGCGCCCTCGGCTTCGAAGCGGCTTCCCGCGGGGCCGCCGAAGTGATTCAGGTGGAGGCCGATCCCCGGGTCGTCCGATCCCTGGCGGAAAATTCCCGTCGGTTGCAGGCCGGACAGGTGACCGTCGTGCGTGCACAGGTGGGGCGGTTTTTGCGTCGGCCACCACCGGCCGCTTTCGATCTGGTGTTTCTCGATCCGCCTTTCGGGCGGGGCGAGGTGGCCGGTTGTTGCCGGTCCCTGGAAGACGGCGGCTGGCTGGCCCCCGACGCCCGGGTTTACGTGGAGGCGGAAAGCGATTGGGTCCCCGAGGTGCCGGAAAACTGGCGCCTGCTGCGGTGCAAACGGGTCGGCGAGGTCGGATGCCATCTGTATCGGAGGGTGTCATGAACGTCACCGCCATCTATCCGGGCACGTTCGATCCCATCACCAACGGTCACGTGGATCTGATCAGCCGGGCGGCGGGGATTTTCTCCCAGGTGGTGGTGGCGGTCGCCGAAAACCGCGGCAAGGGGCCGTTGCTCTCCCTGGCGGAGCGGGTGGCGCTCTCCAGGGAAGTGCTCGCCCACCTGGACAACGTCCGGGTGATCGGCTTCGGCAATTTGCTGGTCGATTGCGCCCGCCAGCACGGCGCCAGGGTCATCCTGCGCGGTCTCCGGGCGGTGTCGGACTTCGAGTACGAATTTCAACTGGCGGCGATGAACCGGCGTTTGGCCGGGGAAGGTATCGAGACGATGTTCTTGACCCCCGCCGAGCAATACGCCTTCGTCTCCTCCAGTTTGATCAAGGAAGTCGCCCGGCTGGGCGGCGACATCGACCAGTTCGTGCCGGCGCCCGTGGCCCGGCGTTTGCGGGAGATTTTTCCAGGAGGTTCGTGATGGCGCTGAAAATCACCGATGAGTGCATCTGCTGCGACGTCTGCGTGCTCGAGTGTCCCAACGACGCCATTTCCCTCGGTGAGGAAATCTACCGGATCGATCCGGACCGCTGTACTGAATGCGTCGGCCATTATTCGACTTCCCAGTGCGTGGAAGTCTGTCCGGTCGATTGTATCGTTCCCGATCCGGACCACCGGGAGGATCGGGAAACCCTGTATCGGAAGTACCTCCGCCTGGAACAGGAATGAGGCCCGGCCCCCGTCTGGGATTGGCGCTCGTCTGCCTGCTGTGGCAGATCGCCGTCGCCGCTGGGCCCCGGCCGCCCCAGGCGGCCATTGCCTCGGCCCATCCGTTGGCCACCGCGGCCGGTTTCGCCATCCTCGAGCAGGGGGGAAACGCTTTCGATGCCGCCGTGGCGGTAGCGGCGACGCTGGCGGTGGTGGAACCGGCCGGTTCCGGGCTTGGTGGTGGTGGCTTCTTCCTGTTGCACCGCGCCCGTGACGGTTTCCAGGTCATGATCGACGCCCGGGAACGGGCGCCGCTGGCGGCGCGGCGCGACATGTATCTGGACGACCGGGGCGACCCGGTGCCCGGGTTGTCGGTGGACGGTCCGCTGGCGGCCGGGATTCCAGGGGTTCCCGCCGCCCTGGTGCACCTGGCCCGGCATTACGGCCGCCTGCCCCTCACGGTGACGCTGGCGCCGGCGATCCGCCACGCCCGCGAGGGGTTCGTCGTCGGTCCCCGCTATCGGGACCAGGTGCGGCGCCGTCTCCCCGTCCTGCGCCGCTACCGGGAGAGCGGGCGTATTTTTCTCGATCGGGGAGAGGTGCCGCGGCCCGGATTCCGCTTGCGACAATCCCAGCTGGCT
>Ga0256839_1001217_pt1 | contig 31737 bp, 31 predicted proteins | sample 354166metaG_FD_185968 | JGI IMG/M metagenome (GOLD analysis project Ga0256839, IMG submission 185968) | Hydrothermal vent microbial communities from Mid Atlantic Ridge, Atlantic Ocean - 354-166 | ecosystem: Environmental > Aquatic > Marine > Hydrothermal vents | place: Atlantic Ocean: Mid... | reverse complement strand
TGGCGAAAATCAATGTAACCGGTTCAGCAATACCCGTAGGCGAGCTACAGGTGCTGTTTGGCGATGTTGCGGAGCGGGTTTCATCTGATCAAACAGTCATGATAGCCAACGATGGTGAGGCGAATCTTGTTATTGGTGATATTGCTCAGGTTAACTCATTGGAAGCACCGTTTGAAATACTGACGGATAGCTGCTCGACTCAGGTACTTGCACCTGCCGAAAAATGTGCGGTGGTAGTTCGTTTCATGCCGATGAGCGCGGGTGAAACGTTCGAGGATGATTTTGATGTTCCTTCGTCTGACTTGAATGAACGCACTCTGACTATCCGGGTGAAAGGAACGGGAGTGAATAATAGTAGTGATACTGGCAGCAGCACTAGTGGTGGTGGGGGGGGCAGTCTTAACCCGCTGTATGTTGTACTGTTGTCAATGCTGTTTTTATTGAGGATGGCTGGCCGATCAAAAAGGAAACAGCCTCTTTTCTACAGCAAAGGGTTGTGATCTGGAAACGACCGGAATCAAAGCAAAAATGCCCGGAAGATACAGCTTACAGCTTCCGGGCATTTTCTGCATCTGCCGGGTTGATGCTACTATTTCTGGTGGTATTCAACCACTTTCTTTACTTCGTTCCTTGAACCGAGGATCACCGGCACGCGTTGATGCAGCGCCCTGGCCTCAACCTCCATGATCCGCTCCCGGCCGGTGGAGCTGGCACCGCCGGCCTGTTCGACAATGAAGCTGATGGGGTTGGCTTCATACATCAGGCGAAGCTTGCCACCCTTGTCACGCATCCGTTCATCCATCGGGTAGAGGAAGATGCCGCCCCGGGTGAGGATGCGGAACACCTCGGCCACCATGGAGGCCACCCAGCGCATGTTGTAGCGTTTGCCCAGCGGACCGGTCTCTCCGGCCAGGCAGTCGGCGATATATTTCTGAACCGGAGGCTCCCAGAAGCGCTGGTTGGACATGTTGATGGCGAACTCCTGGGTATCTTCCGGGATCTGTACGTTGTCGCGCACCAGGATGAACTCGCCCACGCTGCGATCCAGGGTGAACATGGCAACGCCATTGCCGACAGTCAGTACCAGTGTGGTGGAGGGGCCATAGACGCAGAAACCGGCAGCGATCTGCTCGGTGCCGCTCTGGTGGAAGTCATCCAGACTGGGGGTATCGGTTTCGTGGGGGGCCTTGACGATGGAAAATATGGTACCAACTGAGATGTTGACGTCGATGTTGGAGGAGCCGTCCAGCGGATCGAAATAGATAAGGTACCGGCCGCGTGGGTACTGATTCGGAATCATCATTGGATCATCCACCTCTTCCGAACCCATCCCCGCCAGCAGGCCGGTGGTGCTCAGGTGCTCGTACATCACGTCGTTGGTGATGATATCCAGTTTCTTCTGCTCCTCTCCCTGCACGTTCTCGGAGCCGGCGACACCCAGCGCACCCTCCAGAGAGGCGCGGTCGATCTTGGCGGTGATCTCCTTGCAGGTAACCGCTGTTTCACAAATCAGATCAACGAGATCAGCCGCGATATCCATGCCGCTGCGCTGCTGCTTTACCAGATACTGCTTTAAAGACATACCGTTTTGCATAGTGTTACCTTTTACTGTGTTGGTGGATAGAAAAAATTTGTGTAACTACCCGGTTCGCCATCAATATTCGCAATTTGCTGAGTCGTTACAAATCTGTTTGCTCTTTATCATTATACGCTGAAGCTCAGAGTGCGTCCCGGGGGTGCTGCTCAATCTGCGACATGGTTTTCTCAATCCACTCCTGCGCAAGCTGATTGATTTCTGCTGCCGAGCGTCCTTTGCTCTCAATGGGTGGGCCGACAACAACTTTTACCGTGCCAGGTTTTTTCAGAAAAGTCCGGCGTGGCCAGAACTCTCCCGCATTGTGTGCCACGGGGACTACCGGGTAGCCGCTTTTCTCTGCCAGCAATGCACCACCGATGCCAAAACGTTTTGTTTCGCCGGGCGGAACGCGGGTTCCCTCCGGGAAAATCACCACCCACAGGCCGCTGCGTAATCTCTCTGTGCCAATCTCGATAATTCTTTTGACTGCCTTGCGCCCGGCGTTACGATCGATAGCGATAGGTTTCAGCGTGGCCATGGCCCAACCGAACAGAGGCAGCCACATCAGCTCCCTTTTCAGTACCCAGACCTGCGGCGGGAATATCTGTTGCAGTGCCAGCGTCTCCCAGGTGGACTGATGCTTGCAGAAAAGAATAGCCGGTTTGTCCGGGATATGTGCTGCCCCTTCAACCTGATAGTTGATTCCGCAGGTCAGATTGAGCCACCAGAGAGTGAATCTGCTCCACTGGGTAATGAATCGATAACGGATTGGAAAAGGGACAAACAGAAGATAAAAAGTGACTCCCGCCACCGAGAAAAACAGTATAGAGGCTAACATGCCGATACTGAACATAAAGGAGCGGATATAGTTCATGGCAGTTTCTGTTACTGCAACCGGGACAGCTCAGCCACATGCAGGAACAGATTGTGCACCCGTTCCAGCAGCGCCAGGCGGTTGTTACGCACGGCGGCGTCCTCGGTCATCACCAGTACTTGATTGAAGAACTCGTCTACCGGATTGCGTAGTGCAGCCAGCCGGGTTAACGCCTGTTCATACTCCCCCTGCCGGAACAGCGGCACTACCCTCTCCTCCATCTCTGCCACCGCCTTGGCGAGCTGCTTTTCGGCCTCGTCCTGCAGCAGTGCTCTGTCGATCTGCTGTGGCAGCTCCCCTTCCGCCTTGCGCAGGATGTTGGCGATGCGCTTGTTGGCGGCAGCCAGACTCTCTGCCTCGGGAAGCCTGCGGAAGGCGGCCAGCGCCCGCAGCCGCCGGTCGAAGTCACCGGGACGGGTGGGACGCCGGGTCAGGACGGCTTCGAACAGGTCGGATGCGTAGCCCTGTTCCTGATAGTATCCGCGCAGCCGTTCCATCATGAAATAGAACACCTGTTCGTTGATCTCGCTGTGTACGAAGTTGTGAGCGTAGTTGCCGGCCGCCCGGGAGAGCGCCTCCTCCAGATCGATATCGAGGTTGCACTCGATGATGATGCGTAGTGCGCCCAGGGCGGCGCGGCGCAGGGCGAAGGGATCCTTGTCACCGCTGGGGGCTTGGCCGATGGAGAAGATCCCCACCAGGGAGTCCAGCTTGTCAGCAATGGATAGCAGTTGCCCGGTTGGTGTCGCTGGCAGCCGATCCCCGGCGAAGCGCGGCATGTACTGTTCATCCAGGGCCTGGGCCACCTGCTCGTCTTCGCCGTCGTGCAGGGCGTAGTAGCGGCCCATGATCCCCTGCAGTTCAGGAAATTCGCCCACCATCTCGGTGAGCAGATCGCATTTGCACAGCAGGCCGGCGCGCTCCGCCAGGGCCGGATCACTGCCGACGGCGGGTGCCAGTGCCGCGGCCAGCTGGCTGATGCGTTTTGTCCGATCGTAAAGGGTACCCAGTTGCTTCTGGAACACCACCTGCTTCAGATCATCGATCCGTCCTGCCAGGGGTGTGCTGCGATCCTGGTTCCAGAAGAATTCGGCATCGCTGAGGCGAGGGGTGATGACCCGCTCGTTGCCCTCCCGCACCTGTTGTGGATCCCGACTGTCGATGTTGCTGATGGTGATGAAATGGGGCAGCAGCAGTTGTTGGCGGTTGTCTACCACATGAAAATATTTCTGGTGTCCTTTCATGGATGAGACAAGTACTTCGGCCGGGATGTCGAGAAAACGGGGGTCGAAATCCCCTGCTACGGCGACAGGCCACTCCACCAGAGCGGTGACCTCCTGCAGCAGATCCTCGTCGATAACCGCGGTTCCCCCCAGCCGGGTGGCTGCCTCCTGTACCTGGGCGTGGATCGCCTGCTTGCGTCGCTCGAAATCGGCAATCACGCGTCCCTTGGTGTGCAGCAGCTCCTCGTAGTCTGCCGGGGTGTCGATGTAGAGAGCTTGTGGCTGGTGAAAACGGTGCCCCCGGGTCTCCCGGGTGCTGACCAGGTCCAGAATATTGGCCTCGATGAGCTGTTCTCCATGCAACATCACCACCCAGTGAACCGGACGGACAAACTCGGCACGGCGATCGCCCCAGCGCATCCGTTTGGGGATGGGCAGCTGCTTCAGTGCGGTCTGTATGATCTCCGGAATCAGGCTGGCGGCCGGCTTGCCTGCCTGCTTGCTGCGGAATACCAGCCAGGCCCCCTTGTCGTTCTCCAGCTTCTCCAGCTCCTCCACGGTGACGCCGCAGCTGGAAGCGAAGCCGGTTGCAGCCCGGGTGGGACACCCCTCCTCGTCAAAAGATGCGGTGATAGCGGGGCCGCGCCGTTCAGTCATCTGGTCCGGCTGCTGATCGTCGAGTTCGCTGACCAGCACGGCCAGCCGCCGGGGGGTGGCAAAGCCCTTGATGCCGGTAAAATTCAGATTTGCCTTTTCGAGCCCGTTGCGGATCTGCTCGCTGAATGCGCCGGAGAGGCGGTGCAGCGCCTTTGGTGGCAGCTCCTCAGTGCCGATCTCGATGAGCAGATCGCGGGTCTTCCCTCTTCCGGCCGGCGCCGGGGGTGGTGTCGGTGCCGCTTCTGTATCGCCTGAACCCACCCGCAGCGGGAAGCCAAGCTTCTCGCGGGCATCATGGTAAGCCTGGGCCACGGCCCGCGACAGGGCTCTCACCCGCAGGATATAGCGCTGGCGTTCGGTGACCGAGATGGCATGGCGGGCATCCAGCAGATTGAACAGGTGTGACGCCTTGAGCGCCATCTCGTAGGCTGGCAGCGGCAGTCCGGCCTCCACCAGCGCCTGGCTCTGCTGTTCGCAGGAGTCGAAACCGGCGAACAGGGAGGGAACATCGGCATGCTCGAAGTTGTAACGGGACATCTCCACCTCGTTCTGGTGAAATACATCGCCGTAGGTCACCGGCCTGCCCTCCTCCCCGCTGCCCCGGGTCCACACCAGATCATAGATGCTGTCCACCCCTTGCAGGTACATGGCGATACGCTCCAGGCCGTAGGTGATTTCACCGCTGACGGGGTAACAGTCCAGCCCGCCGACCTGCTGGAAATAGGTAAACTGGGTCACTTCCATGCCGTTTAGCCACACCTCCCAGCCCAGCCCCCAGGCGCCCAGGGTGGGCGATTCCCAGTTGTCCTCCACGAAGCGGATATCGTGGATCAGCGGGTCGATGCCAAGCATCTGCAGCGAGCCCAGGTAGAGCTCCTGGATGTTCAGTGGAGAAGGCTTGAGGATCACCTGAAACTGATAGTAGTGCTGCAGACGGTTGGGATTCTCACCATAACGGCCATCGGTAGGCCGGCGGCAAGGCTGCACATAGGCGGTGCGCCAGGGCTCCGGGCCAACGGCGCGCAAAAAGGTAGCGGGATGAAAGGTTCCGGCTCCCACCTCCATATCCAGCGGCTGGAGGATGACACAACCCTGCTCTGCCCAGTATTGCTGCAGTGCCAGGATCAGTCCCTGAAAGGTCGACAAATCGGTAGTGGATTGGGGTCTGGTTTGCTGGTTCAAGGCCCTGCCCTACTGTTGATTGAGTTAAAGGCACTGATTATAACCCGCATTTGCTAGAATATGTCCTTTGAAGTGACGGCCATACAAAGATTATGATGCAACAACGCAGGGCGCTGGCCCTGATTTCAGGCGGGCTGGACTCCTTGCTGGCGGCCCGGGTGGTGATGGAACAGGGGATCCATGTGGAGGGGGTCAATTTCTACACCGGATTCTGCGTGGAGGGCCATACCCATGCTATCCGCAAGAAGGATCGCGCCCGGCCAAAGCGCAACAATGCGTTGTGGGTGGCGGAACAGCTCGGAATCAAGCTGCATATCATTGATGTGACAGAGCAGTACAAGGATGTGGTGATCAATCCCAAACATGGCTACGGCGCCAATCTCAACCCCTGTCTGGATTGCAAATGCTTTATGGTGGGCAAGGCGGTGGAGTGGATCGGGGAACATGGCTTCGATTTCATCATTACTGGCGAAGTGGTTGGGCAGCGTCCCATGTCCCAGCGCCGTGACACCATGCGGATTGTGGTAAGGGAGTCGCAGGTAGGTGAGCGGTTACTTCGTCCCTTGTGCGCGAAAAACCTGCCACCAACGCTGCCGGAACTGGAAGGATGGGTTGATCGGGAAAAACTGTACGGTTTCAGCGGCCGCTCACGCAAGCCACAGATGGCGCTGGCAAAACAGTTCGGGTTGATGGACTATGCTCAGCCCGCTGGCGGTTGCTGTTTTCTGACCGATGAGGCCTATTCCCGCAAGCTGGCCGATCTGTGGGAGTCGCGGGGTGCCCGGGAGTATGAGCTGGATGATATCATGCTGCTCAAGGTTGGCCGGCATCTGCGTCCCCGCCCCCATTTCAAGTTGATTATCGGTCGTGAGGAGGGTGAGAACAACTTTCTGCAGGGGTATCAACGCCGCTTTCCTCTGCTGCGCATGATCAGCCATCCCGGACCGCTCACCCTGATCGACGGGGAGGTTGGAGCTGAAGATGTGGAGCTGGCGGCGTGTATCGCCGCACGTTTCAGCGCCGGGCGGGATGCCGGGCAGGTTGAGATGCAACTGATCGACAGGGATGGGTCGGAGCAGATGTTGCAGGTCTTCCCCATGCCGGTGGCGGAGGTACGGCTGGAGTGGTATCTGTGAGGGAGCAGCTGGATGCCCGTCGCCTGTTGTGTCCGTTGCCGGTCATCCGGACGCAGGACAGGGTGAATACCATGGCAGCGGGAGAGTTGCTGGAGGTTATCTGTACCGATCCGGGGGCCGCCAGCGATATTCCTGCATGGTGCCGGATCAACGGTCACAAGGTTATCGAGATGCGGGAACAGAGTGGTGAGCTGGTGATACTGATTGAAGTGGGTGAAAAAAAGCGGTGAACGCCGATCTCCAGGAGCCGGCGGCAGAGGGGCGACGCTACCGGGAGATCCGTAAGGTAACCCTGATTGGTTCGGCAATTGATCTGCTGTTGGCGATTGTCAAACTGGTTGCCGGATTTTTCGGCCAGTCCCAGGCACTGATTGCGGATGGCGTACATTCACTGTCCGATCTGGCAACCGATTTTGTGGTGCTTTACGCGGCGAGGCACTCCAGCCGTGATGCAGACGAGAGCCACCCTTACGGTCATGGCCGTTTTGAAACCATCGCAACGGTGGCTCTTGGCGTTGCCCTGATTCTGGTTGCTGCGGGAATTACCTGGGACGCCGTGGAGCGCCTGTTCCATCCCGAAGAGCTGATGCAGCCGGGTTTTCTGGCGCTGACAGTTGCCGCAGTATCGGTAGTGGCCAAGGAGTGGATCTATCGTTACACCAAGCGGGTTGCCGACCGGCTGCGCTCTCCGATGCTGGCGGCAAATGCCTGGCATAGTCGCACGGATGCCATCTCGTCAATTATCGTTATCGTCGGCGTGGGCGGTAGCATGGCAGGACTATCCTATATGGACGCGATGGCTGCAGCCGGTGTAGGCCTGTTCATCGCCAAAATTGGCTGGGATCTGGCGTGGCACAGCGTTCGCGAGCTGGTGGATACAGGGCTGGAAGAGGAGCAACTGACGGAGATCCGCAATATCATCCAGGGGGTGGACGGGGTTCGGGGCTTGCACTCTCTGCGTACCCGGCGACTCGGTGCAGATGTATTGGTTGACGTGCATATTTTGGTTGAGTCCCATTTAAGTGTTTCTGAAGGACACCATATTGGCGAGGTGGTTCGTGTCCGGTTGCTACAGGATCATGAAGAGGTCAATGATGTGCTGGTACATATCGATCCCGAGGATGATGAACACCGCTCCTTCATCTGTGCACTGCCGCTGCGCCGCGAACTGCTGGTCCGCCTGAACAGCTGCTGGGCTGATATCGAAGCGGCGCAACAGATTGAATCCATTACGCTTCACTATTTGCACAACAGGATTCAGGTGGTTTTGTTGTTACCCCTTTCCGTCCTTGAGGAAGGTTTTTCTGCCAGCGAACTGGAGGCGAGGTTTGAAAATGCGTTGAGCGATATTGAAGTGGTTGAAAATGTGCGGCTTACTTTTCAGTGATGCACCACTATAGCGCAAACAATCGGTGCCCGATCTTTTTTGGTGCATCTTGAGGTGCGGATGTTGCAGTAACATTCTGTTTCCCCGATTTTCGAGAGCGTGGCATACTTAATGCTTTTGTGGTAGAACAGTTTTTTCAATAGCAAGCGTAACAATAACTGCCTGGAGGCGTGCAAATGGCTAACAAAGTGTTGAAGCTGATAGAAGATAAGGAAGTAAAATTCGTCGATTTCCGTTTTACAGATACCCGGGGCAAGGAGCAGCATGTGACTTTCCCGGCGGCAACGGTCGATGCCGACACCATCACTGAAGGAAAGATGTTTGATGGCTCTTCCATTGCAGGCTGGAAGGGGATCCAGGAGTCTGACATGATCCTCAAGCCGGATCCCGATACCGCCGTGCTGGATCCATTCACCGACGAATCCACCCTTATCATCCGCTGCGACATCATTGAACCCAACACCATGCAGGGCTACGAGCGTGATCCCCGTTCGGTTGCGCGCCGCGCTGAAGCCTATCTGCAATCTACCGGCATTGGTGATACCGCCTATTTTGGCCCTGAACCCGAGTTTTTCATTCTGGATGATGTCCGTTGGGGTGCCAGTATCGAGGGAGCTTTTTATAAGGTTAACTCTGAAGAGGCTGAATGGAACTCCGAAACCACTTTCGAAGGCGGCAATATCGGTCACCGTCCCAGCGTGAAGGGTGGATATTTCCCCGTTCCACCGGTTGATTCCCTGCATGATATCCGCGCTGCCATGTGTCTGGCCATGGAAGAGATGGGCCTGACCACAGAGGTTCATCACCACGAAGTGGCGACTGCCGGACAGTGTGAAATCGGTACGTCTTTCAATACCCTGGTGCGCAAGGCAGACGAGGTGCAGATTCTCAAATACTGCGTGCATAATGTTGCTCATGCCTACGGCAAGACAGCAACCTTTATGCCCAAGCCGTTGGTGGGTGACAACGGTACGGGTATGCACGTTCATCAATCCCTGGGCAAGGATGGTGTAAACATATTTTCAGGTAACGAATATGGCGGGCTGTCTGAAACTGCCCTGTTCTACATCGGCGGCATCATCAAGCATGCGCGGGCCCTGAATGCCTTTACCAATGCCAGTACCAACAGTTACAAGCGCCTGGTTCCGGGTTTTGAGGCTCCGGTCATGCTGGCCTACTCAGCCCGTAACCGCTCGGCTTCGGTGCGTATCCCCTATGTAACCAATCCGAAAGCACGCCGTATCGAAGTGCGTTTCCCGGATCCCACCGCCAATCCCTATCTGGCATTCGCCTCCATGATGATGGCTGGTCTGGACGGGATCCAGAACAAGATCCATCCGGGCGAGGCGATGGACAAGAATCTTTATGATCTGCCGCCGGAAGAAGGGGCAAATATTCCTACCGTATGCCACTCCTTCGATCAAGCGCTGGAAGCCCTTGATAATGACCGCGAGTTCTTGACAGCTGGCGGTGTCTTTACCAATGATATGATCGATGGATACATCGAACTCAAGATGGAAGAGATCACGCGTCTGCGCATGACCACTCATCCGGTTGAATTTGATATGTATTACAGCGTTTAGGAGCGGCAGGTTATCGGCAGTGCCCTTTTTTGTGGGGCATTGCCGTTTTCAGATTTGATAAGATTGTAACAATGTCCTGTTGTAGTGAGCTGTTCACTGGGCTACGCTAAGAGCCATGTGGATTCTTATTATCGGATTACTTACCTTTTCCCAAGTAGTTGCTGCTCAGGAGGTTTATAAATCCACCGAGCCTGGCGGTGTTCCCCTGTTTTCTGATCGTGATCGGGCCGGTGCCGAAAAGATCGAAATCGATCCGCTTCCGACCATAAAAACCCATACCCCTGTTTCCCGTCCGGTAGCCAGTTCCGGCAAACCCTCTGCTGATCTGGAAAAAGTGCCGTACACAGCGATTACGATTGAAAAACCGGTCGATGATTCAGTGGTATGGGCAACCGGAGAGCCGGTAGCAGTTTCTGTTGTTACTGAACCGGCGTTTGTCAGCGGTTCCGGCTACGCTATCGGATTGCGGCTGGACGGCAAGTTGACTGATGTACGCTCCCAGCGGGGAAATATTACTCTGATGGACGTGGATCGCGGGACTCACACATTGCAGGCCGTTGTTCTCGATTCCAGCGGGCAAATAGTAGCGGAATCCCAAACGATAACCTTTCATCTCAAACGCCACTCGATATTGCGTAAAAACTGAACGCCCCAAAATAGTGCGTTTTGGGGGGCGTTGCTGTAGTATCTGACCCAGAATCAGCAGCAATATATTTTCCGGCTGCCATTGCTGATTTTATCCATCTGTTTTCATTATGGTTTTTTTCTGCAGCCAAATCTGGTTTGCTTCTTGCTAAAGCGTTGGGTATGGATGCGGTGACCGATAACTCAAGCGCAATTACACAACGCATTATTGATAATCTTAGCAGCGCTATCTGTCTGTTTGATGCAGACCTGCGGGTTCGTTATGTCAATCCGGCAAGTGAAGCCTTGTTTGGAGTCAGTGCCCAGCGCTTGCGGGGCCTGTCCGCACAACAGTTGCTGGATTCGCAGAGAGTAGCGGATCTTCTTGCCACCACCTTGGAAAAGGGTAATCCCTGCACCGAGCGTGAGTGCCGTCTGAATGCTGGGGGTGATCACCCCGTTACGGTTGATTTGACCGCGATCCCGATACGGGAATCATTCCGGTTTACCGAGTTGCTGGTGGAACTGAACCGTGTAGACCATCAGCTGCGTATCGCGCGTGAAGAGAATCTGCTTGCACAGCAACAGGCTACACAGGAGGTGGTACGGGGATTGGCGCATGAGATAAAAAACCCGCTGGGAGGGGTTCGCGGTGCGGCTCAGCTGCTGGAGTGTGAGCTGGACAGCTCCTCGTTGCGGGAGTACACCCAGGTTATTATTCATGAGGCAGATCGGCTGCAGAATTTGCTGAACCGCATGCTGGGCCCCCATACTCTGCCGCGCAAACGGTTAATCAATATTCATCAGGTGCTGGAGCGGGTGCGTACTCTGGTGCAGGCGGAAGTGGTTGCGGGAATCCGCCTGCTTTGGGATTACGATCCAAGTCTGCCGGAGCTGAACGCCGACATGGATCAACTGATTCAGGCGGTATTGAATATTGTGCGCAATGCCGTGCAGGCCTTGCCGGAAGAAGGAGAGATCATTCTTCGTACCCGCGCGCACCGGCGTTACACCGTTGGGCACATTTGCCACAAACTGGTATTGCGCATTGACATTATCGACAACGGTCCAGGTATTCCCGAGCAGATGCAGCAGAAGATTTTTTATCCAATGGTCACCAGCCGGGCAGAAGGGACCGGATTGGGATTGTCTATTGCCCAGTCCCTGGTGAATCAGCACGGGGGACTTATCGAATGCCACAGTCGTCCCGGGCGGACCAAATTCTCAATTCTGCTGCCGGTGCTGGAAGAAGATGGACCCGGTGATGAGTAATCAACCGCTAATCTGGGTGATCGATGACGACCGCTCCATCCGTTGGGTGCTGGAAAAAGCGCTTTGCAAAGCGGGTATCGAGGTTAAAAGTTTTGATAGTGCGCAGGGGATAATTGCGCGGTTAGCGAAACAGCAGCCGCAGGCAATTATGTCTGACATCCGTATGCCTGGCGTCGATGGTCTGGAGCTGTTGCGGAAGATTCGCCAGGACTATCCAAAACTGCCGGTAATCATCATGACCGCCCACTCAGATCTGGACAGTGCCGTATCGGCTTATCAGGGAGGTGCTTTTGAGTATTTGCCCAAACCTTTTGATGTTGATACGGCTGTAGAGCTGGTACAGCGGGCCATTGCCCATGGCAGCGATCAGGAAGAGAAGGTTGAACATACCGATACCCCTGAAATACTGGGTGAAGCCCCTGCCATGCAGGAGGTTTTTCGCGCCATTGGACGGCTGTCGCGCTCAAATATCACCGTTTTGATCAATGGCGAGTCTGGCACGGGTAAAGAGCTGGTTGCTCGGGCATTGCATCGGCACAGTCCGCGCCGTGCAGGCCCTTTCATTGCTCTTAACATGGCTGCGCTGCCCCGTGATCTGCTGGAATCGGAGCTGTTTGGCCATGAACGCGGTGCTTTCACCGGTGCGCAGAGCCAGCGCAAGGGGCGCTTTGAGCAGGCGGATGGCGGCACACTGTTTCTTGATGAGATTGGGGATATGCCGGCAGAACTGCAAACCCGGTTGTTGCGTGTACTGGCGGATGGGGAGTTTTACCGTGTTGGTGGTCATGCTTCGATTCGGGTGGATGTGCGTATCATTGCCGCTACCCACCAGCAGCTGGAGACATTGGTGGCGAAGGGAATGTTCCGCGAGGATCTGTTCCATCGCCTCAATGTGATTCGTGTTCATATTCCGGCTTTGCGTGAGCGGCGTGAAGATATCCCACTGTTAATGAATCACTTTCTCCAGGCCGCAGCCACAGAACTTGATGTCAAGGCCAAACAGATAACCAGTGAGGTGGTAAATTATCTCGCCGCCTTGAGTTGGCCTGGTAACGTGCGGCAACTGGAAAATATCTGCCGCTGGCTGACAGTAATGTCTCCGGGTCAGGTTATTACTATGGAAGATCTGCCAACCGAGTTGAAGGCTGAAAAGGAAAATCTGTCGGCATCTGAAGACTGGCAGGCGGCATTGCAGCATTGGGCTGAGCAGCGCCTGGCGCAAGGAGCAACTGGTTTGCTGGACAGCGCTATCCCCCAGTTTGAGCGTATTCTGATCGAAACTGCTCTGAAGCATACCGGAGATCGGCGCCAGGATGCGGCGAAATTATTGGGTTGGGGGCGAAATACACTGACTCGCAAGATTAAGGAACTGGCGCTGGAACAGTAGCCGGTATATCATTTCTTGTACTGCATAAGCCTATGTTTCATGTTGTTCTTTACCAACCGGAGATCCCCCCCAACACGGGTAATATCATCCGTCTCTGTGCCAATACCGGTGCTGAACTGCATCTGATTCGCCCGCTGGGTTTTGAGCTGGATGATGTCAGGTTGCGCCGTGCCGGACTTGACTATCATGAATATGCGGGGGTTCAGATTCATGATACGTTGGCTGCATATATTGCTGCAACTCAGCCACAGCGACTACTGGCATGTTCAACACGCGGGAGGCATTGTTATGCCGATGTCGAATACAAACAGGGTGATGCGCTGCTGTTTGGCCCGGAAACACGGGGATTGCCGCAAAAAGTACTGGCCAGCCTGCCAGCAGAACAGGTGCTGCGCATCCCCATGCTGCCTGACAATCGCAGCCTGAATCTCTCCAATGCAACGGCAGTAATACTGTATGAAGCATGGCGGCAGCAGGGTTTCTGCGGCGCAACGGGTTTGTAGCAACAGGACTTAATCTGTTTCCGTTTTCTGCTCTCTGGCCAACAGTGATTCGACCGCCTCTGCTGGAGATTTTCCTTGATGGAGAACTTCAAAAACCTGTTCTGAAATCGGCATTTCAATCTCCTGCTGTCGAGCCAGTGCGAAAACTTCACTTGCGGTTTGTATCCCTTCTACCACTTGGTCGATTGCTGCCCGGGCCTGATTCAGATCTTTCCCCTGGCCGAGATACAGACCAAAACAACGATTGCGGGATTGATCATCGGTGCATGTAAGCACAAGGTCTCCCAGTCCGGCCAGCCCCATCAGTGTTTCATGCTGGCCGCCTAACGCCCTGTTCAGGCGCATCATTTCGGTAAGACCGCGGGTAATAAGGGCTGCGCGGGTATTGGCGCCAAAGCCCAAACCATCTGCAATCCCTGCAGCGATAGCCAGAACATTCTTAACAGCACCGCCAATGCTTACACCGATCATATCTGAGCTGGTGTAGGGCCGAAACTGCCCACTATGCAGGTGTTCCGCCAGATCAGCGGAAAAAGAGGCATCGTTGGCAGCAATTGTAACCGCTGTGGGCAGGCCCATAGCCACCTCACGAGCAAACGTGGGCCCCGAAATCACCGCCAAGGAGTGCCGGTTACCCACTACCTCTCGTGCAACCTCATTTAACAATTTGTGACTGCCAGGTTCCAGCCCTTTGGTTGCCCAGGCAATACGGGTTGAGGGCGAAACGAGAGGAGCGATCGCAGAAATCGTTTCGCGGAAGGCATGACTTGGTACGGCAATCAGGATATCGTCAGAGTGGCTTACTGCCGTGATCAGATCGGATTCGGGATGAAGATTGGGTGGAAGGCGAATACCCCCAAGATAGGGGATATTTTCCTGTTTTTCCTGCATTTGGCGAATTCGCCGAGCATTGTACCCCCATAAAATAACGGGTTTTCCGCTGCGTGCCAGCTGGATAGCCAGAGCAGTACCCCAGGAACCAGCTCCCAGGACAGCAACCGGAGCTTGAAAAGGTGAGCCCATCTCTGCTGACTGTTATCCTCAGTGGGTTGCTTGTTGCTGCTTGGCTTTCTCTCTATGCTGGGCATAGAGGGCATCAAAGTTGACCGGGGCAAGCAACAATTGGGGAAAGCCACCTTTTGTGACCAGGTCAGAAACTGCTTCACGGGCATAAGGAAACAGAATATTGGGGCAGAAGCTACCGAGCATAACAGGTAGATCCGTTTCACCAACTCCATTTATGGTAAAAATACCGGCTTGCTGAACCTCCACCAGAAAAGCTGTTTTTTCTTCCAGTTTGGCGGTTACAGTAAGGGAAAGCACCACCTCATAAACATTCTCTTCCAGCATGGCCCCGTTGGTGTTCAGATCAACATTGATCTGCGGTTGCCATTGTTGTTTAAAGATATCCGGCGAATTGGGGGTCTCGAAAGAGATATCTTTTGTATAGATTTTTTGAATGGCGAATTCTGCGCCCCTTTTCTGTTGCTGTTCGCTATCTGCCATGACTGGCTCCATTGTGATAATCAATCCGGGTTATTGTATAGAAAAATCCGTTGGTGATGGGCGAAACGTCTTCCATTAGTCCTTTTTACTCAGCGGAAGATTGGCGTTGGTCCATGCCAGAATTCCACCCCGGAGATTGTATACTGATTCAAAACCCTGCTTGCGCAAGATACCGCAGGCTCTGCTCGAGCGGCCACCGGACTGGCAAACCACTATGATAGGAGTGTTTTTGTGCTTTTCCAGTTTGTTTGTCTGTTGTCCCAGTTTTGCGAGTGGAATGGTCAGGGAATCCAGAATTTTTCCCGTTTTCACCTCGGCAGGCTCCCGAACATCAAGAACGATAGCCTGTTCATGATTGATTATACGTATAGCCTCTTGAGGGGTTATTGATTTGACGCCGCTGATACGGCCACTGAAGGTCTGGTAGATTAACAGTGCGCTAATTACGGCCAGCGCGAGGAACAATTCCCAGTGATTGGAAACAAAAGGGAGAAACTGCTGCATAGTTATTCCGGTTCATTATGAGTGAAAAAGACAATTCTGATGGCTCTGGCGCCAGAGCGCAACATCCAGGTGTTATCGGGAGGCTGCGACTGGTTGCCGCGCAAGTTGTCAGCAGGGTGGCTGCCCAGCCGGTGAGGGGTAAATGCTCTAGCTAACCATTCTGGTTTTTTGTTTAATATCAAATGGTTGCTGTATATTCCAATGCGGATTGCTCACCGGTGGGTATTTTCCACGTGGTTGATAGTTTGGTTATTGGCAGTTTTATTGAACAAAAACTTCCCGTATCAAGGCGATAAGGCGCAGGGTTCGGGGATCATCGATATGATAGAAGACCCGGTTTGCATCCTTGCGAGAGGCAAGAATCCCTTTGTCCCGCAATATTGCCAGGTGCTGGGAGATATTGCTTTGTGATGTACCGACCTGCTCGACGATATCCTGAACGCTGATCTCATGCTCTCCCAAGGTGCAAAGTATTTTTAATCGCAACGGGTGAGACATTGCCTTCACCGCACGTGCGGCGCGCTCTATATCCTCATCAGATGAAATCAGTTTTGAAGAAGCTGCTTTTAAATCTGGTGTGTCTGTTTTTATCATGAAAGGGTTTCCCATGTGTTTAGCCGATTGATATCGTGCTTTATCTGAGGGTATCCCCCTGTACCCTATGCTTATAAATTAAACGTTATACAGTTATAAACAATACTTTTCGGCCCTCTTTTACATTGTTTTCACACAGATAATCCAGGATATTTCTCACAAAAACGGGATGCAATGACACAAAAACATCCTTATTCCTGCTATCCTAAGCGCTCCTTGCCTGCTGTTGTTATAACGATTTTTTGGATTAATTCCAGTATTGCATAAACTATGCCGGGACGTAAAGAGATAAACGAGTAAAAGAGAGACATGCCGCGAGACAGTAATTGCCGCCCTGTTCTTCTGGTTATACTGGATGGCTGGGGATACAGTGAGACAACCAAAGACAATGCCATAGCCCAGGCGAAAAAGCCGGTTTGGGATCGCTTGTGGCAGAAATACCCACATACGTTGATTCGGGCATCGGGTGCCGAGGTGGGTCTACCTGCTGGCCAAATGGGAAACTCCGAGGTTGGTCATTTGAATCTTGGTGCCGGACGGGTGGTGTATCAGGAGTATACGCGGGTCGATCGTGCAATCCAGACCGGCTCCTTTTTTACCAACCGGACTTTGACTGAGCCTGTAGACTTGGCAAAAAAGAAAGGAACTGCGGTTCATATTATCGGGTTGCTCTCTCCTGGCGGTGTGCACAGTCATGAAAATCATATTCATGCCATGGTGGAGCTGGCAATCAAGCGAGGTGCTCCGAAGGTCTATCTGCATGCATTTCTGGATGGGCGTGATACGGCCCCCAAAAGTGCTGCGGACTCCATTCGACGGATGGAAGAGAAATTCAAGGAGTTGGGAAACGGTCGTATTGCCTCTATTGTAGGCCGTTACTATGCAATGGACCGGGATCACCGCTGGCCTCGTATCCAGGCGGCCTACGAGTTGATGACAGAAGGGAAAGCAGAGTATGAAGCGCTTGACGCCAGCGAAGGGCTGGCAATGGCATATGCCCGGGGTGAAACAGACGAGTTTGTCAAAACCACCTGCATTATTCCGCCAGGTGGGGAGAGGGTCAAAATCGAGAAGGGCGATGTAGTATTCTTTATGAATTACCGCTCTGATCGCGCACGACAGATCACACGACCGTTTATTGAAAAGAAGTTTGACTGTTTTCCGCGTGCCAGACGTATCAAACTGGGAGAATTTGTAACCCTGACCGAGTACAGCGCGGGATTTAATGCACAGGTGGCATTTCCTCCAGAGCGACTGCATAACACCTTTGGGGAATATATTGCCAAGCATGGATTGCGTCAGCTGCGGATCGCGGAAACCGAAAAGTATGCTCATGTCACCTTTTTCTTCAACGGTGGCGAAGAGGAGCCGTATGAGGGCGAGGAGAGAACCCTGATTCCATCTCCTGATGTGGCCACCTATGACCTGCAGCCGGAGATGAACGCGTTCAAGCTGACCGACAGCCTGGTCGAGGCCATCGAGAGCCGTAAATTCGATGCCATCATATGCAATTATGCCAACCCTGACATGGTAGGGCATACTGGCAAGCTGGAGCCCACTATCAAGGCAATCGAGGCGCTGGACAGCTGTCTGCAGCGGGTTGTTGATGCTATCCAGAAAGTGGGAGGCGAGGCGTTGATTACTGCGGATCACGGTAATGCAGAGTTGATGCGTAATGAAGAGACGGGTCAGCCTCACACAGCGCATACCTATAACCCGGTGCCCTTTATATTCGTAGGGCGTCCTGCGGAAATGGAAGCCAATGGTGCGCTATGCGATGTTGCTCCCACCATGTTGTCTTTACTGGGCCTGGAACAACCCCCCGAAATGACAGGCCGGTTGCTGTTTCATTTGCGAACCTGAAAAAAGGTCCGAATGCCGGGTCGAACACGGGGTTTCGGTGCCAAATTCAGAACCGAACTTGCTGGCAGGCAAATAGTCGGGGAAGTTTGTCAAATCACACGTGAGTAGAAGGGAGCGGTATCCGGAGCAGCTGTACAGAACAATGGTGAGCTCTTTTTGCTGGAGCGATAGCGTTGCTGAGGGGTTTTCGTGAGGCGCCATATCCAATCATATTTGCTTGTTACCGTAGGCTTTTTTCTACTGCTGTCTGTCACAACCTTTAGCAGGGTTGCCGCAGATGAACCGGGTCAAAAACTGAAACAGCTACGAGAAGAGATTGATAAACTGCAAGGTGATCTGGGAGGATTGCGCTCCCGCAGGGATTCCGAACAAAAAGAACTGCGTGCAACAGAAAAAAAGATAGGTCGGCTGGTGCGCAGTCTGCGGGATTTAAAACTGGAGCAGCAGAAGCAAAAAGCACGTTTGCGGGAACTGGAAAAGCAGCAGCGACAACAGAAAGCGGAAATCAGACATCACCACGAAGCCCTGATGGCGCAACTGCGTACCGCCTATATGACCGGTCGTCAGGAGTATTTGAAAATGTTTCTGAATCAGCAGGAACCACAAAAAATTGGTCGGATTCTCGCCTATTACAGCTATTTTAACCAGGCGCGGATTGATCATATCGATCAGCTTCGTGGCAAATTGATTGAATTGGACCGGCTTTCCAGCGAAATAGAACAAGAACGGCAAAAAATCGCCCATCTGACTGAAAAACAAAATCTCCAGAAACAGGCGCTGGAAAAAAGCCGGCTGGCCAGAAGCAGGGTGCTGGCCGCGCTGAAGCAGGATATCAACAAAGGTAGCAACAGATTGGAGCAACTGCGCCAGAATGAGCAACGATTGACGGGATTACTGTCCCGTTTGGAAAAAGCGAGAGCAGAAAAGCCAAAGAAGTCATCTTCTCCTTTTGGCCAGGCTGGCCATCGTCTGCCATGGCCTGTCGAAGGACGGTTAAAAGCCCGTTTTGGCTCACCCAGAACGGCGGAGTTGCGCTGGAAAGGAGTGTTGATTGATGCAGCAGAGGGTCAGCCAGTGCAGGCAATTTCGCCGGGAAAGGTGGTTTTTGCTGACTGGTTGCGTGGTTACGGCCTATTGATAATCATCGACCACGGCTCTGGATATATGAGCCTTTACGGACACAACCAGAGTTTGCAGAAAGAGACCGGCTCATGGGTGGAGGCTGGCGAGACCATCTCTACGGTGGGGAACAGTGGCGGCAACGAGCATGCAGGATTGTATTTTGAAATTCGCCACAATGGTCGGCCTGTCGATCCCGCTCAATGGTGCGTAGCACGAAAATAGAGAACTGCAGTATAATAATGTGTTCTGATGGTTGGAGAGTGGCGAAGCATGAAATTTAGACGAAACATTTTTATTCTGATATTCGGGATTACGGTCGGCATAATGCTTTCATTGGGGCATGGGGTATTGGCTGATCGTAGCGAAAATCAGTCTTCACTCTCCTTGCCATTGACAGAGTTGCGGACCTTTTCTGAAGTATTCGGCAAAATCAAAAGTGACTACGTCAAGGACGTAGATGACAAGACGCTGCTTGAAGGCGCGATTCGCGGCATGCTGGCTGATCTTGATCCCCATTCAGCCTATATGGACGCTGACTCTTTTAAAGAGCTGCAGGTCGGGACTACAGGAGAATTCGGCGGGTTGGGTATTGAAGTCGGAATGGAGGATGGTTTTGTCAAGGTTATAGCGCCCATTGATGACACGCCTGCCCAGAAAGCAGGGGTGCAGGCCGGCGATTTGATTATCCGGCTTGATTCCGCGCCGGTGAAAGGAATGAGCCTTGGTGATGCAGTGAAAATCATGCGCGGTAAACCAGGTACTGATATTGTGCTTACCATTGTGCGGGAAGGGGAAGAAAAGCCGTTAACCATCACCATTACCCGCGCCATTATCAAGGTCAAGAGCATCAAAAGCAGGATGCTGGAAGATGGTTTTGGTTACGTTCGTATTACCCAATTTCAGGCTCGTAGCGGCAAGGATCTGGCCAAGGCACTGAAAAAACTGAACAAGGACAGCGGTGGTCAGCTTAAGGGGCTGGTGCTGGATCTGCGAAATAACCCCGGTGGGGTATTGAATGCAGCAGTCGACGTATCCGATGCCTTCTTGGGCAAAGGGACAATTGTCTACACTGAAGGCCGAATTAAAAACTCCGAAATGCGTTTTAATGCCAGTTCTGGTGACTTGCTGAAGGGTGCTCCGATTGTTGTCTTGATCAATGGAGGGTCAGCATCGGCTTCGGAGATCGTGGCTGGTGCTCTACAGGATCACAAGCGGGCAGTGATTCTCGGGCAGCCAAGTTTTGGTAAAGGCTCGGTTCAGACCATTCTTCCCATGCAAGGGGGAACGGCCCTCAAGCTTACCACAGCTCTCTACTACACGCCCTCCGGGCGCTCCATACAGGCCGAAGGCATAGTTCCGGATATAGAGCTTGAAAGCGTTAAACTGGCAAAGGCAGAGCACAGTCTGAAAATGCTGAAAGAAGCCGACTTGGCCGGACATCTGGAAAACGGCAAAGGCAGCCAGAAGAAATCTGATAAATCATCAAACAAAAAGAGCCAGGAAGACAAACCATTGGCGGAAACGGATTACCCGCTGTTTGAAGCGCTTAATTTGTTGAAGGGGCTTTACATTCTGCGGGACTACAACAAGTCACCTTCTTAATGGAGCAGGAAAAAATGATTCGTGTTCTGGTTCCTTTGGCGGAAGGCTTTGAAGAGCTGGAAGCTGTTACCATTGTGGATCTGTTGCGCCGGGCGCAGTTTGAGGTTGTTGCCGCGGGGTTGACCGGAAAACAGGTCACCGGTAGCCGTGATACGATAATCGTTCCAGATAACGTCCTGGAAGCTGTTTTGGAAGATGAGTTTGACATGATCGTACTGCCGGGAGGTCTTCCTGGTAGCGACAATCTGGATAAAGACCCCCGTATCCATCGACTACTGCACAAAATAGCGGGGGCGGGAAAATTCGTGGCAGCCATATGTGCTGCGCCGAAAGTGCTGGCCAATGCCGGCCTGTTGGATGGCAGGCGGGCAACAGCTTTCCCCGGGATATTGGAGCAGATAGCGGTGCCGGAAATTCGGCTGTGTTCCGATGCTGTGGTGCGTGATGGAAACGTAATTACCTCGCGTGGACCAGGTACAGCAATGGATTTTGCACTGGAGCTGATAGAGGTGCTAGCGGGAAAAGAGCGCCGTGAAGCGGTAGAAACCCCATTGCAGAGAAACAAAAAACGGACGGGTTAAATGGCTTTGGGTTCAACAGGGTTCATTACACGCAATTTATTGATTGACCCCACGCTCAGTAGTCCTTATACTGCGCGCCCAAGAGTGACAGCCTGATCCGGATGGCAGCATCCAGCTGAGTGGGGTTTTCTGCGCCCGAGGCGTAAAGCACATGAATTATGCAGCGAAAGTGATGCGCGCCACCGTCCGCAGGGTATTGGCTCTCCAGCTGATGATAGTGCTGGTAGTCACGACAGCATATTTATTGCTACAAGGATTGTATGCGGCCCAGTCGGCTTTTTATGGCGGGCTGATTGCCTTGATTGCGACCTGGCTGATGGGTTGGCGAATAACCAGGGCAGCGGAAACAGCGGCACAAGACTCAGGCCAGGGGGCCGTTGTGATATACGCGGGGGCAGTTCAGCGTTTCCTGCTTACCCTGGTATTGATGGCGTTGGGGATGGGAACCTTGAAGCTGGCCCCGGTGGCAATTCTGGTATGTTACGCACTGGCCCAAGTTGCCTATGCGTTTAACAAGGTAGATACACAACTAAAAACATAACCCTCGGAGCAAAACAGTGAGTGGAGAAGCACAAAGTTCTGCGGAATATATCCAGCATCACCTGGTCAACTGGTGTATTGGGAATTGTGATCCGGTAACCCATAAAGCGGCTGGTTTTTGGGCCATTCATATTGACACGCTGATATTTGGCTGGTTGCTGGCAGGGCTGATGGCATGGATGAGTTTTGCTGTCGGTCGCGTGCTGACGACAGGCACCCCTGGAACACTGCAAAATGTTGTCGAAAGCATAGTAGAGTTTGTCCAGACTCAGATCAGGGACATCTTTCCCGGGAGTAACCCGCTGATTGGTCCCTTGGCCATTACCATTTTCCTCTGGGTATTCCTGATGAATGCCATGGACCTGGTTCCTGTTGATCTGTTGCCCTTGATCGGGAAAATGCTCGGCTTCGAATATCTCAAGGTTGTACCAACCACCGATCTTGGCACCACCTTCGCACTTGCGCTGAGCGTGTTTGCCCTGATTATTTACTACAACATCAAGATCAAGGGGCCGATTGGTTACCTGAAGCAATTCCTGTTTCATCCATTTGGCAAATACTTGATTCCGGTCAATATCGTTATGACTACCATCGAAGAGGTGGCCAAGCCGGTCAGCCTTGCCTTGCGTCTGTTCGGAAATATGTTCGCCGGTGAGTTGATTTTCATGTTGATTGCGCTGCTTTCTTTAGCCTCCTGGTTTATGCTGCCGTTCCAGGTAGGACTGGGAAGCTTGTGGGCCATTTTCCACATTCTCATTATTACGCTGCAGGCTTTTATCTTTATGTTACTGACGATTGTCTATCTGGGCATGGCGCACACGACTGAAGAAGAGCACTGATTTTTTTGTTTTACACTTAAGGAGACCTTTAGATGAATGCTGAAGTACTTGCTTCTGTTTATGGTATGACCGCCATTGGCGTTGGTATTATCCTTGCTGCTGCCGGCTTGGGTTCTGCGCTGGGCTGGGGCTTGATCTGCTCCAAGTTTCTGGAAGGTATTGCCCGTCAGCCAGAGATGCGTCCGCAGCTGATGGGGCAAATGCTGTTTACTGGTGGTCTGATGGAAGCTTTCCCAATGATTGTCTTGGGTATGGCCATGTGGTTTGTATTTGCTAATCCGTTCGCTGATGCTGTTATCGCGGCAATGGGTGGTTAGATTGGGGTAGAACTCACTAAATACAAACCGTAAGGAGTTACAAGGTGAATATTACTGCCACTTTAATCGGCCAGATCCTTACCTTTGCGGTACTGGTGTGGTTTATTCAGCGCTATCTGTGGGAGCCGTTGACAACTGCTCTGGCCGAGCGTCAAAAGAAAATTGCAGATGGTCTGGCTGCTGCCGAGCGAGGCGAGCACGAACAGGAGCTTGCCCGCAAGCGGGCTGCCGAAAAAATTGGTGAAGCCAAACAGCAGGCAGCGGAGATAGTCGCCCAAGCACAGAAGCGAGCTAGTGAAATTGTGGAAGAGGCCAAGGAAAATGCCCGATCCGAAGGTGAGCGCTTGTTGGCTGCGGCTAATGCCGAGATTGAGCAGGAAGCCAATCGTGCCAAGGAGCAATTGCGGGGCCAAGTGGTTTCGCTCGCCGTTGCCGGAGCCGAGCGGGTTCTCAAGAAAGAGGTTGATCCGAAGGCCCACCAGAAATTGTTGGCCGATCTGGTCGCCCAGATATAGGGTGGTTTAACACTAATGGCTGAAAAAACCACGATTGCCCGACCGTATGCTGAAGCGGTTTTCAAGCTGGCTCAGCAAAAGGGGAACCTGAAGGATTGGTCCGACAGATTGCAGCTGTACGCCGCAATTGCCAGCAACGCCGAGATGGCCTCACTCATTGGTAATCCAAAGATTGGCAATGAGCAGCTGACCGGGCTGTTTGGCGAGTTATGCGGCGACAAACTGGATGATTTCGGGAAAAACTTTATCGCTACACTGATAGAGAATAACCGGCTCGATCTGTTGCCGGAGATTGCCGGACTCTACGAGCAGGCGCGCGCCGACGCCGAGGGAGCGATTACTGCGGAAGTGGTTTCTGCCCTTCCCCTCAGTGATGCCCAACAAAAGAAGATTGCGGCATCATTGAAGAAGCGTTTGGGTCGCGAAGTGCTGCTTGAGTGTGAAGTCGATGAAAGTTTACTGGGCGGTGCGGTGATACGTGCCGGAGACCTGGTAATTGATGGCTCGGCCAAAGGGCAGATAGAACGTTTAAGCCACGTGCTGTTGCGCTAGGACGTGTCGAATAGAGGATAATTGAAAATGCAACTGAATCCTGCAGAGATCAGCGAGTTAATAAAAAAACGCATTGAGGGTTTTGAAACAACCACCGAAGCTCGTACCGAAGGTACGGTAGTCAGTTTATCGGATGGTATAGCCCGAATCCACGGCCTTTCTGACGTAATGTCAGGCGAGATGATCGAGTTTCCGGGAGATACCTACGGGATGGCTCTAAACCTTGAACGCGATTCGGTCGGTGCCGTTATCCTGGGTTCTTATGAGCACATATCGGAAGGGGATAGCGTAAAATGTACAGGGCGCATACTGGAGGTTCCGGTGGGCGAGGCATTGCTTGGCCGGGTTGTGGATTCTCTGGGTAATCCCATTGATGGTAAAGGGCCCGTTGAGGCGGAAAAAACCTCTCCTATCGAGAAAATAGCTCCTGGTGTTATCGAGCGCCAGTCGGTTGACGAGCCAGTACAGACTGGGTTGAAGGCCATTGATGCTATGGTGCCCATTGGTCGCGGTCAGCGCGAGCTGATTATCGGCGATCGCCAGACCGGCAAGACCGCTGTTGCCATTGACGCCATTATCAACCAGAAAGGTACCGGCATAAAGTGTATCTACGTCGCTATCGGGCAGAAGAACTCTTCCGTTGCCGGGGTGGTTCGCAAGCTCGAAGAGCATGGTGCCATGGAGCACACAATTGTCGTTGCAGCTACAGCCTCCGAGTCTGCCGCCATGCAATACATAGCGCCCTATTCCGGTTGCGCGATGGGTGAGTATTTTCTGGAGAAGGGCGAAGATGCGCTGATTATCTATGATGACCTGACCAAGCAGGCCTGGGCCTATCGTCAGGTTTCCCTGCTGCTGCGTCGTCCACCGGGTCGCGAAGCTTATCCGGGCGATGTGTTTTACCTTCATTCCCGGTTGCTGGAGCGTGCGGCGCGCATCAATGCCGAGCATGTCGAAAAACTGACCGGCGGCAAAGTCAAGGGGAAGACCGGCTCGCTGACCGCATTGCCGATTATCGAGACGCAGGCCGGCGATGTGTCCGCGTTTGTTCCGACTAACGTAATCTCCATTACTGATGGTCAGATCTTCCTTGAAACCGACCTTTTCAATGCGGGTATTCGGCCTGCTATCAACGCCGGTTTGTCGGTTTCACGAGTTGGTGGTGCTGCTCAAACCAAGATCATCAAGAAACTGGGTGGAGGCGTTCGCCTGTCGCTGGCGCAATACCGCGAACTGGCTGCGTTTGCGCAGTTTGCTTCTGATCTGGATGAGGCGACACGGAAGCAGCTGGAGCGAGGCCAGCGTGTTACCGAGCTGATGAAACAGAAACAGTATTCACCGCTCTCCATTGCAGAAATGGCTTTTTCTCTGTTTGCTGCAGAGGAGGGATACCTGGACGATGTTGAGGTCAACAAGATAGTCGATTTTGAGCAGGCATTGCATGGCTATTTGCGCTCCTCTCAGAGCGAGTTGCTGGACAAGATTAATGCCAGCGGAGACTATAACGACGAAATTGCCGGCGCCATGCGCAAGGCGATGGACGACTTCAAAGCCAACAATACCTGGTAAGCGAGGCGTAACCGATGGCCGGTGCAAAGGAAATACGTACTCAGATAAAGAGTATCCAAAATACGCAGAAGATAACCAAGGCCATGGAGATGGTGGCGGCGAGCAAAATGCGTCGGGCGCAGGATCGCATGTTCGCCTCCCGGCCTTATGCCGAGAAAATCCGGAGTGTTATAGGACACTTGGCAAACGCGCATCCGGAGTATCAGCACCCCTTCCTGTTCGAGAGGGAGGTGAAACGGGTCGGGTTTATCCTTATCTCCAGTGACCGCGGGCTATGTGGTGGACTTAACGTCAACCTGTTTCGTACCGCTGTCAAAGAGATGAAGGGATGGAGCGACAAGGGCGTCGAGCTGGATGTTTGCGTGGTTGGCAACAAGGGTCTGAGCTTCGTCAAGCGGTTGGGCGCTAATATTGTCAGCGAGGTCACGCAACTCGGCGACAAACCCAAGCTGACCGATCTGATTGGGCCGGTCAAGGTTATGCTTGATGCCTATTACGAAGGTCGGATCGATCGGCTGATTCTGTTGCAGAACAACTTCGTTAATACCATGACGCAGAAACCCGAGGTGCAGCAACTGCTTCCGGTTGAAGCTGTCGACGACGAGGAGCTCAAGCATCATTGGGATTATCTTTACGAGCCTGATGCCAAAGAGGTACTGGATGGCTTGCTGATGCGGTTTATTGAGTCCCAGGTCTATCAGGGTGTCGTGGAGAATATTGCTTGTGAGATGGCTGCTCGAATGGTGGCGATGAAAAGCGCATCGGACAATGCCGGTGAGCTCATCAAAGATCTTCAACTGGTGTACAACAAGGCCCGTCAGGCAGCGATTACCCAGGAGTTGTCAGAAATTGTCGGCGGTGCGGCGGCAGTTTAGGTTTTTGAGAATCAGGGTGCGCAGAGCCGCATCACAAAAAGAGATTATACATTCAAGGGGTACCGACAAAATGAGTTCTGGAAAGATCGTACAAATCATCGGCGCTGTGGTAGACGTGGAGTATCCGCGTGATTCCGTGCCCAAAGTCTATGATGCGCTGGTAAACAAGGAATTGAACCTTACCCTGGAAGTACAACAACAATTGGGTGACGGTGTGGTTCGCACCATTGCACTGGGGAGTACTGACGGGATGAGGCGCGGTATGGTGATGGATAATACCGGGGAAGCCATCAAGGTGCCGGTAGGGACCGGCACACTCGGCCGCATTATGAACGTGCTGGGAACGCCGATTGATGATGCCGGCGAGGTCAAGTGTGATACCACCTGGCCCATCCACCGCAAGGCACCCAGTTATGACGAGCAGGCCGGTGGTGCTGAACTGCTGGAGACAGGAATCAAAGTTATCGACTTGCTCTGTCCGTTTGCGAAGGGCGGCAAGGTAGGTCTGTTTGGGGGTGCCGGGGTGGGTAAGACCGTCAACATGATGGAGCTTATTCGTAACATCGCTATCGAGCACAGCGGCTATTCGGTTTTTGCCGGGGTGGGGGAGCGGACCCGTGAAGGTAACGACTTTTATCACGAAATGAAAGATTCCAACGTTCTGGACAAGGTTTCCCTGGTTTACGGCCAGATGAATGAACCTCCCGGCAACCGCTTGCGAGTCGCACTGACCGGTCTTACCATGGCCGAGTATTTTCGTGATGAGGGCCGTGATGTGCTGATGTTTATCGATAACATCTATCGTTACACACTGGCCGGAACTGAGGTATCTGCACTGCTTGGGCGCATGCCATCTGCGGTGGGCTATCAGCCCACGTTGGCGGAGGAGATGGGTGTGTTGCAGGAGCGCATTACCTCCACCAAGACTGGTTCCATCACCTCTATTCAGGCGGTATATGTGCCAGCCGACGATCTGACCGATCCATCACCGGCAACCACTTTTGCCCACTTGGACGCTACTGTGGTGCTGTCCCGCCAGATTGCCGAGCTGGGTATCTATCCGGCGGTGGATCCGTTGGACTCGACCAGCCGCCAGCTTGATCCTTTGGTGATAGGTCACGAGCATTATGATACTGCTCGTGCGGTGCAGAACACTCTGCAGCGCTACAAAGAGCTGAAGGATATCATCGCTATTCTTGGTATGGACGAACTTTCAGAGGAAGACAAGCAGGTAGTGGCTCGGGCCCGTAAGATTCAGCGCTTCCTGTCGCAGCCGTTCTTTGTGGCAGAAGTGTTTACCGGGTCACCAGGCAAATACGTGTCGCTGAAAGATACCATTGCTGGTTTCAAGGCTATCATTGATGGTGAATACGATCACTTGCCGGAGCAGGCCTTCTATATGGTGGGCGGCATCGAAGAGGCGGTCGAGAAAGCCAAAAGCATTTAAGCTTCGGGAGTAGTATATGGCTATGACCATGCATGTTGACATCGTCAGTGCCGAGCTGGAGATCTTCTCCGGCCCTGCCGAGTTTCTGCTTGCACCTGCGGAGATGGGAGAAGTGGGTATTATGCCGCGCCATACCCCTTTCCTGTCCACGCTGCAAGCAGGCGAAGTAAAAGTGACTACCACCGAAGGGGGAGAGCAGTACTTCTACGTTTCCGGTGGAATGCTCGAGGTTCAGCCCCACACAGTTACTATCTTGTCAGATACAGCCTTGCGCGCCAAGGATCTGGATGAGGCTGCAGCGCTTGAGGCAAAAAATCGTGCCGAGCAGGCGTTGAAGGACAAGAAGAGTGATATTGATTACGCCAAGGCCCAGGCAGAGCTGGCCGAGGCGGTGGCCCAACTGCACACCATTCAGCGTTTGCGGAAACGCATGGGAGGATGATGTGGAGGTTGTGGGGGCTATTTTTAAAAAAGGGGTGGCGTCCACCCCCTTTTTTATAACAGGTCTTGGTTGGGGATGGGAATCGACCAGAAAACTTGGCGGAAATTTCTGCATAACCCACCTCTGACACGGACCCTTCGGAATTCAAAAGAACACAAACTCGGCAATCAGTTAATCAGAAAGATTTTGGGGAAATAAAGCACCTTCCGAGTTGAAAAGTTCCGATAATTTTCTTCCGGGTTCGCCTGCCTTCATGAAAGCTTCGCCGACCAGAAATGCATGTACCCTGTTGCTGCGCATCAGGGAAACGTCTTCCGGGGTATGAATGGCGCTTTCTGTTACCACAATATGTGGTGGGGGAATCAGAGGTAGCAGCTCGAGCGTAGTATGCAGGGATGTTTCAAAAGTGCGCAGGTTGCGGTTGTTGATTCCAAGTAGTCTCAGGTCAAGTGCCAGAACCCGTTCCAGCTCTTCCCGGTTATGTACTTCAACCAGTACATCCATTCCTAGCTCGTGCGCGAGTTCGGAAAATTCTGTTAGCTGGGCATCACTAAGGGCTGCTACTATCAGCAGGATGCAGTCCGCCCCCAAGGCACGGGACTCATGAATCTGGTATGGATCGATAATAAAATCCTTGCGTAATACCGGCAGCGAGCAAGCGGCGCGAGCTTGTTGCAGATATTCATCTGCTCCCTGAAAAAAATCCTGATCAGTCAGTACCGACAAACAGGTTGCACCCCCTTTTTCATAACTGTGGGCGATTTCGGCTGGATCAAAATTTTCCCGGATTATTCCCTTGCTGGGAGAGGCTTTTTTAATCTCGGCGATTACTGCCGCCTTTCCTGAGTCGATACGTTTTTGGATGGCGTCCACAAAGTCACGGGGGGCTGGTGCTGTTTCATAGCGATGAATGATCGTTTCCAGCTCTGTCTTTGAGCGGCGTTCCTCAATCTCTTCGGCCTTTCGGCGCAGGATGCGGAGCAAGATATCAGGGGGTTTTTCCATTACAGACTGTTGCTGAACTGAATCAGTGATTCGAGTCGCTTGCGTGCGGTGCCACGGGCAAGAACCTCTCTGGCTTTGTCCATCCCCTGTTCCAGGGAGTCCGTGATGCCAGCGACATAGATAGCGGCTCCGGCGTTGAGTATGACAATGTCCCGTGCCGGCCCGGTTTTATCATCCAGCACCTGACGCATCATCTCTAGGCTGCGCCCGGGACGATCCACAATCAGGGAGTCCAGTCCTGCCCGCTGTATGCCAAATTGCTCGGGCGTGATTTCAATATGCTGCAGGGAGCCCTGTTTCAGCTCTACCAGATGGGTTGGCCCGGAAATGGTGATTTCGTCCAGCCCGTCTTCCGCATGCACCACCAATACATGGTGGCTGCCTTGCCGCTCCAGCACTTTTGCCAGCGGTTCCAGCCATTCTGAGTCAAACACCCCCAGTACCTGATTTTTGGCCCCTGCGGGGTTGGTCAGTGGGCCCAGTACGTTGAACATGGTGCGTACCCCCATTTCACGGCGTGGGCCTATCACATGTTTCATTGCACTGTGATGTTTTGGGGCAAACATGAAGCCTACGCCAACCTTCTTGATACACATTGCCACCTGCTGCGGTGTCAGTTCCAGATTGACACCGGCGGCTTCCAGCACATCGGCACTGCCGGATTTGCTGGAGATGGAGCGGTTGCCATGCTTGGCCACATGGCCACCGGCCGCGGCCACCACAAACGCGCTGGTAGTGGATATGTTGAAGGTAGAGGCGCCATCGCCACCGGTACCACAGGTATCCACCAGATGGGGAGCATCGATTTCTACCGGGGTGACCAGTTTGCGCATGACGGAGGCGGCAGCGCTGATCTCATCCACCGTCTCGCCTTTCATGCGCAGTCCGATGAGAAAAGCCCCGATCTGTGCATCGCTGGCCTTTCCCTCCATCAGCAGATGCATCACTTCAGCCATCTCGTTGCTGCCCAGATCGCGGTGTTCGGTGACTGCTTTAATCGCTGATTGCATATCCATAGGCTGACACCTGTTGTGTTTGAGTTCGGAGCCGTACGGGTGAATTATTGGTCGGGGTGAGAGGATTTGAACCTCCGGCCCCTGCCTCCCGAAGACAGTGCTCTACCAAGCTGAGCTACACCCCGTTAGTAGGTACGGTTTACCGAGAATTCCGCAAGGGTGATCAGCGCTTGTTTGTATGGAGAGTCGGGAACCCCCTCAAGTGCCGCTTTGGCCATGTTGGCCTCTTCCCGGGCGGTTTTGGCAGTGTACGCGATGGCGTCGGTGGTTTCAATTACTTCCCTGATCCGGTCAATATCTGCCAGACCACCCTCTTCTATCGCCTGACGTACGATAGCCGCCTGCTCTGGTGTGCCATTACGCATGGCATAGATAAGTGGCAGGGTTGGCTTTCCTTCGGCCAGGTCATCGCCAACATTTTTGCCGATCTCCTCACCGGGGGCGCTGTAGTCCAGCATGTCATCCACCAGTTGAAAAGCGGTTCCAAGGTGCATTCCGTACTTAACCATGGCTTGTTCCAGCTGAGGTTTGCTGCCGCTGATAACGGCACCGAGCTGGGATGCTGCCTCGAACAGTTTGGCTGTCTTGTAGTGAATGACAGTTATGTAACGCTCTTCGGTGGTATCTGCATCGTTGCAGTTGAGCAGCTGCAGGACTTCGCCTTCTGCAATGGTGTTGGTGGTCCCGGCGAGAATCTCCATCACACGCATGTTGCCCACGTCAACCATCATCTGAAAAGAGCGGGAGTAGAGAAAATCGCCCACCAGTACGCTGGCCTCGTTACCCCACAGCTCATTGGCTGTTTCCTGCCCGCGGCGCAGCTCGGAACTGTCGACCACATCATCATGGAGCAGGGTTGCTGTGTGGATAAACTCGATGATGGCGGCCAGATCGATATGGTGGCTCCCCTCATAGCTCATGGCACGGGCGGAGAGCAGCACCAGTACCGGCCGCAGCCGTTTGCCGCCGCTGTTGATAATGTGGTGACTGATCTGGTTGATTAATACCACTTCGGAGTAAAGCCGCCGTTTAATGGTATTATTCACCGCATCCATATCGGATTTTATCAGTGTATAAACGTCATTGATTTCCATGAAACCCCTGATGGAGTGGTGTCAACAGGTAAGTTTGTGCATCCTATGGGGGTGCCTGGCGGCTGTCAAGCAGATTGACAGCCAGTTATCGCATTGAAACAAGGTCCTATTCATGAAAATGCCTCTAAACTTTTCTCAGCATCCGCTGACCGCCATGGTGAGCAAAGCGAAGGCGGTTAGTCCCCGATAGGCAACGCCGTCTGCATATTCGCAGTTAGGAGCATTAGCGAGTGACGGAGAAGATGCAGCAGCGGCTTTCTGTTGCCGTAGAGTCATTGAGGGAGTCATGGCGTAGTGTGGCGAGGAACGAGGTCATACGGAGCCGTGACGGACGCAGGACGGTCGGGGCA